>OFFF01000014.1_pt1 | contig 119209 bp, 77 predicted proteins | sample 1521301 | NCBI WGS metagenome assembly OFFF01 (sample SAMEA3504101, study PRJEB24116) | mouse gut metagenome | biome: mouse gut; feature: mouse-associated habitat; material: faeces | place: Denmark | collected 2011
ATAAAGTGCGTAAGTTTTTGTTACCGGCAACTTACACACTTTATATTACACTCTCATTTGTTCAGTAAAATCAAGGCTTTCGGGGGTTTTTCCGAAAGCCTTTTTATATCTTTTAAGTCCGCGGCTCTTTTACGAGAAGTATGGTTTTTCTTTAACATTTTTGTATTTTCAAAGAGGTCTCGTCTGCTTGTAACATCCAACGCATATATATCAGCAATTAACTCATCAACATTGGAAACTCTGTATAATCAAACTTTTTTAGGATACGGGCAGTGCGATCTGATATATAGCTATTTTCTTGCTGTCTAGAATATCTTTTAAATTCTGACCATAACCCATATGAACACATTCTTTTCTGTTCAATGTTATTTTTTATTTAATTTTTGCAAATGTGTTCTTACAATTTACTAGAGGTATTTGAAATTACTTTTTATGCTTGGGAAGAAGAACTTTGCTTTCCCCGTTGCGCATGTTCTCTGTCTAAATGATACTGTAACCTGAATTGTATCGTTTCTGCTGCTTTCGTTCTTGCTTCATTGGCTAATTGATAAAATGATGTCAAGAGGGTGTTCAAATCTGGTATACTATTATCATGCCGCATATACGAAAACCTAAAAGAGAAAAATGAATGTAAATGCGAAGGGCTATTACAACATAGATGAGTAATCGCCTGTGGAGCAATACTCACTTTTATGTCAAAGAAAAGAAAAGTAGGTTCCGAAGAACCTGCCATTCATGTATAATAAGATTTATTAAGTAAATTAAAATGCCATAAAAACTATACTGAATTCGGCGAGCCTTATAAACTGGTTTTGTCATTACATTTGGAAGGTTTGGTCCCTGATGATGATTCTGCTCGACTGCTGAGTTGCGAATTGGAGGAATTCGATTATAGCTTGCTGTATTAGGCTTACAATAATATATCTTTTTGATGTATATTCAATGTTAATATCGGCATTTAATAATTTAAAGATTTACATGACAGAGCAGGCTATATGTGATATATTTTTTCGGGTGTAAATACAATAGGATTTTAGTAAGGTATATGGATTGCGATATTGGAGAAATTGTGAGCTTTGGAAAAAAGGATAGAGAGTAAGCCCTGGTAATGGCAGTAAACAAGCACAAAAGCTTAAATATGCAAAGCGACAATATCAAAGTGAATGGAGAACTAAAATCATTCAGGCGATGAAAGAAGATGGTATGTTATGGAATCAATAGTATGAAGGAATGTTGTTTATGGAAAAGGATAAGACAATTAGTTATTACAACTCAAATGCAAAGGAATTTGTATTTGGAACGGTGTCAGTAGATTTTGAATTTATACAGAATAAGTTTACGGATAAATTACCGGAGAAATCAGTGATTTTAGATTTTGGCTGTGGTTCGGGACGTGATACAAAATATTTTATTTCACAGGGATATCAAGTAGATGCGGTTGACGGTTCAATTGAATTATGCAGGTTAGCAAGTGAATATACAGGAGTTGAAGTGAAACATATGTTTTTTAATGAGCTGACACAAGTTGAAAAATATGAAGGCATCTGGGCGTGTTCTTCCATATTGCATTTACCCTTAAACGAGCTTGTGGAAGTCATGCGTAAAATGGTGACTGCATTGAAAGGTAATGGAATTATATACACTTCTTTCAAATATGGAACTTTTGCAGGTGAAAGAAACGGGCGTTACTTCACAGATATGACCGAAGATACGTTTGCGGATTTTATAAAACAGATAGAAAATATAAGAGTAGAAGAACTGTTTATTACATCAGATATAAGACCAAAACGAGGAGAAGAAAAATGGCTCAATTTAATTCTGCGAAAAAAGTAAACAGTAACAATGAACCAGTGATTGAGTCAACGGACGTAATGACTGGGGACAAAAACCAAAGTCGATTTTTATATTATCAGATTAAGATGAGCATGTTAAAGGCGAAAGGAATCGATCTTATTGTATCGTTCCTTATGGAATCCGGCATCAGATTGATTTTGAATGACATCAGAAATGCCTTGGACAGAGGCGCTATCGTAAGAATTCTGACAGGAAATTATTTGGGCATTACTCAGCCGTCGGCGCTTTATCTGATAAAGAAAGAATTTGGTGATCGCATAGATTTAAGATTTTACAATGATAGAGAGAGATCGTTTCATCCAAAAGCATATATATTTCATTATGAAAATGCAAGTGAAATCTATATAGGATCTTCAAATATTTCAAAAAGCGCATTAACATCAGGAATAGAATGGAATTACCGCTTTAGCAGTATAGCAGATAGTAAAAATTACCACTTGTTTTATAATACGTTTGAAGATCTATTTTTTCATCATTCTGTTGTAATAGATAATGAAGAATTACGCAGATATTCAAAGAACTGGCGTAAACCGGCTGTATCTAAGGATTTGGCTAAATATGATAATCTTGAGGAAGATATAGGCGAAAAAGTCAGAGAGTTCTTTCAGCCGAGAGGAGCACAGATAGAAGCATTGTGCGCGTTAGAGGACAGCAGAGCCGAGGGAGCAAAAAAAGGACTCGTGCAAGCAGCTACCGGAGTTGGAAAAACATACCTTGCGGCTTTTGATTCTGCAAAGTTTAACAGAGTGTTATTTGTGGCGCATAGAGAAGAAATATTAAAGCAAGCGGCGGTTTCGTTTAAAAATGTCCGAAATACGGAGGATTATGGATTCTTTTATGGGAAACAAAAAGACACCGATCGGTCGGTTATTTTCGCATCAGTTGCGACATTGGGCAGGGAAGAGTATTTGAAGAAGGAATATTTTTCGGAGGATTACTTTGATTATATTGTCATTGATGAATTTCATCATGCAGTAAATGAACAGTATAGAAGGATTGTAAATTATTTTAAGCCGAAATTTATGTTGGGACTCACAGCAACACCTGAACGTATGGATGGGAAAAATATATATGAAATCTGTGATTATAATGTGCCATATGAAATTTCATTAAAAGAGGCAATTAATAAAGGAATGTTAGTGCCGTTTCATTATTATGGTGTATATGACGAAACAGATTATTCCGGATTGCATTTGGTAAAGGGCAAATATGATGAAAAGGAACTGACGGAGATTTATAGGAATAACGGCAGGAGATATGACTTAATTTATAAGCATTATATGAAATATCGTTCTAAAAGAGCTTTGGGATTTTGCTGTTCCAGACAACATGCGGAAAAAATGGCAAAAGAATTTTGCATCAGAGGAATTGCATCAGTTGCTGTGTACAGTAATGCCGATGGTGAATTTTCAGAGGATAGAGAAAAGGCTATTGAAAAGTTAAAAAATCAGGAAGTGAAAGTGATATTTTCTGTAGACATGTTTAATGAAGGATTAGATATTGCTTCACTTGACTTGGTTATGTTTCTTAGACCCACAGAGTCGCCCGTTGTGTTTTTGCAGCAATTAGGACGGGGGCTTCGCATTTATAAGGGAAAAGAATATTTGAATGTTTTGGATTTTATCGGAAATTATGAAAAAGCGGGAAAAGCGTCACTTTTGCTTAGTGGAGAAAAAACATTTAACGGGAAAAAAGAATGCGGTTGTAATGATATAGAGTATCCTGACGACTGTATGGTTGATTTTGATGTACGGTTAATAGATTTATTTAAAGAAATGGATAAAAAATCTTTAACTGTAAAGGAACGGATTAATCAGGAATATTATCGTGTAAAAGAGCTGTTAGATGGAAAAATTCCGACCAGAATGGATTTGTTTACTTATATGGAACATGAAGTATATCAGTGCTGTATAAAACATACAAAAGAAAATCCGTTCAGGCATTATTTGAATTATCTGCATGATTTAAATGAATTATCTGAAGATGAAAAAGAATTATATGCGGGAATTGGAAAAGAATTTTTGATGGTAATGGAAACTACTGATATGACAAAAGTTTATAAGATGCCTGTCTTGTATTCGTTTTATAATAAGGGAAATATTCTATTGGAGGTTACAGAGGCTCAGGTTCTTGCGTGTTGGAAAGATTTTTTTGATAAGAATAAAAACTGGCGAGATTTTTCTGAAGACATTACATACGAACAATATAAGAACATGACGGACAAACAGCATCTGGCGAAAGCAAAGACAATGCCGGTAAAGTTTTTAAAGGCATCGGGAAAAGGATTTTTTATTGAGAAAGAAGGGTATGTTTTGGCAATAAGGGAAGAATTAAGGACTGTTATAAAAAACGATGCCTTCCGTAATCATATGAATGATATTTTGGAATATAGGACCATGGATTATTATCGCAGACGATATGAGAAAGAATAGTTGCAATTAGGCATGTTTAGACAAAAATGCTTTAGAAAAGGAGTTATAAATGCTTTCGGTACATATTTTGATGACAATACTTGAAATGAATAAGGGTTAAACAGCAATTCTAAGTTTCAGCGGCTCTGGAATCAGAACAAGATCTGAGCGGGTATATCGTAAATGAATGAAGGTGGAGTTCCTCATGAGAAGTGCAGCAGAACTGGAAAAAAGAATACACTATTTGGAAAAGGAAAATCAATACCTGAAAAAGCTGTTGTCAGATGCGGGGATTTCCTATTCTGAAAAAGAGATAAATGGCAGCGGTAATGAATATGATCCCAATCAGGGTTCAAGGATCCTACCAAGAGACATTACAGAAACAGATGCAAAAGTATTTTTTAGCATGTTTTGGGGACGCACGGATGTATACAGCAAGCGCACCATAAAGAAATCTACCGGGGAAGTAAATTATTATACACAGTGCCATAACTTTTGGAAAAATGGCTGTCCAAGGATTACAGGAAGTAAGATAAAATGCCGTGATTGTCAGAGACAGGCATATAAAGAGTTGAAGAAAGAGCAGATCATTGACCATTTAAAGGGAAATTCAGAGGATGCCACAGACGTCATAGGTGTTTTCCCGCTTTTCACAGATGATACCTGCAGATTTATCGTCTTTGATTTTGATAATCATGAAAAAGATGCGGAAAAAAATGATTTTGCCAACATTGACGATCTGTGGAAAGAGGAAGTAGACAGCCTGAGAAAAATATGTAATATTAACGGAATTGATGCACTGGCAGAGCGTTCGCGTTCGGGGAGAGGCGCGCATCTCTGGATATTTTTTCAAAAACCGATAGAAGCCGGGCTGGCAAGAAAATTTGGCAGTGCGTTGTTAAATAAAGGGGCAGAGTCAGTAAATTTAAAGTCTTTTCGTTTTTATGACCGTATGCTGCCAATGCAAGATCATCTTCCGGAAGGCGGAGTAGGCAATCTGATTGCGTTGCCATTACAGGGGCAGGCGTTAAAAGAGGGGAACAGCGCGTTTATAGATGAATACTGGAATGCATATCCTGACCAGTGGGAAGTGTTGTTAAGCAAGAAAAAACTTTCAAAAGAGTTTATCGAGGAAAAGATAAAAGAATGGACTGAGGAAAGTCTTGATATTGCTACAGGTTGCAAAGATATTTTTGAAAATGATAACGAAAAGCCGTGGGATAAAACAAAGCATTTTCATAAGGAAGATGTAGAGGGAATATTGCAGATTACATTGTCAAATGGCGTATATGTGAATATAGAAAATTTACAGCCAAGAATACAGAATCAGATCAGGAGGATGGCTGCATTTTCCAATCCTGTCTTTTATAAAAATCAGGCTATGGGATTGTCTAATTTTGAAAATTACAGATATATTTATCTTGGAAGTGATGAAGGTGAATTCATTAAAGTTCCAAGAGGTATTTTGGAACATATAACCGAAGAGTGTGAAAAAGCGGGTATCGAATATGAAATAGAAGATAATCGGGGTAAAGGGCGTCCGATTCATGTGGAATTTATTGGTGAACTGAAAGAATCACAAATATCCGCTGCAGAAAAGCTTCTTCAAAATGATAATGGAATTCTGAATGCCGCTACAGCATTTGGAAAGACGGTTGTGTGTTGTAATGTGATAGCAAAAAAACAGGTCAATACGCTCATTCTTCTTCAGTCGTCAGCCTTGATGGAACAATGGCGGGAAGCGTTGGAGAAGTTTTTACATATTGATGAGGAACTGCCGGAGTATGAAATGCCCACAGGGCGTAAAAAGAAACGAAAAAGTGTCATTGGAAAATTACAGGGAGTTCATGATTCGACTACGGGTATTATTGATCTTGCGATGGTTGGTTCGCTCTGTAAAAATGGTGAATACCACAGGCGGTTAAAGGAGTATGGGCTTTTATTGGTGGATGAGTGCCACCACGCTGCTTCAGATACTATCGTGGATATTTTACAGGAAGCAAATGCAAAATATGTATATGGAGTAACGGCTACGCCATTTAGAGGAGACGGCCTTGAAAAAATAAATTACATGCTTCTTGGGCCGATCTGTTACAAGTACACGTCAAAAGACAGGGCAAAGGAGCAGGGAATAGAGCATCTTGTTTATCCACGTTTTACAAGGGCAGTTGCTCCGAGATTTTCACAGGATAAAATGCATCCAAATGAGGCATATGAAATTATCCGCAATAATGAAGACAGAGATGAATTAATCATAAGGGATGTAAAGCAATGTGTGGATAGTGGAAGAACGCCGATAATTCTTTCCAAATATGTGGATCATTCACTGCGGTTGTATCAGCAATTGATAAATTATGCAGACAAAGTTTTTCTACTGTCCGGCAGAAATTCAAAGAAAGAGCATAAAGAAATTTTGAAACAGATGAATCAGGTTGCGCCGGAGGAAAGTATGATTCTTGTCGCGACAGGCAAACTGATCGGAGAAGGATTTGATTATCCAAGGCTGGATACACTGATCATGGCAACACCAGTGGCGTGGAAGGGAGTCGTGGAGCAGTATGCCGGACGTTTAAACAGGGATTATGTTGGAAAGAAAAGCGTGATCATTTATGATTATGTGGACAGCCATATATCTATGTTTGACAGGATGTACCATAAAAGGCTCAAGGCATACAAACAGATTGGATACAATATTTTTTCCGGGACTGGAGCGCAGAAACAAACGGTCAGCGCAATTTTTGACATAGATAATTACACCGACATTTACCAGAATGATATGCTTACCGCAGAGAAAGAAATTATCATTTCAAGTCCGGCTATCAGCGGCAAAAAAGTATATGACATGATTCATTTGCTCAGGGAAAAACAGGAGGGGGGAATTAAGATAGTCATTGTCACATGGAAACCGGACTGTTATGGATATGGAGACAGTGCATACTGGCAGGAACTGCAGGAGCGGATGCGAAAAGAAGGGTTTGAAATGAATCTTGTGGAGGATTACTGTGAACATTATTGCATGATAGACCGTCAGGTAGTCTGGTACGGAAGCATGAATTTTCTGGGGAAAGAAGATGCAGAAGATAATCTGATGCGTATTGTGGATGGGAAGGTTGCAAACGAATTGCTTGAAATGACATTTGGAAATGAAAAATGTCAGGGTGAGACGATGTAAGGAAATGGAGATAATTTTATGATTCCTATAAAAATAGAAACCCTGCTGGAAGGGCGAAAAGTAGAGCAAAACCGGATAGAATACAAGGAGGGTTTTAATCCTGCGGATATTGTGCATACGATATGCGCCTATGCAAACGATATTGCAGGAGTGGATGGAGGATATCTTGTAATTGGTGTAAAAGCAGAAAATGGAATTCCCGTTTTACCGCCAGTAGGTTTGCCGCATGAATTACTTGATGATATTCAACTGAAAATCTTTCAATACTGTAACAAAATTGAGCCGCGTTATATCCCCAAAATTGACGTGGTGGAATATAAAGGGGTGAATTTGGTCTATCTGAAATGTGCGGCAGGCGATGCAGGACCTTATCAGGCGCCTGTCGATGTTTATTCCAAAAAAGAATCAGGTAAAGAGCAGAACCGTACTATGAAGTATTGGATTCGTCCGGCATCGCTTACAACAGAAGCGAAACAAGGTGAATTAGCGGAGCTTTTTGAAAAATTTGCCTCAGCACCTTTTGTGGATCGTATTAATAATCGGGCATCTATGGAACATATACGCAGAGGATACTTGGAGGATTTTATCAGAGAAAGCAACAGTTCATTAATAGAGGAACTGAATGTGCGTTCTTTGGAGGATTTGTTGATTTCTGAAGAAGTGGCAGAGGAAAAAGATGAGGGAATTGCAATTAAAAATATCGGACTGCTTATGTTTGGAGAAAGACCGGACAAACTGATTGCAGGAACTAAGATTGAGTTGGTGAGGTTTCATGATAAGGAGGCGGAGGCGTCTGATTTTACAGAGAAAACATTTTACGGTCCGATATGGAAGCAGGTAAGAGACGCACTGGACTACATTAAGACAAACGTGATTGAGGAAAAGGTGGTAAAGGTTGATGGAAGGGCGGAAGCAGACCGTTTTTTCAATTATCCGTATAATGCATTGGAAGAAGCACTTGTAAATGCGGTTTTGCACAAAAATTACAAAGAGGATGTGCCGGTAGAGATTCGGATTTATTTAGACCAGATTCAAATTATCAATTTTCCCGGACCGGATTATTATATTGATATGGAAAAGTTTGCGGCGGGGAAAGTCAGGGCAAGAAGATACAGAAATCCTAAGATTGGAGAATTTTTTAAGGAAATTGATTTGTCCGAGAAGAAATCAACGGGCATATCGAAAATTTTGCGCGAACTGAAAAGAAACGGTTCGCCCATGCCAGAGTTTGAAACGGATGAGGACAGAACTTATATGATTACTACAATAAGAATTCATGAAAAGTTTGGGACTGAGAATAAAAACTTCGCTCAAAAAAATGAGCGAAGTTTGAGCGAAGTTTTGAGCGAAGTTTTGGCGCAAAAAGATTATAATAGAGTAAGTACAATTGTTGATTTTATGGAAGAGCATGGAGAAATCACGCCTAAAGAAGCAGAAGCGGTTACGGGCAAGTCTGCTGCGACAGTGCGAAGGTATTTTAATATGCTCATAGGTACAAGATATATAGTGGCAGAGGGGAGTACCAACAATATAGTTTATCGTATTGCAGCGAATTTGTCAGAAGATGATAAAAATAGTTTTTCAAAAAGCAAATTGCCTAAACAGTGATTAGGCAATATCTGCAAAACCTCAGATACAAGGTGCATTTCAAAGAAACAAGTACCAAAAAAGTCCTGAAAACCACACAAAATCACCCCGATTTCATCCACAGAAAACCGTGAGGGTGGACCTACAGTAGGTTCTGGCAGGGTTGCTACAATCATTGAGGAATCTTTAGATTAGAGCCAAATATTAAAGGGACTGCAGGAACAGATGCGAAGGACAGGATTTGAAATGAATCTTGTGGAGGAGTACGGCGGGCATTATTGTTTGATAGACCGCCAGGTAGTCTGGTACGAGAGTATGAATTTCCTGGGGAAAGAAGATGCGGAAGATAATCTGATGCGTATTGCAGACGGGAAAGTTGCAAATGAACTGCTTGAAATGACATTTGGAAATGAAAAGTATCAGGGAGAGACAATGTAAAGAGATGGCAATAAAATACAATAAACAGTCAGCTGTTCATTGAGCTTTTGTTCAAGTGAAAATGATTCGGAATTCATAATTTGCTTGAATTACACGCGAAAGGAAAACATGGAGATGATTTTCTTTAAAAAATAAGTGCATTTTAAATGAAATTATGCTATACTAAACCTGCGTATAGTGGTATATCATAATTCTCTATGGTATCTGTTTGAGATGCTCCGGTATTGGCGTGCCGGGGCATTTTCATATGCTCGCCGGATTTTGCTCATATCCCGATGGAATGCATAAATTGCGTCAAAATGTAGATATTAAGAAAAATAGATAAACAGATAGTTTAGAAACGACGGTGATAGAATGCAGCAAAACGACGCGCAGTATGAGAAAATGATTCAAACGCCGATTCCCAGGCTGGTGAGTTCTCTGGCGGTTCCGACGATGGTTAGTATGCTGATTACTTCCATATATAATGTCGCCGACACCTACTTTGTTTCAAAGCTGGGAACACAGGCTTCCGGGGCGGTGGGCATTGTGTTTTCCCTGATGGCGGTGATTCAGGCGATTGGGTTTACCGTGGGAATGGGGGCGGGGAGTACGATATCCCGGCTGCTTGGGAAAAAAGAAGATGAAAAAGCGCAGCAGACAGCAAACGCCGCACTGCTTTCTTCTATTATATTGGGTGTGGGATTGGGGGTTCTCGGAATATTGTTTCTTGAGAAATTAATGATTTGGATGGGAGCGACAGAGACGATACTGCCGTTTGCCGTGGATTATGCACGGTATATCCTCTATGCTTCGCCGATAATGATCGTTTCCTTTGTTTTAAGTAATTTACTGCGCGCAGAGGGAAAAACGAAGCTTTCCATGGTGGGGATTCTCTGCGGAAGCGTGTTGAATATTGCTTTAGACCCTCTGTTTATTTTTGTGTTTCGCTGGGGGATGCAGGGAGCGGCAGCTGCGACGGCAATCAGTCAGTGTATCGGCTGTGCTGTTTTAATCTTATTTTTTTGGCGGAAAAAGACGATTATTCGGTTTTCTTTCCGATATTTATCAAAGGAACTTTCCATATATAAAACGTTTTTTGGGAACGGGATGCCTTCTTTATTCCGGCAGGGGCTTGCAAGCGCTGCGTCAGTCACGTTAAACCATGCCGCGGCATATTATGGGGATGCGGCGGTGGCGGCAATGTCAATTGTAGGAAAGATATTTATGATGGTATATTGTGTGCTGATCGGATTCGGACAGGGGTATCAGCCGGTGGTCGGATATAATTACGGAGCCGGAGAGTATGCGCGTGTACGTGCGGCATATCGTTTTTTGATGACGGCGGGTACGATCGGGATGTCTGTCATCGGGGCGGGACTGTTTTGCTTTGCAAATATTTTGATGCGCCAGTTTGTTTCGGATGACGGGGAAGTGATTGAGATCGGGACGCATGCGCTGAGGATGCAGAGTGCGGTAATGCCGTTTCTGCCTTTGGGGATCGCCTGTAATATGACGTTCCAGGCAGTCGGAAAATCCGTAAAAGCAGCTTTTTTGGCTTCCTGCCGACAGGGAGTGTTCTTTCTTCCCCTGATTTTTGTTTTGCCCCGGTTTTTGGGGATTACTGCCATTGAAGCATCGCAGCCTGCCGCGGACCTGGCGACTTTTCTGGTTTGTATACCGATTATGCATGGGTTTATGCGGAGACTGTGTAAAACAAAAACAGGCGATTGATGATTTTTTTGTTTTTCTTTCTTTGGGATTGTGCTACAATAGTAGAAAAGGTAAAAATTTTGAATAAGAATGCTAATATTTTATGTCGGATGATACGATATAATAGATAAGACTATATATAGATATTCGATATAGGAAAACTGGCAGATTTTCAATAGTATATCCAATATTAGTTAATTCTATAGATAGAAGGAAGAGGAGCGATGAATATGTACAGGGATGTGGCAAAACGGATTCTGGCGGTTGGTCTTGCGTTCTGCATGGTCGGCAGTACGCCGGACTTTACTTTACTGGCAAAAGGAGCTGCAGATCAAGCGGTGAATACGGAGGCGGAAAGCGTAACGCCCGCCGGGGGTTTGGAAGAATATGACAGTGAACAGCCTGCAGATGCCGGCGCTGAAACAGGGACGGAAGGTACGCCGTCTTTTTATGCAGCCGAAGTGCCTTATGCAGACGGGAAGATTTCTTTGCCGACATCTCCTGATATCACCAAGCCGGAAAGTCTCCCCAACCAGATTAAGACGCATATTACCGACGGATTTGTCAATAAGGAGATCCTGGGTCTTACGATTTCATATCAGGGTACGGCGCTTACACAGATTTTGGATGAAGCGTCCGGTGCAGACGGATATAAGGTGAGCGCGACGGTGAACAGCGCGGGGACTTCTGCGAATCTTGTGATTACCGGTTCCGGAATTTATGAAGGAACCATTCGATACAATAATGTAGGATTAGGCGCCGACATTGAAGAATGCAGCGTAACCTTAAGTTATGAATCCTATTCGACCGAAAGTTATTCTTATGAAGGCCGTGAGATCCGTCCGTCCGTAACGGTAATGACACCTGGAGGTTCTTCGGTTGGCAGTGCCAATTATGACTTGGAATATGAGAATAATGTCAATGTAGGCAGGGCAGCCGTGATTCTGCGGGGAAAAGGCGGCTATGCAGGCACAAAGAACGTTTCTTTTGAGATTGTTCCAACCGGTATTCGATATCTGTTTGATATGGACTGCGGTGATGCGGTATATAATAAAGCCAAAGCCTCGGCAGGCGGTATGGAGCCATCGACGCTGACGGTGCGGAATAAGAAAACGAATGAAGCGGCAAACGAAAACGATTATACCTACACCTGTTCCAATAATACGGCGCTGACGACGGATATGCAGAGAGCGGAGCTTGTCATCAGCGGAGACGGAAACTGTAACGGGAGTTTTACGCTGGAATATGACATCGTAAAGGCGAGCTTTGACGAATCGGCGAATGCTTCGTATGCAGAGGATGATAAGATTATCGTCGAACCGGAATACACGCAGGTGACCTATACGGGTGAGGCGTTTGAACCTGCCGTAACCATTTATCAGAAAGATGAGGCGACGGGAACGCTAAGTGAAAGTTCCGATTATACGGTAGAGTATAGGAACAACACAAATGTAGGAACGGCACAGATCATTATTACAGGAAAAGGCAATTATGAGGGAAGCCGTACGGTTCCGTTTACGATCGGAGCGTACAATCTGGCAGATGTAGATCCGTCGCAGATCGCGGTTAATCCCGACGGCTATGAGTATCAGGGAAGAGCGGTTATTCCGGAAGATCTGGGGCTTGACCTCAGCAACCTGACGGCAGACAGCGGCGACGTTCTTGTCAAAGGGAGAGATTATGAGGTCTCCTATGCAAAAAATACAAGCGTAGGCAACGGTATGATCCGGATCCGTGGTATCAATAACTGTACGGGTGAACTGGATGTTTCTTTTGTGATCTGGAAGAATATGGGAAGTTCGGATATACGTGTGGATGCCGTTGCGGATCAGCCGTATACGGGCAGTGTGATTCATCCGGAACCGGTTGTACGGGATAAAAACAGTGTTATGGTGAAAGAGAAGCACTATACGCTTGCTTATCCGGACGGAGATTATACGGGGATCGGTACACGCCGCACGATTACGGTACGGGGCGACGGTACCTACTACAGAGGAGAAACGACCGCAAACTTTAATATCACGCCGCGTGATATGAGTAATATGAAGCTTTCATTTAAAGAGCAGGCTGCAAATAATACCTTTACGTTTAACGGTTCCAAGATTCAAAAAGATATTACAATCACGGATCAAAGCGGCAGCGTGGAATTGCCGAAGGGTGATTTCGATATTATTTATTCCGACCGAAACGGCAATCCGTCCGATTGCCGGAATGCGGGGGCGTATGAAGTGCGGATCAGCCCGAAGTCCGATAAGCTTGATTTTTATAACGGGGAATACTTAAGCCTGCCGTTTACGATCGAACAGAAAGAACTGGTCAGGGATGATCAGGAGTATGCGGTGAAGCTTTTGAAAAATGGTGTGGAAATAACGGAGATCGCATATACTGGTTCGGAGATCGAATTGACGGTGAATGTTTTGGATAAGCACAGGAACGCTGCAAACGGAGAATATTCAGATACGCATACGGCAGGGTTTCCGATTGCTTCATCGGATTATGACGTGAGCTATTCCAACCATAAAAACGCCGGCAGGGCGACGGTGACGATTACAGGTAAAGGAAATTATACCGGTACGGTTACGAAAGATTTCAGGATTATCAAAAAGAAACTTTCCGAAGCGTCCATAACGATGGCGATTGATCCGGATGTGTACGTCTACACGGGGCATCCGATTATTCCGAATATTACAACGCTTGAGATTGACGGCAGAGAGCTGGATCCGGACGAGATTGCGGACGAATTTGTAATAACCTCTAATGCCGTTAACGTAGGAGATACCGGGACGTTTACTTTAACCGGAACAAAAAACTATGAAGGAAGCGTAGGTTCGGGATCGGTTCAATTTACGATCGAACGGCAGGATATCGGTTCGTCCGACGTTCAGGTGACGCCGATTGGGAATTATCCGTTTGAAGAAGGAAAAGCGGCAGAACCCGTTCCGGAAATTCTTTATAACGGAACCAAACTGGAACTTGGCGTAGATTTTACGGTAACCTATAAAAATAATACCGAGAAAGATAACGGCGTAACGGATCCGGCGAAATTTCCGACGGTTGAAATTACGGGAACCGGAAACTTTAAGGGAAGCCGTACGGTAACGTTCCATATTCGTGACAGTATTGGAAAAGCAGAGATCAGCGGATTGGATGATCTTGTTTATACATATACATCCAGAGAGTGCAGACCGCGCCCGAACAGAGTGACGCTGGAGGGAGCCGAGCTGGTAGAAGGCGTAGATTATGAAGTGACTTATAAGAACAATATCAACGCTGCGGAACTTGATGCAGAAAATCCGCCGACGGTTATTGTTTCCGGTATCAATGAATACGGCGGAGTAAGTGAAAAGACGTTTACGATCACTCAGGTAGAGATGTCGCTGGCTTCCTACGGACAGCTGAAAGCGCCGCTGTCTTACCGCGTAGGCAACAGCCCGATGTTTACCGGTGATCCGGTAATGCCGACGATGAAAATAGAATACCGTGCGACAGATCCGAATTCCGGAGAATCGTTTATCTATACGCTGGAAGAGGATGTCGATTATGTGATCACGACGGCTGCGTCTGACGCCAATATTAATGTAGGCGGAGACAAAGTTCTTCAGGTAAGGCCTATGGGGAACTTCAAAGGTCCCGGAACCGGTCCTTTGAACATGGCATATTATACGATCAAACCAAAGCCGGTTTCTTCCGCAGAAATTTTGATCCCCGACATAGAACTTGGCGATGTCGTTGATCTTCCGGCGCAGCCTAAAATTACGATTACGGATACGAAGCGGAAGGGCGCGGGCGAGAATGAAGGCGCGTATATCGAAGCGGACGGAACGTATGTATTAAAAGAAGGCGTGGATTATACTCTTCGGTACACCAACAATAAAGTTCCAGGCAAAGCGTCGGTTGTCATAACCGGTATGGGCAATTACAGCGGTTCCGTGACAAAGTCATTTACGATACCTGGTAATCTTTCCAATGCAACGATTACGTTTTTAAACTCAACCGTAAACATGCCGAATTCCGGAGAATACTGGTATACCGGAAGCCAGATCGATCCGCAGATTAAAGTAGAGACTACGACGGATAACGGAGATTCGAAAACGCTGGCAAGAGGAACCGATTATCAGCTGGAAGTGATCGGGGACAATATCAACAAAGGCAATCCTACGCTTCGGCTGACAGGATTGGGCGCATACGCAGGATCCACACGAGAGATCGGATTTGCGATTAAACCGGTGGATTTGTCAGATGCTTCCGTTAAGATCAATATGGCGGCAAGCGTAGATTTCCTCGGCGACGGTGAAAATGTATGGCCGGGCGATGAAAAGAATAAAAACCTGCTTACGATTATGCTTGGAAGATATCAGCTGAAGCAGGAAACAGATTACATATGCGTACCGGAAGAGTTCTGCTGGCAGCCTTCCATGGCAATCGGAAGAAGGTATAAGCTTCAGATCGTAGCGGGAACAAGCGGGAATTTTGTCGGCCAGGCAGAAAAAGAGTATACCATCGGAAATAATTTTGATGTAGAGATTACTTTTGCAGGCGGAAACAGCGGTCCGTTTGTCTATACAGGAAGAGAAATTACACCGGAACTTGTGGTGAAAGATAAGAAAAAGAATTATACGTTAAAGAAAAAAAGCAGTGAAACGGATTTTGCGGCAGATTATGATGTGACGTATTCAGACAATATCAATGCCGGAACCGTTACGGTGATGGTGTTCGGTCTGGGCGGACAGGACGGTTACAGTACACAGTACTGCGGAAGCAAAACGATTACGTTCCAGATTCAGGGAAAACCGTTGAACTCTCCAGAGATTGAAGTTGCGTCTCTGGCGTCTGAAAAATATGTCTATACGACAAAAGAAATCTGTCCGGAACCTGCCGTAACCTGGAAAGGATATGAAGAAGACGGCCAGGATCTCGTACTGGAAGCGGGAGCAGATTTTAAATATGTATACGGTTCCAATATCAATGCCGGAACCGGAACGGTAAAAATCGTGCCTGCCAACGGAAATAACAATTTTACTGGCAGCAGTGCGGAATATCCGTTTACGATTGAGCCGAAGAACCTCGAAGACGACGACGTGACATTGGAAGGAATTCCGGATCAGATTTATACCGGAGATTTGATTACACCGAATCTAAACATTCACTGGGGAGACGATCCGGAGCATCCGATTACGGTGACGCAGAACGATTACAAGCTGACCTACGGGGAAGAAGGCAATCAAAATGTCGGAACCGTAGAAATGACGATCGAAGGACATACGAACTATACAGGAACGATCCATACACAGTTTCGAATCGTCAAGGTAAAGCTTTCCGATATTATTCCGGACTATGTGAAAACACAGCAGTGGACCGGAAAACAGATTACGCCGCCTGTGGCGATGACGTATCTGAATACGGACGGCGGAACCGTTATCATGAATTCGCCGGAGCAGTGGGGATATACCATCACTTACGGGGCGAATCAGGTGCTTGGAACGACAAGCGGTACGATTACGATTACGGCGGATCCTACCGGTAACTGTGAGGGGGATCCGGTCACATGGCGTTTTGCCATAATTAAACGACATATTTCGGATGAACTGGTAGTAATGACCGGAATCGAACCGTCGTATGAACTGGATGAGATTACGCAGGTCTGCCGGCCGAAACCGGAACTGAATTTTACGCCGGATGCGACGACGCGCTATACGCTGCGGGAAGGTTATGATTATACACTGGAATATGCAAACGAAACCGCAGTCGGAACGGCGACGCTTACCGTAAAGGGAATCGGCAATTTTGATGAAGAAAGAAGTCAGGACTATCAGATTACAAACGATCTAATCAAATATATCGAAGAAGCAAAAGTGGATGCGGCACGGATCGAGTATGACGGCAAAGAGCATCATCCGCCGGTTAATATCCGGTTCAGCTTAAACACGATCACGGAAGACGATTACGAACTTGTCTATGACGAGGATTGTACGAGCGCCGGAGAGCATATCGTGAAGATTGTGGGCGTAGGCGAGTACAGCGGCGAATTGGAATTGCCGTTTACGATTCATCGACGGGATATCGGACATATTGAGTTTACGATCGAACCACAGGCATATACCGGAAGTCCGATCGATCCGGTGATCATAGGTATTGACAGCGAGATCAGCGAAGAAGTGCTGGGCGGCGATATTTATGAAACAATTGCAATTCGCAATAATACGGATATCGGGAAGGCGTCCGTGACGTTTCGGGCGGTTGAAACTTCAAATTATATTGGTGAGAGAGAAGTCGAATTTGATATTGTTGCGGCAGATCTGGAAGCCGGATATATTGATTGTTCGGTTATTGAATCGCCGCAGGCATATACCGGAAGCGAGATCTGTCCGGAAGTGGTTCTAACGGATACCAGAAGAAACAGTGACGGAACGGCGCTGGCTGCAAGAGAAGGCGAATTATATACGCTGCAGAAAGATGTGGATTACGAGATTACGTATACCAATAATATCTATCCGAAATTAGAGTCGGATCTGCTGCCTGCAGTGGTGACGATTACGGGTATCGGAAATTATGCGGGAACCCGCACACAGATGTTTGATATACAGGCAGATCTTGCGCTTGCCGATATTGAAGAAATTCCGGGGCAGCCCTATACGGGGGAACCGGTTACACCGGAGCCGGTGGTCCGTCTGGGAGAAAGGCTTTTGGTCAAAGATTTTGATTATACGGTAAGTTATGCCAATAATATAGAACGCGGAACGGCAACCGTTACGGTTACCGCAAAAGAAGGCACGCTTTATACCGGAAGCCAGACGGTTTCGTTCTCGATCAGCAGAGATCTTGCCGGGGCGGAAATTCGTCTGATCGATCGGGCATTTACTTACACCGGCAGTGAAATCAGGCCCACGGCAGTCGTTGAATTTGAAGGCAGCGTTTTAGAGGCGGGATTGGATTATGAGCTGGAATATGAAAACAATATCGACGTAGGTACTGCCGCTGTTCTCATTCGCGGAATTAACGGATATGACGGTCTCGGCAGAACGGAATTTGAGATTGTGAAGCGGAGCATTACACGCTGTAAATTTGAAAATGTAGTCGATAAAACATATGCCGGTACGCCGACGAGCCAGAATCTCGTTGTGAAAGACGGGAACAGAAAGCTGACGTTAAATAAAGATTATACGGTCGCTTATGCAAATCATGCAAATCCGGGCGCTGCGACGCTTGAGATTTCCGGAATCGGCAATTACGGTGGCATCAAGACGATTCTCTATAAGATCAAAGTGGCCGATATGACAGCCGTAAAGGCGAAGGGAAACGGAGATTATGTGCAGTTAAACTGGACGGAAGTTTCCGGGGCGGACGGTTACGCGGTGTATGATGCAAATGACCGCCTGATCGGAAAGACGACGGCGCTTACGTACCGGCAGAAGGATCTGGATGCGGTGACGACGTATCAGTATAAAGTCCGTGCGTATATTATGGTTGGTTCGGTTACGCATTACGGAGGATTTTCAAACACCGTAAAAGCGACGACTTCCGTTGCAAAACCAAAAGTTACGGTAAAAGCGGGAAAGAGCCGTGCAAAAGTATCCTGGAAGAGAATCCGGGGAGTGAGCGGATATGAAATCTACAGGAGCGAAAAGAAAAAAAGCGGTTATAAGAAAATAAGAACGGCGGCAAAAGCTTCTATTACAAGCTATACCAATAAACGCCTGACGAGTAAGAAGAAGTATTATTATAAAATCCGGGCATATAAAAAGGTCAACGGAAAGAAAGTATACGGGAAATATTCTGCTCCGAAATCAGTAAAGGCGAAATAAGGGATGATCTCATGGAGGAAATATACAGACTGGGGAAGCATGAATTTGCCACCCGGGAAGAATGGGAAGCTGCGAAGAGAGATTTAGACAAAATTGAAAAAATCGTGGGACATTTGGATATTGACGATCCTGAAATTGCAGAAGACCTTTACCATCTGGTCCGCGAAGGAAAGCTTACATTTGAAAGTAAACTGGGAACTATTTTCTTCTGTGATATGTCGGACCGGGTTGCCCAGAACTTTGAACACAAATTGAAAAGAAGCCGCATCCTTCGACAGAAAAAGCTTCAAAAAGACGAAGAACTGCAGGAAGAGCGGCAGATCAGACAAAAAGAAACGCAGCAATCCCAGATGTTTAAGATTCTTGGGATTGCCTGCGTGGCATTATCGCTTTTGTGTATTTTGTTTTACGGCTTTTCCGTATACCGGGAACGCAGGGCGGTAAAAAAGTTGGAGGAGGTGCAGCAGCAGAAAAATATCACGCAGGCGCTTGACTGGTATGCGGATCGGATCCGCAGCGAATCTTCAAAAGAGCAGACACCTGCAGCAGAAGCGCCGCAGGAAGGGCAGGAGACGGTAAAGGCGCCGGAAATTCTGCCGGAATATGTGACGATGCATAACAAATATCCGGATTTGGCAGGATGGATTTATGTGGAAGGCACGCAGATCGATCTTCCGGTTATGCAGACGTCGGATAATGCATATTATCTGGATAAAAATATCGACAAGGCAGAAGACGTGAACGGAACGCTCTTTTTGGACTATCGGGCCGATGTGAAGAAGCCCAGTACAAATCTGATTATATACGGGCACAATATGAAGAGCGGCGCCATGTTCGGCGGTTTGAAACAGTATTTGGAAGAGAGCTATCTGTCCGAACATGATAAGATACAATTTGATAGTATTTATGAAAAACAGATGTATCAGATTATTGCCGTGTGCCTCTCAGACGTGGGGGACGAAGGGTCCTACCGGTATTATAATTTTATTGAGGCAGAAAGCAGTGAGGATTTCCAGAGATTCTTGGAGAATATCCGAACTTGCGCTGTTTACGATAGAACACAGGATGTGACGGAAAGCGACAGCCTATTGACGCTTTCTACCTGCAACAGCTACGTGGAAGACGGAAGGCTTTTTGTCGTAGCAAAAAAAATACAATAGCATGGAAGCTATGGAGTCAGGAGTGAGAAGTATGAAAAAAAATCTAGCAGTACGGGCAGGAGCGATTGCCGTGGTACTAATGGTGGCTTTCTTTTCCATTTTACCGGAATTTGTAAATGCGGAAGGGGACGATCCGAAACCACTGGCGGAATCCGAATTGGCAGCGGAAACGTCGAAAGATGATATCACGGACGGGCTGCCGGCAATTGATGCAGCCGACGGGGAAGAGCCGGGCGAGAATGCGGGAGAAAGTGATCTGCCGGATTTGGAAATACCGGATGAAACGACGCCGGATGTAGATGTACCGGATACGGAGATTGAAAACACGGAAACGCCGGATACAGAAACACCGGATACGGAAACGCCGGATACGGAGGAGCCTTCCGAAGATTCGTCTGAGAAAGAAGATCCCAAGGGCGACGGATCCGAAAAACCGGAAGAGCCGGATACAGAAAATCCGGGTACGCAGACGCCTCCGGAACAAAATCCGGAAGACAGCGCTGCGGATTCTCAGCCGGGAGATAACAATCAGCCGCCTGCAGGTTCGGCGTCGGGTGTCATGGACACGGTAGAAGATTATCTGGCACTTTTAGATGAATCACAGATTTCACCGGAAAAGAGAACGTCGATTCAAAACCGGTTGGAAACTATGGATATGGAAGAAATAGCCGACAAATTTAATAGCGACGAAAAGGATTTTGTGATCGACGGAACGACGGTAACAGGATACACGGGAGCAGGCGGCTATATCAAGATTCCCGATCAGATTACGGCGATCGGAGACGGAGCATTTGCAGGAAATAATACGATTCTCGGCGTAAGTTTTCCGGGGGCGCTGCAGAGTATCGGAAGCTCGGCATTTAACGGCTGTACGAACTTAGAGGCGGTAGCCATTCCGGATTCCGTAACAAGCGTAGGCGATTCCGCATTTGCAAACTGTACCGCGCTTGCAAACGTATCGATCGGCGCGGGTACCGGAACGATAGTATCCAATGAATTTAATAACTGCAGCAGCTTACAGAGCGTGGCGGTTCCTGAGGGAATTTCCAGTATTGGAGCAGGAGCGTTTGGAAATTGTGCGAATTTGGGAAGTATTTCCCTTCCGTCTACCCTAGCGTCTCTTGACCGGAATGCGTTTGCAGGAGATGTGAATCTTGCGTCGATTTCGGTGGCGAGCGGAAGTTATTCTTCTTATGACGGATGCGTGTATACGGCGGACGGCAGTCAGTTACTGCTTTGTCCTCAGGGTAAGACAGGAATAGCTTTTTCACCGGAGATGGCAGCGATCGCGTCAGGAGCGTTTTCCGGCTGCGGATATCTTTTGTCGGCGGTAGTACCAGATGCGACGGATGTCATAGAGGCTAATGCATTCAGCGGAAGCGCGATACAGTCTGTTACGATTCCGACCGGAGTTACTTCCATCGGTTCACAGGCAGGCTGGGTTCCGAACGTTGTATTCGGATACAGTGGATCTACGGCTGAAAAATGGGCAAACGATAATCATTATGTGTTTGAAAGCTTAAACGGTTCCAACGATGAGAATGGAACGCCGATCGAAGACGAACATATCGAAGATCCAGAAGGCGGGCAGAACTCGGGCGATGTGACACAAACGGGAAGCAATACGCCGGGCGTCAATGCATCTTCTTCTGCATCGGGAAGCGGACAGACGGCTGCAATTTCAAGAAATGCGGGAAACAGGAATAATGCATCCACTCCTAAGACCGGCGTGGAAGATTATGGAATTTACTTCTTGTTTGCATCTATTTTCCTGATCGGAGTCGGGTTGTTTGCATACAGCAGAAAGCTGCGCCTGGATCACAACAGATAGGGCAAAAGCCTTCCGAAGAATAAAAAAGAATATATTCACATAAAAAATATGTCGGCACATCATTGTGCCGACATATTTTTTTAAGCGTTCTGTTCTAATGCGAGACGGCAGGCCTTGGCAAGCTGGTCGCCGCAGGACGTATTCTTAAAGCCGCAGCGGATACCGCCGATCCGTTTTTCGATTTCATCGACCGTCATGCCTTCGACTAGCTGCGGGATTGCTTTTAGATTGCCGTCGCATCCGCCGACGAATTTGACATTGTGAACGACATTGCCGTCCAATTCCAGTTCGATCTGAGAGGAACAGGTGCCTTTCGTATGATACGTATATTTCATATGCAGCATCTCCTTTGTATATCGTATTATATGGTTACGGAAAATAGTATAGCATATTTTTCGCTCCTATTCTCAAAAAGTTAACAAATCATTCACGGTTTTCTCTATTGTTTATGCCAAAAGAACGTGGTACAATATACGTTGTGCGTAGAGAAAAAGAAATCGATAGGAGTAACTTATGAGTGCATTTACAAAACTTTTCGGTACACATAGTGAACGGGAATTAAAAAGAATCAAACCGACTGTGGATAAGATCCTTTCTTACCGTGATGCGATGGGAGCATTGACGGACGAGCAGCTTCGGGATAAAACAAAGGAATATAAGAAGAGGTTTCAGGAAGGGGAGACGTTGGACGATCTTCTTCCGGAGGCATTTGCAACCGTACGGGAAGCGGCAAGGCGCGTACTGAATATGGAACATTATAAAGTTCAGCTGATCGGCGGAATCATACTGCATCAGGGACGTATTGCAGAGATGCGTACCGGAGAGGGAAAGACGCTGGTTTCGACGTTGCCGGCATATCTGAATGCATTGGAAGGGAAAGGCGTCTGCATTGTCACGGTCAACGATTATCTGGCGAAGCGTGATGCGGAATGGATGGGACAGGTTCACGAGTTTTTGGGCCTGAAAGTAGGCGTTGTTTTAAATGCCATGGACAATGACGAGAGACGGGACGCTTATAACTGTGATATCACTTATATTACAAACAATGAACTGGGCTTTGATTACTTAAGGGATAATATGGTAATCTACAAAGAGCAGCTGGTACAGAGAGGGCTGCATTATGCCATCATCGACGAGGTAGACTCCGTATTGATCGACGAGGCGAGAACGCCGCTGATTATTTCCGGACAAAGCGGAAAATCGACGCGTTTATATGAAGCCTGTGATATTCTTGCCCAGCAGATGACGCGCGGAGAAGAAGACCATGAGTTTTCCAAAATGGACGCCATTATGGGGGTTGAAGTAGAAGAAAGCGGAGATTTTGTTGTCAATGAAAAGGATAAAATCGTAAATCTGACGCAGGAAGGCGTCAGAAAAGTCGAGCAGTTTTTCCGGATCGACAACCTGGCGGACGCCGATAACTTGGAGATCCAGCATAATATTATTCTGGCGCTGCGCGCACATTACCTCATGTTCAAAGATCAGGATTATGTCGTAAAAGACGATGAGGTGCTCATCGTAGATGAATTTACCGGACGTATTATGCCGGGACGCCGGTATTCCGACGGTCTGCATCAGGCAATCGAGGCAAAAGAACATGTAAAGGTGAAGCGGGAAAGCAAGACTCTGGCAACGATCACGTTCCAGAACTTCTTTAATAAATTTGAGAAAAAATGCGGTATGACAGGTACTGCGCTGACGGAAGAAAAAGAATTCCGCGATATTTACAGTATGGACGTTATTGAGATTCCAACCAATGTTCCGGTACAGAGGAAGGATCTTCAGGATGTGGTATATAAGACCAAAAAAGAAAAGTTCCATGCAGTATGCGACGCGGTAGAGGAAGCCCACGCAAAAGGGCAGCCGGTATTAGTCGGCACGATTACGATCGAAATATCGGAAGAGATCAGCAAAATGTTAAAACGCAGAGGGATTCCGCACAATGTATTAAATGCGAAATTTCATGAGCTTGAGGCGGAAATCGTAGCGCAGGCCGGGCAGCATGGCGCCGTTACGATTGCGACGAATATGGCGGGGCGCGGTACGGATATCAAACTCGACGACGAGGCAAAAGCAGCCGGCGGACTTAAAATCATCGGTACGGAACGCCATGAATCCAGGCGAATCGACAATCAGCTGCGCGGGCGTTCCGGACGTCAGGGAGATCCGGGCGAATCCCAGTTTTATATTGCGCTGGAAGACGATCTGATGCGTCTGTTTGGTTCCGAAAAGCTGATGGGTATATTCAATACGCTGGGTGTTCCGGACGGTGAGCAGATTCAGCATAAAATGCTTTCCGGTGCAATCGAAAAAGCACAGAGCAAGATCGAGTTCAATAACTTCGGCATCCGTAAAAACCTGCTGGAGTACGATCAGGTTATGAACGAGCAGAGAGAAATTATATACGCGGAACGTCTGCGTGTATTAAACGGGGAAAGCATGCGCGACGTGATCTTTAAGATGATCACAGACCGTGTGGAAGCCGCCGTAGATACCTGCATTTCAAGCGAACTTGCTTCCGACGCATGGGATCTGAAAGAACTGAATGAGATTCTGCTTCCGATGATTCCGATGGAACCGGTTATGCCGGATGTGACAGAAGGCATGAAAAACAGCAAAGAGCTGAAACATCTGTTAAAAGAACAGGCAGTCAAGCTCTATGAAGCGAAGGAAACGGAATTTCCGGAGCCGGAACAGTTCCGGGAGCTGGAACGCGTCGTCCTGCTGAAAGTAATCGACCGCAGATGGATGGATCATATTGACGATATGGATCAGCTGCGGCAGGGCATCGGTTTACAGGCATACGGACAGAGAGATCCTTTGGTAGAGTATAAGATGAGTGGATTTGACATGTTTGACGGCATGATCGCCAGCATTCAGGAAGATACGATTCGTCTGCTCTATCATGTCAAGATCGAGCAGAAAGTGGAACGGGAGCAGGTGGCAAAAGTGACCGGTACCAACAAAGATGATTCTTCCGGGAACGCTCCGAAAAAACGCAGCAAAGCCAAAGTATATCCAAATGATCCGTGTCCGTGCGGAAGCGGCAAAAAATATAAACAGTGCTGCGGAAGAACTGCAAAATAACTGGCGGATCCTGCAGCGGGAAAAGGAGAGGCATATGATAGAAAGAGAAAGTTTTGGGCAAGACGGGCTTGGGAACAGCGTCGAAGCAATTACCATTTCCAATCAAAACGATACGCATGTAAAGATTGCGTCTCTGGGGGCGACGATCGTATCGTTTGCACACAGAGACAAAAACGGAAAGATGCAGGATATTGTGCTTGGTTACGATGACGCGGCGGATTATCTGGAACAGAACGAATATTATTTCGGAGCGACTGTGGGAAGAAATGCAAACCGTATTTCCGGAGCAAAGCTCACCATAGGCGGTGTGGAATATACACTGGAAGCAAACAGCGGCGGAAATAATCTGCACAGCGGCAGCAACGGTATCAGCCACAGAGTATGGGAAGTTGCAGAAACAGATGAAAAAGAGAATACGGTAACGTTTCAGATTTTCAGCGGGGATTTGGAACAGGGATTTCCCGGAAACATGACGATCCGGACGACATTTCGGCTGACGGAGGACGATGCGCTTCATATTTCCTATGAGGCTGTTTCCGATCGGGATACAATTGCGAACTTTACGAATCATAGTTATTTTAATTTATCGGGACATGACAGCGGATATATCGGACGGCAGAAATTAAAGATCTATGCAGATGAATTTACGCCGCTTACGCAGACGGGTTCGATCCCGACAGGGGAAATCCGCCCGGTGAAAGGGACGCCGCTGGATTTTACAGAGTTTAAGGCGTTTGACGGAGAAATCGACAGTGACTATGATCAGATTGTATATGTCCGGGGCTTCGACCACAATTTCTTACTGAAGAATAACGGAAAGTTAGAACTGATGGCGGAAGCCGTATCCGAAGAGACAGGGATGCATCTGTATGCATATACGGATTGTCCCGGCGTGCAGCTTTATACAGGTAACTTTATAAAAGAACATCGGGGAAAGGCAGGCGCTGTATACAAAGAGCGCCATGGGTTCTGCCTGGAAGCCCAGTATGTTCCGGATGCCCCCAATCAGGCAGCCTTTGTTACGCCGTTGTTAAAGGCGGGAGACGTATACCGGTCGGAAACGGTCTATCGCTTAACTTTAGATAATGTATAAATATAAATATCCGAATGATTCTGGCTCCTTAATCCATAGGAGCCAGAATTTGCTTTGCGGTTTCAGGTATTTTCAGTAAAACAGGAAGCAGGGAACAGCATATGACGATTCCGGTCACGCCCTGTAATATATTAAAGGGGATGCCGGTTGCGGCAGATCCGATTCCCGCATAGAGCGCGGCTTTTGTAAAGCCGCCGGAACCGAACGCGGCCAGACATGTTTCATAAAGAAAATAACCGGTTACCATAATGGTTTCACCGATCAGTCCGCTTGTTACGGCACGTATCTGGCTGCTGCGCGGACTTTTTTTGCGTCTTCCCATATGGAACAACAACCCGCAGGAGCCTGCCGTAAACGCTTTGATGAAAAATGTAGCCGGCGCCCAGGACGCATACCCTGAAAATATATCCGAGAGCATAGAACCTGCGCCCGCGGCGAGTGCACCTGCGGCAGGACCTAAAACGATGCCGGATAAAAGAACCATTCCGTCGCCCAAATGTATATAGCCAAATGTAGGCGTGGAAATTTTGATCACCATAGTTGCAATGCAGGTGAAGGCGGTCATCAGTGCGGCGATCACCAGCTTTTTTGTAGTATAGTTCATAACGACGTTCCTCCTTGTGTTTGTTTCCTTTATCATATGCATAAAGTGGCTTGTGATAAATAGCCAGTTTTTTGAAATTTAACCATGCCAGAAGAGCTCTGGAAGAATCAGTTCACCAGAATTTATTTGACATTTTGGCTTAAAAGTGGTATTTTAGTTAACAGATAAGCATAAAAGGAAAGAGACATTTGAGAGGGGAACATGACAAAGCAACAGATACTGATCGTTGATGATGAAGAAATAAACCGACTGATATTAGATGGAATGTTTGAGGGGGAAGGATATGATAAACTTGAGGCTGCCAACGGGCAGGAGGCCATTTATCATATTGAAAACAGCCACGATATCGTATTGATTTTACTTGATATTATTATGCCGGTACTGGATGGATTTAAAGTTCTTGAATATATGCAGGAACGGAAGCTGTTAGATGAGATTCCGGTGATACTGATTACGAGTGAAACAATTGGGGACAGTGAGGATCGGGCATATTCATACGGAGTAGCCGATGTCATACATAAGCCTTTTTATCCATATATTGTTAAAAAGAGATGCAAGAATATCATAGAGCTGTATCAGAATAAACAGAACATGAAGATGCGCCTGAAAGAGCAGGAAAAAGAGATTTTGGCGCAGCAGAAGGAAATCAACGACAACAATGAGTTTGTCATTGATGCCCTTAGTTCCGTAATTGAATCCAGAAATGCAGAGACAGGAGACCATACCAAGCGTATCAAGCTGTTTACAAAAATTATACTCAAATACTTAAAAGAGTATTTCCCGAAATATGAGATTACAGATTTGCAGGCGGATCTGATCACCCGGGCATCCGTTTTACATGATATAGGAAAAATAGGTATTCCGGACGCTATTTTGTTAAAACCCGGGCGTTTGACAGATGAAGAATTTGATATTATGAAATCGCATACGACGATAGGCTGCGATATACTGGAGAAATTTTACAGGAACCAGACAAGTGAATTTGATCAATATTGTTATGAAATATGCCGATTTCATCATGAAAGATGGGATGGCAGGGGATATCCTGACCATCTGGCAGGGGATGAAATTCCTATCAGTGCTCAGATTGTTGCCATAGCAGATGTTTATGATGCCTTAATAAGCCCCAGGGTGTATAAAAGTCCATATTCAAAAGATGAAGCATATGAAATGATCATGAATGGAAAGTGCGGTCAATTCCCGCCGGACATACTGGAATGTTTCAGGCTTGCAAAAGAGGATTTTTTCGTCACTATGGAAAGTAGTGATATGTTTAATTTTTCGTAATACCGAAAGCATATAGCAGGCAGCAAAGAAATATAGATATATATTTTTTGCTGCCCCTTTTTGGCTTTTACAGGAGGGAACTATGGGATTAAGCGAAAACAGTCTGTTTCCTGTGGAACATGCACTGGAGATGATGATTTTTTTTGACGGTTTCGGAAAGATTACATACGGAAATGCTGCGGCGATGAAAAAATTGGAATATGGAGAAGATCTGTGTGGCAAATATATTTATGATATATTTCCAAACGAATTTTTTCGGGACAGAGCGACGTTTCAGACAGACGCTGCGCTTGACGGAAACGTGCAGAAACTTTCGGCTTATCGAAAGAACATGACCTGTTTTCCGGTGGAAGCAAAGATTTTGAAGGATCATTCGGATACCGGAGGATATCTTTGCATGGCGAATGATATTCTGGAAAAGGAATTTTTAAACAAAGAAGTCGATCAGGTACGCAGAGAAGCGGCAGAAGCGCTGAAAGTCAAATCGGAATTTGTCGCAAATGTGACGCATGAACTGCGGACGCCGGTAAACGGCGTTCTGGGCAATGTAAAAGAACTGCTTGCAGAAGAGCTGGAGCAGCAGATCAAAAAACCGCTTTTGACAATCGAGCGCTGCTGTGACGATATGAATAAAATCATAAATAATATTTTGGATTTTTCCAAGCTGGAAGCGGGAAAATTCACGTTAGAACCGCGTAAATTTCATTTCAGAAACATGATGGATTATGTAAAAGCCAGCCACAGCAATAAAATTACCGAAAAAGGGCTGGGATTTTTTGTGACAGTTTCTCCGCAGATACCGGAATATATCATCGGAGACGAGCTGCGTATCGTACAGATTCTGGGAAATCTTTTGTCTAACGCCAGGAAATTTACTTCTGTCGGTAAAATTACGCTTGAGGCGGTTCGGACAGCCCAGGTAAACGATAAGATCGAGTTGTTTTTTATGGTCAAGGACACCGGAATCGGAATCGACGAATCCGACAAAGATAAATTGTTTCAAAGTTTTTCTCAGGTAGACGCCTCTATTTCCAGAAAATACGGAGGCACGGGACTGGGACTGAATATTTCCAAGCAGCTCGTAGAACTGATGGGCGGCAGGATTGAGGTGGAAAGCGAAAAAAACAGGGGAAGCAATTTTTCTTTTTCCGTATGGGCAGGCGTTTGTGAGGAGGATGCTGCAGCTTTAAAAGAGACGGCAGTTCCCTTGTATACGGCGGATGGGGCGATTGCTTCCGATGAAGAGCATGATTTTTTAAACATGAAAAAATTCGGTACGCCGGAAAATAAGGAAAGTTTAAAGAACAACCTTTCCAAACTGATTCTCTGTGTAGAAATGAACAACTGGGAGAAAGCAGAGATGTTTATGGATACCGTAAAACAGCTGACCGAAGGCGCTCCGCGGGAAGTGGGACGCGTCGTGCTTCGGCTTAAAATGGCGATCCAAAAAGAGAATTATGATAAAATAACGGCAGAATTTGAAGCGCTGAATCATTTCCTGAATTAAAAGAGGTGTAGAAATGTTATATCAAAGCGGAGGTACAGGTCAGGAGACAATTTTTATAGTAGACGATGTAGAGACAAACAGGTTGATTCTCGAAGAGATTATAAAGAATATGGGATGCCAGCCGCTTTTACTGGAAAACGGGGAACAGGCATTGGAGGCGGCGCATAAAGTGCTGCCGCAGCTGATTCTGACAGATATTTCCATGCCCGGAATGGACGGATACGAGCTGTGCAGAAGATTAAAGGAAGACGAACGAACAAGGGATATTCCGGTTATATTTATTTCGGCGTTCGATCATCCGGAAGATATTGTAGAGGGACTCTCTCTTGGAGGAGAAGACTACATAACGAAGCCCTTTGTACCGGAAGTCATTGAAGCGCGCGTCGGCGTCAGATTAAGGCTGGGAGAAGCAAAACGCGAACTTTTGGAAATGAACCGGAGGCTTCAGGTTTCTGTCAGCGAGCAGCTAAAGCAGATGGAACAGGAAAAGAGAAATATTTTATATGCGCTGGGAGAGATTGCGGCGCATCATGCGGGATATCAGAAAAACCGTGTGGAACGGATGAAACGCAATTGCAGGATCTTAGCGCAGGGTATGCAGCTTTCACCGTTGTTTGAAGATAAAATTTCGGACGCATTTGTGGATACGATCGAGTTGGCGGTTCCTCTCTGCGATATAGGAAAAATTGCAATCCCAAAAGAAATTCTGCAAAATAAGGAGCCGTTGACGGAAGAAGAAAAAGGTGTGTTAAGGACGCATACGCAAATCGGCGCAAAGTTTTTAACGGATCTTTATGTGAACAGTGATTACAATGACTTTGTGGGAGCGGCAATCCAGATGATACGCCATCATCATGAAAACTGGGACGGAAGCGGATATCCGGACGGCTTGTCAAAAGACGAGATCCCGCTTATGGCGCAGATTGCCGCTGTAGTAGAAATCTTCTGCACTCTGACGGAAGACGAAGGCTGCAGTAAGGACGCGGCTTTAAAACAGATGAAGCAGAATGCAGGGACAAAAATTAATCCTGATATTTTTGAAATATGTTGCATGATTTCACGTCAGCTCTGCTGATCATGCAATTGTAGGATACTCTGTGAGAACGCTTTGCACTAGCGGCTCGTACGGAGATGCCTTATGAGACAAATAATGAGGGAGGAATGCAGTTTTGATCACGGATGAGGAGTTTCAGAGAATTTCGGTTTATATGAAGGCGAATTACGGTATCGATCTGAGCCAGAAGAAGGTAATTATCAACGGACGTTTGGAGAATTATCTCAGGAAAGGCGGTTATGGCAGCTGTACCGAGTATTTAAATGCCCTGGGGACTGACAAGACCGGTACATTGGAAAAAATGCTGGTCAATCTTCTGACGACAAATCATACATATTTTATGAGGGAATTTGAGCATTTTGAATACTTCAGAAAAGAAGTGCTTCCGTGGCTGAAGAAAAAACAGGAAAGACAGAAGGATCTAAGGATCTGGTGCGGCGCAGCGTCTACGGGAGAAGAACCTTATATGATCGCCATGGTATTGGATGATTATTTCGGTCTGGAACGGGAGCAATGGGATAAGCGGATTCTTGCAACCGATATTTCGACAAAAGTTCTGCAGCAGGCAGTTGCCGGGGTTTACAGCGCAGAGCAGTTAAAAAACCTTCCGGAAAAGTGGAAAAGGCATTTTTTTAAACCGGTTGCCGGGGGCAGTCAGTATATGATCACGGACGATCTGAAATCGCAGGTTTTATTCCGTCAGTTCAATTTGATGGATCCTTTTCCTTTTAAAAGAAAAATGCATACTATATTTTTGCGCAATGTTATGATATATTTTGATGAGAAGACAAAACGGGATCTTCTGCAAAAGGTATACAATTATATGGAACCGGGGGGATATCTGTTTATCGGGACAACAGAGACCCTTGACAGAAGCAGCGTTCCGCTTGAGATAATTAAACCGTCAATTTTCAGAAAAAAGGAAGGAAAAAACTAGATGTATGCAATACGAGCGATTCGAGTTCTGATCGTAGAAGATTCTGCGGTATTCCGGGAGCTTTTGATCCAGAATCTAAGCAGGGATCCGGCAATACAGATTGTAGCAACGGCAAAAGACCCCTATGAGGCAAGAGACGCGATCGTCAAATATAAACCGGATGTTATGACGTTGGACGTAGAACTTCCTAGAATGAGCGGGATTGAGTTTTTGCGGAAGCTGATGCCGCAGTATCCGCTTCCGGTTGTTGTGATCAGCGCCCTCAGCGATAAAGTATTTGACGCGCTGAATGCAGGGGCGGTTGATTTTGTAGCAAAGCCGGCGGTGACAAACCGTATGCAGCTGGAAGATTTTATCCGAAACGAGCTGTTAGTGAAAATCAAAATTGCTTCCACGGCGAAGATCGGCAACATCAAAAAGACGGTGATGAACCAGCAGCAGCAGCCTCTTTCTGCAAAAGGAAAAAACAATATCGTCGCGATCGGCGCTTCTACCGGAGGTACGGAGGCTATTTTGGCCGTAGTAAAGGAATTCGGAACCGATATCCCGGGCGTTGTAGCGACGCAGCATATGCCCGTGGGATTTACCGGTATGTATGCAAAGCGATTGAATGATCAGTGCCGTATCCAGGTAAAGGAAGCGCAGACCGGAGACAGAGTTATGCCGGGGCGCATGCTTCTCGCCCCGGGCGGCGACGAGCATATGCATCTGGTAAAAGTAAACGGCGTTTATCAGGTAGAATGCAGAAAAGGCCCGAAGGTGAACGGTCATTGTCCCTCTGTGGATGTATTGTTTGAATCTGTTGCGAAAACGGCGGGCGCCGGCGCAGTCGGTATTATTCTGACAGGAATGGGCGGCGACGGAGCGAAAGGGCTGCTTGCCATGCGGAGAGCCGGCGCAAAAACAATCGGACAAGACGAATCGACGTGTATTGTTTATGGAATGCCCAAAGTTGCATATGATCTGGGAGCCGTGCAGTATCAGGAAAAACTGACCGATATTGCGGGAAGGACGTACGCATTATTAAATAAAATGTAAAGGAGAACGAATATGAAAATTTTGTTGGCGGAAGATGATTTTGTAACAAGAAAATTTATGGTGAATTTCCTGTCAAAGTACGGCGAGTGTGATGTTACTGTGGATGGTATGGAAGCGGTGGATGCGTTTATGATGGCGTTGGAAGACGGAGAGCCGTATGATCTGGTCTGCCTGGATATCATGATGCCGGTTATGGACGGATATCAATCATTGGTAGGTATTCGTAATCTGGAAAAAGAAAGGAATATTCCGGAAGACCAAGCAGTTAAAGTTATTATGACGACTGCCCTGAATGATGAAAAAAATGTAAAAATGGCGTTTGAGCTGGGGTGTACGATTTATTCCGGCAAGCCGATTGATCAGGGCAGGTTTGAGCAGGCGCTTAAGAAACTGAATCTGATTTAGTGTTCGGAGGCGCATCACATAGATAAGACTACGCAGGAAAGGAGAAACATATGGCTGAAGAATTTAATACAGAGGGTATGTTAGACGTATATCTGTTTGAGAATCAGCAGCTTCTGGAACAGCTTCAGGAAATTGTTCTGGACCAGAAGGACGAGGAATGTTTTGATGAAGACAGCATCAACGAGATATTTCGGACGATGCATACCATTAAAGGGTCCTCCGGCATTATGATGTTTGATAATATTACGGCAGTGTCCCATAAACTGGAAGACGTCTTTTATTTTTTAAGAGAAGCGCATCCGGATAATGTTCCTCATATGGAACTTGTGGAACATGTGCTGGAAGTGGAGGACTTTATTTCGGGAGAACTGGAGAAGATTCAAAACGGAGATCCGGTAGACGGAGACTCTTCGGAAATCGTAGCGAATCTTGACGAGTTTTTGACCGCAATCAAAGGCGGGAAAAAAGAAAAAGGCAAAGAAACCGAAATCTCCGGAAATGTTCATAAAGAACCGAAACAATTTTATATTGCGCCTGTTGCGACGGACGACAGCCGTTTTTACAAGATTTTTATCACGTTTTCTCCGGAAACGGAAATGGCAAATGTTCATGCGTATAAGATTGTGTACGCACTGAAAGAAGTTGCGGAAGATCTTTTGTATTCGCCGGAGGATATTATTTCGGATGAAAGCTGTGCGGAACCGATTTTACAGGACGGATTTAAAATCCTTCTGCAGACGCAGAGCGGAAAAGAAGACGTTCGGGATATTATCGGCGTAGGATATGAGATTGAAAAAGTAGATATTTTTGAATGCAAGGCAGATGAGTTTTTCCGGGGATTTGATTTTGGTGAGGACGGACCGCAGATCGACCTGGAATCCAGTGTAGAAGATATTGAATCGAAAGCGCAGAATTCCGGTAAAGACGAAAAAGAGCCTGGCAAGAAAGAAAAAGGTTCCAAAATGGCTCCGGGAGATTTTGTCATTGAATCCAAGGAACCCGGTAAGCAGAAAAAGCTTGCAAGAGATAAACCGAAAGCAGAAAAATCTTCGTTCATCAGCGTCAATGTCAGCAAAATGGATCAGCTGATGGATTTGATCGGGGAATTGGTTATTTCGGAATCTGTCGTTTTACAGAATCAGGATCTTAAAGTTCCCGGGCTGAATCTGGATAATTTTAATAAAGCGGCGACACAGATGTCCAAGATTTCTACGGATCTGCAGAACGTAATCATGTCGATGCGAATGGTTCCGCTGACGAATACGTTCCAGAAGATGAACCGTATCGTATTCGATGTATCCAGAAAACTGGGCAAGGATATTGAATTTGAAATGGTCGGGGAGCATACGGAAGTAGATAAAAATATCATTGAGCATATTTCCGATCCTCTGATGCATATGGTTAGAAATGCAGTAGACCACGGAATTGAGACAAACGAAGAGCGCGAGCAAAGCGGTAAAACAGAAAAGGGAAAGGTTACGCTTTCCGCAAAGACGGAAGCCGGAAAAGTATGGATCAGCGTCGAAGACAACGGAAAAGGACTCGACAGAGATAAGATCCTCCAGAAAGCAAAGAAGCAGGGCTTATTAGAGGAAGGAAAACCGGAGTCGGCTTATACGGATAAAGAGGTCTTCCAGTTTATCACCATGGCGGGATTTTCCACAAATGAGCAGGTGACCGAATATTCGGGGCGCGGCGTTGGCATGGACGTGGTTGTTCAGAATATTCAGGAAATCAGCGGTATGCTGGATATTGACAGTACACCTGGATGCGGCAGCACGATGAGCCTGAAAATTCCCCTTACTCTTGCGATTATCAACGGCATCGTAGTGGAAACCGGAGACGCTTCTTTTGTAGTGGAAATCGGTGTGATCAAAGAATTTGTCCGCGTAAAAGAAGATATGATGATTCATGAACCGAACGGAGACGAATACATAATGATCCGCGGCGAATGTTTCCCGGTGCTTAAGCTGGGCGAATGGTACGGTATGGAGGAAAGCAGTTACCGGCAATCCGTAGAAGACGGAATGATGCTGATCATTGAAATAGAAGACAGGAAAATCTGTCTTTTGGTGGATCGGCTGATCGGAGAGCAGGAGATTGTTGTAAAACCAATTCCTTCTTATATTAAGAAAGTCAAAGGACTTTCCGGCTGTACGCAGCTTGGGGACGGCAGCATAGCCTTGATCCTGGACCCTGCCGGATTAATTTAAAACGATAGAAAGGAAGGGGTAGATCCATATGGATGAATTAAGAAAGTTGAATGAGGATGAGCTGCTGGATATTTCAGACGAGGATGATACACAAAAAAGTAAGTACATGACTTTTAAATCCGGAAACGAACATTTCGGACTGGGAATTCAGTATGTCAATGAAATTATTCAGATTCCCTCAATTACGGCTATTCCCAGAACAGAAGATTATATTAAGGGATTGATCAATCTGAGAGGAAAAATTATTCCCGTAATCGATGTTCGTCTTCGGTTTAAACAGGAGCCGTTTGAATATGACGACAGAACCTGTATCATTGTTATTATTGTAAATTCTGTGGCTGTGGGCCTGATCGTAGAACAGATTGCCGAAGTGATTGAAATCAAGGAAGAAAATATTCTTCCGCCGCCGAAGGCCGGGCGTTTGGATAAGACGGATCACAGGTTTGTATATGGTATTGCCAGGGTAGGTAATTCTGTAAAATTACTGTTAGACCCTGATAAGTTGCTGAATGACGATGATCTTTCAGCGATTGAGCAGTCGAACAACATGGTTTCAGTAAAAGAATGAGAGGTAGAGACATGAAAAACGTAAAGATGAAAACAAGATTAATTGTGGGATTTTTTATTCCCATCGTGCTTACAGTCATTAATGCTGTAATCGGAGTATGGTCTACAAGGCATACGAGCAGTGTGGTACAGAGTATGTATGCGGATGAGTATGCGACGGTTGAGGAGACATTACATGAAATCGGCGCAGATGGTGAAAAAAGCGAGATTTTGCTGAATGCGATTACCGGAGAGATCACGGCGAGCGTAGAAAACCTTAATAAGCTGGCAAATCAGTTGAACATCATCAGCATTGTTCTGATCGTGATTTCCATTGTAATTACGTTGGTGATTGCTTTATCGATTATTAAGGCCATTATGATTTCCGTAAGGCAGCTTTCCGATGCTGCAAAGGATATTGCAATGGGACGTGTAGATATTGAACTTGTGAAACACAACAATGACGAATTTGGCGACTTGGTTGACGAATACAAGCAGGTCATCGACAATATCAAATATCAGGCGCAGATTGCAGAAGAAGTATCTCAGGGTAATCTTACGATTACCGTAAATCCGAAATCTTCGGAAGATTTACTTGGAAATTCTCTGAAAAAATTGGTGGAAGACAATTTATCTACGCTTTCCAACATCAGCGATGCGGGTACGCAGGTTACGATCAGTTCTTCTCAGGTGGCAAGCGCAAGCCAGGCACTGGCACAGGGCTCTACACAGCAGGCAAGTGCAATCGAAGAAATTACGGCGTCTATTGACGAGATCGCAGATAAAACAAAACAGAATGCTGAGCAGGCAAATGAGGCGGCAGGTCTTGTGCTTCATGCAATTGAAGATGTGAAAAAAGGAAATCAGCAGATGGAAGACATGGTCAATGCAATGCAGGATATCAATCAGTCCTCCGAGAGCATTTCCAAAATTATTAAAACAATCGACGACATTGCGTTCCAGACCAATATTCTTGCATTAAATGCTGCAGTAGAAGCTGCAAGAGCAGGAGAAGCCGGAAAAGGATTTGCAGTTGTTGCGGAAGAAGTCAGAAGCCTTGCAGCAAAGAGCGCGTCTGCAGCAAAAGAAACGGCAGAAATGATCGAAGACTCGATTTCAAAAGTCAGCTTGGGATCTCAGATTGCAGATGATACGGCGCGTGCATTAGAAGCAATCACGAAAGTGGTACAGGAGAGCGAAGTAATCATCAATGGTATTGCGGAATCTTCCAATTATCAGGCAACTGCAGTTGCACAGATCGAGCAGGCGATCTCACAGGTGTCTCAGGTTGTGCAGACAAACTCTGCAACCAGCGAAGAATGTGCGGCAGCCAGTGAAGAATTGTCCAATCAGGCATCCAAGATGCGCGATATGCTTTCTATCTACAACTTAAGAGGAGGACATTCAGAAACTTCGTTTAAAGTGTCTTCTCCGGTCTCTGAAGATAATGTCAATGAACAGGTGATTTCTTTAGAGGATGATTTTGGAAAATATTAAGATGAGGGGGCACAGGGGCAATCGTTCCTGTGCCTGTCTGTTTTCGGCGGTAAAAAGTATAGTATATACGGAATGTGAGGTGTTTTCATGACATTATTTGAGGAATTAAAGCAACTGGGAGTGGATATCGACGGAGGTCTCAAGCGTCTGGCCGGTAATGAAAAGCTGTATCAGCGCCTTTTGGGTTCTTTCGTAAAGACGATTGAGACGAATTGTGTGAAACCGGATTTTGAGGCAGCGGATTGTACGGAAACAATCGAGAAAGCGCATGCCATTAAAGGGACTGCAGGTAATCTTTCCATTACCCCGCTGTATGAGTCTTATACGGAAATTTTAAAGCTGCTCCGCGGGGGAGAAGCAGAGAAAGCCAGACAGGTGCTGAACGATATTTTGCCGGTGCAGGAAGAGATTATCTGCTGCATCAAAAAGCATATGGAGTAATTCTGTCAGTTGACTGATGTAATGGAGAAAAAAGATGGATAAAAAAGTGATAAGATTTTTCAGACGCAGTATTATCAGTGTGATTTTAATCTGCATTGCGGTATTTTTCAGCCTGATGGTATTTATGGCACATAAGACAGAGCAGTCCATTGAAGAAATCAGCAATATCTACATGTCTGAAATGAATCAGCAGATTCAACAGAAATTCAGGTCGATCATTCGACTGCGTTTGGATCAGGTAGAAGGAATTATCAAACGGACTCCGTTGGATACGGTAAGGACGAATCAGGAGCTTTTGCAGGAGCTGCAGGTCAGCGGGGAAATCCGTAATTTCACCTTTTTGGGATTATATGGGGAAACAGGCAATTTGGAAGTGATCTATGGGGATTCTGTTGAAATTTTTGATACGAAAGAGGATATTCTCCGTGCGTTAAAGGCAAACGGCGATTTAGTGACTTATGGACAGAAAGACAACGGAGAAAAAGTTCTACTGCTTGGAAAACAGACTTCTTACAAAATGGAACAGAGTATGAAAAGCACAGCGATCATTGCCGGAATATCCATGGAATATCTGAACAAGGAACTTTTTTTGGAAGAGAATGATGCGGTGGCGTATTCACATATTATTGACAAAAACGGAAATTTTGTCGTCCGCAATTCCGACGCGTTTCGAGAAAGTTATTTTGAACGCATCCGAGAGGTCTACGAAGAATTGGACGGAAAACAGCCGGAAGATTATGTGGAGGAGTTAGCGGACGCTATGGAGAGCGAAAAGGTCTATTCTACGCTGATTTCCATTGACGGGCAGCAGAGACGAATTTATTGTTCGCCGCTTTCAGTCAGTTCTGCATGGTATTTGATTACGGCGATGCCTTCTCAAATGCTGGGAGAATCCATTACCAGCCTGGATACGATGCGTACGATTGTTATGATCGGTTCCGGAGCAGTCATTCTGTTGACGATGTCCGTTATCTTTTTTCTTTATTACAGGTTATCGCAGAAGCAGCTTTTTGAACTTGCCAAGGCAAAAGAAGATGCAGATCGTGCAAATATGGCGAAAAGTGAATTTCTCTCCAGTATGAGCCACGATATCCGCACGCCGATGAATGCAATTATCGGGATGACGGAAATTGCACAGAGGAACCTCGAGGAGCCTATGCGGGTAGAGGAATGTTTGAGAAAGGTAAGGCTTTCAAGCAAACAGTTATTGGGACTGATTAATGATGTGCTGGACATGTCAAAAATTGAAAGCGGAAAAATGCCGCTGAATATTGCTCCGATGTCTCTGCGGGATGCGATGGATGATATCGTGAATATCATGCAACCGCAGGTGAAAGCCAAGAAGCAGTATTTTGATATTTTTATCAAGGAAATTATAACGGAAGAGGTCTGCTTTGACGATTTGCGTTTAAATCAGGTACTTTTGAATCTGCTTTCCAATGCGGTGAAATATACGCCGGAAGAGGGCAGGATTGATGTTCGTGTCTATCAGGAAGCTTCGCCCAAAGGAGAAGACTATGTAAGGACTCATTTTTGCGTCACAGATACGGGGATCGGTATGTCTCCGGAATTTCAGAAAAAGATATGGGACAATTTTTCCAGAGAAGAGAATGACGAAGTGCGCCATATTATAGGAACCGGTCTTGGCATGGCGATCACAAAAAGTATCGTGGATCTTATGGGCGGAACAATTACGCTGGAAAGCGAGCTGGGGAAGGGCAGTTCATTTCATATGACGCTTGATATGAAAAAGAGCGGCATGACGGGAGCAGAAATGAAACTGCCGGCATGGAATGTGCTTGTAGTAGATGACAATCAGGACTTATGTATCAGCGCTGTTTCCAATCTGGAAGAACTGGGCGTACATGTGGAATGGACATTAGACGGAAAACACGCGGTTCAGATGATCGAGGAACGCCATAACAAGAAGGACGATTACCACTTTGTCCTGATCGACTGGAAGATGCCCGGCATGGACGGGATTGAAACGATACATGAAATACGCAGCCGTGTGGGATCGGATATTCCGGTATTTTTAATATCGGCCTATGACTGCAGCGATTTGGAGGAAGAGATCAGCCATGCATGGATCGAAGGGTTTATTTCAAAACCGCTGTTTAAATCTACGTTGTATCACCGTCTGATCCAGTACGCAGATGGCTATACCATAGAAGAGAAGAAAAACGCGGAGGATGAGGCTGATTTTACCGGAAAGAACGTTCTTGTGGCAGAAGATATGGAAATCAACTGGGAAGTTGCCAGCGCAATTCTTTCGATTACCGGCATGGAATTGGAGTGGGCGAAGAACGGCCAAGAATGCTTAGAGAAGTTTCAGAATTCTCCGGTCGGCTATTTTGACGCGGTTTTAATGGATATCCGTATGCCGGTTATGAATGGGTATGATACGACAAAAGCGATCCGTGAGCTGGACCGGGAGGATAAGAATCTGCCGATCATTGCCATGACGGCGGATGCCTTTTCCGGCGACGTACAAAAATGCCTGGATTACGGAATGAACGCCCATATACAAAAACCGCTGGATATCAAGGAATGCATTCGCGTACTTCGGAAATATTTGGAATAAACCCTGCATATACTCATAAAAACGGAAGGTGACGTTTATGAGTAATGCAAAAATAGAAAATCTTTTAAATCTTGCACTGGATGCCAATAATAACGAACGCGAAAAATCGGGAAACCTGGGTGTGGGCTACATTCCGGCTTCCAATACCTGGGAAGTGATTATCCGTTATGTGAGAAACGGTCTTGAGCAGGTAAAAGATCTGCTTTTGATGTATGGGTATGAAACGTTGATTTCCAATATCACAGTGCTCAGTAATTCGTATGCCGTTTTGATCTTGCCGGAAGTATTGGTCGGCGTGGCGGCGGAAATGGACGGAATTATTTATATGGAACAACCAAAGAGACTCTTTTTTGCCGCAAATCAGGCAAAAAGAGTCTCTTGTATTACGGTTCTGCAGCAAACCGGGACCGCGACGCCGGGAGAGATGCCGGAGGACGGGCTGAATCTGACCGGGAAAAACTGCCTGGTGGCGATTATTGACAGCGGAATCGATTACGCGCATCCGGATTTCAGAAAAGCAGACGGTATGACCAGAATCGTTGCTTTATGGGATCAGACGTTGCGTGCGGATACTTTAAATAAAGAAAAAACAAAGGAAAACGAAGCGATAACGTACCGTTCGCCGGAAGGATATTCGGACGGCGTTTTGTTTACGTCGGAAGAAATCAATCAGGCGTTGTTAAGTAATGACGACGCGGCCAGAGGAAAGATCGTGCCAAGCAGGGATACGTCCGGGCACGGAACCCATGTCGCCGGTATTGCAGCCGGCTGCGGCAGGGCGTCTATGGGAAGATACCGCGGCGTAGCGTATGAATCGGAATTGCTGATCGTAAAACTGGGGACGCCGGGAGTAAATGCATTTCCGAAAACAACGGAACTTATGAAAGCCGTTGATTTTTGCGTCAGGACGGCGGAAGCGCTGAATAAACCCCTCGCAATAAATCTCAGCTTTGGAAATAATTATGGTTCACACAGTGGCACAAGCTTGCTGGAGACGTTTTTAAATGATATGGCAGACCATCATCAGTGCAGTATTGTGGCAGGAACGGGAAACGAAGGGGCGGATGCCAGTCATTATCAGAACCGGATTCAAAGCGGGGAAGTCCAGGATGCAGAAGTTACGGTCAGCAGCTATGAAACGAAACTGAATCTGCAGATCTGGAAACGCTATCAGGACGATATTCGGATCGAAGTGCTGCTGCCGGACGGAAAGACGAGCGGACAGCTGATCGGGCAGGGGACGCTGCGGGTAGAATTTGAGGCGGTAGAACTTTTGATTTTTTACGGAGAACCGGTTCCCTACAGTATCTATCAGGAAATTTATATTGATTTTATCCCCAAAGGAAGGTATATCCCTTCCGGATTGTGGAAAATCCGCCTGACAGCGGGAGAAATCGTGGACGGAACGTATGATATGTGGCTGCCTTCCGGCGGTGTGCTAAATGAGGGAACCGGTTTTCCTTATCCATCCGAAATTCGGACGCTGACCATTCCTTCCACTGCCGCAAAAGTAATCAGTACGGCGGCGTATGACTCCAACACAGACAGTACGGCGGCGTTTTCCGGAAGAGGGTATACTGCGTGGACAAACCAGATAAAGCCAGATCTTGCGGCACCGGGCGTCAATATTATGGCGCCTTCTCCAGGGGGAGGCTATACGGCGCGCAGCGGTACGTCAATGGCGGCGCCGTTTGTAACGGGCAGCGCGGCGCTTTTGATGCAGTGGGGAATCGTGCAGGGAAGGGACCCGTTTTTGTATGGAGAGAAGTTAAAAGCATATCTGATCCGCGGCGCGAGAAAGATCGATGCGGTGAAAGAGTATCCGAATCCGCAGATCGGCTGGGGCGTACTGTGTTTGAAGGATAGTTTGCCGGGGTGAAGTGGGATAGGCTGTTAGGGGGAGATGAAAAATTTATCATTATGTAAAATATCGAGTTTTCATATGATAATTTTTCTGGCTTAAAAGTTGTAGAAATGCTCATAGTTTGGTACAATAACAATAATATGGATGCCAAAGGAGTTTCTATGAGAAATCAAGTCAGGGAAATCGGGTTTGACGTAGATGCTTATACTGCCAGATTGATTGGCCGGGAGAATGTGTCAAAACTTGAGGGTGCAGTGTTTGAAATTGTGAAAAATGCCTATGATGCGGATGCAAGTGTATGCTGTCTGTATTACTCCAACACAGAGGATCGTATTTACATTTTGGATAATGGCTGTGGAATGAAGGAGGAGGTACTGCGAACCCATTGGATGACAATTGGAAATTCATCCAAAAAGAGTTCTTATATTACAAAAAATGGAAGAATACAGACAGGAGCAAAGGGAATTGGCAGGTTTGCTTTGGATCGTATGTCCGATCAATGCGATATGCTTACGATTTCCGAAGAAGAAAGTTTGGAATGGATCGTAGACTGGAGGGACTTTGATGGAAGTAAACGAATATCAGAGGTAAAGGCAAGAGTTTATGATACAGATATTCATTTGCTAGAACATGTAGGAATTGAAAGATGGAAAAACAGGGCGGTGGCAGCAGAAATAGAGAAATGTAATTTTGGGGGAACCGGAACGGCATTTTGTCTGGACCGTCCTCATGATGTCTGGAATGAAAAGACAATGAATAGTCTTAGAAATCATTTAGAGAATTTGTTACCTCCAGACGTGACGGAGAAGTTTTGCATTTGGTTTTTTGATGATTCAACCAGTGTGGAAGATGCACTGATAACCAGTGCAAATGTGGAGTCTTATGACTATCGAATTGATTTTCATGTTACCGCTAATTTAGTGAATATTCAGATCACACGGAATGAATTCGATTTTCGCGGGGAGGAACAGGAGGTATATACAGAGGCAGGATTTGATAAGTTTGAACAGGCCTATCTGCAGGGGAAAAAGAAGGAAGAGTCTTTTGCTATTGAAGAAGTAGGGGAGAAGGAGAACTTTATCGGGGACTTTGAAGGAGTGTTATATTTTTATAAAATAAGTGCGAACAAAAAGGATCAGGAAAGATTTTATTATAAAGATATTACAGGCAGGGCAAACCTTGCCAAAAAATTTGGTGGGATTAAGTTGTATCGTGATCAATTCCGTGTGCGACCTTACGGCGAATATGGGGATAATGATTTTGACTGGTTAGAACTTTCAGTCAGAAGGAATCGATCTCCGGCAGGTCTTGGAAATGAGAAGGGAAATTGGCGTGTTGGCTCAGAACAGATACTAGGAATGGTGTCAATATCCAGAAAAAATTCAAACCTGGAGGATGCGGCAAATCGTAACGGCATTCAGGAAGGTATCGGTTTTTCACAGCTGAAAAGGATTCTGTTATTTGTGATCGCAGAGTTTGAACGGGATCGGCAATTTGTGGGGCGTAAGCTGGCGAGATATGCGGATAAAAAGAATCAATTGGCGGCTGAATTGGAAAAAATGCGTCAACTTGCGGAAGAACGTAAAAAATGGGAAGCAGAACAGTTGGTCAGGCAACAGCCGGAAAAAGTAAAAAAAGCGGAGGAGAGGACGCCAAAATCTAGTTTGCCGCCGTCTGCTAATCCAGAAGATGTTATGAATTTGGTGGCAAATATGGAGGAGAAGCAGGAGGAAGAACTGGAGGAATTGCGAAACGAGAATAAAATGCTTCAGACGTTAGCCACAACAGGAATCATTACCAATATGTTTATGCATGAGATTCGAACATCTACCAATAATATTGGTCTTGAATTAAACGCAGCCTATGAAGCTATAGAATATGATAATGATATAGAGTATGCTTTACAAAATATTTTGCGTGCAATTAGTGTTAAAAAAAATTTTTCTTCATGGTTTGGCATCACCATTGAATCTATCAAAAAGGATAAACGAAAGAGAAGAAAACATAATATTCAAATCATGTTGAAACAGTATATGAATACGTGGGATGATATTCTGGATAAAAACGGAACTGTTTTTCTCTATACGTGTGACCCGAATATAGAACTTTGGTGTTTTGAGTTTGATATTGAGAATATTATTAGTAATTTAATTGCTAACAGTCTGGCATCTTTTGACAGGGAAATGGACAGAAAACTGGAAAAACGAGAGATTAGATTGAATATATTTAAACTTGAAAGTGGATTATCTATGGAGTATCAGGATAGTGGATGGGGGTTGATTCCCAAATATAAAAAGCGGCCGGAGTTGATCTTGGAACCATTTGAGAGTGGTCATCATTTTGACGGAGTGGATGAAGAAGATGGGACTGGGATGGGAATGTGGATCGTAAACCGTACTATATCCGAGTATAATGGAAGTATTGATCTGAGTGGAAATCAGAGAGCAGAGACAGGATTTTATGTAAAAATCATATTAGGAGGCCGAAATGTATAGAGTTGGATATATTGATGATGAACCAACACAATTTGAAAATTATAAGAGATCATTGCGTCGACGGTGTAAAGAACTGGATCTTGTGTTAATAGAGGATTGCGAAAGTAAACAGGATATTTTGGATAAAATATACGAGAATCAAATTGATGTACTGTTAATTGACTATAAAATGGTAAAAAATTATGGATTTAATGGAACTACATTGATTAATTATATTAATGATTCTATGCGTGATATCCAGTGCTTTATTATGACCGCTGTGGATACAGAACAGATTACGGACGGACTTGTAGCCGAGAGGGATAAATTCTCTAAAAATATTTTTGATACAGAGGGAGCAGATCCAGAAAAAGAGGAGGCATTAAATGCTTTTATCCAGATTTTGTTGGAGAGTGCAAAAGTATTTCAGGTTCGTCGACAGCAGAAATTAGGACGGTACAGAGAACTGTTAGACAAAAAACGCCATGGGGAGTTAGGGGTGGATGAAGAAGAATTTCTAGAGTTGTATAAGGTCTTGTCTTCTTATGGGTTAGTAGAAAAATTGCCTAAAAACATGTTGGATTCAAAATTTGAAGAGCGATTACAGAGGATACTGGAATTGGGAAGTGCGATCATTGCGGAACATAAGACAGAATAGCCGACGATAGATAAAGGAGAGTATATTGAGAGTACATGGTGATAAAATAATTCGGAGACGAAAAGGTATCTCGGAATTGAAAAAGTATCAGGATGGCAGAGAACTGCTGGAGCAGGATTTTTATTATCTATGTGGCTACTGTGGAAAAGATGGAAATGTGTTGCATCAAAAATTTCATTTGGATCATTTTGTTCCGAAGAGTTTAGATAAAAGTCGGGAAAATGACTATTATAATCTGGTTTTAGCTTGTTCAAGATGTAACCTGTCTAAGTCAGATAAATGGCCGACAGAAGATATTACACAACCACATAATTGGGAAGATGGATTTGTTGATCCGGCAGTTCCGGAATTTGACGAGCATTTGGAGAGGAATGAGAAAGGATATGTGGTTGGGAAAACATCTGTTGGAAACAGTATGTGCAATATGCTGCACTTGGATATTAGAAGAACAGACCTCTACTGGAACGCGGCTCAATTAAAGAGGCAGCTCGAAGAATTGGAGAAACTATTTCAGGAAGGGCAATTAACAGAGCGGCAAAAAGATATTTATATCGAGACTAATATGATTTTTAATGAATACATAGACCAGGCATTTACAAAGGGTGAATAAATGGATAGTGATAAAATGTCGGGGACCTATTACACTCCGCCCGATGCAATTCAGTTTATGATGGAGTATTTAAAAAAAGAACAACAGGATTTTTCTAATGTGTTGGAACCTTCAGCAGGGGATGGAAGGTTCCTTCCTTTGTTGCAAGAGAATGCGTCACATATAACAGCAATTGAGTTGTTTCAAGAAAAAGTAGATCAGATGTGTCGAGAATACCCGGGAAGCTTATGTACAATCGTAAAGGATAATTTTCTTGATTTTGCTGTCAATACATTAGAGCGTTATTCGCTGATTATAGGAAATCCTCCGTATATTAATAAAAAGCTGATGGGTAAGGAAGAGCTTGAGAAAGCATATGTGATTTGTACAGAGGCGGGATTAAGAAAAACGGTGATGCAGAATATGTGGCTGGCATTTGTAATGGGTTCCTGCCGTTTACTCCAACCAGGTGGTAGTATTTTTTTTATATTACCGATGGAATTTTTGCAAGTGCAATATGCAGAGAGACTGAGGGAATATCTGGAGAAGATATTTAATACGATTCACATTATTGTTTTTCAAAAGGCATTGTTTCCGAAAATTGAACAGGGGGTCTGTCTGGTATATCTAACAAATAAAAGATGTTCGGAAAGGCATATACGTTATAAAATGTATGAGGACTGCAAAAAGAGAGTTCCAATACAGGAAAATAGTATCCGTTGGAATAAACCATTAAAAAAGTGGTCAAACGCAATTCTCGATGATAGCGATATTTCTTTATTAAAAAATGCTGTGAATCAATATCCAAGAATCAAAAATATGGGGCAAATTGCACCTGGTATTGTAACAGGAGGGAACCTATATTTTATTTTGTCAGAAGAAAAGGTAGAAAAGTATCAGTGCAGGGAATTTGTTCTTCCCATTGTTCAGAAAGCTTCTTATATACCAAAGAATGTCATAGAAATTTCTGATGCAGTAGTAAAAGAGATAAGCTTGGAAAATAAACCGGCTTATTTGTTGAACCTTTCTGGGGAGAAAGATATACGAAGATTGCCAATCGCACTGCAAAAATATTTGAACTGGGCGGGAGAGCAGAAGGTGGGTGATATACCACTGAAAGATTGTTATAAATGTTCAACTAGGATGCCGTGGTATGGTGTCCCTATTGTGAAAAAGGGAGAAGTAGTGTTTTTCAAACGTTATGGCCATCTGCCTCGTATTTATTATAATTCAGCGAGAGTACATACTACAGATGCAGGGTATCATATACGGCTTATGGACGAGGTTGATGGAGAGAGTTTTGTGTTCTGTTTTTTTAATTCCATTACTCTTGCTCAATGCGAATTTAATGGGCGATATTATGGCGGAGGGGTATGTGAACTTGTACCAACAGAATTTAAGGACATTGTGGTTCCATATCGTCGTATTAGAGAAAAAGATAAAGAAAAATTAAGGTTTTTATTCAAAAGTGGAAAGCCAGTGGAAGATATTGTTAAATTTGTAAACGGGCTGACGATTTGTAGAAATTACGAGGTTGAGCAGATACATCGGTTTGAAGAAATTCGCAGAGTATTGATGGTAAGAAGAGATTATAAGATAGGATCTTAAGAGAGTGTTTTATGCGCGAAGATATGGGGCATTGTGTTTGAGGGATAGACTGCCGGAGTGAGATGCCAGATAAAGAGATTTATGATATTTTTGTTGCCGATCTATGTAAAATATATGGGAATTTTTAGTAATTGAAGATATGATAGTTATGGTATTAAAATGTTTTATAAGTTTTGATACTACTTAAAGCCATAGCATATATTTTTATTTTAGAATGAGATTGATAAATACAAAGAAGAGAAAGAGGGGAGTTTGACATGGGTACGCCTTTAAACTTTCAGTTATCAAATGAGCAGCAGATATTTATAAAAAAAGCATTGCAGGGAGAATGGGGAAGTGAAGTTTTCAGCTCGGGGATTTGCTGATGCAGTTAAGGATAATATTGTTTATGAATTAAAGTTTGTATCGGAATTAACACATGAACATTTTCTGCAGTGTGCCTGTTATACGGTTGCAATGAATCTGCAAAAGGGAATTTTATGGAACACGAGGGACAATACATCTTATGAAATAGAAATACCAGAGAGAAAGGTTTTTTTGAATGCAGTAGCGAAGGCTGTTACGAAAGAAGTGATTGAAGACTAGTATGATTCAGATGGAAAATGAATGTTATCCATAAAAAATTCAAAAAGAAATGATATACATTAATTTACAGTAATCGATACAGAGACAAACCCGGATGATGAGGTAATTGTTTATAGGCGTAGTAGTTGCTGATGCAGAGACTAAAAAATTGATTCAGTATATTACATCATTGAACCGGAACATGCAAGAAAAGGCACAATATTTTTGGAAAACCCCTGCGTCTTATAAACTGGGTAATGTAAAAATGGATTTGAAAAAGGCTCTTGCAGAAGGATTGGAATTTGCGGCATCTATCGGTGCGCCGGAGAGCATCAGGAGGATCTTATGCTGATTGCCGAAGCGCCCGGAGGAGAGGAAGATCTGCAGGGACTTCCGTTTGTTGGGCGCTCCGGAGAAGTGTTGGATAAGCTTTTGCGTGACTGTGGATTAACGCGGAAGGAAATCTATATGACCAATATTTTAAAATGCCATCCGCCCGGAAACCGAGATCCTAAAGAAGAGGAGAAAGAAGCCTGTATTTCACACCTGAAATATGAGATGTTTCTTTTGAAACCGAAAGTGGTTGTCTGTCTGGGGCGTGTGGCGGCGCAGAGAATTATTTCTCCTGATTTTAAAATTACCAGGCAGCATGGAACCTGGACATACCGCAAGAACTATGCGCTGACCGCGACGTATCATCCCTCGGCAATCCTGCGGGATCCCTCTAAGTATCAGATTGCGAAAGAGGATTTTTGTGCGGCTGTAAAAAAGTGTATGGAATGCAAAAATAAAGAATAAGGAAAACGGCATCTGGACCATATAGGGTTTAGATGCTGTTTTTTTGAATGGCATCATTTGCAGGGTCAAGCGGTAATTGCTTATGTATGCAGCTGTTGGTAACGTCGAATTATGTCGAAGAAATTCTGTGGAAAAGTTTTGATTTGCGTTGTAACATAGATAATAAGATATTGCAGCGTTAAGAATTGGAAATTTGTGTTACGAACAGATAGTTGGAAGGATTGCGTAAGATGATTCAGGAATATGACGGGGGAATTTACTGGCTGCTGGACTGCAGATTTGATTTTCTTATACATTCGTTTATGCAGGAGTACAGAATAAAAGAAGATGATATCATTTTCGTACAATCTTATCATGGAAACGCGAGGGAGAGGCTTCGAAAGATCTGTCTGCTTCCGGAGAATGAGAAGTCGGTATATTTGATGGAGCCGGATGACATTAACCGCATGTTTGTGAAATATTTGGATCTTGGCCGTAACAATTTGGTTGTCAGTTTTAGCGGCGCAGGCTTGCCGCAGAGTGAAAATTTGGAATCTTTTCTGGTGGGAGGACGGACGGCAAAACTGTGTAATGATAAGTGGTGGCAGTATCGTTTTTTTCGGAAATTAGGCATCATGACGCCGTACACCTGCAAGTGTTTTGATTTTGCAGAAGCAGAGCTCATGATTTGGGAAATGATGGACCGGTATCAGAAAGTAGTGATAAAAAAAGCCTGTTTATCGGGTGGTTACAGAATGGAAGTATTATTCTCGCCGCAGGATCTGGTGTCGTATCGCAGGAAGTTGGATCAAGAAAGCCTGAGACAGGAGTTTTTATTGAGTGCTTATCTTCCGCATCAGCAGTCTTTTGCCGGGATGGGTGTGATTCACAAAGACGGAGGGGTGTTTTTTATCCCTCTTGTGACCGAGCAGGTGCTGTTCCGGGAAGTTGCGTATGAAGGATTGATCTTTCCTGCATTTCTAAATGAGAATCGCAGAAACGAAATCCGCAATTTGACAATTTTCATAGGGGAAGAATTGGGGAAGATTGGGTATTACGGGTTTTATAACGTGGATTTCGTGCTTGGGGACGAGGGGCTTTTTGTGGTGGAGGTGAACGCCAGGTTAGGGTTTGGCTCATTGCTGGCGGCATGTATCTATGGGGATCGTTTTTGGAGCGTTTTGCAGGGACGTGATACGGAGGAAGCAGTATATGAGGGGAAACGCCTGGTTCTTGGAAAAGTGAAGGGCAGGGAAGGAAGAAGTTACCGGGGATTAAAATCATATTCCGGTATAACGGAATGGTTTGGGAGCAGAGACGGGTATTTTGAAACCTTTTTTTGCGGGACCGGGGAGGAGGAATTGTTTAAATACGGAAGTTATATCGGAATGTTCGGGGAATTTTTCGAGATGGAAGAATCCAGGGAAAGGGTTTTGCATAGGTTTTGGGAAAAATGCATAGAATGGTATTAATAACAATAAATGGAAGTAAAGGGATCTATTATGGGAAAACAATTATTGTATATGTATATTGACCAATTCTATGGATTTCAAAATCAGGGATTTAATTTTTCTTCAAGCGAAAGGTTCGGTGTGCTATATGGAACAAAGCCTCTTATATTGAGGAGGGAAGAATACGAGAAACCTTTGAAAAAAGGTTTTTTTGGGAACCATATTTTGGATGTCAGCGTACTGATCGGTAATAATGGTTCCGGAAAGACGACACTTATGAAGATCATATGCCAGTGGATATGTTTTCTTTCGGAGGGACGTCTTCCGCAGGAAAAAGGCGTTCTTGTCTTTCGGCAGGACGACAGGATCCGATATATCGGATTTGAAAAAGGTAACACACTGGAGATTGATGCACAAATACCGGAAGCAGAGAAGTTTTCTGTTTCGGAATTAAAAGGTTTTTTTGAGAATTTGCAGTTACTTTATTATTCAAATACGATGACGGGGTTGAGTGTAAAGAATGATGACATGCTTCTGGATTATTCCTTGACTCGCAGGATTATAAAGGCGGCTGAAGACGGAACGTTATCTGGGGAGGCGATTATTGAAAATTATCATCGGGAAGAGTTTAACAAACAGGTCGACACCGCTTTAAAGGAACATATCGAGGATTTTCCGATGCATTATTTGCAGATGGAAGTTTGCCATTTGGAATTTGATACAATAAAGAAACACCTGCCGGTTGAGATGTACGGTATACTTTTAAATTTATCCAATCTATGGAATTATTATTTTAAAAGACATCAGCAACAAAAGGTTTCCAATCAACAATTGCTTGCAGTCGAATTGCTGAAAGCTCTGCTGATCGGAACGATTCGCTCGATCTTACAATATGATGACCGCGAAAGAGATTCTGTAAAGGCTTTGAAAAGAGTGGTAAACTTTTATAACGGTTCCTGCAGGGAACCGGGCATAGAGGAAGGAATGGGAGTTGTAAAGCAGTTTTTGATCGATCTGGTTCTGGACACTGGTATTGGAGAGAAGAATGAAAAAAAGAAGCAGGCGATTGTGCGGTTTGTCAGCATACTGCAGTCTGATTTTCAAAATTCTGATCCGCAGGTTGTCAGTCCATGGAAATGTGATTTTGAAAAAGACGGGAAAAGCATTGTGCAGATCAATATAGAATCGGACAACAGGACGAGGTTTACAAGCTTTTGGGAAGCATACAAAAAAGTAGGAGCTTATATGGAGCAAGTCGGCTTTTCCTGGGTTGCGAGCAGTGGGGAGCAAAACTGGACAAGCTTGTTTTCCATACTTGCAGACGTTCTGGGAGAAAATGTCTGGCTGTTTTTGGACGAGCCGGATAATACGCTACATCCGGACTGGCAAAGAAAGCTATTGGAGAAAATAATTAAAACGTGTAATGGAGAGAATTATTTCGGAAAATCGGCGCAGCTTTTTATTTCTACACATTCGCCTATTATGTTGTCGGACACGCCTGGCAATTCCGTTATTTATTTGGAAGAGAAGGAAAATATTGGATGTCAGTTAGATAATACGTTCGGACAGAATATATACGCACTGTTTAATGATGCTTTTTTTCTTCGCGAGGGAGTAGTAGGCACATTTGCCAGCAGTAAAATATCGGAAGTATTAATAACATTGCAAAAGATAGAAAAAGGGTTATTGGGCGGAGATTTGGATAGTAAAAAGATAGGGCAGTTAGATTCAGATTTGAATGACTGCGAGGAGTTGGCAGGTTTATTAGGGGAGCCTTTGATGAAGGGATATATACGGGATTCCGTAGAAAAATTCAAAAAATGGATTGAAAGAAAGATAGCGCGAAAAGAGAATAATTATGATTAGAATACAATTGCCGGAAAGTATGGAGTATCGCAGGCTTCGGCGCGAATATCTCAAAAGGGTTGCGAAATATATAAAATTTGATAAGAAAGATATTTTTCCGGATCAGACATCGTCCAATGAAGGAAAGACAGAAGTTGCGGCGACATATTTGCAGGAGCATTTTCAGAATCTGTACCGGTTTTTGTTTTCCAGTCATTCTGGAAAAGTAAGGACAGAAAATCTTAGGTGGCTTTTGGCCGGTCCGGCTGTTCCACCGAAAAGCTTCGGGGGTACAGGTGAATATGAGACTATGCAGGATAGTTTAAAGGCGATTATAGGCCAATGCAGTCATGAAAGCGGCGAAGATAGTGCGAAAGCGAATGAAGTTTGTAAAAAAATATTTGATTATGATGAATTCGTTAAGAAACAGGAGGATGCATACTGGCTATTGAGATCCTTGAAAGTTCGGGTTTGTCCCTATTGCAACCGGATCTATACGACTACGCTTCCGACCAAGGAAGAACTGGAACAGGAGGATAGCGGAGAGCCATTTGAGACAACGAGGGCTACATATGATCACTTTTATGGCAAGGCACAATATCCCTATCTGGCATTAAGCTTGTTTAATCTCGTACCGAGCTGCAATATATGCAACAATAATAAAGAAAGCAAAGATGAGGAAATTATATATCCATATGACGAGGAATTTGGAAAAAATGCCGTATTCCGGTTGATTCCCGATTTAAATGAGTTGAAACCGGGAGAAAATGCGCTTCGTTTTTTGACAGGGGAAAGTGATAAATTCCATGTAAGACTGATGGGGAAAGACAGAATTTCTTTTTTGGAGAAATCTTTTTTGGAATCCCAGTTGTCTGATATCGAGGATTCGGATTATCGGGAACGGGTGAAAAACTCCATTGAAATGTTTCGATTAGAAAAATTATATAATGAACACAAGGTTGAAATAAGGGACGTATTAAGAAATCGATATTATTTTAATGAAGAATATGTAAAAAGCGCTATTTGCCCGTTGATTAGGGAACAGTTAAAAAAAGAAGGAACGAATGTCAGCGAGGATCAGGTTTATGATATGGCGACAGACATGCTTTTCTCTACCCGCCTAAGGCCGGAAGAATGGAAAGACCGACCGTTATCTAAATTAAAGGCCGATATTTTAGATTATATAGATATCATAACAAAGGAGGAAGAGTAGAAAATGGACAATGGGGCAGAAGTAATAGATATTTTATCAGGGATACTTAGATATGACGCGGTGTATGAATTAGAAGAGCCGTATGTGGAGGTACCTGTAGAGAATCCCATGGATGATAGCGATAGAGTGTTTTTTCGATATAAGGCCGCAGGGGATGATTCCGTTCAAGTAGAACAGTGGATCGACGGTTCTTTAGTGGGGTCTGTGACAAAACGAATGCGAGATATTGTCTGGAAAATCTGCAGACTGGAGCGCGTCTGTGCTACATACAGGAAGCAATATGAAAGGTGGAAGCTGGAAAACAGTGGGATACCGTATCTGGAGACAAATATTAATGATGAGTCGGATGGCAGACCGCAAAGGTCCTATGAGTATATGCGAAATTTTTGGACGAAGAAACCTTTGGATAATGGAGTACATCAAAACTTGAGGCTTCTTCTTGCAGAATATGGGGTAGGCAAAAGCTCGTATTGCAACGGAATCCGAAGACTTGTGGCAGATGAAATCAAAGGTTCTTTTTTAGAAGGGCAGGCTGCATTTCCATTTGTCTTTGACTTAAATGAGTTTCGCAGTGGGAGTATTGATAAATATATCGAATCGGAAATGTTTAATAAATATGATGTTGCCATCTCTTACCGCATTTTTGAGAAGCTATGTCAAAACGGAATCTTTATGGTCGTGCTGGACGCATGGGATCAAATGAGGGATACCAGACAGATTGTTCCCATTAATCGGGATCTAAGTCAGTTGAGTGCCTTTTGGGACAAGCAGGGAAAGGCATTGGTTACGTGCAGGCGTTCTTTTTATCAGCAGCAGTTGAAAGGAAAAGACAGAGGAAGGCGGTATTTGTCCCAGAATGCCGGTTTATACAAACTGACCGGGTTTGACAAAGAATCGGTAAAGGAATATTTTCGCAGGGATGCTGAAGAATGCAGACAAAAAGGAAATCAAGCTGTTCTTCCAGATGTGGACGTATGGGTGGAAGAAGGCTGGAAATTGAATAGCGAATTGCTTGCAAAGCCGCTGAATCTCAAGTTATTAGTGCAGCATTACGATGCAATCAGCCGACAGATTGATTTGTGCCGGGAGAAGGCGGACACGTATCATTTCCTTGGCATTATTTTGGGAGATTGGGAACAGAAACATGCTGTGAAGGACGAGAAATTTTTGAAAGAGCTGGTGTCTCAGACCTTGTATGCCGGACTTAACCGAAGCATTCCTCTGGAACAGCTCCGCGAAGCCTGTGATGCGGATAAGTGGAATGAAATTATAACGAGTCTGCGGTCTTTTGATTTTGTAAGAATTGATGACAAGGAAGAACGAATTGAATTTTGCCTGGCAGCTTATCAGGAATTTCTTTGGGCGCATTTTGCGTTGGAAGAGTTAAAAACACCGCCTGATAATTTAAACGGTATCGATGCCTTGATCAGAAATTATTTTCTGATCCGGGAGGTAAGGGAATGGATTTGCAAGGAATTAGGGAAAAAGGATATTATTCAGAAGGAATTGACTTACTTAATAGATCAATTGGAGTTTGTGAAATATAGAAAAAAGGAGGAGGTAGGATATCGCGGATCTAATGCACTGACGCTTTTATGTGATTTGAACCGAATAAGTTATTATAAGAAGCAGTTTCAGGATATTAAAAGTAATTTGCGTCGAAGTCCACTGATGGGGACAGACTTCCGAGGAATTGATCTGTCCGGGGCGGACTTTTATGATTCGGATCTGTCCGGAGCCGATTTTTCCTATACGAAACTGGATGGTGTACGTTTTAGTTATGCCAATTTAGCGCAAACGATGTGGAGAGAGCATGAGAGGATGACGAAATGCGCTTTCTTGATTCAAAGCGACGTACTTTGCGTCGTAGCAGCGACGAAAAGCGGGGGATTGATCACATACCGGGTGAATGACGGGGAGCGGGAAATTTTCGATATACAAAATGATGTGATCAATGACCTGGCAGGCGACAGGGGCGGCATTTATACGGCTTCTTCGGATGGCTGGGTCGGTTATATGGATAAGAACGGAAATTTAAGAAATGCCTATATTGCCGAGAGCGGGCTGCAGTCCATTACCTATACGAATAATGAAGAGTGTGTTTATGTAGGTGCCGACAATCAAGGGATTTTTAGGTACAACTGGCATACCGGGAGCAAGCAGGAGGTTGTAATAAATGAGCCTCTGGGAAGCAGGATGGACAGGATCTCCGATATTCATTATTATTCCAATACGGAAAATGAGGATTATATTGCATATACGCTAAGCAATCGGCGCTTGCTTGTACTGTTGAAATTAGAGGAGAGGAATAGAGGACAGGTAAAGGCGAAGTGCCATATAGATACAGAAAGATATTGCTTTGGTGATATCTGCTTTGCAGACGACATGTTGATTTACACCGTGATAGGGAAAGGCATTTATGGGATGCTGGTGGATGAAGTAATTGATGAGATTCCTGAGAGGGAGCTTTTGCATGAAAGACAGAGATTATTATCTCTTCCGCAGGCAGAAACGGTTGCGTTAAGCTGGGCAAATGAGAGCAATGTGCTTATGGCTGTTTCCATGTCAGAAGGGGAGAGCCTGGGACATATACACGCTATTGATGTATCCTCTGGTGTTTCGATATGCAGCCAAATTGAAATAGACTGGTTATGGGAAGAGAGAATTTATCGTATGAACTCGGAACAAGTGGGTGGATTCAGCGTATCCGGCGATGGGAGATATGCGGCATTTTCAGGGGATTTTCTGGCAGTGTTTAAGATGGATGCGGGATGTTACAGCCTGATTGACAGACCCATTGAGGCGAAGATAACTTGCAGACAAGCAGATTTTTCAAATGCCAAAAGTATGAATCTATCTCTGATACGATTTGTTGAAGAGCATGAAGCAATCTTTAAACGAGAAGAGGAGGAAAGATGAGTAAAAGCAATTTTTTATATTGGAAGGAACTGGTCGGTTTAGAAGAGTATAATTTTCCGCATTTAATTCCTTTGGATGAAAAAAACATAAATTTAGCTAGAATTTCTCAGAGCCGCGCCCAGGAGATACGGAAAGCGATTGCGACAAACCAGCTGGTTGACATACAGGTTCAGCCCGGGTGGGGAGCCACTACGCTCTATCGGTATATGGCGGACGATATTCGGTACAACAGGCTGAATTTGACTGTCATGTTTGATTTTGAGGCGGATGATTTTCAGGATGGAGATCTTGTAGAAAAAGATTTTATTTTTCAAATTAAGTGGAAGATGGCAAGCGGCATGATTGCCATTATGATGGAGCAGTCGCTCCAGGAACTCTATATGTATGATGTTTTTGAATTTGAGGATACCGGAGAGAAGCCATGGAGAGGGCATCTGCGCGAAAAAAGAAGGGAGTTAAAAGAATGTGAGGATAATCGAAAGAAATTTTACGAAAAGTTTCCGTTTTTTTCAAGGATGGATGTTACGGACTGCCTGAATTATTTTCTTCATAATTTTCAGATACAGACTGTATTCCTGTATCTGTTTCCAAGGAAGGCAGAGGAAGACAGCCTGCTGGAGTTCGTGGGAATCATAAAAAATATCTTTGACGGGAAGGACGTTGCACCGGCGGCGGTCCGTGAAGTGTTTTTTCTGACACCTAAGATGTTCTCTATGATGAAGCAGGTATATGAACGCCCGTATAAAGATATTATTTACAAGCAATATTCGGCGGCGGAAATATTCGGCATGCTGATGAGTACATATAAGCTTTCGGATTTTTCAGATGCTTCGATCGGCAACGTGTTTGAACAGGAGTTTATTACACGCGTGTACGACAAGGCGCTGACTTTGAATGAGATCATGGAAAAGGTAGAAGAGGAAATTATTGAATATCTGGACGGAGAAGATTCGGAAGTGCCGTATAAACTGACAATTAATCGAACAAAGGAGGAGAAATAGGTGATGATTACGAACAGAGATTTGAAAGCCTGCAAGGAGCAGCTGTTTTCTTATTCGGCGGCATATCAGGTTCCGTTTTACGGGCGAGAAAAAACGATTGAAGAAATGCAGGGGCTGACGGACGGATTACAGCCCTGTCAGGTTTTGACGATTTCACAGCCTTTGGGAACAGGGAAGACGTTTCTGGTCAATTATATGATCAATAATCAAAGGATTCCCGTTCCGGCGGGAAGCGCGTTTTTGACAGTCAAAGGTATTGCGGAGGATCCGGAGATAATGGAAGATTTTCCGGGAGATACGCTGGTGGTAGATGAAGCGGATATCAAGACGCCTGTGAAAAAATTGAGGAGAGGGCTCAAATTGCTTGCGGAGTATTTGGACGAAAACGAACGCAAGGCCATTCTGCTTGGCGATTATTCGCTACGGAATCCGGAGATCAGCGGCTGCCTGGAGCATAAGGTTCTGCTGAAGCACTTTGAAGACATTGATCAGGCGTTCCTAAGGGGCGTTCTGGAACAACGGTTTAAGCATTTTCTGGATCTGGAGGACTTTCAGATCGACCAGGTAATGGAGCCGGAGCTGATTGATTATCTGGCACCGGAATGGATGAAGTCCGTAAATAGTTTCCGTGGTATTTTTTCTTTGTTTCAGAAAATTGTTGCGGATGACAGGTACGTTCGCTATAACGGCGAGGCAGCATATCTGACAATAGAAACGTTTCGTGATTTCCTTTGTCAAGACCAGACTCTGCAGCTGGATCAAAACCAGAAGAAGTTTTGGGATATGCTATGCGAATATTTGCGCGAGATGTATCCGAAAGGGAATGGCATAGCGACAGGATTTACGGATACGGAGCTGTATGAACTGGCAAAGAACAGTGGGATTTCCATGAGCGAGCAGACATTTAAGGAAGAGATCCTGTATCCGTTTGCCGCTGTTGATTTACTGGCGTCTACCGGCATTCCGGAGTATATCAAAGAAAGCAAGGAATTTGTACGCAGACCGGCTCCTTACGTGCCTTCCCTGCGGTTGCTTCTGTCGGTTTTGTAAGTAAAAAAGTAGGAAGGGATAGAACGTGAAAGACAGTATATTGGCACATGCGTTATTTTTAAATGGATCAAATGAGACCGAGATTCAGCTTCAGTACAAGCTTTTACTTTGGATGCTTCAGAATCTTCAGCCAGGTCGGGAGATTGACGAGGATGAGTTTGCACTGGCGGTGGAAGCAGTGGCAGGCAGTCGGCCTGTTTCCGTCAAGTATGCAGAAAAATTATTGCTTCAGACCGGCTGCTTTCTTCTGGATGGCGGCAATTGGACGATTCCTTCTGAACTTGAGCTGTGTGGCAGGCCGGTTACGCAGGAAAATTTAATAGATTTTTTCCGTGAAAAGAAGGTAGTTCGGGAACAAGGTTTGCAGACGGACGAAAAGAAGACGGCGATAGTTCAGGGAATCCGATGGTGCATCCATATGGTGAATCTGGCAAAAAAAGAACAGATGAAAGGCTTGCCGGCTTTTTTGAGATGCGGCGGGGAGGACAGCCTGATTGGGAAAAAGGCGGCGGGAACTGCCACGTCGGATGCATTATCGCTTTTATGTGGCGGTGTAACGTATATCAGAGAATGCGGCATTGATCCGAAAGAATTATCGGATAGCTTTGATTATCTGGTTGCGCAGATATTGGAATGCCAGTGCAGGGATCACGGCTGGGATCACGGTGGGTTTTATCCGCTGGAGGATCAGCCGGAGGCGGAGCATCCTACGGTGGATGCGACCTGCCTGGCCGTTATGGCGTTGTGTGATTTTTACAGTAACCGCAAGGCTATGGAGGACGACTTGCAGGTCCGATTTGCTGCAGAAGACAGGGAATTGGAAGACGCAGTGCTGTTCGGGCTGGATTTTTTATTCCGCATGCAGCAGCCTGCCGGCAGTTACGGAATTTACCGGTATGAGCAGGAATATCCCGACGGTAAGGTGCTGGATACGGAATGCAGCACAGGGACTGCCCTGCCGAATGAAAATTGTACCAGAATGGCAATGTCTGCCATGGGAGTCGGTAAAGGAAGCGGGATATTCGACGCCAGGGAAACATATGAATATTATGTGAAATGCAGTGCATGCATCGACAGCGCATATACATATATTAAGACACATTCGGCTGTAACGGAGAAACAATTGCTTTGGGCGCCGTATTTTGGGGAACATGTAGAAAATTATCCGGTTGCCGACGTCATTGTCAGCGCGGCAAGGGTATGCAGGTCGCTCATTCCCGTATGGTGGCAGCACGAGGAAGAAAGAGGACAGATACGGAAGTATTATCAGGACTTTCTTGCATTCTGGAAGCAGGAAGAGAAAAATGTAAAAGGAAAGATCGGAAAATATTCCTTTCAGACCCCCGGGGTGTTCCAATATTCTGTCGGAACGTACCAGTGGCAGAGCTATCCGGATATGATAGCTGCATTCACTGTTTTGCAGGGATACAATATGTTTGGATTGCCATTGCGAAAAGAGGAATGGGCTTTGTTGGAACAAGCAGTCAGCCATGCATTGGATATGCAGCATGAGCACGGGCATTGGAATTCACCTTCGGATAAGGAAAAGCCTTTCTGCGCCGTTACGCTGGCGGCAATAGAATTGCTGAAAGAATATCGGCTGGCAAAGGGGTTGGAATGATGGAATATACCGAGATGAAAATACAGTTGATGCAGAACGGGGCCGTATTTACGGAAAAGGCCAGAGATCATATGTCAAAGAACAGGTTTGGTCATGTTTCCTTTGCAGATTATGCAACAACAAGAGGAATTGTGGTGGAGGCAGGGGATGCATTTTATGCGAATGTACCGGTTCGGTTTGATACGACTCCTTTTTCCATTGACAGGATAGAGGATCGGTTTGTACTTAAAAAAGAGGACAGTGTTCTTGCGCTGCAGATCGAGATTATGCCCGTGCCGCACTTTGCTTTAACTAATATGCTGCTGGAAGACGGAACACCTATTCGGGATTTGGTGATGGTTCATGCGGATCGGATGCGGATTTCTCCCGTACGTGGCTGCGAATTTCATTGCCAGTTCTGCACTTGCAATAACCAGAAATACAGGGAAATCCCGATAGAGACGTTGGAACAGGCTGTGGAGGCGGCACTCAGGGATCTCAATCATCCGCCAAGGCATGTTTTGATTAGTGGAGGGACGCCGAAAACGGAAGCGGAAAGTTATGAATATCTGAACCGGGTATATCGCTTTTTTCCTCACAAATATGCAGAGTATGAATTTGATGTTATGCTTTCGCCGCGGGGACTCTATGCAGACCGAAACGATGAAAGTGCTTATGAAGATTTTCTAAAATATCTTCATGACGACTGTGGGATTTCCGCTTTATCCGTTAATCTGGAACTTCATAACGAAAATGTGAGGAAAACATATATCCCGGAGAAACATGCCATCGGAAAAGAACGGTATATGCAGTTTATCCGAAAAGCAGTGGCGGTGTTCGGCCAGGGAAAAATCCGGTCTTCCCTGGTGGTTGGCCTGGAAGATAAGGAAGATACGCTGGCAGGTGTCAGGGAGCTGGCAGCCTGCGGCTGCATTCCGGTATTGAGTGCATTTGTTCCCGCACAGGGCACATTCATGGAGCGCTATTCTGCTCCCAAAGTGGAATTTTTATTGGAGGTTGTACATGAGGCTGCCGATATTGCCCGGCAGAATCATACAGTGCTGGGACCATTGTGCCGCCCGTGCACGCATAACAGCTTAACGGAAGAGGCTGGGAGTACTGCGGTTTTTGATTAGAGGAGGATGAATTAGTTCGGGAGGAGAGACGAAAGATAATGAATGACACAGATGAACAAACAAATATTTATAAAATAAGTATGTCAATAAAAATATTCAATATAAAAAGTTCTTTTTCACATATGTTAGAGGGCATGTAGGAAACAACTGCATGAATATTAGGGGATGATTAAAATGTTGGAAGATGTTAATTCTTATAAAGAAAACAGAATACATATATCGCATACAATAGAAAGACAACTAAAATTATATGCAAAAGAAGAGGAAGCAACCGAACGACATCAGGTTCTGTGGCATTCCTGGAATCAGAACAAGAGATGGCTGGCACAAATGCTGGAATGGACTTTACCTTCTTTTCAAACTTACAGTTATCATAACGCGTCTCATGCAGAATCTGTCCTGCATAATATAGAAAGGATTTTGGGTGAGAAGAGAATTCGCCTGCTTTCCGCTTCGGACTGTTTTATGCTGCTACATACGGCGTATATGCACGATGTGGGGATGTGTATTTCTTCATCGGAGCGCCAGGGCATGATGGAGGATGAAAAGTTTATTGACTTGGTGGAACATCTGAAAATCGATGGTGATCAGGACATGAAAAGGGCGGCGCAAAGTGTGTTTCAGACACATTATACGGTATTTGAAAAAGCCTCTTCAAGAGAACGTCCACAGAAGATGAAAAAGTTGCTGAGTGAAAAATTAGATGCGTATTATGGCTTAGGACAGCTAATGGCGGAGTACCAGAGAACTATGCATGCAGGAAAAGTAAGGGACAGGATGCAGCAATGGACGATGGATCCCGGAAAACTGGGCAACAGTTTTGCAGCATCTGGTGTACCTTTGCGTATCTTCATGAGGATTGCAGATTGTGCGGCGATTCATACCACCAGCGGTTTAAAACCTGTGATGGAATTGCCTAAGGAAGACAGCGGATATGCATTGGATATGATACATCCGAGATTTGTGGCAGTTTTATTGCAGCTGGGGGATGCATTGGATATCGATAATGACCGATTTAATCCGTTTTGCTTTCAGTTTGCCGGTAGTTTTCCAAGAACATCTATGTTTCATTATAGAAAACATCAGTCCATCCGCCAGCTTAACATTACCCCGGAAAACATACAGATTCATGCGGACTGCGATTCTCAGGAGGCACTTCGTTTGGTAAGGATGGAATGCGAAAGCTTGGAAGAAATTTTGAAAAACATTAGCTATCATTGGGCGGAAATTGCTCCGCCGGGGATGTCAGGCTGTTTGCCCGCGTTAGATCAGAGCAAGATACTGCTTGGAGGACAACAGGTTCCAGGAGAATTGGTTAAGGCACAGTTTATTATTTCGCAGGTTCGTGCGTTTCGTTTGCTGGAAGGTGCAAATGTATATGGTGGGAGTTTTGTATTTTTACGGGAGCTGATCCAAAATGCCATAGATGCGAGCAAGATGCAATGCTGGGAAGATTATCTTTATCGGTGTAAGCTGAAAGAACGGAAGCTTTTGCAGGATCACTACAAAGAGGCAGAGTATGGACTGGATGTAAGTGAAAAAGAAATCCTCTCGGAAGTGGATGTTTGGGATTATCCAATTGAAGTTAATTTTGAGATTGTAGTGAAAACTTTGAATGAAGAAGAGGAAGTGCTGCTTACTCCGGTCGAAAAAACAGAAGAAGAAATGGAAAATATTCCCAAAGAATATGGCGTAAAGATTTCTATTCGAGATCATGGTACCGGTATATCCAAGGATGACTTGATAAAAATATCAAATGTGGGGAGCAGCTATGAGGAGAAACGTCATTTCATAGACAGGATGCCGGATTGGTTAAAACCTACGGGACAATTCGGTATAGGTCTTCAATCCGTCTTTTTGGTTGCAGACAGTGTAACTGCAAGAACGTATACCAGAAGTGGAGAAAAATATGAGATTACATTTAATAAGGTGTCCAATGGAAGCGGCGGATATATCAATGTAAAGCCGTTGCCTCAGGAGGAATATGTTACATTTGGCACTACGTTTGAAATTTTTGTCGGGTGTAAATATAAACTTTTACATGCAGAATTTTGGAAAGCCTGGAATACAGAAAGTGATGATGCCGATCGGTTTATCGATCAGTATGATGAAATGAGACCTTTGCGTCATTCCAAAGAAATGTTGAATCAGATGGTTCTGTACATAGACAATATGCTTGGCGAAAATCTTTTTCCAATATATGTAAAAATCCAGGGGAAGGAATTCGGCGATAAACAGCGTGATTTTATCAAACATAGAACAAAGAAGATTGTTCTGGAATCCCAGACGGTAGATAGTGAGAGTTGGGCAGAGCAAGAGAAGAAAGTAAATTGGCTATTTAAAGCGATTTGGAGAGAGCGTCAAGAAAAAAATAAGAATGGCTTACAAGACGGGGACAATGAATTTATTTTTGTAAATATTAAGGACGGGATAGGCGCGCTGGACTGCAGGAATTCTAAACTGCATATTTGGAATAAGGAGATTGGAGCCTTTGCCAGATTTGGAGGGGGTAGAATGCTTTCAGAATATCTGCCGGGCATTGGACTGGAACAATCGGAGAATTATGATCATCGAAAAACCAGGATTTATCTGAAAGGAATCTTGGTCCAGAGCCATAGCATGTATCAAGACAGTGAATTGTTGGAATTAATTGATATCAAAGGCGGAAAGATTGGAAAAGCGCACATTGCAATTAATCGTAACGAGTTTACAAGAGAGGGAATTGAATATCTTGAGAAAGAAATTTATCCGGCATTAATTGCTTCAGCCAAGGCAGCATTGATAGAATTAAATGAGAGGGAAAATCGGGAAAGTGAAAATAAAGGTTCATTCTGCCAGAAAATAGAGGATTCCATTTGGGAAACAATTGAGAAATGCCAAGAGGAGAAAGAGAAGGAAAAAATGTCAAAGCTGGATTTAGAGGAGACAGTGCTTTCAGCTGTTGGATTATCCTATTTTCTCCGAATTTTAGGTAAAAACACTGTAAAACTTTGTGAAAAGCGTGGAAAACCTGAGAAATGTTATTGGGATTGCTTGCTGGAAAATATTGTAAATATGCGTTGGAAAGAAAAAGCGTTTGCCATAAAGAAAAGAGAGGACGAGAGTGAGAAGGAGCGCAAAAAGAAATCTATAACTAATATTTTTGACAGGACAGGAGAATATCTGAATTTAGGCATGATGCACAGGATGCAGGTTTTTTATTATGACGAGGTGAGAAGAACGGGATTTGAGGGACCTCAAAAGTGGATGGACTATCCATCTCTTCTTCTAGAGCGGAGAAAAGTAGCGATCATTTCCATGCGCTATAATAGGCAGTCCCGGTGGTTTCATATCCCTTTGATTATTTCTGAACGGAAAGAAGATAAAGAAAAGAAGGAAAAAGCTCTGGATGCTTATGAAATATTTGAAAAGAAATCCGGGAGCTGGCAGGAAGAATGCGATATTTTGACAGAGCTTGAGGTGTGGGCGGACGGTATTTTGAGTCGGCTGCAAAAGGTTGAGAATATTCAGGCGCTTCATGAGAAATACGGAGGGGATGCGGATATCCAGTATACGTTAAGTTATATGTTGGCAAACATTCCTACGGTAGCTTTGTATGCGGATAAAAACGGAAATGTCAGAGTCAATGTTTTGTCATCAGAACAACCCAGGGGAGTTTTCTTTAACAGGAATATGAAGAGGGCAATTGTGGAAAAAGTGGATCAATTGCAAAGGCAGTTTCATGCAAAACGTTTTGTAACAAATGTTTGGAGAAGTTACGAGTGCATCGCACTGGAGGCGGAACCAAGCAGCGTCTGCATGGCAAAAGGTGCTTTTATGGCAAAACATCAGAATGAAAAGATGCTTCTGCCTGTTTTAGGAGAAAATGTGTCAAAGTTATTGAAGCTGCGGGAACAGGATTTTTTTAAAGAGATTATGGAGCAGAAAGAACAGTGTGTCAAGCTGGAAGAAATTTGTAATGAATTCATTGGGCTTAATGATATGTTTAAATTGGTTATAGTAGACAGAAAGATACTTAGTGAGGCGGCAGAGGAATTGTTTAATTGTTTGAGCAGGGAGGGGATATTAAAAAGTGAAGGGAAAAAGGATTATGTGAAGGGAAGAAATCTTGCTGGGAACTATTGGCAGCAAATGCTTCTTTTTTTAAGAAAAGAAGTGAGGTTGTTTTTGAAACAGAAAATTGAAGGTAAGAAAAAAATAGAGATCCAGACATATGAAGATTTAATATTCAAACAGCCGAATAAGGATTCTTTTCAAAAGATGTTAATTGTGCGTTTTTTTAAGGATAGAGGAAGTTGTGCAGAGGCACAAACAAGTCAGGAAGAGAATGGGCATACGGATGTATTAGGATTGAAGAATGAGAGTAAGGATGATGAAAAAGAATGGAAATGGTTCCAAAGCGCAATCTGTTTTATAGATGAACGCCGTCAGCTGAACATAAGTGAATTATTGGCATCCCACCCTAAGATGGAACAGTTTAAAAAATCGCTTTGGGGGAGGGAAAATGATAGTAATTTAGAAAAAGTCCAGAAGAATCTGATTGATTATGTGATGCGGAATTCTGTGGAGAAATTGTCGGAAAAACAAATCAGAAGCTGTTACGAAAAGCTGTTAGATGATTTATTGGAATGTGAATTGGAAACGGAACCGGATCATAAGAAAAAATACTCTAATATAGAAGCACTATTTAGACAAAGTGGGAGAAAGATATGCAAGGAACAATAAATGAAAAAGAGTTAAGCAGCAGGGAAACAGGTGGGGACGGAAACGATAGAATGGCAGAATTGCATAAGTCAATTGATGATATGGCAAAACGGGTGTATGAGCTTCAACAGAAGTGTTTTGAGATTTTGGAGAGTACATTTAGAGGGGAAGTGATAAAACTTCCGATCGATATTGAAAAAGTGGCGCATACATTAGGCGTTGTTTTGGAATACACAAATTTAAATCTTGGAGGAAGTGAAGAAATTGACCAGAACATAGCGCAGTTATGTTATGAATTGGATCAAACCGGAAAGATCGTATGGAAAATCTATGTGGCGAACGACCAAGAGGACGAATCTGAAGGAGCGTACAGTAATTTACAGAGATATGCGATTGCGTATGAATTGGGGAAAACAATTGTAGGGGGAGAGGCTTGTAAACAGCCTTCTGAAATGCCCAGAGAGGATATCGAGATCTGGAATGTAAATTCAGTTCCCTATTCTTTGCCGCGGTTATATGCCGGGCGGGAGAGCTTTGAATATGAGATTTGCGCTATTTTCTTGTTATTGCCGTTACATGTATTTTTAAAAGAATTTTCCGTATATGTTGATGACATCATAGATTATCCGATATTAATGGATATGTGGATTAAGTATTTAAGTGACAAAACAAGCATTCCCAGTTATCAGCTAATTAATGGTTATCAATATATTAAGTTTTGTGCTTATGAATTTTATCAGAAATCTCTCAATGGAGAAGTTGATGCTTCTGACTTTCTCAAATTGTTTCGTTAAATCTTTAAAAAGTGAGAAAAGGATTTATATAAGCTGCACAGAACGAAAATCGATTCGGTTCTATTAAGGGATGTGAGGAAAGAAATTGAAAAAGTAGTGGATGTACTCTGTGATCTGTTCCAGGTAATGTACAAGAGTATGGATACGTGTGGGCAAGAAGACGGCAGTCGGAACACATTTCATAGAATTATAATTGAGGTCACAGAAATGAATTTGTGGAATTTGCAATATCAGGTTAGTCATGGAAATGAATTTTTCAGAATGATATTACTTATTAATGATTCAATCAGATGCCTTGTCAAATGTCATCCCGATCAAAGTCGATCATATTTTCCTTGCCGATGCAAATCAGATCAGAGTATTTCACCTTGCAATTCGTTTTTCAATGGCATAAAATAAAACTATAAAACAATGGAAACAATAATCGTTCCGGGGGTTCGTTTTCAAGCATGCAGAAAGGAACGCCGGAAATCAAACGAGGAATGGGAGGAGAATTATGTACAGGAGTAAGCGGTTTGCATATACATATGAAGATTATGAGGAAGGCGGGAAAACGGCGAAGGATTTATTTCAGGAGATTATAAATGATGCCGAGCTGCCCAGTCTGGAAGAGATCGTGATCGGTTCCTGGGGAGATCCCTGGGGAGAGAGTGAAGACGATGAGGAAAAGGGCGTACAGGCGATCGTAAATGGGATCGTGGCAAATAAAGAAGCGTTTTCTCATATCAAAAGTCTGTTTTTCGGAGATATGGATTATGAGGACTGCGAAGTTTCCTGGATTATTCAGGCGGATTATTCCAGGCTCTGGGAAGCGATGCCCCAGCTGGAGAAACTGGTGATCAAAGGAAGCAGCGAGTTAAAGCTTGGAACGATCGTGCATGAGAAACTGAATCATTTGGAAATTATCTGCGGCGGTCTTCCTAAGAGCGTGATGTCCTCGATACAAAAAGCCAAACTGCCCGGCCTGCAGAAATTGCTGCTGTATATCGGCGTAGACGACTACGGATTTGACGGAGGTTTTGAATCGATTCAGGAGCTTCTGGCAAAATCCGACTTTCCGAAGCTTACCTATCTGGGGCTTACAGACAGTGAAATCCAGGATGAAGTGGCGGAAGCAGTTTTGGACTGTAAATACATGGGCCAGATCACAACGCTGGATTTATCCATGGGCACGCTGACGGATGCCGGCGGCAGGATGCTTTTGGACAAGCTGCCCCAGTATCCGAACATCAAACGCCTGGAATTGGAATACCATTTTATGTCGGATGATATGATGCAGCAGATACAAAATCTTCCCGGCATAGAAGCAAATGTAAGCGAGCAGCAGGAAGCAGACGAGGACGGCGGGGAGCTTTATTATTATGCCATGCTGACCGAGTAGGCGGCAGTTCTATGGAAGCGGTAAAGCAGGCAAAACGGACGGTTGTTTTAATCGGGGATCCGTCTTCCAAGCGGACTCTTTTTTTTGAAGCAGCTGCAAAAGCATTGGGTGTGCCGTTTCGTACGGCGGATTGGAATATTGTGACGGAAACGTTTGATTTGGATATGTTTAAGGGGGCGGCGGTAAAAATAGACCCGCCCTCTTATTCGACTATCCGTTTATCCCGGATGCAGGAGCAGTTACACGAATACCGGAGGAAACTGCGTCATCTGGCAAACGCAGACAGTATTTTTTTCAATTCTCCGGAGGCGATCTGTGCGATGCTTCAGAAAAGGAAGACAAACCGTCTGTTGAAAGAGCGGGGCATTCCTGTGACGGAAATGTTTCACGAAGAAATAAAAACGGCGCGGCAGTTAGAAGAAGTGCTGCGGGAACGCCGGTGTTACAGCGTGTTTGTAAAGCCGGAATGTTTTTCCGGCGCTGCGGGCGTGGCGGCGTTCCGCCTGCATCCGGTTACCGGAAGCAGGAAGCTGTATACGTCCTGTCGTTTGGAAGAGAGTCAGCTTGTCAACACCAAACGGCTGGTCTGTATGGAAGATGCGGCAGATATCCAGGAACTTTTGGATCAGCTGTTGTCTTTGGGCTGCGTGGTAGAACGATGGCATCCCAAAGCGGCTGTCCGCGGGAGATGCTATGATCTGCGGATCGTCTGTCAGCTCGGACATATCACTTCCGCGGTAGCGCGGCAGTCGATGGGACCGATTACAAACCTGCATTTGAATAATCAGGCGGTGTGCGTGGATGCGCTGGGATTGGATGACAGGGTACTGCACGATATTGCGTCGACATGTCAGAAAGCTTATGATACATACTGCGGCTGTCTGGAAGAAGAAGCGGCGTTTCCTTCTTTCGGTATGCATATGGCGGGAATCGATCTTTTACTGGAAAAAGGGACGATGCGTCCGAGAATCATTGAAATGAACGGGCAGGGAGATTTGATTTACCGGGATATTTATGGGGAAAACCGTATTTATCAGGAACAGATTCGCTGGTTGTCCGAAATCTGAAGGCGGAGCGCAGACCAAAGACGGCGGGATGTACGTTTGTTTGGAGAGGGTATGGTATGCAGAAAACGGATATGAATCAGATTGTGGGAACGTGCCACATATTATTTGTGTGCATAGATTCCCTGCGGTATGACGTGGCGTTTGAGGAGCAGGAAAGCGGGGGCACGCCGGTACTAAACCGTTACGGCAGATGGAAAAAATGCCAGGCGCCGGGAAATTTTACGTACCCTTCGCATCAGGCGATGTTTGCCGGATTTTTTCCCATAGAAGAGGGTGTTTGCAATATGAAAAAACGTGAGACGCTTTTTTTCTCGGCAGACATCGGCATGGGGCGCAAAGCGCCGGAGGGTTCGTATTCGTTTCGGGGCGCGACCTGGATCGAAGGGCTCGCGCGGGAAGGCTATGACACGTACTGTATCGGCGGCGTCAGTTTTTTTGATAAACGGACGGATGTGGGGCGCGTCATGCCTTCGTATTTTAAGCACAGTTACTGGAAGCCGTCGTTTGGATGCCGGGTAAAAGAATCTGCCGGGCATCAGATTCAATTTGCCGTGCGCCGGTTAGAGCAGATGACCGGGGATACGAACATCCTGATGTATCTCAATATTTCCGCGCTGCATTATCCCAATTATTTTTATACGGACGGAGAGAAGACAGACAGCAGAGCGTCTCATGCGGCAGCGCTGCGTTATGTAGACGGACAATTGGAAAAACTGTTTGCGGCGTTTTGCAAAAAGGGGAAGACATTTGTCATCTGCTGTTCCGACCATGGGACGTGTTATGGGGAAGACGGCGTCTGGTATCACGGAATCAACCACCCGATTGTCCTTACGGTTCCGTATAAGCATTTTCTGCTGCAGGAGGAAGTTTAGATGAAATATCCATATGTGCAGTATATGTACAGTTATCCGCATAAAAAGGCATATCAGACGCTTTCCGAAACAGATTTGAAGCGCTATATACACAGGCTTTCCGGCAGGGAAAACAGCCTGTATATACATATTCCGTTCTGTCAGTATAAATGCGGATACTGCAATCTGTTTTCGCTTGCCGGGAAAAATGAGCGGCAGATGGAAGCCTATGTAGAAGCGATGGAACGTCATGCCGGGCAGCTTTCCGAAATTCTGCCGCACGACGCCGCATTCTCCGATTTGACGTTAGGAGGCGGAACGCCTTTGATTTTGCCGGAGCGCCTGCTGCGCAGAGTGTTTTCCGCTGCGGAACGCTGTTTTGGGATTACGGCGGGAAAGCAGCCGATCGCTGTAGAGACGTCTCCGAACCAGACGACGGAAGAGAAGCTTTGTATTTTAAAGGAGAAGGGCGTAAGCCGGATCAGTATCGGCGTGCAGAGTTTTCAGGAGAGGGAGCTTCTTTCACTGCATCGCTTTCATACGGCAGAAGCTGCAAAAAAAGCGCTGGATTTGATCTGTCGGATGAAATTTGAATGTGTCAATATGGATTTTATTTACGGGATTCCCGGACAGACACTCGAAAGTCTTGAGGATTCTTTGCAGCAGGGGCTGGAATTTGAACCGGATGAATTGTTTGTCTATCCGCTGTACGTAAAACCGGGGACGTATCTGTTTCAAACGGGAGCGGAATGCGGGAAATCGGCATTTGAGATGTATCGGTTTGTCTGCGGGTTTTTAGAAGCGAAAGGATACCGGGCATATTCCATGCGCCGTTTTGTAAAGCAAAACAAAGAGGGGGAGGATGCAGGCCTTCCGGAGTCTCTGTGCGGATTCGGCAATACGCTTTCCGTCGGATGCGGCGGCAGAAGCTATATCGGAAATCTGCATTTTTGCGCGCCCTATGCAGTGGAGCAGCGCCAATGCCATGCCATTTTGCAGGATTATATCAAACAGGAGGAGTATCTGCAGGTTACGCATGGATTTTGGCTGTCAAAAGAAGAAGAAAAGCGCAGGTATGTCATCCGGCATATCCTGTTCGGACGCGGCGTCTGCCGTAAGGATTACCGGGCGCATTTCGGAAGCGAGGCAGAAGATGATTTTCCGCTGCTGTCGGATTGGGCAGGGGCTGGATATGCGGTAAAAGGAGAGGAGTTTTTTTCACTGACCAGGCAGGGGCTTGCCTTATCCGATTTTCTGGGACCCCAGCTGATTTCCGATGAGGTAAGAGCGCGGATGGAACTCTCCTGCGGAAAGAACGGGGCGGCATGCCCAGAGAGCGGTAAGTAAAGATGAAGAGACAATGGTATTATCGGGGAAGTCTGAAATACTGCAACTATTCCTGCAGTTACTGTCCTTTTTCAAAAAGATCCTGCAGCCGGGCAGGCATACAAAAGGATAAAGAAGCGTTTTTCCGTTTTACGGACAGGATGCTCGTTCAAAAATGCGAAGGAGCCGTGCTGGTAGTTCCGTACGGAGAGGCGCTGCTGTATCCCCATTACTGGGAGGGTCTTGCAACATTAAGCCAGAGCGCCAGAATCGATGCGGCAGGCGCCCAGAGTAATTTCAGTTTTCCTGCCAAACAGATGCTTGCCGTATACAGAGCATGCGGCGGAGATTTGCAGAAGCTGCGTTTGTGGGGGACGTTTCATCCGGAAATGACGTCAGCCAGACAGTTTGCAGACCAGTGTCTGTATCTGGCCAGTCAGGGCATTTCCTATTGTGCGGGCGCGGTAGGCGATCCCCGTCAGATGGATGAGATCCGTATGCTGCGGGATCTGCTGCCGGATAATGCGTATCTTTGGATCAATCGGATGGACGGATGCAAACAAAAGTATACGGACGCGCAAGTCAAAGCGTTTTCGGAAATCGACCCGTTTTTTTCTCAGGAATTGGCGCATCACAGGGCCAATCCCGCAGCGTGCGGGGAGAACCGTTTTGTGGAAGCGGACGGGTCCATGCGCCGCTGCAATATTTCCCGACATAGTCTCGGAAATTTTTATGAGGAGCCTTATGCAGATGCAAAAGAGGAGGATCTGCGCGTGTGTACAAAGAAGGAATGCGCCTGCTATCTGGCATACTGCAACCGGAAAGACGTAATCCTTCCTTTTTTCGGACAATACCCGGCGTTTCGGATTCCCGCTTATCCCAAAGCGGCTTTTTTTGATATTGACGGCACGCTGGTGCCGAAAGGAGAGAAGCAGATCACAGAAGAGACGGCAAGACGCCTGCTTCACCTGTCAAAGCGCTGTGAAATTTTTCTTGCAACATCGCTGCCTCTTTCCTACGCAAAAAGAAAGCTCGCTCCCGTTTGGCACGTCATTCGCGGAGGCGTGTTTGCCAACGGGGGAAGGCGGTTGATTTTGGAGTGCAGCGGGGCGGGCGGAACTCTGGATGTGATTACACCGATGAATACGGACTGGCTGGCAGCGGCAAAGGAGTTGGGGAAGCGCCATGGATTTACGGCGCATACGTATCAAAAAGGGGGAGAGGTTTATAAAGTGACGCTGGCGTTTCGCCCGGGCAGGGCAGGGACCGGGCGGACAGAGGCAAAACGGCGGAATCTGGCGCATCTGCTTAAAATTCCGGATTCCTGCCGAATATTGTGGGAGGAAGGCCGTATGCAGATCACAAAGCAGGGAACCGGGAAATTAGAAGGGATTTTGGAGATCTGCAGAGAACTGGGATATCGGAAAGAGGAAGCGGCTGTGTTTGGCGATTCCGAAAATGATACAGAGATGCTCGATTATTTTAACGGGATCGGACGGGTTCAAAACAGAAAAGAGCCAAAAGAACCGGACTGCAAAACTTAGAGTTCACAATATTGACATAAATTTGGATGCTTGCTACAATATAATAATGAGTAAACGGTTGCAAGCATAGGAGGAAGCGCATATGTACCATTGCCAGATTCGTTTTTATTTGACAGGTCATTCGGGCAGAATGTTTGACGTTATAAAAAAGATGGCTCCGTTCGAACATTTTACCCATGAATTTATGGAAAGTGAGAAGCCGGAGGAAGCATTGGCGGCAGATGCAGACGTTATTTTTGTTGATTTGAGGGACTGTAACCCGGAGGAAGTATTGCACACGCTGTTATCGGGAAAGAGAAAGGACGCGGAACTGATTTTGCTTGCAGAGAGAGAACACCTAAGAGTCCTTACAAAAGAGCTTCCTGAAATAAAAGATATATGGATATTGCCGATGTCAGAGGATGAGACGGCGTTTCGTTTTTTACGGTGGCAGCAGACCTGCAAGATGAGCAGGGATTTTTGGCAGGCCAGCCAGTTTTTGGACGCTGCGATTAATCATACGCCGAATCTGGTCTGGTTCAAAGACAAAAACGGTGTGCATGAAAAAGTAAACAACAGTTTCTGTGCAACGGTAAATAAGACAAAGAAACAGGTAGAAGGCCAAAGACATGCGTATATCTGGGACGTGGAGCAGGACGATCCCGCCTGCATCGAGTCAGAGAACGAGGTAATGACAAAAAGAGAAACCTATATATCGGAAGAGACGATTCAGACAGGAGGGGGCCTTCGTCAGCTTACGACATATAAATCTCCGTTATACGATCTGGACGGGAGCGTTATGGGTACCGTAGGCGTAGCCATCGACGTGACAAAAGAGCGGGATTATGAACGGGAAATCATTCATAAGAATCATACGCTTGAGGCGATTTTTACAAATCTGGATTGCGGCGTCATGCATCATACGCTCGACGGATCTCAGATTTTAAGCATAAATCGTGCGGCGCTTAAAATTTTAGGGTATGAATCGAAGGAAGAATTGATGAAACAAGGTTTCCACATGGTTGCCGATTCCGTGATGGAGGAGGATAAGCAAAAACTCAGGAAACGTATCGAAGAATTGAAGAAAGAAGGCGACAGTGTCAGCGTAGAATACCGTGTACAGCATAAAAGCGGGAAAATTCTTCATATTATGGGAAATGTCAAACTGATACAGGAAAACGGAGAGATGTTCTACCAGAGGTTTTTGCTCGACTGCACGGATCAGAAGCTGCAGGAAAAGAAGAAAGAGCAGCTGCATGCAGAACTGGTGCAGGCGTTGAGTATCGATTATAATTTCGTTTATTTTTTCAATCTGGATACGGGCGTAGGTTCTCTGCTTAGAAACGAGGTAACGGGAAGCGAGGAGCTGGATGATTTGTTCGGCGGAGATCTTCCGTTTGAAGACAGTATAGATCAGTACATACGTGAATATGTCCATGTAGACGACAAGAAGATGATGCGGCAGTACGCTTCTTTGGAAAGTATGAAAAAGGAAATATTAGATAAAAAAGTGTTCCATATCAACTACCGCAGGGTTCGTGACGGAGAAATCGAATACTATCAGATGAAAGCCGTGCGCGCGGGAATGGAAAACGGGAGTCTGGGCATTGTTTTAGGATTCCGCAGCGTCGACGGAGAAATCCGCCGTGAAATGGAGAAGAAACATCTGTTAGAAGACGCTTTGTATCAGGCGAACCGGGCGAGCAAGGCGAAAAGCGTGTTTCTTTCCAACATGTCTCACGACATTCGTACGCCGATGAATGCGATTGTCGGCTTTACGGCGCTGGCGCTTACGCATATTGAGCGAAAGGATCAGGTAGAAGAATATTTAAAGAAGATCATGTCGTCCGGCAATCATCTGCTGAGCTTGATTAACGACGTTTTGGATATGAGCCGGATCGAAAGCGGTAAGATGCATCTGGATGAAAAACCGTGCAGTCTTCCGGATATTCTGCATGCGCTGAGGAATATCGTGCAGGCGGACGTTTCCGCAAAGCAGCTGGATCTCTACATAGATACGGTAGACGTGATTGATGAAGATATCTACTGCGATAAGCTGCGCCTCAATCAGGTTTTGTTAAATCTGCTGGGCAATTCCGTGAAATATACGCCGGCCGGAGGAATCGTCAGCATGCGGATTATAGAAAAAGCAGGAGCGCCGGAAGGATACGCCAACTATGAATTCAGCATCAAAGATACCGGAATCGGTATGAGCGAAGAATTTGTACAGCGTATTTTTGAACCGTTTGAACGGGAAAAATGCAGTACGATCAGCGGAATCCAGGGGACGGGGCTTGGAATGGCAATCACAAAAAATATCGTAGATATGATGAACGGTACGATTGAGGTGAAAAGCGAGCAGGGCGTGGGGACGGAGTTTAAAGTATCCTTTGTCTTCCGCCTGTATTCCGGTAAAAAAGTGACCCAGACGATTCCGGAACTCAAAAACTGCAGAGCGCTTGTCGTAGACGATGATTTTAACACCTGTGACAGCGTATCTTATATGCTGGGGCAGATCGGACTGCGTGCAGAATGGACGTTGTCCGGAAAAGAAGCCGTTCTTCGTACACGGCAGGCGAATATGCGCGGAGATAATTATTCCGTATACATCATCGACTGGCTGCTGCCGGATATTAACGGTGTGGAAGTGACGCGCAGGATCCGCAAAGAAATGGGAGACGACGTCCCGATTATCGTTTTGACGGCATACGATTGGTCCGATATTGAAGAAGAAGCGAGAGAAGCCGGCGTTACGGCATTCTGCAGCAAACCTCTGTTTTTGTCGGAATTGAGAAACTGCTTAAGCTCTGTCGTTCATTCGGGAACGGATGAACAGGAAGAAGAGGATTCGGAAGAAAACAAGATCCGTACGGGACGTATTCTTCTAGCAGAAGATATCGACCTGAACCAGGAGATCGCTACGGTTATTCTGGAAGACGCCGGATTTACGACAGAAGTTGCGGAAAACGGCCAAATTGCAGTGGATATGATGAAACGGTCGGAGCCGGGATATTATCAGCTGATACTGATGGATATTCAGATGCCGGTGATGAACGGATACGACGCCGCCAAAGCAATCCGAAAACTCAAGAATCCGGATCTGGCTTCGGTTCCGATTATAGCAATGACGGCGAATGCTTTTGAAGAAGATAAGCAGGAAGCGATCCGGTGCGGGATGAACGGTCATATTGCAAAGCCGATCGATATCCAGCATTTATTGGATACGTTAGATAAGATATTAGCATAAATGCAATGCCTCCGGGGGAAAGGACCGGAGGCATTTTTCTAATTTTTTGCAAAAAAGTTATTGACAACTAACACGTATTAGAATATACTAACAAAAAAGATAACCAGTCAGAAAATCAAAAAAGACAGGGAGGATGAGACGATGCCGCTGACCATGGTGAAACAGGGAGAAAGAATTACCGTCAAAAAAGTAGGAGGAAAGGAAGACACCCGCAGATTTTTGGAGAATCTTGGATTTGTTGTGGGAAGTTATGTGACGGTTGTATCCGAACTTGGCGGGAATATAATTGTAAATGTGAAAGATTCACGCGTTGCCATCGGAAAGGATATGGCAAATAAAATTATGGTATAAGGAGAATAAGATGAAGACATTAAGGGAAGCCGCCTGCGGCGAGACCGTAAAAGTAAAGAAAATTTATGGAGAAGGACCGGTAAGGCGAAGAATTATGGATATGGGGATTACCAAAGGCGTGTCGGTTTCTGTCAGAAAGGTTGCTCCTCTGGGAGATCCGATTGAGGTGACGATACGCGGATACGAATTGTCTCTGCGTAAATCGGATGCCGCGATGATTGAAATCGAATCATTTTTTTGACAATGAGTTAGTTTAAACTAATAAAAGGTGGAAGAGACGAACAGGAGGGAGCAGAAATGTCAGTAAAAATTGCATTGGCAGGGAATCCAAACTGCGGAAAAACAACATTGTTTAATGCCCTTACGGGTTCCAACCAGTTTGTGGGGAACTGGCCGGGCGTTACCGTAGAAAAAAAGGAAGGAAAGTTAAAAGGAAACAAAGACGTAACGGTCGTAGATCTGCCGGGGATCTATTCCTTGTCCCCGTATACGCCGGAAGAGATTGTTGCCAGGAATTATCTGATTCTGGAGCGTCCCGACGCAGTTATAAATATTGTAGACGGTACGAATCTTGAACGGAATTTGTATTTGTCTACACAGATTCTGGAGCTTGGGATTCCGGTCCTTATGGCGGTCAACATGATGGATATCGTGGAAAAAAATAAGGATCAGATTCATATGGACCGATTAAGCAGCAGACTTGGATGTGAAGTCGTAGAGATTTCGGCGTTAAAAGGAAAGGGTCTTAAACAAGCGGCGCAGAAAGCCGTTTCTCTGGCGAAAAGAAAAGGAGCCGCGCCGCCGGTTCATACATTTTCAAAAGAAGCGGAACACGTCATCCGTGCGGTAGAAGAGAAAATAAACGCGGAAATTCCGACAGAACAAAAGCGTTTTTTTGCGGTTAAACTTCTGGAAAAAGACGATAAGATTGCAGCGCAGATGAACGGAGTACCGGATGTATCGGCGGAAATTGAACAATTGGAACAGTCGTTTGACGACGATACGGAAAGTATTATCGCCAATGAGCGGTATGAATTTATTTCTGCCATGATCGGCGAATGCTGTACGAAACATAAAAAGAAGACAATGAGCAGATCGGATCAAATTGACCGGATCGTCACAAACCGGATCCTTGCGCTTCCGATCTTTGCGGCAGTCATGTTTTTGGTGTATTATGTATCTGTGCAGACTGTTGGGGATTTTGCAACTAATTGGGCAAACGACGGGGTATTCGGCGAGGGATGGAGCCTGTTTGGCGTATGGATTCCCGGAATTCCGGTTATCGCAGAGAGCGCGTTGTCGGCGGTCGGCTGTGCAGAATGGCTCAAAGGGCTTGTGTTAGACGGCATAATCGGCGGCGTCGGATCCGTGCTCGGGTTTGTGCCCCAGATGCTTGTGCTCTTTTTATTCCTTGCCGTTTTGGAAGGATGCGGATACATGGCGCGCGTTGCGTTTATTATGGACCGTATGTTCCGAAAATTCGGGCTTTCCGGAAAATCCTTTATCCCGATGCTGATCGGCACGGGCTGCAGCGTCCCGGGTATTATGGCTTCCAGAACGATTGAAAACGACAGGGATCGTAAAATGACGATCCTGACGACTTCGTTTATTCCCTGCGGGGCAAAGCTGCCGATTATCGCGCTGATTGCAGGGGCATTTTTCGGAAACTCGGGATGGATATCGTTCAGTGCGTTTTTTGTAGGAATTGCAGCCGTGATCTGTTCTGGCATCCTGTTAAAGAAAACGAAGTTCTTTGCCGGCGATCCGGCGCCGTTTGTGATGGAGCTTCCGGCGTATCATATGCCGACGGCCGGAAATATCCTGCGGAGCATGTGGGAGAGGGCGTGGTCGTTTATCAGAAAAGCCGGAACGATCATCCTGGTTTCTGCCGTCACACTCTGGTTTTTACAGGGATTCGGCTGGGTGGACGGAAGATTTGCAATGCTTGAAGCCGAAGAACTTGACAGGAGTATCCTCGCTGCAATCGGCGGTATCACGGCTCCCGTATTTGCTCCGCTTGGCTGGGGAGACTGGAAAATGGCGGTTGCGGCTATGACCGGGCTGATTGCAAAAGAAAACGTAGTGACGACATTCGGCGTGCTGTTTGGATATGCAAATGTGGCGGAGGACGGATCGGAAATCTGGAGCGTGCTTGCAGCGAGCATGCCTGCAGTCGCGGCGTATTCGTTTTTGGTATTTAATCTTCTCTGTGCACCCTGCTTTGCGGCTATGGGAGCGATAAAACGGGAGATGAACAGCGGGAGATGGTTCTGGTTTGCGATCGGATATCAAACAGCTCTGGCATATTTTGTATCTTTTTGTATCTATCAGATCGGAATTTTCGTTACGACGGGAACCTTCGGAATCGGAACGGTTGCAGCGATACTCGTGATTGCGGGATTTTTGTACCGGATGGTTCGGCCTTATCAGGAAAACGGAACATATCGGAGAAAGGCAGCAGGAATGAATTAGAACAACGCCGCATATGTGCGGCAGAAGGAGGAATCTATGGGAACGTGTGCGGTTGGAATGATCGTATTGTGCTGCGTCGGCCTTGCCGTCCGCAGCATAGTCCGGGATAAGAAAAAAGGAAAGGCATCCTGCGGCGGCGACTGCAGCCGCTGCCGGAGCTGCCGATGAATCGTTTATAGAGGTGTAAGAAAAAAGGGTTTCTTTGCAAAAGAGACCTTTTTTTGCGTCATATTTCAAGAAATAATATAATAAATTCTTAAGATTTGCATTGTTGTACGCGTTAAAACACTGTGGTATAGTAAAGTGAACGCAGGCGTGGCATCAAAATAGTTTTTACAAGCGTGTTCCAGGGAGGAAGATGCGGTTTAAACGTATAAAACACGTTTTGGGAGAGGAGGTTCGTTATGGAGAAGTTATGGAACTGCCCGCCGGCAGTGGAGGAGGCGAAGGCGTCGCAAAAGGGATTGCATTGGGCGTTGGAAATTCTGATCTTTCTGGCGGTCTTTGCTGTCTGTACGTTTGGAGAGATTTTACTGTCTCTTCCGGTGCAGATGGGTTTGCTCCTGCGGGATCCGGATTATCAGGATGCTTTGGAAAACGGGGATATTTTGCGTATCGACGAAGCGGTGAACCGTGTCGTAAATTCCGATACGAATATGATGATTTCCCTGTTTGTAACGGCGGCTATGATCGGAATCGTTTTTTTATTCTGCCGGCTGATCCAGAAAAGAACGCTTTCTTCCCTCGGATTTGTACGGCGGGGGTTTGCGAAAGAATATGCAAAGGGCGTATGCCTGGGATTTGCGATGTTTTCGGCGGCGGCAGGCATTTGCGTACTGACGGGATCCTTATCGTTTTCTTATGCGCCAAAGGGGGTTTCTCCGGCAGTTTTTTTACTGTTTATGGCAGGTTATATGGTTCAGGGAATGGCGGAGGAAGTGCTTTGCCGGGGATACTTTCTGGTATCGGTCGGGCGCAGATATCCGATGTCGGCTGCAGTGCTGTTCAATTCGTGTGCTTTTGCGGCGCTGCATCTGCTGAATCCGGGTATTTCCCCGCTTGCAGTCGCCAATCTGATTTTATTTGGTATTTTTGCATCGATCTGTTTTATCCGGACGGAAAATATCTGGCTCGTGGGCGCCGTGCATTCGGTCTGGAACCTGGTTCAGGGTAATGTGTACGGAGGGAATGTCAGCGGCATGAAAACTTCCTGCAGCATATTTTCTGCTGCTGCGGCAGACGGCAGGGAGATATTTCATGGCGGGGAGTTTGGCTTAGAAGGAGGCATTGCGGTAACGGTCGTTCTGCTGGCCGCAATCTTGCTTTTGCTGTTTTGGAAACATAACAATCAACGGGAATCGGCAATGGAGGAAGTATGAGACTGGAATTAAAAAATATTACAAAGAGTTTTGGAGAAAAAGAAGTATTAAAAGGGATTTCTTTTTCGGCGGACAGCGGCAGGGCGTTTGGGCTGCTGGGAAGAAACGGCGCGGGAAAAACGACGACGATACGGATTCTGATGGATGTATTTGGCGCAGACGGCGGAGAAATTTTTATTGACGGAACACCGATTCGCGCCAGGGAGGTTTCCATCGGCTATCTGCCTGAGGAACGCGGATTATATCCGAAAAAGAAAATTATCGATCAGCTGGTGTATTTTGCCAGGCTGCACGGAATGAAGCAGCAGGATGCCGTAAAATCCGTGGATTACTGGCTGGGACGTCTTGGCATGGAGGAACACAGAGGAAAGCGTTTGGATACGCTTTCCAAAGGAAATCAGCAGAAGATCCAGCTTGTGACGGCGCTTGCCCATAATCCGCAGATCGTTATTTTAGATGAGCCGTTTTCCGGATTGGATCCGGTCAACGCCATGCTGTTAAAAGACGTGGTAAAAGAAGAGATACAAAAAGGCAAGATTGTTCTCTTTTCCAGCCATCAGATGAATTATATTGAAGAATTCTGCGACAGTATCTCTATTTTAAACGGGGGATCCGTCGTATTGCGCGGAGATATTCAGGAGATTAAACATAATTATGTAAGAGATAAACTCGTCGTACGTTCAGAGGAAGCCGATAAAATTTTAAGCGATTTTGCTTCCTGCTGTACGCGGAAAGAAGGCGGCGGGCTGTTGCTGAAATTATCTTCTGCGGATGAGAAACAGAATATGATGAAGCATTTGACGGAAACGTATGATATCGATGAGGTAAAAGTATTTGAACCGTCATTGAACGATATTTTTGTGGAATACACAAAGGACCGGAATGAGGAGGCAGGAGAATGAAACAGTTTGGAACAATATTCAAATTTGAATTAAACAATTATCTGAAAAACAAGATCTTTGTGGGCGTTACCGTATTCTTGGTTGCGGCGATCGCGGTTGTGATGTTTTTTCCGAAATTTGCCGACAGTTTTACCGGCGGCGATTCCGATTCGGAGGGAGAAACAGAAGTGTCCGGTATGCTGCTTCTTTCGGTAAAAGACGCGGAATTCGGCAGTTTTATCGAGCCTCAGTTTCAGGAGGCATTTGCAGGCTATGAAGTCTGCCTGACAGAAGACGGCCTAGAGGACGTGAAAAAGAAAGTAACGTCCGGCGATGCGGAATGTGCGTTTGTGATCGACGGGCCCACTTCGTATACTTATTATGTAAACAATCTTTCGTTATATGACAGGAACGCGGAAATTGCAGATTCCGTACTTCGGAATGCATACAGCATGAATGCGATGGTAAGCGGCGGCATGTCGGCGGATGAGGCCGCAGGCGTCCTTGCGGTAGAGATCAGCCATGATACGGAAAGCCTGGGAAAGGACCAGCTTCAGAATTTCTTTTACACATATATTATGATTTTTGCGCTGTATCTGGTGATTTTGCTTTACGGGCAGATGATTGCGACAAACGTGGCGACGGAAAAAAGTTCCCGGGCCATGGAACTTTTGATTACCAGCGCGAAACCCGTCAGCATGATGTTCGGTAAAGTGCTGGCATCCTGTCTGGCAGGATTTTTGCAGCTTCTGACAGTCTTCGGCTCTGCGATTTTATTCTATAATATCAATCAGCAGCAGTGGGAGGGCAACCAGATTATCGCTTCTATTTTTGACATGCCGCTGGAACTTCTGGTTTATATGCTGATATTCTTTGTGTTGGGATTTTTTATCTATGCGTTTATGTTTGGCGCGATCGGTTCTACGGCGTCAAAAGTTGAGGATATCAATACTTCCGTGATGCCGGTTACGCTTTTATTTGTAGCGGGATTTATCATTGTTATGATGGCTATGTCAAACGGCAGTGTCGACAGCCTGCTCATGCGGATCTGTTCTTATGTGCCGTTTGTATCCCCGATGGCGATGTTTACGAGAATTGCAATGAGCACGGTGCCGGTCTACGAGATTGTCCTTTCCATCGGTGTGCTGATTTTAAGCGTTGCGGCGGTCGGCGTCGTTTCCGCCAAGATTTACCGCGCGGGCGTTCTGCTCTATGGCACAAAGCCGAAATTCGGTTCCTTATTCCGGGCGATGAAAAAAGCGTAACGGTATAAGATTTCCTTTTTTGGGAACAATGGTGGAGAAACCAGAAAAAGGAGGGGATCTTATGCATGCAGTTGTAGATAAAGATACCTGTATCGGCTGCGGCCTGTGCGCTTCTACGGAGCCGGATGTGTTCCAGATCGACGATGACGGCAAGGCTGTTGCCACTGCTGAAACCACGGATGCGAATCAAGAATCCGTGAAAACATGTATCGAAGGGTGTCCGGTGAATGCCATTCACGAGGAAGAGTAAAAGAAGAATCCTGTTTGTCAGGATTCTTTTTTTATAATATAGGTTTACATTTTTCCGATGAACGATTATTATAATCATGAAGTTACAACGGGGATACCCGCGGGATCCCACAGGCATGGATAGAAAGAAATGAGGCTAATATATGGGAGGATTTTTTGGAGTTGCAGCCGCAGAGGACTGCGTATTTGATCTGTTTTTCGGAATTGATTACCATTCGCATCTTGGGACGAAGCGAGGCGGCATGGTCGTGTATGGGGAAGGCGGTTTTGACCGTGCAATCCACAATATTGAAAATGCGCCGTTTCGGACCAAATTTGATAAAGACGTCCAGGAGATGTCCGGAAGAATGGGAATCGGCTGTATTTCGGATTATGAACCGCAGCCTCTGCTGGTTCGTTCCCACCATGGAACTTATGCGATCACAACCGTAAGCAAGATCAACAATATGGACGAGCTGTCCCGGATGCTGTTTGAAAACGGGCATTCTCATTTTCTGGAGATGAGCGGCGGCGATATCAATGCAACCGAATTGATCGCGTCCCTGATCAACCAGAGGGAAAATTTAATCGACGGGATCCGGTTTGCACTGGAGTCGGTAGACGGTTCCGTATCCATTCTTCTGATGAATGAGCGTGGGATTTATGCGGCAAGGGACCGCTATGGGCGTACGCCGGTGGTTGTCGGGAAGAAAGAGGGCGCGTTTTGTTTCTCATTTGAAAATTTTGCATATAAGAATCTCGGCTATAAAGACTATAAGGAACTGGGACCGGGAGAGATTGCCGTGATCACGGAAAAAGAGTGTAAAACTCTGGCACAGCCCGGTAAGGATATGAAGATTTGTACGTTTTTATGGGTATATTACGGATATCCGTCCAGCGCATACGAAGGAATGAGCGTCGAACAGATGCGTTATGAATGCGGCCGTAAAATGGCGAAACGGGACAATGTGCAGCCGGATATCGTGGCGGGCGTACCGGATTCGGGGACGGCGCATGCGATCGGGTACGCCAATGAATCGGGCATTCCGTTTTCCCGGCCGTTTATCAAGTATACGCCTACCTGGCCGCGTTCTTTTATGCCGACGATTCAAAGCCAGCGGAATCTGATCGCAAAGATGAAGCTTTTGGCGGTGGAAGATCTGATCCGGGACAAGAGACTGCTTTTGATCGACGATTCGATCGTCCGGGGGACGCAGCTGCGTGAGACGACCGAGTTTTTGTATGAAAGCGGGGCAAAAGAGGTGCATATCCGTCCGTCGTGCCCTCCGCTTTTGTTCGGATGCAAATACCTGAATTTTTCGCGGTCCACATCGGAGATGGACCTGATTACGCGCAGGGTCATCGACCGGCTGGAAGGCGGCAGTGTAACCGATGAAATCCTGCAGGAGTACGCGGACCCGGAATCCGAAAAATATGCACGGATGGTAGAGGAAATCCGCAGAGAACTGAATTTTACCTCTCTGAGATTTAATCGTCTGGACGATATGACGGATGCGGTCGGCATAGATAAATGTAAATTGTGCACGTACTGCTGGAGCGGACGGGAATAAAATAAAAACCGGCTCATAGAATAGAAAAAAAGAAACGGGAATGGTGCATATGAAATATAAGAAGACACTGTTTCTTGCGGTACTTTTTCTGTTTATGTATGGAGCAGGCGCAGGAGCTGCTAAAATCGTAGATGTTTTTAGCAGCTCCCGGTTTATGCAGAAATCGACGGAAAACTGGGGGCTTGGATTTGGGACGGAAGGAGAAGTTCCGACCGGAAATGTCAGCTCAGAAGAATTGGCGGAGTACGATGCGTTTTACGTCGGGGATACGGAAAAAAAGACGATTTACTTAACGTTTGACTGCGGATATGAGAACGGCAATTCCGAAAAGATCATGGACGCCTTGAAAAAACACAATGCGACGGGAACGTTTTTCGTGGTCGGAAATTTTCTGGAAACCGCGCCGGAAATTGTAAAGCGGATGCAGAAAGAAGGGCATCTGGTAGGAAATCATACGTATCATCATCCGGATATGTCGAAAATCGGCGATCTCGATTCGTTTCGGAAAGAGATCGAGGATGTGGAGCATTTATACAAAGAGATCACCGGAGAAGAGATGATAAAACTCTACCGTCCGCCGCAGGGAAAGTTTAACACGGAAAATCTCAGCATGGCAAAACAGCTGGGGTACCGTACGTTTTTCTGGAGCCTTGCCTATGTGGACTGGTACGAAGACGACCAGCCGTCGGCAGAAGAAGCTTACAGTAAGCTTTTACCGAGAATCCACCCGGGCGCCGTCGTGCTGCTGCATGCGACGTCAAAAACAAATGGGGAAATTTTGGATGAACTTCTGACGAAATGGGAGGACCTGGGGTATACGTTTGGAACGCTTAAAGATTTTATTCCATAAGTTTCCATGCAATAAGACGCTTTTCTTGGCAGATATTAGAAGTAAACGATAAATGCCAAGGAGGTCTTTTTGTAAATGAAAGAATTTATGGGCAGGGACTTTCTCCTGACAACAAGATGGGCGGAGAAATTATATCATACGTATGCAGAGCACATGCCGATTCTGGATTACCATTGCCATATCAGTGCAAAGGAGATTGCGGAAGATAAAAAATTTGAAACGATCACGCAGATCTGGCTGGGAGGAGATCATTATAAATGGCGCCAGATGCGGTCAAACGGGATAGAGGAAGCCTATATTACGGGAGATATGCCGGATTTTGAAAAATTTAAGGCATGGGCAGGGACGCTTGAGAAGGCGATCGGAAACCCCCTGTATCATTGGAGCCATCTGGAACTGAGGCGTTATTTCTGTTTTACGGGTCATTTAAAGGAAGAAAACGCAAAGGCGGTATGGGAGCTCTGCAATCAAAAGCTGCGGCAGGATGAAATGTCTGCGCGGGGACTGATTCGCGCATCTCATGTAACGCTGCTTTGTACGACGGATGATCCGGCGGATTCAATGATCTGGCATAAAAAGATTGCGGAAGATAAAAGTTTTCCGGTGAAGGTGCTGCCGACGTTTCGCCCCGACCGCGCACTGCAGATCGGAAAACCGGATTATCTGGATTACCTGGAACAGCTGGGCACAGCATCGGGCGTTAAAGTCAATTCCTACCAGGCGCTGCTTTCCGCGCTGCACGGCAGGATGGACGCATTTGCCGCCGCAGGCTGTGTGATTTCGGATCACGGGCTGGAATCTGTTATGTACCGCCCTGCCATGGAGCAGGAAATCGAAGCCATTTTTGCGAAAAGGCTCTCGGGGAGCATTCCAAAGCAAACGGAAATCCTGCAGTTTCAGACGGCGGTTCTGCTTGCCCTGGGCAGGGAATACCATGCGAGAGGGTGGGCGATGCAGCTTCACTACGGGTGCAGGCGAGACAATAACCAGACGGCATACCGCAGATTGGGACCGGACAGCGGCTTTGACTGTATCGGCGGCGGCGCCCCGCTGCAGGAGCTGGCGGATTTTTTGAATGCGCTGCATGAGACGGGACAGCTGCCGCGGACTATATTATATTCGCTGAATCCGAATGACAACGCCGTCGTCGGCACGCTGATCGGATGTTTTCAGGATGCGTCGGCCGTCGGAAAAATCCAGCAGGGAAGCGCCTGGTGGTTTAACGATCATAAAAAGGGGATGGAAGAACAGCTGACTTCATTGGCAAATCTGGGACTTTTGGGGAATTTTATCGGAATGCTGACGGATTCGAGAAGCTTCTTATCTTATGCCAGGCACGAATATTTCCGCAGGGTTTTATGTAATTTGATCGGCGGCTGGGTGGAACGCGGGGAATATCCGGCGGATGAGAAGGCGCTGCAGGCCATTGTCTGCGGGATTTGTTATGATAATGCCGTGCGTTATTTTGGATTTGAGGGAATCGGCAGATGACTTTTTCGCATCCTGTGCTTGCATCGCGTCTGTTTCAGGGTATAATAGAGACAGAATACATCAATGGAGAAAAGAGCATATGCGGATTTTAGTTTATCAATGGAAAGCGTACAATTATGCCGATATCTGTGAGGCGTTTACCAATCTGGGGTATGAATATGTCACACTGGAGCAGGATCTTTCAAACTACGATGAAGATCCGGAATTTGAAGAGAAACTGGCGCAGGTGATCCGGAAGGAATCGTGCGGTATGGTATTTACCGTCAATTATTTTGCGCTGATCACAGGCGTCTGTGCCAGAGAAGGAATCCCCTATGTAGTCTGGACCTGCGACAATCCCCTGATCAGCATGTATCATCAAAATGTATTTCACCCGTGCAATTATTTTTTTACGTTTGACAAGACAAACTGCCTGGAATTTCAGGGAATGGGCGTGGAGCATATCTGGTATCTGCCCTTGGCGGTCAATACGGAACGGGTCGGGTATCTGTTAAACAACTGCAGCGATCTGTTTGCGTATGAAAACGACATTGCGTTTGTCGGGAGTTTATATGAGCGCAACAGTTACGACAGAATGCGCCCGGAACTGCCGGAATATCTGCGCGGATATTTTGACGCGGCAATCTGGGCGCAGCAGTGTGTAAACGGCGGCAATATTTTAGAGGAAATGCTGACGGTTCCGGTGCTGGAACAGTTAGAGCGGTATTTCAAACTGGAAAAATCCAAAGATTCTTTTTCGGATCTTGGATTGATCTTTGCAACGACGGTGCTCGGTTTTAAGACGGCAGAACAGCAACGCCGCCGCGCGTTAACGGAGCTTTCCAAGCGTTACCGCGTTTCCATTTACAGCAACAGCGATACGAGAGATCTGCTGCGCGTGCGCTACGGCGGTTCACTGGACTATTGGAGCGAAATGCCCAAAGTGTTTGCGGCATCAAAGATCAACTTAAACTTTACGATTCCGAACATCAAAAGCGGACTGCCCCTTCGGATCTGGGATGTGCTGGGAAGCGGGGGATTTCTGATGACGAATTTTCAGGCGGAAATTCCGTATTATTTTAAACACAGAGAAGACCTTGTCTGTTTTGAAAGCATCGACGAACTGACAGAACTCTGCGGATATTATCTAAAGCATGAGGATGCGCGCAGGCAGATTGCAGAAAACGGATACCGAAAGGTCCGCGCGCATCATACCTATGAGCAGCGCATTGCGCAGATGATGGAGATTTTGCAAAAAGGAGAAGAAAACGGAATATGAATCTATTAGAACGACCCAGAAGGCTCCGCATGCATCCGGGACTGCGGAAGATGGTCCGGGAGACGCGGATGGACAAGTCTTCTTTGATCTACCCCATGTTTATCGTGGAAGGAGAAAATATCAAACAAGAAATTTCCGCTATGCCGGGGCAGTACCGGTACAGTGCGGACCGGATGGGAGAAAAATTGGAATCACTTTTGCGCGCGGGAGTTTCTTCCGTGCTGTTTTTTGGGATACCGAAGCACAAGGATGCAATGGGAAGTATGGCATATGCCCAAGACGGCGTTGTGCAGCGGGCATTTGAACGGGCGAAAAAAGAGTTCCCCGGCATGTATCTGATCGGAGACGTATGCATGTGCGAATATACATCCCACGGGCATTGCGGCGTGCTTTGCAAAGAAGGCGTGGACAATGACAGGACGCTGGAATATCTGGCCAGGACTGCCGTATCGCAGGTTCAGGCAGGAGCGGACATGGTGGCGCCGTCCGATATGATGGACGGACGCGTGGCGGCGATTCGCCGTACGCTGGATGCGGAGGGATTTCTTCATACTCCGATTATGGCGTATTCCGCAAAATTTGCGTCTTCCTTTTACGGTCCGTTTCGTGAGGCGGCAAAAAGCGCGCCGTCATTCGGGGACCGAAAGTCCTACCAGATGGATTACCACAACCGCAGAGAAGCGGTCAAAGAAGCGCTTTTGGACGCTGCGGAGGGAGCGGATATCGTTATGGTAAAACCGGCGATGGCGTACGGCGATCTGATCCGGGAAATCAAAGAAGCGGTGCGTCTGCCGGCAGCGGCGTACAGTGTCAGCGGCGAATATGCGATGGTAAAGGCCGCGTCAGCGGCGGGATACATAGAAGAAGCGCCGGTTGTGTGTGAAATGGCAGCGTGTGCCTATCGGGCGGGAGCCGATATTTACATCAGCTACTTTGCCGAAGAACTGGCGGGATACATAGAGCGCGGAGTGATCGGGTAACGGCGCCCGGCGCTGCGGCAATGCCTGGGGTTGTGCAATCTGCCGGAATTTCAAAGCGATATTTTAATAGAATGAGAAGAATTGACAAACTAAAAAGTTGACCGTATAATAAAAAGAGTAAAAATTTTATAGGATACACATAATCAGATGCTGCATCCTGTGACGGCAGGCTGCAAAAACAGTAAAAAGGGAGGAAACTTGATTATGGGGAAACGTAGTTTGAAAAGGGCGCTCGGCTATCTGCTGGCGTTTGTGCTGGCGTCGGCGCCTGTTTTATCGTCCGTTCCGGCGACGCAGGTACAGGCGGCGTCCAGCAAGATCTGGTATGAGGCGCACGGAGGAAGCGGTAACGGAGGGGGACATGAGTATGAAAATCCGGGGCAGCTTGCTCCGGCTGTGCTTGTGCATTCGAATAAAAGAATGCCAAAAGACGGTTCGTTCAGCGTGACATTTGAACCGACGAACGTGCTCAACAAGTTCGGATTTTTCTATACATACCTGGATCAAGACAACTGGCTGTATGTGGGATATGAAACGGGGAAGGGAGGAAACTGGTATTATGAATATAAGGTAAACGGAAAGAGCGCATATCCTTCGATCCCGGGGCTTCCGAAGCCGGAAGTCGGCAAACGGATGAAAATTACCGTATCGTCCAGCCGCGAAGCGCTGACGGTCAGCGTCAATAACGTCAGAAAAGCCATGAACAAACAGGAAGTCATGGATCTGACCGAGAAAGCAAACGGTAACGGAAAATTTGGTTTCCGTTCGGAACTTCAGATGGCGTACCGGTTTACGGACGCGATGCTGGGCACGGAAGCGTTGTCGAACGACTGGGAATTTCTGGTAGACCGCGACGGACAGGGATGCGGCGTGGCAGATCCGACGCCGATACATACCGTAAGCGGAACCGTCAGAAATGAGGCCGGTGAGACAATCCCGAATGCAATCGTGCGGATCGGTTATGACAGGGGCGAGACGGATGCGTCCGGAAATTTTTCGTTCGGCGTAGAGGAAGGAACCCATGATATGTCGGTATCTGCAGCCGGCTACAGGCCGAGCAAGCGATCAGGCGTTGTGATCGATTCCGAACAGACGCTGGAGGACGTTACGCTTACGGCCAGGTCAACGGCGGGATATACCAACTGGATTCAAAAGGACAGCATAAAAGCAGCTGTCAGCAAAACATTCCCGCAGGTCTATCAGTGCAAAGTGACGGTGAACGGGAGTGAAAAAGAATTTATGGGACAGGAAGAAGAGCTTTCTACCATAAAGATAAACGGAACAGAACTTACACCGGTTATGGGAAACGTACAGGTTAACGCCGATCACGCGCTGTATCCCATGACGCTGCAGTCCGCAGACGACGGCATTGATATAAACATGACGGTTAAGATTTCCGTGAAGGAAAACGACTTGACCTGGGAAGTGACGGAGATCAAAAAGAATGCCGGCTGCACGGCAAAGATCAATACCATCGAAGTGCCGGAACTGAATCCGGTTACGATTTTGGACGTACATCAAAATGCCAAATTTGCGGGAGCGACGATTACGGGCGACGTCAATGCGAGCGGCGATGAAGAGATGACGTTCGGGGAAGATTTTGCTTCCGACTATTCTACGGGATTTGCGTATGCATTCCTGACGGCGAACGGCATTACCGCAGGCGCATGGAGTAACTCCGAAGCGGCGGGAGACCAGAGGATCACCAGAAACAACGGTGCGGACAGTATGGCTTTGACCAGTTCCGTATGGTACTATGAGTACGGTGATTTGGCGACGGATGCAGATTATGACAGCGAAGATTATAAATATACGCCGGTAAGCGAACTGCCGAGCATGAAAATCTGCTTTGCCGGAGACGAAAACGGGGACGGCGTATCGGACTGGCAGGACGGCGCAATTGCATACCGTGATATTATGAATAATCCCTTGGGCTGGGAAAATACAAAAGACCTTGTAAATTATCGTATTTCCATGAACTTCAGCAGCCAGGCGACAAATCCGTATTTAAAAGTGGCGGATAATATCAAAAAAGTATATCTGGCAACCGACGGCCTGCCGCAGGCAGTCATGATGAAAGGATACGGAAGCGAAGGCCATGATTCCGCAAACTCGGAATACGGCAACATTGCGGAGCGCCTGGGCGGAGCGGAAGAATTAAAACAGTTGAATACGATTGCCCATAAGTACCATACGCAGACGGGCATTCATATCAATGCACAGGAAGCGTATCCGGAAGCACAGAGTTTTAACGATAAACTGATCAATGGACCGGGGTCGAAAGGATGGGGCTGGCTCGATCAGTCTCTTACCATTAACCGTCCGTATGATCTGGGAAGCGGGCTTCGCTACAAACGTCTGCTGCAGCTGTATGACCAGCTGAACGATACGTCTCTGTACGCGAATCCGTGGCCGGGCGTTGTCGGAGAAGGCGAAGACGAAACGGTGGCGGATGCAGCCACGATTGCGGCGACGGTAGCCGAAAAGAAGACGACGACGGATACAAACCTGGATTTTATGTATCTGGACGTGTGGTATGGAGATTCCTGGGAGACGCGTAAGATTGCGCAGCAGTTTAACAGCCTGGGCTGGAGATTTTCTACAGAGTTCGGAAACGAAGGCGAGTATGACTCGACATGGCAGCACTGGGCGACGGAAGGTCATTACGGCGGTTCCACGATGAAAGGCGTAAACAGCGATATTGCCCGGTTTATCCGAAATCACCAGAAGGATTCCTTTGTGTTGAATTATCCTGAATTTAAAGGGACGGCGGATAATCCTCTTCTGGGAGGATTTACGTTAAGCGGTTTTGAAGGCTGGGGTTCTAACAATAATTTCAATACCTATATGACGGCGACGTTCGCAGAAAATCTGCCGACGAAATTCTTACAGCATTATCTTGTTTATAAATGGGAAAACTACAATAAGGGCGAATCTCCGGTAGGAAACCATGAAAAACAGATTACCTTAAAAAGCAAAGACGGAAAAGACACCGTAGTCGTAACGAGAAATGAAACGCAGAGAAATGACAATTATATTGAGCGTACGATTACATTAAACGGCAAGAAGGTCTTAGACGACGTGAAATATCTGATTCCCTGGACGGACGCAGATACAAAGGCGGAAAAACTGTACCATTACAACTACGAAGGCGGCGTGACCGAATGGGAGCTGCTGCCTGGCTGGGCAAACCTGAACAACGTAGTCGTATACAAGCTGACGGATACGGGACGGACGGAGAAACAGACCGTTGCCGTTACAGGCGGAAAAATCAGCCTGACAGCGGAAGCGAATACGCCGTATGTTGTGTTAAAAGGCGACGAAGCGCCGAAAACGGTGAAAGAATGGAGCAGCCACGCACATGTAACGGATACCGGATTCAACAGCTATACAGGTACGGGAGACGGAAGTAAACTGAATGCAGGCGTATGGTCCGGAGATGTGCAGGATGACGGCGTGAACGTAGTCCGCATGACGACCGGAAATAAATATTTGTCTATGGGAAGCGAACAAAAAGAGCTGGCAGTCACGACAAATATTACAGGATTAAAAGCCGGAACCGAGTATGTGGCGGCGGTATATGTAGATAACCAGAGCGACGCAAAAGCATGGATTGACGTCAAAGGCGGAATCAGGGACGTATCCAATTATACGCTGAAATCTCTGGAGAAAAACTGGGTTCGTTGTGATGCGCACAATAATGCGGGCCTTGCCAACAGTAAGATGCAGGTAATGCTGGTGTCCTTTACGCCGGTGAGCAGCAAGGCAGTTTTGACGCTGCGTCGGGAACAGGGCGCGGGCGTTACATATTTCGACGACATTCGTATTGTGGAGAAAACATTGGGCAACTTCCAGGAAGACGGAAGCTTTACGCAGAATTTTGAATCGGTAGTACAGGGGCTTTACCCGTTTGTTATGGGACCGGCGCAGGGCGTGGATGATCAGGTGACGCATTTATCCGAGCTGCACGCTCCATATACCCAGTCAGGCTGGGGGAATATGATTCTGGACGATGTGATCGGCGGAAAGTGGTCTTTAAAACATCACGGGAATAACCAGGGATTAATCTACCGGACGATACCGCAGAATCTGCATTTTGAACCGGGCGTAAACTATAAAGTGAGCTTCGATTATCAGGCGGGCCACGAAGATATGTATTTTATTGTAGTGGGAAACGGAGAAGACAGTAAGTATGTCTGGCAGTCACCTGAATACCTTGCCAAAACGGCGGCTCCTGCCAAAGGACAGAAATCGACGACGGAGCATTATGAATTTACCGTGACCGGCTCTGCGAGCGGACAGATGTGGTTTGGGCTGTTCAGCAACGCTTTTACACAGCAAAACGGTGTGGAATACAGCTTTGGACAGACCGATTTTATTCTGGATAACCTGGTTGTAACATCCGTACAGCTGGATGCAGCCAAAGTGACGTTAAAAGGCGTGGGAGACAGCCGCAGGCTGAATACGCTTCAGGATGTGACATGGACGTCTTCGGACGATACGGTCGTAACCGTTGACGAGAACGGATATCTGACTGCAGTCGGGAAAGGAAGTGCAACGATCACGGCTGCGATGAAAGAAGATCCGGAGCTTACGGCAGTGTGCGCCGTAACGGTTGAGGAATCCGCGGCAGCCGATATTTTGAATGAAAAACAGCAGGAAGTATCAAAAGCAGAAAGCGCATTAGCGACCGCAAAGGATCGTTTGGATGCGGCAAATAAGGCGCTGGAAGACGCAAATAAGGCGGTTCTTGACGCGCAGGGAGCTTTGGAAAAAGCACAGGCAGATCTTGCGGCAAAAGAGAAAGAAGTAGAAAAACTTCAGGCAGAGCTTTCCAAATATCAGGCAGAAAAGAATAAAGAAGAAGCTGCCGTAGAGCTTGCGATCACAGAATGGGCGCAGGCGCCTGAAGCCGATAAAGCTGTGAAACTGGAGAAAGTAAACGCGGCAAAAGCGGCGTTAAAGGTCGTAGAAGACAAAATTGCAGAAATGGATCAGAAGATCATAACAGCTGCAGTAAACGTTTCAAAAGCACAGGAAGAAGTGGATAAATTAAAACCGTCGGAGCCGGGACCCAATCCTCCGGGCGGCGAAGATCCGGACGTTAAGGCGGCAAGTGAAAACCTTCAAAAAGCGCTGACTGCGGCAGCTTCCGTAAAAGGCGCAGGACAAAAGGATTACACGGATGCGAGCTGGAAGGCATTTATTGACGCATACAATGCCGCAGAGGCAGGCAAAAATTCCAAAGATGCCGCGGTATTAACAAAACTGACGGACGCGCTCAAGCGGGCGCAGGCAGCATTGGTGAAAGTGACGCTTGCAAAAGGAGATACCGTAATTGTGGATTCTGTTCTTTACAAAGTCACGGATGCAGGCAAAAAAACGGTAACGGCAGTGAAAGGAAACGGAAATAAGACGAGAAAAACCCTTACGATTCCGAATACCGTTACGATAAACAGAATAGAATGCAAAGTAACCGAGGTCAGCGCAAAAGCGTTTAAGGGGTATAAGAAGCTGCAGACCGTAAAGATTGGCGCCAATGTGGCGAAAATCGGGAAAAACAGTTTTAACGGCTGCAAAAAGCTCAAGACCATGAAGATTGCTTCAAAGACATTGAGCAGTTTCGGCAAAGGGGCGCTGAAAGGCACAAGCACAAAATTGAAAGTGACGCTGTCGAAGAAAATGAAAACTGCAAAGTTAAAGAAGAACTTGATCAGCCAGATCAAAAAAGCGGGAAATAAAAAAGTAAAAGTGAAATAAGACATCATTTTCCGAAAGCGGATGCTGTAATTTCAGGATGACTGAAACAGCATCCGCTTTTTGCTGCGTTCATAGCGCAAAATGTCTAATATATATGGTTCATCGGTTTACTTTTCTGTAAAATTTTGATAAAATACATTTATTATTATGGATACTGTTGACGGCATTTTGTAAATGCCCCAAGAAAGATTTAGGTAGAGGAAGGAGGCAGATCACAAGATATTCGACAGAAGATATCGTTTGCTGTATACGGAAAAGTTTTAAGAAAACAAACTTGTTTAAGGAGGTATGTAAAGTATGGGAAACCGTAGATTCAAAAGGCTGCTGAGCTGTATCCTGGCGTTTGTGCTGGCATGTCTGCCGATGCTGTCCGAGTGGCCTGCGATGCAGGTAAATGCAGCGGAAGGAGAAACAACCTGGAAATATGTAAAAGCGGGAACAGGCAACGGGAACAGTCATGATTATGAGGATGCGTCCAAAACTCCCGCAGCTGTTTTATTAAACAATGCGAAGATGCCGGTAAACGGCTCGGTCAGTGCGAAAATTCGCTTTACCAATGATAAGCCGGCGGAGAATGCAAGATTCGGTATGTTTTATACCTATCGGGATACTACGCACTGGCTTTATATAGGATATGACAATACTACCGGCTGGTATTACCAGTATAAAAACGGCAACGCGGAATCGTATCCGAAACTGGAATTTTCGCCGTCGGCTCCGGTTTTGGAACAAAATAAAGAATATGCGGTCACGATTTCTCTTGCGAATGAAGTGCTGGGCGTGACCGTTGTAGAGGGAACCAATGAGTATAAATTCACGGGCAGCGTTCCCGCTCTGAAGGAGCTTGCCGAAGCGGTCAATGGGCAGGGAAGATTTGGGTTTCGGGCCGGAAACTTAAATGATGTGCCGACAGAGTTTATGTTTCGCGACGTGATATGCGGAGATACAACGTATGAGAGCGGATGGAGCTTTTTGCTTTCGGACCTTGGTTCTGTTATAGAAGATAAAGTCGTGAAAGCGTATGACGTAACCGGAAAAGTGAAAAAAGAAGACGGGACGGCTGCCGAAGGCGCGACGGTAAGGCTTGCCGGCAAGACCGCGACGGCAGACGCACAGGGAACGTACGCATTTACCGGAATTGAAAACGGAACTTATGAGCTTGCGGCGTCTATGGAAGGGTATGAACCGATGACGAAGTCTGTTACGGTTGCAGACGCCGATCTGACGGTAGAGGATATGCAGCTTCAGTTAAAACAGGCGTCTGATTATGACACGTTTATCGAATCGCAGGAATTGAAAGCCGCGATCGACAAATCCTTCCCAAGAGTTATGGAATATGAGATGAAAACCGGTTCTGCCGCAGGAAAAAAATTTCTGGGACAGACGAATGAAATCAATACGATCAAAATCAACGGCGTTGCTGTACAGCCGACGCTGCAGGGATTTGACAAAAAAGAAGATTCTGCGGTATATCGTCTCGGCATTGAGAACAGTGCAAGCAAGATTCTTCTGGATATGGAAGTAACGGTCAGTGTCAGTGAAAACGATCTGATATGGAAGATTACTAAAATCGAAAAGAAAGACGGATGCGCCAAGATCGGTACGATCGAAGTTCCGAATCTGAACCTGATTACAATTGAGGGTACGCAGAGTAGCGCGCAGTTTATGGGAGCGGTAAATTCAGGAAGTGTCGACAGCACCGGCGACCGTGAGATTACATTTGCAAGCGGCGGGGGCTTTCAGCCGAATAACAGCGGAAGTTATGTGTATGGATTTGTATCAGGAAACGGATTAAGCGCCGGATTATGGAGCAATTCCGAGGCCAGGGGCGATCTGAGAGTCACGAGGAACAACGGGGCAAATTCCATATCTTTGACCAGCAACTTATGGTATTATGAATACGGCGATGCCGATGAGTCGGCCACTTACGAGCATACGCCGGTCAGCGAACTGCCATGTGCAAAAGTCTGCTTCGCACCGGATTTAAATGACGACGGCACGGCAGACTGGCAGGATGGAGCGATCGCTTACCGGGATATTATGAATAATCCTTACGGTTCGGAGGATGTTCCCGAGCTGGTAAATTACCGCGTGGTGATGAACCTTGGCGGCGAGGCGACAAATCCGTTTTTGATGAGCGCGGATAATATCAAGAAAGTGTACCTGGCGACCGACGGTTTAAAGCAGGCGATTATGCATAAAGGATACGGAAATGAAGGGCATGATTCCGCAAATTCCGAATACGGCGATATCGCGGAAAAACTTGGCGGAGAAGCGGAGTTCCGCAAATTAATTGAGATTGCCCATCAGTATCATACCGAGGTGGGCATCCATGTCAACGCACAGGAAGCGTATCCGGAAGCACAGTCATTTTCCGACGATATCATTCTCGGTCCCGGATCAACCGGCTGGAACTGGATGGATCAGGCATATGTCTTGAATAAATTGAAGGATCTGGGTACGGGACTTCGTTATAAACGTATTCTGCAGCTGTACGACCGGATCAACGGCACGTCGCTGTATGCGAATAAATGGCCCGGCGTTGCAGGCCAGGGCGGCGACAAAGAAGTGGTTGCGGATGCGGCGACGATCGAGAGAACCGTGGCGCAGAATATAGCGGACGGAACCAATATGGACTTTATTTATCTGGACGTATGGTATCAGAATTCCTGGGAAACAAGAAAAATTGCGCAGCAGTTCAATTCGCTGGGCTGGCGTTTTTCGACGGAGTTTGGAACAACGGGAGAATACGATTCCACATGGCAGCACTGGGCGACTGACGGCGCTTATGGAGATAAGAACAGTAAAGGAAATAACTCTCAGGTCATGCGGTTTTTAAGAAACCATCAGAAGGATTCTTTCGTTTTGAATTATCCGGCATTTGGCGGCGCTGCCGACAATCCGCTGCTTGGCCATATGTATATGAATGGGTTTGAAGGCTGGGGAAGCAACGATAATTTTGACGACTATATTACCAACACCTTCACAGAGAATTTACCCGCGAAATTCCTGCAGCACTATCTGATTACAAAATGGGTGAATTATTCAGGCGTGGGCTCCGATACGTCCCCGTCCGGAAATATTGAAAAAGAAATTACGTTAAAGAGCGAGGACGGAAGCGAAACGGTCGTTGTTACCAGAAATCCCGTTCAGCGGCAGGACAACATAATAGAGAGAACCATTACGTTAAATAACACGGAGATTCTTCGGGACGGCGCGTACCTTCTTCCGTGGGAGGACAGCGATACAAAAGCAGAGAAGCTGTATCACTGGAACTATGACGGCGGAAACACGACATGGACATTATTAGACGGATGGAAAAATCTTTCAAACGTTATGGTCTATGAACTTTCCGACCAGGGACGCAGCGCAGGCAAAAGCATTGCCGTATCAGACGGCGCCATTACGTTAGAAGCAAAGGCAAAAACGGCGTATGTCGTATTAAAAGGAGAAGAAGCGCCAAAGACATTAAAGAAAGGATTCGGAGAGGATGCCAAGGTTGCAGACCCGGCATTTCACAACTATGCGGGAACAGGCGACGGTTCTCTGTTGGATGCTGAGGTATGGTCCGGCGATATTACGGATGCAAGCGTTCGCGTGAAAAAAGCGGCGAGCGGCGACCAGTACCTGATGATCGAAGATCCGGCAAAAAATATTACGCTTTCGACAACGATTTCCGATCTTGTTCCGGGGCAAAATTATGTGGCGCAGATTTATGTGGATAACCGTTCCGACAAAAAGGCGAGCATCGAGGTCAATAACGGAAAGAAAACGGTATCCAATTATACGTTGCGTTCGATAGCAGAAAATTATATTCGTGCCGATCTGCATAACAGAACCGCGGTAGCGGGCAGCAGAATGCAGATTATGCTGGTTCCGTTTACGGCGGCTGATAAAACTGCCGTATTTACCTTAAAGAGGGAAGCGGGCGAGGGATATACGCACTTTGACGATATCCGTGTCGTACCGAAGTCCATCTATAATTATCGTGAGGACGGTACGTTTGTACAGGATTTTGAATCGGTAGTACAGGGATTGTATCCGTTTGTTATGGGTTCGGGACAGGGAGTCAACGATCCCTCCACGCATCTTTCGGAATATCATGCGCCCTATACCCAGTCCGGCTGGGGGAACGCCCTGATCGACGACGTAATCTCCGGACGCTGGTCCTTAAAGCAGCATGACTGTTATTTCAGGGAAGGCTTGATATGCCGGACAATTCCGCAGAATTTCCGCTTTGAAGCGGGCAAGCATTATGAGGTTTCGTTTGATTACCAGTCGGGAGCGACAAACGGATTTTACGTTGTGACCGGCAGCGGCGAGGGAGAAGCGATTTCGGAATATCTGCCGTTGGAAAAGACGACGTCAGGCGTAGCCGGACAGAAGTCCTGGACGAACCATTACACGCTGTATATCACGGGCTCGGAAGACGGGCAGAGCTGGTTTGGTTTCTATAATTTCCCAACAAACCAGGGAGACAGTACATTCGGCGATTATAATTTTGTGATGGATAACCTGGTGATCCGGGAAGTGGATACGATACCGCCGTCGTTAAGCCTGGAGAACGCAATGCTTACATTTGACGGTGTAAACGGTACGCAGCAGATCGAAGCGACAGTGACCGGAGCCGAGAATCCGCAGATAACCTACGCTTCTGCAAATACTGCGATCGCGACAGTAGCGCCGGACGGAACGGTAACGCCGGTTGCGTTCGGCGAGACGATCATTACGGTCACGGTGAAAGCGGGCGACCGGCTGCTTATCCAGACGGTAGACGTTGTCGTAGACCGGGGAGGAAAGCGGAATCGTACGTTTAAACAGGCATATGCAAATGCATCTCAGTCAGGAACCGGCGCTGATAAGGCTGTGGACGGCAGCTCTTCTTCCGTGTGGCATACGCCGTGGAGCGGCTTTGCGGTTGGCGAGAACAATCCGGCCATACTGACGCTTGAATTAGACGAAGGACCGGCATTTGAACACGTTCGGTTCCAGCAGAGAACGGACGGCGGCTCGAACGGTATTATCAAAAAATATCAATTCGTATGGGGAACCGAGTTTAATGAATCAACCCATACGGTTACCGGCGGCGCTTCCGGCTCGGCAGTCGCGTTAAGCGGCGCGCAGCTGCAAAACGGAGCATGGATCGAGGTGGATACCAGCGGTGTCAATCAGGATACGGTAAAATATCTGCAGATTCGTGTTCTGGAAGGGACAACGAATGACAGCAACGGACCCTATGCGGCGATGGCAGAATTTGAAGCGTATTATAACCAGGATTTTTCCGGAAAAGATCCGGAGGAGGGCGCTGTAGATAAGAGCGGCCTGGTAGCGGCAATCAAAGAGCTTTCCAATCTGAATACATTTGGTTTAAGCGCAGCAGATCAGCAGAAGATCTATAAGGCGATGGAAGACGCCAATAAGGTTCTTTCTTCTGCAAATGCAACGGCAGCGGATGTTGCGGCGCAGATTACGGCGCTTGGCGCGGTCAAGACGGCTATGACGTCAGGCAAGAAGGCAGAACTTGAAACCATGATCTCAAAATGTGAAACTATCGATCTCAGTGAATTTACGGCAGATTCCGTGAAAGTTTTTCAAAATGCATTAAAAGCGGCAAAGCTGGCAGTGGAGAAGGAAACGACGAGTTCTTTTGACATCAACAACGCATTGTATACGTTGGAAAAAGCATATAACGATCTGGCGGGAGGTACGACGCCGAAGCCGCCGATTGGAGACGGCAACGGTGACCAGGAAGAAGATCCCGCACTGACACAGGCGAAGCAGAGTTTAGATCGGGCGCTTTCTGCCGCAGCCTCTGTTAAGAATGCCGGACAAAAAAATTATACGGCAGAAAGCTGGCAGGCATTTATTGCCGCATACAACGCGGCAGAGGCGGGAAAAAATTCCAAGGATCCCGCGCAGCTTTTGCGGCTGCAGCAGGCGCTGGCCCGTGCACAGCAAGGTTTGAAAGAGCGGACATTAAAACTTCAGGAGTACACCGATGCGAAGACAGGAATGAAATTTAGGGTAACAAGTATCGATAAGAAAACGGTGAAGCTTACAAAAGCAAAAGACATAAAGACCGTTAAAATTCCGAACGAGGTAACGCTCGACGGCTTCAAATGCACGGTGACCGCAGTCGGAAGCAAGGCGTTTAGCGGATGTAAGAAGTTAAAAACTGTTACAATCGGCAGCAATGTAACGAGCATAGAAGCAAACGCGTTCTTTAACTGCAAAAAGCTGACAAAAGTAAACGTGGGCAAGAAGTTAAATAAAGTCCATAAAAAAGCGTTTAAAAAATGCCAGACGAAGAAGATCAGCGTAAAACTGCCGAAGAACTTAAAGAAAAACAAAAAGCTGAAAAAACAGTTTACAAAAGCCGGCATTAAGAAAAACAAGATTAAATAGGATAAGGGAAAAGAGGGAGAGCCCCGGAAACGTTTTTGTTTCCGGGGTTTTCTTTGCCCGGCGTATTTTTTTAACCGTCCTATCGTTTTATCCGAAAATTATCATTTTGAAACAATAAAAAGCTGTTTTATTACGTTATCTTAAGAAAGAAGCAGAAGAGGGGGTGTGGATTTCATAAGACCATTCGGCAGATTGCACAAAAAAGAAAAGGTTTTGCGCCTGAAAATCTCTGGAAATTGCAAAATAAGTATTGATTTTTAAGCAGAGAGATAATAAAATTGAAAATACAGAGGGCGTTGTTAGAATATGATACGGCAAAGTCCTATCATTGTACAAAAAAAGGAGGATATGTATGAAGACAAAAAAAGCATTTTTAGCAAAAGTGCTGGCAGCAGCAGTTACGATTACTTCGATTCTGCCCGGCGGAGCGCTTACAGCAAATGCAGCAACAATCAAGGACACCACGGATGGGTGGAAAGTTGAGAGAACAGCAGGTAACTGGTCAGGAGAGTTTGACGACGGAGTGAATCTGGGAGGGATTCAGACATGGAGATTGCTCACTGAAAAAGAGGGTTACTTCAACGGGCATACAGATTTATCGGCTACAGATGCAGCTTACACGGTGTATGCAAAGGACATTGATATTACAGCTCCGGACAGTTCGGCAAGTACAGCGGAAGAAGGTACGGAAAGTGCAGATCAGAATCACAGAAAGCTGAGCTTTGATATTTATCCAAAGGGAGATGTCACACAGTCGCGTTTTGGTATCCTTTTGAAATATGTAGACCCAACGCATTTTGTATATCTCGGCAATCATAATAAGGAGGGCAAAAATAACACTTGGTATTTGGAATGGGGAAGCGGAATAAACCATACGGAAAATGGGCACAATTATACAGGCGCAATCAGTGGGTTAACAAGCTTTGTGTTGGAACAAAATAAATTTCATCGTATCACGATTGAATATTTAAACAGCCGTGAAATTAAGATTACAATGCAGAAAATGAAAAAGAAATCTGAAGCTGAGACAGAAAAAGAATGGGTTGTAGATGAGTCGCAGTCTCCGGTTACAACAACATTAAACAATGATGCGATTTATAAAGTAAAACAATATGTGGTTTCAAATTCGGCGCCGGACGGTCAGAAACTAATCCATTTTGGATTTTTGGGCGGCGCGATGGATGGCGAGGGGACAGATGTAGATATCGCGAATGTTATGACAAATGTAAACGATATTACAAAAATGGAATCTCTGCGTTACGGATACTGCGGATGGACATCACCGAGAGCCGGAGATAGTGCGAAAACACTATTAACATTTGACAGTGTCGGAGGCGTGAATTATCTTAGTGTAAATGCAGAAGATTCTAAGGAAGATAAAACTCTGTTCAATAAGATGAGCGCATTGCAGGATTTCAGAGAAGGAACCGTTTCGGCAGTGCTTCGTCCGTTTATTGAGTTAGGTAATCAGAATGACGTGGAAAAAGAATTTTACCTGAATACAAGAGTGGTAACTCCGGCAAGCCCGAACGCTCCGGCAATCAAAGTCGGATATAACGGAACTGCATGGGGATATAAAATTGGAAGTGAGACATTTACTCCAGTTGAGAATGCAGCAAAACCGAAGCGGATGCACGACTATAAGGTCGATGTGACATTCAGTGCGGATAATAAATTCAGTGCAAAAGCAGTGGAAGTTCAGCCTTCCGGAGATGAAGACAAGGAAGCAAGCGATTTTTTGACAAACGACTATTCTACAGTAGTTGAGGGCAGTGAAATCGTGATTGCAGATCAGGTATCGTTAGAAGGGAAAACAGTAGCTGCGGCGGGAAGCATTTCCCTTACGGCAGGAGCAGGATTGAATCTGCGTGTCAGAAACGTAAACTTTTCAAAAGTGAATGAAAGCGTAGACTTTGCTGACTGGGAGGACAGCGCAAAAACCACGTATGCGACGATCATGGCAAAGAGTAATGCGCCGGTTGTATATTATAAGGAAGCATGGGATGCATTCCAGGCGGTAAGGACTGCAAAATCCGGTATCTTAACAGGAACCGGAGTCATTACGGCGCAGGGAGCAAGAGGCATCATCAACGAGATGAACGCTGCTTGGACGACTCTCGATACAACGGAAAATAAAGTCGCTACGGGCAAGACGGCTCTGGAAGAAGCAAAGAACGAGATGACGTCAAAGGCAGAGAGCGGCTACTACACATATGATACGGCTGCATACGAGACGGCAAAAACGGATGTGGATGCGGTTCTTGCAAAGATTACAGCAGGCGATCAGGAAGTTACAAAAGCAGAAGCAGACAGCGCGCTTGCAAAATGTGCAGCTGTTACATTCACAGAAAAAATCGCTGACGAAGAAGAGAAAAAGGCTGCAATTGAAGCAGCAGTATCCAAAGCGACAAGCGGCGTAAATGAAGCGGATGCAGAATACTATGACAACTGGGATGCATACAAAGAAGCCCTGGAAGCAGTAAACGCATTAAAAACAAATGCGGCTGCAACGCAGAAACAGGTAGACGAAGCAATTGCAGCATTAGAAGAAGCAGCTGCAAACCGTACGCTGAAAGCTGCAGAACCGTCTGACAGAGAGGCTCTGAAAAACAGCATTGCCGCAATCAAAAAAGAAGTAAACGCAAATCTGCAGCCAAACGCAGAATATAATACAGCTTTGCAGGAAGCAGAAGCGCTGGCAAACGGTTCTGCGGCAACGACGAAGAAAGCGCTGGCAGATGCGTTAAAGAAATTAGAAGCAGCAAAAGCTAAGCTTGCGAAGAAGCCGGTAGTAAAAGACGAGCCGAAACTCACAAAGGGACTGAAGGCAAAATTCGGAAATAACGATTACACGGTGATTGATCCGGTGAAGAATACCGTAGCTCTGACAAAATGGAACAGCAATAAGGCAAAGAGAGTAACCGTTCCGGAAAAAGTTACGATCAACGGCGTATCCTGTACGGTAGTAACCATTTCCAAAAATGCATTCAAAAACTTTACGAAATTAAACAAGGTTACGTTCCCGAAGAGCATTGCAACGATTGAGAAGAGTGCATTCTCCGGATGTAAAGCGCTCAAAAACGTAATCTTTAAGGGAGCAACAACCAAAGTTGCAAAAAATGCATTTAAAGGCGTTAAGAAAAAAGTAACCGTGAAAGTTCCGGCTTCTGTGAAAAAGAATAAGAAAGCAAAGAGTAAATTCCAGAAGATGGTAAAAAAAGCGGGCTTAAAGAAAAACGTAGTGAAATAAGCTGAAATGAATCGAAATCCCCATACGGACAGAGAAGATCTTCCGTATGGGGGTTCTTTTTTCAAAGAAATAAATTGTAAAAAACGCATTGAGGGATAGAGAAAAAATAGATATAATAGTTGCAGGATAAAAGAAGAAGCAATTGCCAGAATGAATTTACGGGAAGCAGATCTATGAATGAAGAAGAACGAAAAGAACAGACAGAATACGAACAAAGACGTGCGGCAAGGCGCGCAGCGAGAATCAAAAGGCACAGGCGGCAGATGCGGATGAAATGCCTGCTTGCCCTGGGCTGTGCGGTACTTGTCGTTATTGCCGGATGGCAGGCGGTACGCTTAATCAAAGGCAGGAAGGCAGAGACGGTTATAAAGGAGACGCCGATCAAAAAAATTGTACAGACGCCGCCGGAGTATGACGTGCAGCTTTTGACGGTCAACGAGTATTCCAGGCCTGGGACTGCGCTTGAGAAGGTAACGGGGATCGTTGTGCATTATACGGCAAATCCGGGTACGACGGCGCAGCAGAACCGGGATTATTTTGAAGGGCTGGGACTGTCGAAAGCGACGTATGCCAGCAGTCATTTTGTGGTTGGGATTGAAGGAGAGCTGATTCAGTGTATTCCCTGCAAGGAGATTGCATATGCGTCCAATGACAGAAATAAAGATACCATAGCCATTGAATGCTGTATACCGGATGAAACAGGTAAATTTTCGGAAGCTTCTTATCAGACGCTGGTACATTTGCTGGCGTGGCTGATGGGAAGATATGATCTGGACATTGATGCAGTCATCCGCCATTATGACGTGACCGAAAAGCTCTGCCCGAAATATTATGTGGAACATCCGGATGCGTGGGATGCGCTTAAGGAAGCTGTTTGTACTTATATCGATACATATGGAACGGAAACCCCGGATTTATAAAAAAGAACAGACGGACGGACGCTTGTCAAACGGTTCGGAATCGATTACAATGACAGGATAATAAAAAGGAAACGGAAAGGAACAGCAGGATGGAAGAGTGCATCGGTCAGATCATGCGGCGGGAAAATGTAAGAGAAGCGTTAAGCCGGCTTCGGGCAGCGTTAAAAAAAGAAGGGCAGAAAGAGTACGCGAAAAAGTTACTCGGGGACGGAGAGGCTGTGCTGCCTCTTTTGGAGGATTCCGATGCGAAAGTGCGTAAAAATGCGGCGGCATTGCTGGGGGATCTTTCGATCCCTTTGGCTGCACAGGCGTTGTTTGAAGCTTACCAAAAAGAAGAGACGCTGTTTGTCCGGGGAACACTTTTGGGTGCGCTGGAAAAAACCGATCCTGCGCCTTATGGAAAAGAGCTTGCAGAACGATACCGGGTGCTATGTGCCCAAGAGATCAAGGAAGAGGAAAAGAAGCACATCAGGGACGAACTGCACGCCCTGGAGCGGATTTTGCGCAGGGAGGGCAGGGCGCCGTATCATACGTTTACCGGCTGGAATCAGAGGTATACGGTTTTGCTTACGACGGATTACAAGTACGCGCAGGTTACGGCAGATCAGATTACGGCATATAAGAAAGCGATCCATCCGCTTGGCGTACAGGCTGTGACGGACCGGCTGGCAGAACTGACTGAGATTCGTACATTTCGGGAGCTTCTGTTTGTAATCGGTCTGCACGAAAAGCTTACGATTGCGGACGGACCGGAAGCGTTTGGGACGGCTCTGGCAGAGTCGAAGCTTTTGTCTCTGTTAGAACGGTCCCATAAAGAACACGCGCCGTTTTATTTCAGGATCGATATAAAAGCGGGGCTTTCGCTGGAAGAGAGAAGCCGTTACACGAAGCGGGCGGCGGCAGTCATCGAAGAAAAGACCGGCAGGAAGCTTTTGAACGCGCCGGATGAGTATGAATTTGAAATCCGTATGGTGTTGGATAAATATGAGAAGATTCATGTGTTTTTAAAAATGGCAACCGTGCCGATGGGACGCTTTTTTTACCGGAAGGAGACGATTGCAGCGTCCATACATCCGTCCCGGGCAGCGCTTTTATTTGCGCTTGCGAAACCGTATTTAAAAAAACGGGCGCAGATTTTAGATCCCTGCTGCGGCGTGGGGACGATGTTAGTGGAACGGCACAGGCTTTTACCTGTCAGGGAAAGCTACGGCATCGATTATTTCGGCGAAGCAATCGATAAGGCAAAGATCAATGCCGAAGCGGCGGGACTTGAAACCCATTTTATTCATAGGGATTTTCTGGATTTTACGCATTCGTATCCCTTTGATGAGATTATCGCCAATATGCCGGTCCGGGGAAAACGGACAAAGGAAGAGCAGGACGATTTTTACGGATGTTTTTTTGAAAAGGCGCAGACATTGCTTGCGCCGGGCGGAATTATGCTGCTGTATTCCAATGAGACGGGTTTTATCAAAAAGCAGCTGCGGCTTCGTCCGTCGTTTAAGCTGCTGGAAGAATATCCGATTCGTCCCAGGGATTCGTTTTATCTGTTTATTCTTAGGCTGAGCGGAAAGCCTGGCGGAAAAACGGCAGGATAGCAGTTGAAAAAGCCCTTGTATCAGATTTTCTTGCGGTATGGAATGAGACGAAGAAAATAAATTGAGATAAAATAATAGAAAGGGACAATTGGAATGGAAACGGCATCGGAACAGATCCCCCAAAAACATATTTGCCTGGGTCTTTTGGCGCATGTGGATGCAGGGAAGACAACCCTTTCGGAGGGGCTTTTGTATACCGGCGGAACCATCCGCAAGATCGGAAGGGTCGATAAACAGGACGCCTATCTGGATATGTTTGCCTATGAACGGGAACGCGGGATTACCATATTTTCCAAACAGGCGGTACTGACCTGCGGCGATGTGAAGATCACGCTTTTGGATACGCCGGGCCATGTGGATTTTTCGGCGGAGACAGAACGTGTGCTGCAGGTTTTGGATTATGCGGTTTTAGTGATCAGCGGCGCCGACGGCGTGCAGGGGCATACGGAAACGCTGTGGCGGCTGCTGAAGGATTACCGGATCCCGGTGTTTGTCTTTGTCAATAAAATGGACCAGCCCGGAACAGAGCGGGGAAAGATTCTGCAGGAATTACAGCAGCGGCTGTCCGACGCCGTGATCCCGTACGAGGATACGGCGCGCTTTCGGGAGGAAGCCGCGATGTGCAAAGAAGAAGCGCTGGAAGAATTTCTGGAAACGGGAAACGTTTCGGATCGGACGGTCTGCGGTATGATCGAAGAGCGCAGGCTATTCCCCTGCTTTTTCGGATCGGCGCTAAAAATGCAGGGAGTTTCAGAATTTCTTGCGGATATCTGCCGCCTTGCCAAACCCAGGTCCTATCCGCGGGAATTCGGCGCAAAAGTATATAAAATCGCTAGGGACGAAAACGGAAACCGACTGACGTATCTGAAAGTGACGGGCGGCAGTTTAAAGGTAAAAGAGACGGTGACGGTCTGCCCGCGAAACGGGCGGGCGAAAGAAGAGGGCCGGGAAGAAAAAATAGACCAGATACGGATCTACTCCGGCGCCCGGTACGAGACGGTGCCGGAGGTTCGGGCGGGAGAGATCTGCGCGGTTACGGGGCTATTGGAAACGTATCCGGGAGAAGGGCTCGGCGCGGAGCGGATGTCAGCGCCTGCGCGCCTGGAACCGGTACTGACATATCGCATGCTGCTGCCGGAGGAGATTGGTCCGGTTCAGATTCTGCCCAAGCTGCGCCAGCTCGAAGAGGAAGAGCCTCTTTTGCATATTCTCTGGAATGAGGAGCATCAGGAGATTCTTCTTCAGGTTATGGGAGAAGTCCAGACGGAACTCTTAAAGCGGCAGATTGCAGACCGGTTCAAAATTGCAGTCGGTTTTGATACGGGGCATATTGTCTATAAGGAGACGATTGCAGATACGGCAGAAGGCGTCGGGCATTTTGAACCGCTGCGGCATTATGCGGAGGTACATCTTTTACTGGAGCCCGGCGAGCGGGGCAGCGGTATCGTCTACGACTCCGTATGCAGTGAAGATATTCTGGACCGAAACTGGCAGCGCCTGATTTTGTCCAATCTTAAGGCAAAACAGCATGTCGGCGTATTGACGGGTTCTGCGGTAACGGATCTAAAGATCACGCTGGCGTCCGGCAGGGCGCATCCGAAGCATACGGAAGGCGGAGATTTTCGGGAAGCGGCATGGCGCGCCGTGCGGCAGGGACTAAACTGTGCAGAATCCGTATTGCTGGAACCGTATTATGCATATCGCCTGGAAGTTCCGGAAGCTATGATCGGCAGGGCGATGACGGATATGGAGTTAAAATACGGCTCGATCGAAGGACCTGAGATTTCGGGCAAAACGGCGGTTTTGACCGGAGCGGCTCCCGCGGCGCTGATGCAGGATTATGCAAAGGAAGTGGCGTCATATACGAAAGGGACCGGCAGGCTGCATCTAAGCTACGGCGGATACAGGGAGTGCCATAATCCAGAGGAAGTGATCGCGCAGATCGGCTATGACAGCGAAGCAGACTTAGAACATCCGGCGGCTTCGATTTTCTGTCAGCACGGAGCCGGATATTATGTGGAATGGGACCGCGTGCCGGAATTTATGCATCTGGAAAGCATATTGGCGGGGGAAGCCAAAGAGGGTGCAAAAGAAAGAGAACGGTCTGCGCCGGGCGTCCGCCGTACGAAGGAGGAATGGATCGATGCGGAAGAAGTGGATGCGATCCTGGCAAAAACGTTAAACGCCAACAAACGGGAGAAATCCCAGACGAGAAAAGGCGGTGCAGCGAGCCGGCGGCTTACGGCGGCAAAAGCGTCTCCTCCAAAAAGCGCTCCGCCCGGAAAAAAAGATACCAGGGAAGAATATCTGCTGGTGGACGGTTATAATATTATCTTTGCATGGGAAGAATTGAGTAAGCTGGCAAAGACCAATATGGACGGCGCAAGGGGAAGGCTTTTAGATATCCTGTGCAATTACCGGGGAATGAAAACCTGTCATTTGATCGTTGTATTTGACGCGTACCGGGTAGCGGGGCATAAGACGGAATTTTTTGATTACCATAATATCCATGTCGTCTATACGAAAGAAGCGGAGACGGCGGATGCGTATATCGAGCGGTTTGCGCATGAGAACGCCAGAAAATACCGGGTGACCGTTGCAACTTCCGACGGGCTCGAACAGATTATCATACACGGCGCCGGCTGCCTGTTGCTTTCGGCAAAGGAGCTCTGGCAGGAGATTTCCCTGATGAACCGTCAGATCGCCAAAGAGCATATCGGCGCGGGGAAAGGAGGCCGCGCGTATCTGTTTGACGGGTTGTCAAAAGAATCGGCGAAAGAGCTGTATGCTGCGGTTTCTGAAGACGATGCAAACCAAACGTAACCGAAGAGATTCATGCGGCAGTGCAGAATGTGCAAAGCCCGGAAAGAGAGGAATTGAAATGAGTAAAACAATCAAAAAAATAATTGCGGCGGTGATTGTGCTTGCCGCGCTGGGGATTTACTATTATGTAACCATTCCGGCAGTCAATATTCATTCGGCAGGGTTCTGGCAGTGCCTGCTGTTTTTCATCGCTGCGGTTACGGTATGCTATGTTTTGGCGAAAACAAGGCATTCCTTGAGAGGAAAGGGCGGCAAACCGGATCTGAAAGAAGCGTTCGGCAGCTTAAAATTGGCAAAGGCGGGCATTGCGCTTTTCTTGCTGGTGCTGGCAGTGTATCTGGCGGGATCGGTTCTGTCTTCTCCGATTGTCAACGCCTCTAGGTACCAGAAGCTGCTTACGGTAGAGTACAGTGATTTTTCCAAAGATATCAAAGAAGTCAGCTACCGGACGATTCCGCTTTTGGATAAAAATTCGGCGGAACTGCTGGGAAACCGGAAAATGGGCAGCATGGTGGATATGGTTTCTCAGTTTGAAGTCAGCAGCGAATACACGCAGATCAATTATCAGGACACGCCGGTCCGCGTTGCGCCGCTGGTATACGCAAGCCCGATCAAATGGCTGACGAATCAGGGCGAAGGCATTCCGGCATACATCCGGATTGATATGGCGACGCAGAATACGGAATGCGTAAAATTAAGCGAAGGCATCAAGTATTCCGAATCGGAACTGCTCAACCGGAACATTTACCGTCATCTGCGGTTCCGTTATCCGACGTATATTTTCGACGATCAGATTTTCTTTGAGATCGACGATGAGGGAACGCCGTTTTGGGTCTGCCCCGTGAAGAAATTTAATATCGGACTGTTCGGGGGACAGACGATCGGCGAGGTCGTGCTTTGCAACGCCATCACCGGAGAATGCCGGGAATATGATGTAGAAGATGTGCCCAACTGGATCGATAAAGTGTATTCGGCGGAACTTTTGACAAGGCTTTATAACTATAACGGTACGTTAAAACACGGATATTTTAACAGTATTTTGGGGCAGAAAGACTGCCTGCAGACGACAAACGGATACAATTATATAGCGCTGGACGACGACGTATGGGTATATACCGGCGTTACTTCGGTCAGCGGGGACCAGTCCAATGTCGGATTCGTGCTGATGAACCAGCGTACGATGGAGACAAAATTTTATACGGTGGAAGGTGCGATCGAAGATTCCGCCATGTCTTCTGCGGAAGGCCAGGTGCAAAATCTCGGATATCGGGCGAGCTTTCCCCTGCTGTTAAATATTTCCGGCGAGCCGACGTATTTTATGGCATTAAAAGACGGCGCGGGGCTTGTAAAAAAATATGCGATGGTAAATGTCCAGAAATATCAGTGGGTGGCAATCGGAGATACCGTGCAGGAATGCGAAAAGGCATATGTAAAACTGCTTGCGACAAACGGCATCACAAAGAGCGGAGCATCGGGTATTTATGAACAGGCAAAGGGGAAGATTGCTTCCATTGCGCCGGTGGTTGTCGAAGGCAATACGCATTATTATGTCTCGCTTGTGCAGTCGGAGGAGATCTTTGACGTGAACGTGGCGGATATGACGCTTGTGGATATCGTAAAATATACGGTGGGAGATACCGTTTCTTTTGAATATGAGGTATCGGAAAGCGGTCTTTGTTCGGTTGTTTCGCTCAAATAGCCCGGAAAATTTCAGGGAATATTTTTTCCGGATATGTGGGATATTAAGAAAAAACCAGGAGGAACAATGGGATGAAAGCATATCTGGAAATTGTAGAAGTACGCGGACGGGAAATCATGGATTCGAGAGGGAACCCAACGGTCGAAGCAGAAGTCGTCGTAAAAGACCGTGAGACGAAGAAAAAGGCGTTTGGCAGAGCAGCCGTTCCTTCCGGGGCTTCCACCGGGCAGTTTGAAGCGGTGGAGCTGCGCGACGGCGATAAGCGGTACGGCGGAGCCGGCGTTCAAAAGGCGGTTTCCCATATCAATGAAAAAATCGCAAAAGAACTGATCGGAGAAAATGCGCTGGAGCAGAAACGGATCGATGCAAAATTGATCGAACTGGATGGCACGGAAAACAAAAAGAAACTGGGGGCAAACGCTATGCTCGGCGTATCGATTGCGGCTGCAAAAGCGGCGGCAGAGTCGCTGAAGCTTCCGCTCTACCGCTATTTAGGCGGAACGGCGGCGCATGTGCTTCCGGTTCCGATGATGAATATTTTAAACGGCGGCAGACATGCTAAAAATACGGTGGATTTTCAGGAATTTATGATTATGCCGATCGGGGCAAAATCTTTTCGGGAGGCGCTCTGCATGGGTTCCGAGGTCTATCATGCCTTGAAAAAGATTTTAGAGAAAGACCGGAAATCTACCGCAGTCGGAGACGAGGGCGGGTTTGCGCCGGATTTAAAAGACGCGTTTGAAGTATTCGATTACCTGACGCGGGCAGTGGAAGACGCAGGCTATCTGTGCGGCAGGGATATTGTGTTTGCTATGGATGCGGCGGCGTCGGAACTGTATGACAAAAAACGGCAGATGTATGTGTTTGAGGGAGAAAGCGAAATCTTAAAAAAACAGCAGCCGAATGTGGAAGCAGTTGTGCGCAGCGCGGAAGAAATGATTCTGCTGTATGAAGAGCTTTGCGGCAGGTATCCGATTTATTCGATCGAAGACGGATTGGATGAGGAGGATTGGGAAGGATTTCAGAAGCTGACTGAGCGTCTCGGTTCCACCGTGCAGCTCGTCGGGGACGATCTATTTGTGACGAATACCAGAAGATTAAAACAGGGGATTGCAAAACGCTGCGCCAATTCCATACTGATCAAATTAAACCAGATCGGAACGATCTCGGAAACCATGGAGGCGATCGGGACGGCGCATCTGGCAGGCTATACGGCAGTCGTATCCCACCGTTCCGGTGAAACGGAAGATACGACGATCGCGGATCTGGCAGTTGCCTTAAATTGCGGACAGATCAAAACAGGCGCTCCATGCCGGAGTGACCGCGTGGCAAAATACAATCAGCTTTTGCGGATCGAAGAAGAGTTGTCGGATACGGCGTGCTACGGTATTGTAAAATACTAAACAAACGGGTGCGGACAGATAAATTAACGGTTGAAAAACTTTTGGTCATGTGCTATACTGTTACAAGTTATGGAAACAGATTTATTACAGATAGCAGGAGGTATGACCCGTGGCAGTAGCAAAGACAGTTGTAACAGTAATCTTTATTTTGATATGTCTGGCATTGACAGTGATTATTCTGATGCAGGAAGGAAAATCCGCAGGATTGGGAGCCATCGCAGGGGCGGCAGATACCTATTGGGGCAAGAATAAAGGACGTTCCATGGAGGGGATGCTGGTAAAGATCACCAGGGCTTTGGTGGTGTTGTTTATTGTGATTGCTGCAGTTTTGAATATCGGAAGCTTTTAGATGAGTGAGACTGTCGTTGGATCGGCAGCAGAGAAGCCTGCCAAACGCAGGCTTCCTTTGATTTTATGCTCCCGTCCTGCAAAGGGCGGGAGTTTTTGAACGTATGTGCAGAAACAGGGTGAGAGGAGGCGGAGAACTTCGTATGGAACAGGAAGTATTTAAACAAAGAAAAAAAATGATCTATGAAATGATCTGCGACGATTTTTATGTACCGATGAAACTAAAAGAAATGGCGGCTTTTCTTTCCGTCCCCAAAGAGCAGCGCCGGGATCTGGAGGAAGTTTTGAATGCGCTGGTCGCGGACGGAAAGGTCGAGGTGACCAAGCGGGGCAGATATTTAAAATCTTCCGGCCGTTTCCTGACAGGGATTTTTACCGCGCATGCGAGGGGATTCGGATTTGTTACGGCAGAGGGGGAAACGGAAGACATCTTTATTCCGGCGGATAAGATCGGAAATGCATTTCACAAAGATACGGTACAGGTTGCGCTTAATCCGGACAAGACGGGGAAACGCAGGGAGGGCAGTATTGTAAATATCCTTTCCCACGGGCTGTTACAGGTGGTCGGAACGTATGATTCCGCCGGGAATTTCGGATTTGTGATTCCGGATGACGCGAAGATCGGACGGGATATTTTTATTCCGAAGGAGCATTCCAAAGGGGCAGTAAGCGGGCATAAAGTAGTGGTGGAGCTTACGGATTACGGGAAGAAAGGAAAAAAGCCGGAGGGAACAATTGTTGAGATTATCGGTCACAGAAATGATCCGGGGACAGACATTCTTTCTCTGGTCCGCGCATACGATCTGCCGATGGAATTTTCGGAAAAGGTGCTGCGTCAGGCGGAACGTGTGGCAAAAGACGTTTCCGGGGCGGATATGGCGGGACGCATGGATCTCAGAGATCTGCAGACGGTGACAATCGACGGGGAAGATGCAAAGGATCTCGACGATGCCGTTACCCTGACGAAAGAGGACGGCGTGTACCATCTGGGCGTGCACATTGCGGACGTGACGAACTATGTGCAGGAGCGGAGTGCGCTCGACGTAGAAGCGCTAAAGCGCGGTACAAGCGTTTATCTCGTTGACCGGGTGATCCCGATGCTTCCGCATGCGCTCTCAAACGGGATCTGTTCGCTGAACCAGGGGGAAAACCGTCTGGCATTAAGCTGTATGATGTCAATCGATGAAAAGGGCAGGGTGATCGACCATAAGATCGCGGAAACCGTGATCCGTGTGGACCGCCGTATGAGCTATACGAATGTAAAGAAAATTTTAGAAGATAAAGATCCTGCAGTTTTGGAAGAATACCGGGACTTTGTACCGATGTTTCAGAGGATGGAAGAACTGGCGGCGCTGCTTAGAAAGAAGCGGAAAAAAAGAGGTTCCATTGATTTTGATTTTCCGGAAACGAAAATCTATCTGGATTCGGAGGGACACCCAACCGATATCCTTCCGTATGAGAGGAATGCCGCGACGAAGATGATAGAGGATTTTATGCTGATTGCAAACGAAACGGTGGCAGAAGATTTTTTCTGGCAGCAGATGCCGTTTGTGTACCGGACGCATGACAATCCGGACAGTGAAAAAATTCAGAAACTTGCGGCGTTTATCAATAATTTCGGTTATTCCATCCATATCGGACAGGAAGAGATTCATCCCAAAGAGCTGCAGAAGCTTTTGGATAAAATCGAAGGATCGCCGGAAGAGCTTTTGATCAGCCGCCTGACGCTGCGTTCCATGAAGCAGGCGAAATACGGTGTGATTTCTACGGGGCATTTTGGGCTTGCGGCTTCGTACTACTGTCATTTTACTTCTCCGATCCGCCGGTATCCGGATCTTCAGATTCACCGGATCATCAAGGACTGCCTGCGGGGAAGAATGAAGGAGAGCAGGATCGCCCATTATGATAAGATTCTGCCCGAGGTGGCGAAGCATTCGAGCGAGACGGAGCGGCGTGCCGAAGAAGCGGAACGGGAAACGGAGAAACTGAAAAAAACAGAGTACATGGCAAAGAGGATCGGAGAAGTGTTTGAAGGTGTGATTTCCGGCGTGACGGCGTGGGGGCTTTATGTGGAGCTGCCCAATACGGTGGAAGGGCTTGTCCATATCACTTCTTTGAGAGACGATTATTATATATATCTGGAAAACAGTTATGAATTGATGGGAGAAGCGACGAACCGTAGGTATAAGCTTGGACAGAAAGTGAAAGTAAAAGCGGTGGGAGCGGATACGATGCTTCGGACCATTGATTTTGAACTGGCGGAAGAGTAGAGAAACGCGTGTCAATTGCGGGGAGGAGGAAGCGTATGGACAGCAGAAAGCTGATCGCCAACAACAAAAAAGCGAGACATGATTATTTTCTGGAAGAATTGTATGAAGCGGGGGTTTCTTTGCACGGGACGGAAGTAAAATCCCTGCGCATGGGCAAGTGCAGCATTAAAGAAGCGTTTGTCCGGATTGAAAACGGAGAGGTCATCGTATACGGAATGCATATTTCTCCGTATGAAAAAGGAAATATCTTCAACAAAGATCCGCTGCGTCCCAAAAAGCTTCTGCTGCACAAGAAGGAGATTTTAAAGCTGCAGCAGAAAATTGCGGAAAAGGGGTATACGCTGGTTCCGGTGGAAGTATATTTGAAAGGAAGCCTGGTAAAAGTGCAGATTGCTCTTGCGAAAGGCAAAAAGCTGTATGATAAACGACAGGATATTGCAAAAAAAGACTTAAGAAGGGCGTCGGAGCGGGAATTTAAAGTGAAAAATTTAAATTAGTCGGTTGACCGGTTCTGTGTTTTCCGATATAATGGTTCAGAATAAGGGCCAGTAAAGGTTTCGACAGGGATCATGAAGCTGGAGAAGCGAGCCGCATGGGATGCGTGAAATGCCAAACTTAAAATTAAACGCTAACAATAATAAATTAGCTTACGCTGCCTAGTTGCAGCAGTCTGACCGAGAGCACCCGCGCTTTGGGATTCAGGCTTCGACGACGCGGGAAACGACACATATTAAGCTTTGCGTATGTGGGCGTATCATGAAGCTACTGAAACGGGGATTGTGTTTATTCAAGCCCCGCGGAGGGAATGACAAACAATAAACTACGCTCGTAGAAGGACAGGGAATTGGTTTTTGGACACGGGTTCGATTCCCGTCTGGTCCATTGCTATGCCCAAACGTACCGCCCCCCAATGACGCACTTTTTAGAAAGCGTTCTTTGGACGGGTGTGATGCAGACAGTTACGATTCAGAAGAAAGAAGGAAGAGAGTATGCTTTCAAAAAAAATACAGGCGGCATTGGAAGGCAGTTCCGCGATCCGCGCGATGTTTGTGGAGGGTAAGGAACTTGCGGCAAAAGTGGGAGCGGAGAACGTATTTGATTTCAGCCTTGGAAATCCGGCGACTCCCGCACCGGAATCTGTCAAACAGGCGATCAAAGACCTGCTGGATGAGACGGATCCTCTGGTACTGCACGGTTATATGTCAAACAGCGGTTACGAAGACGTCCGCGACGCCGTAGCAGAGAATTTAAACAGTCGTTTCGGTACGGAATTTACCGGGGAAAATATTGTGATGACAGTCGGCGCGGCTGGCGGAATCAATATCGTATTTAAGGCGGTTTTGGATCCCGGGGACGAAGTGATCGTGTTTGCGCCGTTTTTTGGCGAATACAAAAATTATGCCGCCAATTTTGATGCGTCCGTCGTTGCCGTAGCGCCGGATTATGAAACGTTTGAACCGAATTTGGAGGCGTTTGAAGCGGCATTTACCGATAAGACGAAAGCCGTACTGATCAATACGCCCAACAATCCGACCGGCGTCATTTATTCCGACGAAACAATGAAACGGATTGCCGAAATCCTTACGAAGAAAGAAGCAGAATACCAGAAAGATTTGTATCTCATTTCTGACGAACCGTACCGGGAACTGGTGTATGACGGAGCAGAAGAAAATTTCCTGACAAAATATTACCACAATACGATTGTCGGTTATTCGTTCAGTAAGTCGCTTTCCCTGCCGGGAGAGAGGATCGGCTATCTCGTGGTTCCAAACGAAGCGTCAGACGCAAAAGATCTGTTGGCGGGGATTGAGGTTGCCAACCGTACGCTTGGGTTTGTGAACGCGCCGTCTCTGATGCAAAAAGCCGTGGCGGCATGCCTTGGCGAAAAGACGGATCTGGATTTTTACGATAAAAACCGCAGGGATTTATATGAAGGTCTGACGAAACTCGGCTTTACCTGTATGAAACCGCAGGGCGCTTTTTATCTGTGGCTGAAATCTCCGGTGGAGAACGAAGCGGATTTTGTGGCGGCAGCCAAAAAGTATAATTTGATTTTAGTTAAGGGCAGCGCGTTTGGCTGCGGCGGTTATGTGCGCCTTGCCTATTGCATCCCCAACGAAAAGATCAACCGTTCTCTTACGGCTTTCGCGAGCCTGGCAAAAGAGTACGGATTAGGAGAATAGCGGCACATGAGAGCATGGGAACAAAATATCCGGACCGTCGTTCCGTATGTGCCGGGAGAGCAGCCGCAGCATGCGGATATCATCAAGTTAAATACAAATGAAAACCCGTATCCTCCCGCTCCGGGCGTAAGCAGCGCGCTTGAAACTCTCGACCCGGATCTGCTGCGCCGGTATCCGGATCCGGCGGCGACGGATCTGACGGCGGCGATTGCCGGTTATTATGGGATGAAAACGGGACAGGTATTTGTAGGCGTCGGTTCGGACGATGTACTGGCAATGGCGTTTCTGACATGTTTTTGTTCGACGGAACCGATTTTGTTTCCGGATATTACGTACTCGTTTTATGACGTATGGGCAGAATTGTTTCGGATTCCCTATGAGAAGCAGCCTCTGGACGAAGAATTTCGGATTCGTACGAAGGATTACGCAAAGAAAAACGGCGGAATTATTTTCCCGAATCCAAACGCTCCGACCGGAATTTATAAACCGCTTTCGGAAGTGGAAGAAATCGTTTCCATGCATCCCGATGTCATTGTCATTGTAGATGAAGCATATATTGACTTTGGGGGAGTTTCCGCGCGGAAACTGCTTGACAAATATGACAATCTTCTGATCGCGCAGACGTTCAGCAAATCGCGTTCCATGGCGGGCATGCGGATCGGTTTTCTGTTGGGAAACGAAACGCTGATCGGATACATCAACGACTGCAAATACTCATTCAATTCCTATACGATGAGTCAGGCGGCAATTGCCGCAGGCGTGGAATCCATAAAGGATCAGGCGTATTTCAGCCGGTGCGTACAGAATATCATAGACGTAAGAGAGTGGTCGAAGATCCGCTTTATGGATCTTGGATTTGAATGTACGGATTCCATGGCGAATTTTTTGTTTGTGACGCATAAAGAATATCCGGCGGAACAATTGTTTGAAATGTTGAAAAATGCAGGCATATACGTGCGTCATTTTCAACAGCCCGCACGTATCCGCAATTATCTGCGGATTACGATCGGAACAAAAGAAGAGATGGAAGCATTGTTTGCGTGTTTGGGGCAGTATGTAAAGAGTTAGGAGTGTGCAATGTTAAATAAATATATTTATATTTTCCTGATTTCTATGGTACCCCTGGTAGAGCTTCGAGGAGCGATTCCGTTTGCAGAAGGATTCGGGCTTCCGTTTCTGCCTTCTTATATCGTCTGTATTATCGGAAATATGCTTCCTGTTCCGATCATCTACCTGTTTGCCAGAAAAGTGCTGGAATGGGGGGCGGATAAGCCGTTGACGGGTAAGTTTTTTACGTTTTGCCTGGAAAAAGGGGAAAAAGGCGGAAAGAAGCTGCAGGAAAAAGCGGGAAGAGGACTTTTTCTGGCGCTGCTGTTATTTGTCGGTATTCCGCTGCCAGGTACGGGCGCATGGACCGGTACGCTTGCGGCAAGCATTTTGGATATGGATTTCAAATCGAGTGTGACTGCCGTGATGCTGGGCGTGCTGCTTGCTGGTGTGATCATGGGCGCGGCGAGTAAAATGGTATTCGGCGTGTTTGCGTAAATACGTGATATAGAAAAGAACCTTCGGATGCAGGAGCATCCAAAGGTTCTTTTGTTCGTGCGCCCAGTATGGGCGCAATCTAATCGGTGAAAGTCCGTAACACACCCTGGTAGTGGGAAGTGTATAGCCAAGAGCAAGGGTGTCCATCGTGAGGTGGAATCTGAAGAAAGCTGGAGGCAAAGCTCTGGTCTGACGAACAGAAATCACATCAGGCTACAGTCAGGGATAAGGCTGCGTAACAAGTCGAAGTCCAATAACTACCCGGAACTAACTGTGGTAAATGTGGCGGATGGATGGAGTGAAAGATTGCGTTCTTACCTGGGGAGGTCTCGTCAGCGGATGGAATTACATCAACAAATGCATAAGAAATCCGTAGTAACAACGAATGACGAGAAGT
>OFFF01000015.1_pt1 | contig 116817 bp, 102 predicted proteins | sample 1521301 | NCBI WGS metagenome assembly OFFF01 (sample SAMEA3504101, study PRJEB24116) | mouse gut metagenome | biome: mouse gut; feature: mouse-associated habitat; material: faeces | place: Denmark | collected 2011
AACTTGCTGATTTTGTGGCGGAGTGCGAACAGCTCTACGATTTAAAGATTGTTTATGGCGACACCGTAAAAATGAAGCATGTAAAGAAACTCCGCAAGAAGCTTTATGCCATCAAACAGGCTGAAAACGTGGTCTTTGTTCATGGCATTGGGAAAAGAAAAACGCCGCTTCAAAAGAGCATTGAAACCCTCGAAGATTATCTGTCCCGGCTCAAAAAATATAATCATCAAATACATATCTGCGGCGGACGGAACAGTTATTCCAAAACGGACCACGACGCCACCTTTATGAGGATGAAAGAGGATGCCATGGGAAATGGACAGCTAAAACCGGCATATAATCTCCAGCATGGAGTGGATTCCGAATATATTACATGGCTCGCCATAGGCCCGCAGCCGACAGATGCAACGACATTAATCCCTTTTTTAAAAGACGCGGAAGAACATTTGAAATTTAAATATAAAAACATAACTACGGATGCCGGATATGAAAGTGAAGAAAACTATGTGTTTCTTGAAGAAAACGGGCAGCTTTCCTATATAAAGCCTGCCAACTATGAGATTTCAAAAACACGCAGGTACAGGAATGACATAGGAAGAATGGAAAATATGGAGTATGATGCGGAATCGGATGCCTATATCTGCCGGAATGCGAAAAGGCTGGTGCCAGACCATGTGAGACATTCCAAAAGCAAAACAGGTTATATAAGTGAGAAGACGATTTACAAATGTGAGGACTGCAGCGGATGTCCGTATAAAACTGAATGCATCAAGGGCAACAATTGTAAAACGCCCCTGGAAGAAAGGACGAAAACACTTCAAGCTGCCAAGACGTTTCTAAAATACAGACAGGAAGATTTGGAGCGGATCCTTACTGATGAAGGCATTGTTCTCAGGATGAACCGGAGCATCCAGGCAGAAGGCTCTTTCGGGGATTTAAAGCAGGACATGCAGTTTCGGAGATACGTAAGCAAAGGAACGTCAAATGTGCTTGCGGAAAGCATACTGCTCGCCATGGCGAGGAACATAAACAAGCTCCATCATAAGATTCAAAAAGGCAGGACAGGAACTCATTTGTTTCCAGTGAAAAGCGCTTGATTTTAAACATCTTAAAACAAACATTCAAGCCATGTGAGATGGCTTATTAAAGTATACTCTTTTTATAGAATAACAGGGCAATCAAGGGATTTTTCTTGAAATCACATATAAAAACAGCAAAAATGAAGCTGCCGTTTCACGAATTTTCATTCGTTAAAGCGACAGCCCCTTCTCTTACCTTTTATAAAAGAGACATGATATGAATGTTACTGCGGTTTTGTTGAATTGCCCGGAAATAGCTCTCCACCTTTACCGCAATGGGATCATCTGCGGAAAGATCATTGATCTCACAGAAGGTTTCTATGGGCGACTTCTCAAGGAGCGGTTCGTTATTCTTTCCCTGAAGCTCCTGCCAATAGGTAAGAGCTGCCGCCGCTACAAACTGCATAATGCTGGGATCCTTTCCATGCTCTATCAGAATCCTCATGGGAGTCATAATGCGTTCCGTGGGACCCAGCTTGCGCCGGGGCGCACGGCCGTTCTTAATGTTGTAGTCCAGAATATATTGATCTTTAAATTTGTCCAGAGCCTTCTTGGCAAATGCCGCCTGCTCCTCTCCAGAGATTTCAAAATAAGCCTCCAGACAGGGATTCAGCTCTTCCAAAAGGCGATCCATCAGCCCGGAAATATCCGGATCCACCGCCGCCTCCCCATATACCTCAAAGCCCTTAATATAGCCGCAGTAGGAAATCAGGCCGGCCAGGCAGTTGTAAGTATAGATCTTTCTCTTAAAGAACTTCTCAAAATTATGAACGGGGACCGCGCCCTCAAAATCAAAGGGATCCGTAAACTCATCGCAGTCATAGGGGAAATACGTTTCATTTTGGGACAATATGTCAAGCCGCGTTCCTCTGACAATAACGGTAGAACAGAAGATTGCCGTCTGGGATACGACGTAATCCGCCTGAATCCCTTCTCTCTCCATATGCTCCCGCATCACGCGCCCCGGGTTGACGCCGTTCTCGCAGGTAATTACAACGGTACGCTTCCGCTTTCCTTCCATTCCTTCCTTTAGCTGCTTTGCCACATCACCCAGATTCTGCTCGCCGACTGCGGTGAATACATAGTCCGCGTCTCCAATGGCGTTCTTCGCCTCCTCCGAATAGGACGCATATGCACAGAAGTCCCTGACATATACCGGCGTCCGATCCATATGATAAAAATGGATGGAGAAAGCGCGATCCTCCTTCAGCAGCTCCACAAGCTCCTTTTTCTCATCTATAAATGTAATCTCATACCCCTTTTCATACAGATAGCGGGCCGTATAGCCTCTGCCGGACTGACCGGCTCCAATCACAACCGCCTTCTTGCTCATGCCTCTTTAATCCATCCTTTCTTTCTCAATTCCTCTACGGCTTCCCTGATGCACTTAACCTCGGGACCGTTCAAATCCAGCTTTGAAATATGCTCCAGAATGTAGTCAACGCCTTTTTCCCTGCGGAGCTTCACAAGCTCCCTGGCCGCCTCGTCCTCCGGATTCTCATAGTACAGCGCCGCAGCGCAGCCCATGGCAATTGATTTTGGTTCCAGACCGATTCCCAGAGCAATCCTGATAGGTCCGATAAACCGATCCTCCGGTCCCAGCTTCCGAATGGGATCCCGCGCAATTCGGGTCACAACATCAACAATGGCCGGATCCGTGTACTTCGCCTTGGCGCGCTTGGAGAATTCCAGCTGGCTTTCCTCGTTGATGCCCATTCCCTTAACCAATGCTTCATTAATCTCGCGGTATACGCCGTCCAGAATCGGCTCAATCTCCGGGTCGTTGGCACTCTCCGCCACATAGGTCAGCCCTTTCAGCTTTCCCAAATAGGCTACGGTCGCCACACTGGTATTGTTGGTATAAATCTTCTGCTTCAGCAGATCACCAAAGGCCGGTACAAAGTCAATGTACTCAAGCTTCGGCAGTTCTCCCTTAATCCGATCCCGGTCGATGGGAAGGTAACGCAGATCCTGTACCCAGGTATCCATAGGATTCGTTACCTTGTCCGGATCCGGAGCCCCGGTTCCCGTACAGAGAATCACCGACTCGCTGACACCTACATATTCCTCAAATACCTTCTTCTGCTCTTCTGTCAGATGATCAAAAATTCCTTTTTTCAAATCTGCCGCCGGATCAATCCAGTTCTCACAGGTCACCACATTGCTGGTATGTACCTTTCCTGCCGCCATCAGCTTTCCGAACGCTTCTGCCAGTGTCGCTCCTACCGCCGGCATATTCTTTCCGCCGCAGGCCGTAAAGATGAGATCCGCCTCCGCCCAGCATGCTGCCAGCTGATCCGTATCCTTGATCTCATATGCCTTTACATCCTTCTTCAAAAGATCCTTCTCTGGCGCTCCCAGAACATGAATGGTATATTCCTTCCGCACATTCAGCTCCTCTACCATCGCTGGCATGGCATCAAAAAAGGTGATTTCCACCTGATTCAGTGTAAGAAGCTCCGTTACAAAGCCTCTTCCGATTCTTCCTGCTCCCAAAACCACAGCTTTCATATTACATTACCTCCTTAAAAAATCATTTAAGCTTCTCTCAGTCTTTTCCGCCGCCTACCGGAATGGTGATTCCGGAAAGGTATGATGCGTGATCTGAAATCAGATAGCAGACCACATCCGCCACCTCAGACAGATGCCCCGGCCGCCCCAGGGGAATGGATGTCTTATAATTGGCAAAAAACCTCTCCGGCTTTACATCAGTGCCCCAGCCTCTTCCATATGCCTGAGCACGATATTTTTCATCGTTATTGGAGGGCGTCCGATCCAGAATACCGGGAGCTATGCCCAGTACGCGGATGCCGAACTTGCCCAGCTCCTTTCCCCAGGACTGCGTAAAGCTGTGAATCGCCGCCTTGGTGGCCGCATAGCAGCTATGCCCCACGGACCCTCTCAGCCCGGCCTCCGAGGACATGTTAATGATTACGCCTGACTGCTGCTCCAGCATCACACGGGTTACCGCCTGAGATACCAGAAAGGTCCCCTTCTCATTGATACTTACCAGAAAATCAAAATCCTCCTCGCTCAGCTCATACTGGGGCTCCTCTCCGTAATAATCCACCAGAATTCTGGGACGGGTTACGCCGGCATTGTTCACCAGTGCGTCAATACACCCAAAACGCTCCCGTACCTGCCTGACCGCATCCTCCACATCCCCTTTGTTCCGGATATCCAGCTTTATAAACATGGTATCCGTATCCTTAATCTCATACTTCGGAGGTGCCATATCAAAAATAGCCACCCGTGCGCCGCAGCCTCTTAAATCCGCTGTAATGGCCTCACCGATGCCCATGGAACCTCCTGTTACAATTACCGTTTTGCCCGACAAATCAATCCACTTGTCTCCCAATGCCGCCTCTCCTTTCCTTCCTCTCGCGTTTCTTTGTTTCCATAGCTTATTATAGTACCTTATTTGCATTTTTGCAAGTATTAATTTGCATATTTCCACATTAATTTTGGATTTTACTTGTTTTATATTTGTATTTTTACAAATTATATTTGCAAATTTACATTTTTTCTCTGGTGTATCAAAGAAACAGCATTGACATTTCATCCAAATTCTAATAAGCTAGTAAATAGCAAAGAGAAAAGAGTGATGATGATGAAAAAACTTACTTCCACCCAGCGTCAGCAGCAGATTCTGGAACTGCTTTCTGACGGCAGTGCTGCAAAAACCGCCGACCTGGCCGAACATTTTCAGGTCTCCCGGGAGACCATCCGTCTGGATCTTCTGGAACTGACCGGCCAGGGCCTTGTGCAAAAATGGTTCGGAGGTGTAATCCGCAGCAATCCTTCCTCTTCCGTATCAACTGATACCCAAGACGACAGCTTTCCTGCCGTTCACGAACGCATGAACCGGATGCCGGATGCCAAAATGCAGATCTGCCGAAAGGCTCTGGAGCTGATTCCCGAGCATGCCACCATTTTTATTGACACCGGAAGTACTACCTTGTATTTTGCCCGGATGCTGCGTGCCCTGTCCGGATACACTATCATCAGCACCTCCCTGCAAATCATCAACACACTCTGCGGAAGCTCCAACAAGCTCATTATCTGCGGCGGTGTTATTGACACTGACATTATGTCGGCAAGCGGCGCTCCCACGGTGGAATTTTTACAACAGCTGCGTACAGATGTGGCCGTGTTCGGCAGCTCCGGCTTCAAAGCCAACAGCGGGCCTACGGGTCTGGCCTTTGACTACAGCCATATTAAGAAAACCGCCCTCAAAAATACGCTCACCAGTATTGTGCTCGCGGACAGCAGCAAGGCAGGTTATTCCTCGCCTCTCCAGTTTGCGGACTGGTCCGAGATTGATTATCTGGTCACCGATCCGGGCATGGATGCGGCTTCTATGGAAGCCATCGGCATACACACAAAAATCATTCTCGCTCCACGACCTCTTTGATATGACGCCTGGACAGCTCCTCGTATTCCCGTGCCAAATCCGTTTTGCTCTGATTCTCATATTGAAGGGAAATCAGATATTCGTTCACAGCCCTCTGTGCCGGCGGCAGTTCCTCAATCCCTTCCATAAGCTCCCGGATATGGCTGCTTTTCTTCAAAATATAGATATCATAGAGCAGCTCGCACTCCTTCGCTTCCTCCCCCTGCGCAAAGGTTAAAAGCTCGTCCAGCAGCAGTCTGCAGCGTTTCCCGTCCCTGCGCTTGACATAATAGTAATACGCCTTGCGCACCACCTCCCTGCGCATGGCCTTCCCCGTGCTCATAGCCAGAAGAAAGTCAAACTCCTGATCTGTCTCCTTCTCCTTTTCCAGCATCATATTCAAATTCAGCCTCATATAGTGAAGGTTAAAAGGCGGGACCAGAAGTCCTGCCAGCTTTTTTTGTGCAATGGCTTCATAGGCTTCCGGATCACAGCCCTGCACACAGGCTGCCAGCCGATTCCGGTAATAGCTTCCCAGCACCGCTCTCAAAACATACAGAGAGAGCAGAATCACCGTCAGTACGGCCATGGTAATGGTATATCCTTTTCCCGACATGGTATTCCCTCCGCAAAGAAGGCCGCTGCAGAATAAGCGCAAGGTCTTAATTCCACAGCGGCCCCTCTGCAATGTTGATTATGCTACTCGGACAACAGTGCTATCATATTGTCTGTGGCTGTCACTACCGTATTGATCTCCGATTCCTGAGAGCGGGAGCCAATATGGGAGGTAAGAATAAAGTTATCCAGCTTCAGCAAATCCTCTACCCACGGTTCGCCGGAAGCGGCAGGGGGCTCACTGGTGTACACATCCGACGCGCAGGCATAGATCTCATTTTCCTTCAATGCCTTGTAAAGGGCAAATTCATTTACGATTCCGCCCCGGGCCGCGTTGATCAGTACTGCCGTTGACTTCATCTTTTTGAATTCCGCATCGCTTATCATATCTCTCGTATCCTCAGTCAGCGGCACATGAACCGTAATGAAATCGCAGGAGGTGAGAATTTCCTCCACGCTGCGCGTCTCGGCCTCATACTGCGCCAGCACATCCGCCGGAATATCGAATACATCGTAGGCATATACCTTCATCCCAATGCCGTGAGCCATTCTGGCCACATTCTTTCCGATATTTCCGAAGCCGATGATGCCCACGCTCTTTCCTGTCAGCTCAAAGCCCGTGGGCTTGTTCCATCCGCCGTTTTTCACTTCCATAGCTGTGCTTACCAGATGCCTTGCACATGCAAACATCATGCCGACGGTCAGCTCTGCCACGGCATTGGAATTGGTGCCCAGGCAGCGTCCCACCTTAATTCCCATCTCCTCACAGGTGGGAAGATCAATATTGTCTACTCCCACGCCGAATTTCACTACGGCCTTAAGGTTCTTACATTCCTTTAAAAGCTCCGCGTCCAGTTCATCCACACCTACGATGATTCCGACCGCTTCTTTTGCCTTTTCTGCAAATACCTCTCTGGGCACCGGCTTACCTGTGTCGTTGATATCCATGGTATAGCCAAGAGCCTCCAGGCGCTTTCCGGCTTCCGCTCCGTATTTTGCATATCCTCTGGGGGTTACTAAAATCTTCTTCATCGCTTACGCTTCCTTTCTTGCCGCTGTCAGTGCTTCCCGAAGCATTCTGGCATTTTTTGCAATATCCCCGGCACTTCCCTTTGTGAGAAGGCCGCCTACGCCCAGTACGTCCGCACCGTTCTTCACCCATTCCGCCACATTGCCCGCATTGACGCCGCCGCTTGCCAGAATCGGAATCTGGGGACACGGAACCTTGAATACCTTCGCCAAATCAGGACCATAGTAATTGGAAATAGGGAATGCCTTAATATAGGACGCTCCCGCCTTTAACGCTTCCAGCATCTCCGTATAGGTGGAGCAGCCGGGGCCGTAGGGAATCTGATACAGGTTCGCCATAATCTGTACATCCTTGTCAAAATTGGGCGCCACAAAGAACTCCGCTCCGTTCATAATCGCCAGGCGGGCCGTGGTGGGATCCAGAACCGTGCCTGCTCCCACGCAGATGCGGTCTCCGAATTTCTCTTTGATTGCCTTGATCACATCGCCGGCATTGGCGTTGGTGTAGCTGATTTCCATTACATCCACACCGCCGTCCACACAGCCCTGGGCAATCTCCAACCCGCGCTCAATGGTCTCCACACGGACCACCGCCATAATTCCGGTTTCCTTCATTCTGCATACTGTTTCCGCTTTGTTCATTTTCATATCCTCCTATTTTTATAAACTGTTTTTATATATTTGGACAATATCAGCCTTTGTCATAGGCTGATATGAGCCTTCGGCTTGTCTGGCCGCCTTCTCCGCCATCTCCTCAAAATGAGTTTCGTCAATTCCAAGCTCTGACAGGCGGGATACAATTCCCAGACTCCGGTAGAAATCCCTCAATGCCTGAATCCCCGCTCTCGCCGCGGCAAACCGATCGCTGTTTTCCGGCACCTTCCAGACATTCACCGCCAGCTCATAGAATTTATCCACGGTCTCTTCCTTCAGTACATGCTCCATCCAATGCGGCGTAACCACCGCCAGGCCCACGCCGTGTGTGATATCGTAGACCGCGCTCAGCTGATGCTCTATGGCATGAACACTCCAGGGAAGGGCATGCCCCAGCTTCAGCATATCATTGATGGCCCAGCTGCCGGCCCACATCAGATTGGCTCTTGCTTCATAGTCCTCCGGGTGCTCCAAAACCTTGGGTGCACATTCTATACAGACTTTCATAATACTCTGGGCAAAGTAATCCTGTAGCCTTGCCTCCTCCCGGGCAAAGTATGATTCCATAGCATGTGACAGGATATCCGCCGCTCCCGCAGTACTTTGATATGCGCTTACGGAAAAGGTATAGGAGGGGTCGAGAATACTGACCCTTGGCCGCAAAACAGGATGCTTCATTGCCATCTTATCCTGCGTCTCCTCATTGGAAATCACCGCAATGCTGTCCATTTCACTTCCCGTAGCCGCAATCGTCAGAACCGTCAGAAGCGGGAGCGCCTCCGTAATTCTGTCCCAGTGAAGCACCAGGTCCCAGGGATCTCCTTCGTAGAACCGGCCCGCCGCAACTGCCTTGGCGCAGTCGATCACGCTTCCTCCCCCCACAGCCAGCACCGCATCCACCTCATACTCACGGCACAGGGCAATCCCTCTTTGTGCGGTGCGAATTGTGGGATTGGCCTCCACACCGGAAAGCTCAAAAATTTCAATTCCCGTTTCCCGTTCAATTTGCCGGAGTTCCTCGTAAATCCCGTTTTTTTTGATACTCCCGCCGCCGTATACCAGAAGAATCCTTGTTCCATATGCCGGAAGCTCCCGTTTCAGCTGTTCAATCTGTCCCCGTCCGAAATAAACCCGCGTGGGAATATCATAGATAAAATTTTCCATTTATCCTTCCGCCCTTTCTTCAAAACCAATCTTCCGCCGTTTTCAGAAAATGCATAATGCCATCCTCCTGATTGGTTCTTTCCGTTACATAGTCAGCTCTTTCCCGGACCTCCTCGGAACCGTTTTTCATAGCTACGGATACACCGGCGGCCCGCATCATGTCCAAATCATTCTCCCCGTCACCGAAGACCAGGACTTCCTCCATGGAATCCCCAAAGGCCGATACATAACGCCTAATTCCCTCCGCCTTGGAAACTCCGCTTCTGGCCAGGTCATAAATATCCTTATCGGACTGAACGCCTTGTATCCATGGAGGCAGCTTAAGCCCGGCAACAACCCTGCGCACCTCGTCAATACGCCCTGGATCAAATATCAGCGTAACCCGGGGCGTCGGCACAAAGTGTTCGGTATAGGGAGAATGTAAGCTGTCAAAATGATTGATCTCCAAAATCTGCCTGATTCTCGGAGTTTCATAAAGGCCGAAAAGACCATTTGGATTATGAAAGGTTACATTGATCCATTCAAACGGCTTCATCAGCTCCAGAATGGTATAAATATCCTCCACGGATACCATCAGCGTCTCCGTTTTCCTTCCGCTTTTTACATCCAATATGTCCACGCCGTTGTTCGCCACCATAACGTCGCAGATTTCCAGGATCCCCGCTTCCTCCGCAATGGGAATGAGGGATGTAACCGCTCTCCCCGAGGCAAATCCAAACCGGATGTCCTTTCTCTTATACAAATCACAAAGATAGTCCGCCTGCCGGCGGGAAATCCTCCGCTCCTCGTTCAGCAGGGTTCCGTCCAGATCACAGATGATATATTTTAATTTTTTCATAGTCATTTTCCCGCACAGCCGCAGACAGCAATGTAGTGCTTTACCTTATTTTTAAAGCCCTCCGCCAGCAGCGGATACAGCTGATAGGCTCCGTTGCCGCTCAAGTCGCGGCTTACCAGATTTTCAATAGCCGCCCGCTTCAGATCGTTGGACAGATTCAGCTTATTAATGCCCTCTTTGGCGCATCTTGCCAGGTTCTCATCCCCGCTTCCGCTTCCTCCGTGAAGCACTAAGGGAACCGGAAGCGCATCCCGCAGCCTGTGTAGCAGTTCAAAACGGATATGGGGAGTTCCTTTATAGGCTCCGTGCGCCGTTCCTATGGCTACCGCCAGAGCATCCACGCCCGTCCGTTCCACAAATACCTTCGCTTCTTCCACATCCGTCAGAGCCTGATTTCCGTCTACCTCATAGTTTTCTCCCATCCCCACATGGCCCAGCTCTCCTTCAACGGTCAGGCCGAGTCCGTGGCAGATCTCCACCATCTCCCTTACCTGTCTGATATTTTCTTCCAGCGGCAGAGTGGACCGGTCAATCATAATATTGGTAAAGCCGGAACGCACACCCAGCATACACTGATGAAAGGTTTTTCCATGATCCAGATTCAGGCAGATGAGCTGGCGGGATCTTCTTGCCATCTCCGCCGCCACCGGTCCGAAAAACTCCATGTCCGGATTTGCCGCGGGTACCATATTCAGGATCAGAGGGGAATTCATCTCTTCGGCCGCCTCAATGGCTGCCCGCACATTGTGATCATGGTCTACATTTGCAGCCGGCACCGCATAGCCTTCCGCCTTTGCTTTTTTCAGTATCTCGTTTAATGTTACCAGCATCTGGCTTATCCTCCTCAATATTTAATAATAACCCGGTAAGCTCCCAGCTTCATGGCCGCCGCAAAGGCCTCCTTCCCCTGTTCAAAGGAGAACCGTCCGTCAATAACCTCCTCCATATCTATCAGGCCGTAGGCAATCAGCTTTACTGCCATGTCGTTGTCTTCTATGGTCGGATTCAAGGTGCCGATAAATTCAATTTCACGGCTGTGCATCATACCGAAATCCACGCCTATCGGTGTTTTGCTGTCCTGAGAAGAGTAAGCAATCAGTCTTCCATAGGGTGCAAGGGTTTGTATCGCACTGTCCCAAACAGCCGGACTTGGGATGGTATTAACCACCACATCCGCCCCCAGTCCGCCCGTAAGCTTCCTCACCTCTTCACAGAGATCCTGCCCGGAGGGATCGAGCACTGCATGGGCTCCGCCCTCCAGCGCCTTCTGTCTTCTGGCTTCGTCCATCTCGCTGACAATCACCCGCGCTCCCCGCAGCAAAGCCAGCTTCATATGAAAATACCCCATAATTCCCATGCCAATCACGACCACCGTATCACCCAGACGAATCCGTCCTTTGTTGATGCTGTGAATACAGCAGGCCAACGGTTCGGTCAGGGCGGCATGATCCAAATCTACGGCCGGATCAAGCTTAATAACCTGCCAGGCCGGAACACTCAAGTACTCACACAATCCGCCTCCCTGAATAAAACCATTGAAATTCACCCGCTGCGGCTCCTTTGCCTTATTGATACACTGAGTTCCCCGTCCGGTGCGATCCATCTCGCACTGATTGCAGTAGGCGGAGGTGAGAATTACGGAATCTCCTTTTTGCACGCCTACAACGCCGTCTCCGCAAGCTTCTACGATCCCGGAAACCTCATGTCCTCCCAGGAAAGGAAACTGCCTTGCCCTGGTTCCCAGGAATACCCTTCGATCCAGCGTACATAAGGAACAAGCCTTTACCTTCAGAAGTACCTCGTAGTCTCGAACTCCCGGCTTTTCCAGCTCCGTAAATTCCAGCCGGTTCTGTGCCGGTATAATCAGCGCCCTTGCCTTTTCCATATTGTTTCCTCCCTTGCTGTTCTGGCAGTCCGTCTTTTAAATACGGACTATGAGCTTTTCTGATAAGCAGTCAAATAACGAAGTCCCATGATAATGGAAAATGCACCGCAGACAACTACCGCGCCGCTGTCAATGCTTCCTTCCACCTGCTTCAGCGGAATGCAGAGCAAAAGCCCCGCGCCAACGGCAAGAAACCCCAGGGAAAACATAAGCATCCTCCCCTTTGTCTCAGAGGGCGGAACCACCTTGATCTTTTTCTCCCGAAGCTTCTCAAAGCCCGGAAATATCTTCGTATTGAATAAAATCAGATACGAAACATAAAATACCAGTGCAATCGCCCCCCAGATTATATAGGGCAGCTTCAAAAAGTACCCTGTCATGGCGCCGACAGAGGCGGCATTGATGATATTGTTCTTAAGAAAGAGCACATATTTTTCCTGCTTCTTTTCTACCAGATAGTAGACGCCTTCCTTTCTCAAAAACAGCAGTCTCCGCTTTTTGGTATCCTCTACAAAGTCAACACTTCCGCCAAAAATCATGTTTCTTCGTCCTCCCCCCCTATATATCCAGAGATTTTCTCAGATCTACAATGGATTCCCTGGCCGTGGAAGCCGTATCCTCGCGGAGCTCCTCCAGGCTCATTGTCCCGCAGCTGCCGAGCGCTTCCATCAGTACCGGCATATTCACACCGGTAAAGCAGTGAATTTTATGATTCTCCTTCAGCTCATCGATGGCCATTGCAGTCATGTTAAACGGAGAGCCCGCAAAGATATCTACAAATACCAAAACACCGTCTCCATCATCAATCTCATTTACTTTCTCTACAATTTTATCCTTCAAGCCCTCCGGGCTGTCAGCAGGAAACAGACCAAGCGTCACCAGGCTGTCAGCGGCTGATCCGAAAAACATAGCCGAACTCTCCTTAAACGCCTGTGCCAGCGGACCGTGAGTCACGATCATAATACGTACCATTTCTTTTCATCTCCTCTCTTTGAATAAAATGACAGCGGCCGCCGCAAAAGAAATCTTTCGTTCGATTCTGCGGCGGCTCTTCCTGTCAGTCTCTGTCCGTTATCCCAGGAAGCCGATAGCTCCGCCGATAAACCCAATTGCAAACAGTACAAGCAGTACGGTAGTAACCTTCTTGCCCTTTACCTGCATCCAGTAGGCAAGCAGCGTAAATACCAGCGGCAGGAAGGAGGGAATAATCTTATTCATAATGGAAGCAAAATCCAAAGTGGTAGTTGTCATTTCAATCTGCAGCACCGCAGAAATTCCCACATACTTTACTATCATTGCTCCCAGACAGAACATGCCCACAATTCCAATGGCTGTCGTTACGGTCTTTACAAAGCCTCCCTCCAGGAAACGGTCTACGGAATCCGTACCCAGCTTATAACCGCGCATAAACATGTAGTATGTAATGCCCAGATCAAGTCCGAAGGTAATCAGCCAGTAAGCCCATGCACCCAGCACGTAGCCCTGCATGGCCCATGCCAGTGTAATACTCAGAATGATCGGCTTCATCAGTCCGGCCCATACGGTATCACCGATACCTGCCAGCGGTCCCATCAGCGCCGTCTTAATCTCCGTAATCAGGCTTCCGTCAACGCCGCCTTCCGGGTCCATTGCATAAGCCTCCTCCAGAGCGACCGTCATACCGGGAATAATGGCTCCCCAGCGGGGCTCCGTATTGAAGTAGAGCATCTGACGCTCACAGCCCTCTTTGATCTTCTCCGGATTGTTGGGGTACAGCTTCTCAAACAAGGGTCCCATCATAGCCGTCATGGAGCCTGCCTGAAGTCTCTGATAGTTGTATGTCATGTGAGACGTTGCATGCCAGAACAGCGCGGCCTTCTGCACGTCTTTTTTTGTCAATGCTTTATTTTCTGCCATGATTACTCAACTCCTTTCTCTTCTCTGCTGAATCCAAGCTTGATCAGGATGAATGCCAGGCAGACGCCGATGCAGGCAAACATCAGAAGGTCGGTCAGTCCGGTATAAGCCGCAACCGCAAAGCCCAGTACGAAGAACGGCAGCAGTTCCTTTTTATACATGAATTTCAGAAGCATACTCATTCCAAGAGCCGGCAGCATCTTACCGGTTGCAGCCAATCCGTTCATCGCCCATACAGGAAGCGCATCAATAAAGGTCTGGATCAAATCACCGCCGTACAATGCGATGAGGAATACCGGAAGCGCACGAAGAATCAGCACAAAAGACGGCCCTCCGATAATCTGCAGCATCCGGATCTTTTTCCATTCACCCTTTGCCGCAAGAACGTCCATACGCGTCGGCCATATGGATGCCAGTGTCATGTATGCAACATGCACATAGTTGCCCAAAAGACCGATGGGAACCGCAAATGCCACCGCCGTATCCAGGGACATGCCTCCCTTGATGGCAACGAAGGTGCCCAGCAGACCGGCCCAGTATAAGTCGGAAGCATTCGCTCCTCCCGCGCTGATCCACCCCATGTAAGAAACGTTGATGGTAGCACCGATGATTGTACCCTGAACGGGATCACCATAGATGAGTCCTACCCAGAAGCCCGCCATAACCGGCTCACGGAACATGTACCATTGCCATGGTCCCTGGATACCATTTAAGAGTGCTACTAAAGCCATTAATAAAGCCTGTACCATAATCTTTCCCTCCTTTTCTTCATAACTTTGGTACGCTTTTTATTTAAACAGTTGCCTGTTTTCAAAATTTCTTCAGCGCATCTGCCAAAGGATACTCCGCATCCTCCGGAATAGGCTGGAAGAACACGTTCACGCCTGCGTCTCCCAGCTCTTTCAGATGAGCTGCCTCTGCGGTAGACATTACCACATTTTTATACACATTCTTTTTGTCACCGGCTCCCTCGATGCCGCCCACCTGCAGAGACGGATAGGCAACGCCGGCCTTATAGGCTGCAAGGGCTGTTTCCGTATTCTTAAAGAGAATGATCAGGCTGCCGGTCGGGAATTCCCCTGCCTTCCATTTGGCTGCCGCGCTTGCTACGGACTCCACCGTTACATCAATGCCGGCCGGAGCCGCACCGAGGAGAATTTTCTTCAGCAGCGCGCTGGACGCGGAACGATCATCAATGACTACAATTGCCTCCGTATCATATTTTTTGGCCCATCGCGTCATCACCTGTCCATGAATCAGTCTGAAGTCAATTCTTGTGAGTTTCAAGTTTTCCATTCCTTTTACCTTCCCTTCTTAAAATTATTTGATTTTTATGCACTGAAAGATTTTGCGATATTCACAAATCTTTTGGCTCGTTTTGTAAGCTCCCCGTACCTTCCGGCTTTCCGAAGCTCCTTATCTGCCAGCATACTGCTGATACCGGCGCCAGTGAAGCCCAGCTCCAGATACTGCCTAAATGTTTCCTCCGTCACACCGACGGTAGCAATAAATTTTACATGATGAATCGGAGCATATATATCCCTGCAGTATTTGATCCCAAGGGTTCCTGCCGGAAACAGCTTGATAAAGTCCGCACCGGCCTCATCTGCCGCACAGATCTCGGTAGGCGTCATGCAGCCCGGCATTGATACCAGATCTTCCTTCAGGGTTTCCTTTACCACAGCTTCATTAAAATTAGGTGATACAATGAAGCCTGCCCCTGCTTCTTTTGCATTTTTCACCTGTTCGCATGTAAGCACGGTTCCGATGCCCAGAAGCAAATCCCCTTTGAACTGCCGATCCAGCATCTCAATATTTTTTCGTGTCCTTGCCAGCGTGTCGGGAGCTGCCGGATCATAGGTAATTTCAAAGGCGCGGATTCCTCCTTCATACAGGGCGTCCGCCAGTTTTTGAAGCTCTTCCTCGTAGATTCCCCGGGTAATTACGATAATCTTGTTTTCCTCAATTCTGCCAATTGTTTCTTCTCTGCTCATGGGTCCTCCTTTTCTGTCACCGCTCTATGATATTGGACGGCGCCTTTCCGGCATCAACCAGAAAAATATCCTCCATTACCTTGCGGTTCATTTGATACATACAGGTACGGTTATAAATGGCTGTGTGGGGTGTAATAACCACATGCTTCTGCTTCAGAAGCGGATGTCCGGGATCCATCGGTTCATATTCGGATGTATCCGCGCCATAGCCAAAGATCTCTCCCTTCTCCAGGGCTTCACTGACCGCCAGCTCATCTACCAGGGCTCCCCGGGCCGTATTGATCAGAATCGCGGTGTTCTTCATCCGCTTTAACTGTTCCGCGCCAATCATATGCTCCGTCTCTTTTGTCAGGCAGCAGTGCAGAGATATAAAATCTGCCCTCTCCAGCACCTCCTCCAGCAAACAGGGAGTGAAGCCCGCATTTTTAATTTTCCTGTCTCCCAGGAAAGGATCATAAACCAGAATCTGATTATTAAAGCCGTATTTCATAATCTCAGCGAAACGTCTTCCGATGCTCCCAAGACCAATGACACCCGTTACCGCATCCCGCACCTGACAGCCTACAAGCTCCTGCCGGTTGCTTCCCCATTCCCCCCGACGGGTTTTCCGATCCGAAGCCGTTATATTCTTAGCCGTTGCCATCACAAGAGATACCGCCTGCTCGGCCACCGCATCATTTTCAACCTCATGAGGAATGGTGGTAAAATAAACCCCATGGCGCTTAGCGCTGGCCGCATCCACATTGTTATATCCAATCCCATGACGTGCAATCAGCTTGACATCCTGATTTTTCTCAAAAAAGGTCTCTCCGAAGAACGGATAATTTCCCAAAAGAACATAGGACACTTCCCTGAGGCGTTCCGCCAGTTCTTCCTCTTCCATATCCTGAGGCAAAAGCATCTTTTCCACCTGAAACTGTTTCTCAAGCTCCTTTATATTCTCCGGGAACTCCCTGCCAAAGCTGCTAATATTAATCACAGCAACCTTTTTCATTTTGCTCACCTCCATCATTTTCTATAATTTCACACACTATTCTATTTGTTCCTCCGTCATTTCGACGAATCTGATTTTACCCCCCCCCTATGATTTTGTCAAACTCATGTGAAATCTTCCTTTGTGCGACACAGTTTTATATAACTTTTTTCTTAACACACGCTTTTTCTAGGATTTTTCATTGATTTTCCGGTTTGCTGTAGGTATAATCTTGTTAGTGTGTTTTTTGTGCACACTAATGTCCTTTTTTTCACAGAATACCGTGTTATTCGTGTTATTTAAATACACCAAAAAGTCAGGAGTAAAACAGATGAACAACCGAAAAGATTCGATTTATGAAATAATTGTGAAATATACGCGGGAATCCATCCTTGATAACACATTCCAGTTTGAACACTGCAACGCTTTTGATATTGCTTTGGAACTGAAAATTGACCGAAGCAATGTGTCCCGGCTTTTGAACCAAATGTTTCATGAGTATCTTCTTATTAAAATTAACGGAAGACCCACTACCTATTTATCCCGGGAAGTGATCGTCAACGAGTTTCATTATTCCAAGGCTCCGCAAATCATTGATAATAAGGAACAGCTGAGGGAACAGCTGATCCTGAATACCCCTGTGGGCAATACATCCTCTCCAGATTTTAAAATTGTAGGAAGCAATATGGGGGAGTCCTTAAAGGAGATCATTGATAAGGTCATCCCCTGTATTCTTCTCTCAAAAGGAAATCCCCTTATGCTTGTTCTGATCGGAGAAAAGGGCTGCGGAAAAAAGCATTTCTGCGAACAGCTTTTTCAGTATGGAATAAAAAAGAAAATTTTTCAGAAGCAAACCCAATACCTTTCCGTGCTCTGGCGTGAGGCCTCCAAGACAAATGAATATCTGCTCCAGCAGATCTCACCGGAATCCACCGGCCTTATCCTTATTGAGATCTTTGAAGCAGTCAAAGAAGAAAAAATTTATGAACTGAAGACCGAAATCTTCAATCTCTATCGAAACCACGGATGTCATCCGCCCGTGCTGATCTTCCTTGCGGACAAGTCTGCGGCAATTGAACAGAACTTCTCCACTTTGACGCCCTGCATTGTACAGTTTCCAAGCTTTGCCCAGCGCAGAACCACAGAAAAAATCAAGCTGATCCTTACCCTGTTCCAGGAAGCCTCGGATGTGAACCAGACGCATATCCGAAGCAACCGGGAGGTATTCACCCAGCTTCTGTCCGCAAAATATAAATATAATATCTTTCAGCTGAAAAATGAGATCCATTATGCCATCTCAAACAGCATTTACTTCTCCAAAAGCAGCTATGCTACCTTACTGCCTCATTTTCTTTCAAATGAGCTGCGGGAAAATCAGATGGAAAACCAGAATTATATCAAAGAAATGACGGCCTTTGTAGAAAGCTCCATTCCGGAATTTGTAGATTTTTATCCCAATACTAATTGTACGGTTCTGGAGCTTCTGGCCGCCGATAATATGAAATCCATACTGTTGCCAAAGGAAAAAAAGACCTTCCAGGCCCAGGCTCAGGAGGATGTTCTGCGCATGGATGTAACCCTTGCCGCTCACATCCGGGAAGAACGGCTGCATTATCTGCTCGGATATATTTTTGCCCAGACACGGATCCGTTACGATATACCGCTCCTGAATCATCTCTATTCCGTCATTGACCAAATGATCCACGGAACTTTTACCATTGACTGTATTATGGAAGACAAACCTTTCCAGTTCAGCAATGTTACCTCCCGGATTTCAGGAGCCTTAATTGAAAAAATTGAAACCTCTTATAATGTCACCCTGGTAACAAGCTACAGGAATTATCTGCGCTTTTTTCTGGAATTCTCGCTGAAGGCGCTGAACACGGGCAATATCATTTATATTATTGTCTCTTACAACGATCAGTTATCGCAAAATTATGCCTACTATATGAATTATATCTCCGATACGCGCAGCTATTATATGCTTCCGTTTCCCAGGGAAGCCCAGGCCAATTACCCCCGTTTTGTCCGGAATACCCAGAAGCTTCTGTCCAAATTAGATGAGTCCAGAGAAATCATTATTGTCAGTGATCGGGAACCCCTGAATACCCTGTCAACTGTGATGGTAGCTACCCTGAACCGGCCGATCCTGTCCCTCTATCCCATTGCTCTGCCCCTTTTAATGAAAACCTTTGACATTATGCAGGAGGACAATTCCCATGTGGTTCCCATGATCCGCAAAATCATCTATTCCAAAAAGGATACCTTAAGCGGTTACCATGACCGGATCGGCTCATTTCCTTCGGAATATATCAATGGTGTGATCCGCCACAACTTCGAATCCTTTTTTCCGGAGACCAACACGCTTCTGGCCAACCGGCTCCTTTATAATATTATGAAGGATATCTTTGATTACTTTAACTGTGACCTGACCATAGGCATGGTTCTGGAATTCCTTCTGCACGGAAACTTTATGATTATGCGCAGCAGCCAGAAGCAGTTCATCAATCCGGCTTATATTCCCGGCCAGGTAACTGAAGACAGCACTATCTATCAGATTGTCAGCAAACGGCTGAATCAATCCCGGGAGCTGATTCCGCTGAATATTGATGAGAAAGAAATACTCGTCTTATGTGATCTGCTGAATCACTATCGGGAAACGTCATTCTCCTGATACCGGACGCTGTGTCTGTGTCCCGGTCTCCTGTGCAATCCGGCGGACATCGGGAACGGCAATCAAAACCGGGTATAATATGATGCCAATCACCAGACCTCCGATTCCCTGGATGATATTGGCCGGCACACTGGCCGCTGCCGCCGCTATACCATACAAAGGCCATTCACAAAGAAAATACCCGCCTGCCACCAGCACCATATCTGCAGCTCCGCCCAAAACAACGGCAGCGTAACGGCTTCTCGACGTTTTGCCCATATTGCGGTAAATCATCCCCGCTGCGAATGCAACGGCCCCCTTGATAGCAAAGGTAATGGGCACATAAATAAAATAACCTCCTATCATATCTGCCATGGCCGAGCCGATTCCTGCCGCCAGCAATCCCCAGGATGGTCCGAGAATCACGCCGGAGAGTATTACAACCGCATCACCCGGGTGGATGTATCCGCCTGTTCCGGGGGTAGGGATGCGGATGGACATGGTTGCTACACAGGTAAATGCCGCTAACAATGATGCCATTACAATTTTTTTCAGATTTGATTTCATAATATGAGCCTCCTGTTCCAATATCACAAGATTCTGCCGATACCGCTTTATCTTAAGATATTGCCGTTTCCCACATTATATTTCAAATCTGGCTTCTATAAAATATCCAGTTTTTTGTTTTTTAACCAGTCCAGTTTATATTTTTGAAAATATACTGCGGTTGTAATTACAGACTGACGGAATCATTACAGCGCGAGAGCCGAATCTTACATTTTAAGTTATATTTGTTGAGGCGATGTCTCTTGCCTCACAGGAAAGAAAATCCGGCTGATTCAAAAAGTCCCGAAGGAGCTCTCTCTGGCTTCCTCCGGGACTTCTGCATGTATCTTAATATGGAATTCAATATCCTTCTGCCTGTCCTTGCTGAATCATAGAGACAGCAGAGCTTGTGCCAATCCTTGTACAGCCTTCGGCAATAAAATCCTCCAAATCCCGGATCGTTTTTACCCCTCCTGCCGCTTTTATTTTTACCTCAGGTCCAATATGCTGCTTAAACAGCTTGATATCCGCCATGGTTGCTCCGCCGGTTCCAAAACCGGTAGAAGTTTTGATAAAATCCGCACCGGCATTCGTAACTGCATGGCACATGGCGATCTTTTCCTCTTCCGTCAGGTAACAGGTCTCAATAATCACTTTTAAAATCTTACTGCCGGCCGCCTCCTTTAATGCCCTGATCTCTGCCTCCACAGCCGGATAATTGCCGTTCTTAACATCCGAGATATTCACCACCATATCGATTTCATTTGCGCCGTCCTCAAGAGCCTTCTTTACCTCAGCCGCCTTTGCTTCCGTTACGCTGTAGCCCAGGGGGAAGCCAACTACGGTACAGATATTGATCTTATCCCCATAAGCCTCATGAATCCGCTTAATATAGCATGGGGGCACGCAAACCGATGCTGTCCCATAGCGGACTGCCTCGTCGCACAATTTACGAATATCTTCCCAGGTTGCAAATGCTTTCAGCTGGGTATGGTCAATATAGCTGAAAAGTTCACTGTTTTCCATCACAAAATCCTCCTTTAAATTCCGCAAACTCCTGTTATACCGGATTATAACATCGCTATTTTTCTCTGTCAACAATTTTGTTCATATTCTAACATTTTTGTTCAAAAAATAACATTTCCATTTTCCGTTTGAGCAGAATTTAAAAGGATAGAACAGGTGAAAAGTGTTTACTTTCCCCGCTCTTTTATGTTAGTATATCCATACATTCGCATTATGGAGGCAAAATGTATGGGAAAAAAAGCAGATCGCATTGATAAATTAATGAGCATTTTAAAGGTGAGAGGATATGTCTCCGTCCGGGAGCTTGCCGCGCTTCTCAATGTGTCTGAAATGACGGTGCGGCGCGATCTGCAGATACTGCGGCAAAATGATGTGGCGGAAAACATTTCGGGAAGGGCCGTATATAACCCTGCTCATACAGGAATCAATGCGGATGCAAACTACACCCTGACCAAGGAGCAGCAGCGCCGAAATGCACAAAAAGAAGCCATCGGCCGGTTTGCTGCCTCTTTAATCCAAACGGACGATATTATCATTGTAGATACCGGCAGTACCACTGAAAAAATCATTTCCTATCTGCCCGTTGATCAGAATCTTTCCGTCTTATGCTACAATATCAATATTCTTATGGAGCTGCGGCGCAATCCGGGTGTAAATATGCTGTTTGCTGGCGGACGGTACCACCCCAATACCCAGATGTTTGAATCCTCCGAGGGAATTGATTTTATCCGTACCATCCGCGCTGCCAAGGTATTTCTTTCCGCTGCCGGCATCCATGGGGATCTTGGCATCACCTGTATGCATGATTATGAAATTCCCACAAAACGGGCTATTCTGAAATCCTCCGTGGAAAAAATCCTGGTTGCCGATTCCAGCAAATTCGGCGTTGTCCGTCCTTCCTTTATCTGTGAACTTTCGGAAATTGACACCGTGATCACCGATCAGGAGCTTTCTCCTGACTGGCAGGACTATCTTCATGAAAAAGGAATCACTCTCCATACCATATCCGAATCCGAAGAGTGAACGGAAGCGCTAGGCCCCTATCACATCAAACACTTCCTTCACCGCCGGATAAATCTGGCGGAATTTCTGATACTGCTTTTCGTAACGCTTTGCATTCTCCGGTATCGGCTCTACTGTATCCACAATCCTTACGATTTTTTCAGCCGCCTCTTCCACGCCTGCATACTCGCCGCAGGCCACGGCCGCGAGCATGGCGCCGCCCATGGCAGGGCCTTCCTCGCTCTCAGGAATGTCCACCTTAATATTGAAAATATCTGCAATCATCTGCCTCCACAGCGGGCTCTTGGCTCCTCCGCCGCAGATTTTCGTGCGGTCAATTCGGATTCCCAGAGCTTTTGCCACTTCAAAGGAATCTCTCAGGGCAAATGCAACACCTTCCAAAACCGCCTGGGTCATATCCTCTCTCGTCGTATCCATGGTCATTCCCATAAAGGTTCCCCTTGCATTAGGATTGTTGTGAGGACTGCGCTCGCCCATCAGGTAGGGCAGGAAAAATACTTGATTTTTGCCAAGCTCTTTAATGCCTGTCTGCTCTCCGGCGTAATCTTTGGTCTTAAGGATCTCATCCATCCACCACTTATTGCAGGAAGCGGCGCTCAGCATACAGCCCATCAAGTGAAAATGGCCGTCCGCATGAGCAAAGGAGTGGAGCGCATTGTGAGCATCCACACCGAATTTTTCACTGGAAATAAATATGGTTCCCGAGGTTCCCAGGGAAATATTGCAGCTTCCGTCCCCTACGGTTCCTGTTCCCACAGCGGCAGCGGCATTGTCTCCGGCTCCGGCCGCGATCTTTACCGTTTCCGAAAGGCCAAGCTCCGCCGCAAGCTCCGGCTTTAAGGTTCCCACTGCTTCATAGCTCTCAAAAATCTTTGGAAGCTGGCTCTCCTTTACACCGCAGATATCCATCATTTCTTTGGACCAGCATTTGTTCTTTACATCAAAGAGCAGCATGCCGGAGGCATCTGACACATCGGTACAGAAGGTCCCGGACAGGCGGTAGGCAAGATAGTCCTTGGGCAGCATCAGCTTTTCTATTCTGGCGAAGTTCTCCGGCTCCTGATTTTTCACCCACAGCACCTTGGGCGCGGTAAAGCCTGCGAAGGCTATGTTGGCCGTGTATTCGGACAGCTTATCCTTGCCAATCTCCTGATTGAGATAATCTGTCTCCTTGGCGGTTCTTCCGTCGTTCCACAGTATGGCCGGGCGTATGACCTGATCGTCTCTGTCGAGAATTACAAGGCCGTGCATCTGTCCGCCGAAGCTGATTCCGGCCACCTGGGATTTGTCGCAGTCCGCAGTAAGCTCCTTTAAGCCTTCTATGGCCTCTGTGTACCAGTCTTCCGGGTTCTGCTCGGACCAGCCGGGATTTGGGAAATACAGAGGGTATTCCCTGGATACGATTTTTTGAATCTTTCCTGCGCCGTCCATCAGCAGCAGCTTCACCGCTGAGGTTCCCAGATCAATTCCTATATATAACATATAAACCTCCATTTCAGTTCCGTACTATTTTCCGGTTTCTTATAATTATCCCACAATGCCTGCCCCTGAAAAGGGGCAGGCTGAATTTTCGTTCCCTATGTACTTGGAAGCGGATTTCCTATTTTATCCAAAGGGATTCTCCGTCTTATAGAGCATTCCCTTGGGCTGATTGAAGCCCAGCTCCTCCGGCTCTACGCCCAGATATTTGAACACCTCAAACAATGCCTTGCCGTAATGACCGAATGCCACGGCGCCGTGATGGGGATAATTGCCCTCGATCAGCACATGACGGTAGAAGCGTCCCATCTCCGGGATGGCAAAGATTCCGATCGCTCCGAAGGAACGTGTTGCAACGGGAAGAACCTCTCCCTGCGCCACGTAAGCGCGCAGCTTGCAGTCTGCCGTGCTCTGCAGGCGGAAGAACGTAATGTCGCCGGGCACAATATCGCCCTCTAAGGTTCCCTGGGTCACTTCCTCTGGCAGACTTCTGGCCATAATAAGCTGATATTTCATGGAGCAGGAGGACAGCTTCTTGGAGCAGGTATTGCCGCAGTGGAAGCCCATAAAGGTATCCTTGTGTGTATAATCGTACTTGGGTGCGATCTCTTCCTTGTAAATATCAGCCGGAACCGTATTGTTAATGTCAAGCAGGGTCACCGCATCCTGGCTTACACAAGTTCCGATAAACTCGCTGAGGGCTCCGTAGATATCTACCTCGCAGGATACGGGGATGCCCCGTCCGGTGAGGCGGCTGTTTACATAACAGGGAACAAAGCCAAATTGGGTCTGGAAGGCAGGCCAGCATTTTCCTGCAATGGCAACGTACTTCCGATAGCCCTTGTGCTCCTCCACCCAGTCAAGCAGAGTTAATTCATATTGAGCAAGCTTGGACAGAATCTGGGGCTTCTGGTTGCCTTCCCCTAATTCCTCCTCCATATCCTTTACCACGTCAGGAATCCTGGGATCGTCCGCATGCTTATTGAACGCCTCAAAGAGATCCAGCTCGGAGTTTTCTTCAATCTCCACGCCCAGGTTATAGAGCTGTTTGATAGGCGCATTGCAGGCCAGGAAGTTCAAAGGTCTTGGTCCGAAGCTGATGATCTTGAGACTGCTTAACCCTGTAATGGCACGGGCAATGGGCAGAAATTCATGGATCATGTCGGCACATTCCTCGGCGGTTCCCACCGGGTACTCGGGAATGTAGGCGCGGACGTTGCGAAGCTTCAAGTTGTAGCTTGCGTTCAGCATACCGCAGTATGCGTCGCCCCGGCCCTGGATCAAGGAGTCGCCTGATTCCTCGGCTGCCGCCACGAACATTACAGGGCCGTCAAAATGCTTTGCCAGAAGGGTTTCGGAAATCTCCGGTCCGAAATTGCCTAAGTAAACTACCAGTGCGTCACAGCCGGCCTTCTTTACATCCTCAAGGGCCTGAACCATATGTATCTCGCTCTCCACGATACAGATGGGACATTCGTAAATGTCTGCGGCTTCGTATTTCTCTTCATAAGCTTTTACCAGAGCTTTTCTGCGGTTTACGGACAAAGACTCCGGAAAACAGTCTCTGCTCACTGCTACAATTCCTACTTTTACTGATGGAATATTAATCATCTTTTTCCTCCTATTCCAGTCGCTGCGCGACAGCTCTAAAGGGTAAAGTCACTTCGGCACACTTGTTATGAGAGAAACTTTCATTCGAAAAGGCACTCATGAAAGTTCCTCTCGTGCGCCTTTGCGACTTTACCAGCCGGTCTGTTCCAGTTCCGTTTTTAGTTCCAATTACAATTTTAAATTCTCGCCCTTAAGTCCCACAAAGGCCCCGTCTGCGCCCAGGCCTGATTCCTCGTGGGCAATCAGCCACTTGTTTCTTGCAGTCATCAGCTTTTCTTCCGCAGATTTTCCTGTCAGCACAGGCGGCTCTGTGTTCGTTCCCTTGGGAAGAATAATCACAACCCGGAAGCCCTCTTCCTTCAGATTGCACGGCGCATAGTGAAGGGTGGTGGCGTAAAGCTCTACCACACAGCCGGCCGGAGCCTCAAAAGCCTCCATCTTAGAGGTATCATATGTAAAATCTGCTTCCACATCCTGCTGCATGCCTACGATTAAAACTGCTCCGGTCAAAGGGATGTTGATCTCTGAATTGCGGTGATATTCCACAGCGTTCAGTGTATGATTGTTTCCGTTGCAATAACCAACCTGAATCGGCATCCCTCCGAATATGCTGTTCTCCAACGCATCAAATTCCTCACACGCCTCAAGCTCCGGGGCAGACGCCACGTAAACCACATCCTGGGGCATCGGCGTTCCCTCCAGACGCTTCAGCAAATCCGGCGCCTTTACATCCAATACTCTTCCGTATTTCTGAAATTCTTTGTCAGTTACTTTCTTAATCTGCATTGCGGTTCTCCTTTCAGTCATTTAGTTCACCTATTAAACTAACTGAATTTATAGTATCACCCGGTCAGAGGAAACGCAAGTATTTTGCAATGAAAAGCGCTTAATATTCCTGGCCTGCATACCTGCTTTTTTGTTTGCTTTACCGCGAATTATCCCGCACTTTTTGTCATTACTTTTTCTCTTTACTTCTTATCCCTGCTTTTTACCTTTACTCTCTATTTCTGCGCTTCCCTCTTGGAAACCACATCAAAGATAACTGCCGCCAGAAGCACAAGCCCCTTTACCACTCTCTGATAGTTGGCGTCCACGCCCATGATGCTCATGCCCAGGTTGATAACGCCCATAAGAATAGCGCCTACAATAACTCCGGGAACGGTTCCCACGCCGCCGTAAGCGGAAGCGCCGCCGATAAAGCAGGAACCAATCGCATCCATCTCATAGTTCTGCCCATAAGTCGGCTGCGCAGAGGTCATACGGGCGATGGTCAGCATACCGGCCAGAGCGGACAAAAAGCCCATGTTGAGATAAGCGATAAAGTAAACCTTATCCGTATTGATACCGGAAAGCTTTGTGGCCTTCTCATTTCCTCCCACCGCATAGAAGTAACGTCCTGTTGTGGTATTGGAGGTTATGTAGCCATAAACAAGAACCACAATCAGCACCCACAAAAGCGCGGAGGGAATACCCTTGTACCGGGACAGCTTGTAGGCAAATACCAGGATTACAGCCGAAATCAGAACGGTCTTAACAAGCATACCGGAAATTGGATCTACCTCATAGCCCTTCTTCACCCGACTCATACGCCCCTTCACCTGGAGCAGTATATAAATGGCAGCAGCAAGAACACCTGCCAGCATACAGGTCAGATTAAAGCCCTCCACTCCGAAGAAATCCGGTACAAAGCAGTTGGCGCCGCCGCCGAAGATTTTGATAAAGGCTTCGGAATTTAGGGATACGGTCAGTCCGTTCAGCACCACATTGGACAAGCCGCGGAATACAAGCATACCGGAAAGTGTGGTGATAAAGGGAGGAATCCGCACAAATGCGATCCAGTAGCCCTGCCATGCGCCGATCAGCGTTCCGATGACTAACATAGCAATCACGGCTACGCCCATATTCATTTTAAAGTTCTCCATCAGCACGGCGCCCACCGCGCCTACAAAGCAGACAACCGATCCCACGGAAAGGTCGATGTTGCCGCCTGTAAGGATGCAGAGCAGCATACCGGTTGCCAATACAAACACATAAGCATTCTGGGAAATCAGATTGGAAATATTCTGGGCAAGCAGAATCTTACCCCCTGTTTTCCAGGTAAAAAACAGTGTCACCAGGACGAGTACAATAATCATGGTATATTTTTGAAGGACGGCTTTCATATTTGCTTTATCCATAATGTCTATTCTCCTTTACTTGACTTTAAAATCTGGGCCATAATCCGCTCCTGGGTCGCTTCCTCCGCCTCAAGCTCGCCTACCATCTTACCTTCATTCATCACGTAAATGCGGTCGCACATGCCGAGAACCTCCGGAAGCTCGGAGGAAATCATTATCACGGATTTTCCCTCTGCCACCAGACTGTTGATAATGCAGTAAATCTCATATTTGGCGCCTACGTCGATACCCCTGGTAGGCTCATCAAGAATCAGAACATCCGGGTCCGCAAACATCCACTTCGCCAGCAGAACCTTCTGCTGATTGCCGCCGCTTAGGTTTCCTACATTCTGCTCTACCGTCGGACATTTGGTGTTCAGCTTTTCCTTGTACTCCACGGCAATCTGGTATTCCTTATCCTTATCAATGACGCCCCGGGCGCTGATGCTGTTCAGATTGGCCAGTGTGGTATTTATTTTAATGGGATTGGAGAGAATCAGGCCGTTGCCCTTGCGGTCCTCGGTCACATAGGCCAGTTTCCGCTTAATGGCGTCGCGGACATTTTTAAGCTCCACCTCCTGCCCCGCAATCTTAAGGGTTCCGGAAATGTTGGTTCCGTAGCTCTTTCCGAAAATGCTCATGGCAAGCTCTGTCCGTCCGGCGCCCATAAGACCGGAGATTCCCACCACCTCGCCCTTGCGCACATTCATGGACACGCCGTCCACCACCTTGCGCTCGGTATAGAGAGGATGGTACACCGTCCAGTCCTTAACCTCCAGATTGATATCTCCAATATGCTTTTCCGTTCTCTTTGGGAAACGGTCTGTCAGATCCCGGCCCACCATTCCCTTGATGATCCGGTCCTCGCTGATATCGTCCGCCGCCTTGTCAAGTGTCTCAATGGTGGAGCCGTCCCGGATCACCGTTATTTTATCTGCTACATAAGAAATCTCATTCAGCTTATGAGAAATAATTATCGAAGTCATGCCCTGCTTCTTAAACTCCAGCATCAGATCCAGAAGCGCCTGGGAATCCGATTCATTTAAGGAGGCCGTAGGCTCGTCTAATATCAGCAGCTTTGCATGCTTTGCCAGTGCCTTCGCAATCTCCACAAGCTGCTGCTTTCCTACGCCGATGTCTTTGATCAAGGTCCGTGAGGATTCCTTAAGACCTACCTGGCGCAGATATTTGTCCGCCTGTCCGTAGGTTTCGCTCCAGTCAATGGCCGCCTTTTTTCCGCGCTCATTTCCAAGAAACATATTTTCCCCGATGGTCATATAGGGGATAAGTGCCAATTCCTGATGAATGATGACAATGCCTTTTTCTTCGCTGTCCTTAATCTTTCCGAACTTACAGACTTCTCCGTTGTAAATAATGTCTCCCTCGTAGGTTCCGTAAGGGTAAATGCCGCTTAAGACATTCATAAGCGTGGACTTTCCGGCGCCGTTTTCCCCTACCAGGGCGTGGACCTCGCCCTCTTCCACCTTTAGATTGACGTTGTCAAGCGCTTTGACGCCCGGGAATGTTTTGGTGATGCTTTTCATTTCCAATAAAATCTTCGCCAATTTTATAATCCCCCTGTTTTATTCCTGTCCTGCAATCACATTCCGGTACACGGTTACTGAGAACAATTCCCAGTCACAGATGCATGCGCCTGCAAATTGTTCCGTGCACCGGAATGTGATTGCTGATTCCAGTTCTTTTTCATAGAACGGAACAGGCGGGAGAATCCCGCCTATTCTCATTTTTGTCTGCATTTTGCTGATTACTGAAGGTCTGCCTCCGTATAGTAACCGGAATCAACCAACAGCTCTTTGTAGTTGTTCACATCTGCGAATACCGGCTCGCAAAGATAAGAGGGAACTACGATAGCGCCGTTGTCATAAGTCTCGGTATCATTTACTTCCGCCTCTTCGCCCTTCATGATGGAATCTACCATCTTTACTACCTGGCTTGCCAGTGTACGGGTATCCTTGAAGATGGACATGGACTGTTTTCCTGCAATCATGTTCTTTACGTTGGCAACGTCACAGTCCTGACCTGTGATAACCGGCCATTCGCCTGTGTAAGCAGCCTCAAGCGCATTGGTTACGCCAAGTGCGGTGGAGTCGTTGGAGCAGAGTACTACGTCAAGCTCTGTGCCGTCCGCATAGTAGGAAGCAAGAATGGCATCCATTCTGGACTGTGCGGTTTCTGTCGCCCAGTTTGCCGTTGCAACCTCTGCAAATTCCTTCTGACCGGACTGGATCACCAGTTTGCCGGACTCGATATAGGGATTCAGTACATCCATAGCGCCGCCATAGAAGAAGTTGGCATTGTTGTCGCCCGGGTCACCGGTAAAGATCTCCATGTTGAAGGGTCCCTCGGCATTTTCCAGATCAAGAGCCTGTACAATGTACTCGCCCTGCTTCTGACCTACCATGTAGTTGTCAAAGGTTGCATAGTAGGTAACTGCGTCGGAGTTCATCAGCAGACGGTCATAAGCGATAACCGGAATGTTGGCTTCCTTTGCCTGAGCCAGAACGGTTCCGAGCGCGTCGCCGTCGATGGATGCGATAACCAGAACCTTGCAGCCGTTTGTAATCATGGTTTCAATCTGGGATACCATTGTTGCGTTGTCATTGCTTGCATACTGCAGGTCTACGGTGTAGCCTGCTGCTTCCAGTTCCGCCTTCATGTTGGAGCCATCCTGATTCCATCGCTGAAGATCCTTGGTGGGCATTGCCACGCCTACCAGACCTCCTTCTCCGCCTGCGCTCTCTGCCGGAGCCTCTGTTTCACCCTCTGCCTGTGCAGGAGCTTCTGTCTCGCCCTCTGCCGCTGCCGGAGCTTCCGCTTCTTTGGAACCGCAGCCTGCCAGCATAGCGGTTACCATTGCCGCTGCCAGAATGACACTGAGTAATTTTCTCTTCATGTTTTCGTCCTCCCTGAATGTTGTTCTGCAATCTCTCTCCCCGCTTTTAAGCAAGAACAGGTTCCGAATGTAAATGCATACGGACGAAAGTCCTTATACTTGGATTTGAGACATTGCTTTTTGTGATTTATTTGGTACATTTGTACTATACCACAAGTTGTATAGCAATTAGTTGTCTACTTTCTTGACAATTTTGCTATTTAATTCATTCACTAAACTAATTATAGCATTTTTTTGTTCTAAAAAAATGAAGAAAGACAAATTTGTCCTGGCAGCGGCTGTTTTAAATGTTGCTCTTTCCTGCAGCCCACGGTATAATGATTACAAAAAGCTAAGAATTAAGGGAGAATCCGTATGCAGAATTTAAAATACAAAGCAGTGGCACTGGATTTGGACGGAACACTGACGGACAGCGACAAAAAGCTTCCTCTCAAAAATAAAGAAGCTCTGTGGAAAGCCATGGACCTGGGCGTTCAGGTTATCTTAATCTCCGGCCGCTCGGTCATGGGGATTACCGGTCTTGCAAAGGAACTGGAATTTGAAAAGCGGGGCGGAATCATTGCTGCTTTTAACGGAGGCAAAACCTTTGATTACAAAACCGGCACTATGATTCAGCAGTTATTTTTCCCCAGGGAAGCCATTGCCGATACCTGTGCCATTGTCAGGAAATACGGTGCGCAGCCCTTATCCTATACGGACAATGAGATTGTGGCGGAGACGGACACAGATCACTATGTCCTTGCCGAGTGCAAATGCAATTCCGCGCCGGTAAAAAAGGTTCCGGATCTTCCGAAATTTCTGGACTATCCGATTCCAAAGATTTTAGGAGCCGGGGAGCACGAGCGGCTTGTGAAAGCCCGGGAGGAATTTCTTTCCAAATATTCACATATCTGTGACAGTTTCTTCGCAGAGTCTTATTTTCTGGAGCTGGCTCCCAAGGGTGTGGCTAAGGACAAGGCTCTGGCCCATATCTGTGAATATCTGGATATTACCCGGGAGGAAATTATGGCCTGCGGCGACGGCTTTAACGATATTCCCATGCTTGAATATGCCGGACTTGGCATTGCTATGAAAAATGCCTACCCGGAGACCCAGGAAAAGGCGGACTGCATTGCCCCCTTTACCAATGATGAATGTGGTGTTGCCTGGGCTGTGGAAGAATTTATATTGAAGGCTTCCTGCGGGCAGGTATAGATGTGTATTCCCCGTATTTCTTTGCGTTGATTTTGAAGGGGACGGAATTTATGCGGGGATCTACCAATATGATTGGAAACGGAGCTTTTGATGCGGCAGGAATATGAGCTTATTGAACATTCAATTATCAAAAATATGAAGGTTTTTCTGGTAAATCTTGATTACCGCACGCCTCATATACATGGGGATATGGAGATGTGCCTGATTCTGGACGGAGGCGTTACCCTTTTTTCCCGGAACCGGCAGCTTCATTTTGACAGGGATGATTTTTTCCTTCTGAGTCCCTGTACGCCCCATGAGCTTCGGGCGGATAAGCATGCGCTGATTCTGTCTATTCAGATTAAGAAGTCTCTTTGCATGGATTATTATCCTCAGATTAACAATACGGAATTTTCTCTGGTGTCGGGGCGGAGTGTTTTTCCTGCCGAGAAAGCGAAGCTGCTTCGTGATACGGCGATTTCCCTGGCTTATGCTTATTTTTCTATGGAAAAAGGCTTTGAGTTTCAATGTATGAGTCTGGTGAATGAGCTTCTCTATCTCTTTGTCTGCCATCTGCCTACCGTATGCCTGTCGGAGGACGGGAGGAAAAAGCAGTGGATTCATTATGAACGGATTCGGCAGATTACGGAGTATATTGATGCTCATTTTTCGGAAAAGCTGCTGCTCTCGGAGATTGCTAAGATGCAGCATCTTTCGCTTCATTATCTTTCTCATTTGTTTAAGGATTATTTTCAGATGAGTTTTCAGCAGTATGTGGCGGCGCTGCGGTGTGAAAAGGCTCGTCAGCTTTTGCTTTTGACGAGCCTGAATCTTTTGGATATTTCGTTGGAATCCGGATTTTCCGATATTAAGTATTTGAATAAGGCTTTTGTAAGGCAGTATGGATATTCTCCCAGGGAGTATCGGGCGCAGTTTGATCGGGAGGAGCTGCCTTCGAAGCAGAGATCCATCTTGAGTACCCAGGAATTTTTGTCGCCTAAGGCGAGTCTGGTTTGGCTGGAGCGCCTAGAGCGTGTTTGAAAATTGCTTTCCGGCAGATTGCAGGAATGAATTTTCAAACACGCTCTAGGGGAGATGTAGCTTTTATAGCCTTATTCTCCAACTGTCAAAATCTTCTCCAGCGCTTGTACATCCCCGGTTTTTAAAATCTCTACCTGCTCCGGAACGGATACCAGAACCGCTGTGGTAATATCGTATCCGGCCTCCTTAATTGCATCCATATCAAACTCCAGCAGACGCTCTCCTGCCTTCACTTTAGCGCCGGATTCCTTCAGCGCCCGGAAATGCTTTCCGTTAAGCTCCACCGTATTGATTCCTACATGAATCAAAATCTCCGTTCCGCTCTCGCTCACCAGCCCAATCGCATGCTTTGTGTCAAAGAACATGGCAATCTCTCCGTCAAAGGGTGCAACCACCTCTCCCTTTGCCGGAACAATTCCGACGCCTGCTCCCAGAGCGCCGGAAGCAAAGGTTTCATCCCCGATCTCCGTATAAGGAATCACCCTTCCCTCTACAGGCGCATAGACTGCATTTGGCTCCGTTTCCATATGTACCGCAGATGCCGTTTCAGCAAGTTCCTCTTTTTCCGCCGGTTTAACCGGCTCCTCCGGATCCTTGTATCCAAACATCCAAGTCAATGCAAAGGACGCCCCTGCCGCAATAAGGAACATTATAATATAGTTTAAAGGATCATGCAGACATAACAGCAGGCCAAAAATGCCGGTCACACCTGTCCCGGACGCCCCAAGACCTACAATAGAAGCATAGAGCGCTCCGCAGGCTCCTCCTATGGCTCCGCAGATAAAGGGCTTAAAGAAACGCAGGTTCACGCCGAAGATTGCCGGCTCCGTAATTCCCATAAAGCAGGACATTGCGGAAGGTACTGCCATAGACTTTGTTCTCTGATTTTTTGTTTTTAAGGCAACTGCCAAAGTAGCCGCACCCTGGGCGATATTGGCCGCAGACGCCAGAGGCAGCCAGTAAGTAACGCCGTAAAGTCCAAGCTGTCCCACATCAATCACCGTATACATATGATGAACGCCTGCCACCACCGTTGTCGAATAGAGACCGCCCATCAAAAAGCTTCCGATTCCCATCGGCAATGCAATCAGCTGCTGTACTCCGCCGATGATTCCGTTTTCAATGGCTACAAATACCGGTCCGATAACAGAATAGGTAAGATACCCCGTTGCAAATACGCTCACCAAAGGCGTTACAAACAAATCAAACATAGCAGGAACGATTTTGTGCAGCTTCTTTTCAATCATGCACATCACAAAAACTGCAATAATAACCGGAATCACATGGCCCTGGTAGCCCACCAAATCCACTTCATAAAGTCCGAACCAAACCTTCTGTGTCCTCAGAACACCCTCGCTTGCCACTGTCCAGGCGTTTTGAAGATCCGGGTGAATCATCAGCATACCGATGACCGCCCCCAAATAGGGATTGCCTCCGAACACCTTCGCCGCGCTGTAGGCAATGAGAATCGGCAGGAACACATAAGCCGTATTTGCAAAGAGATTGGCAAATACAAAGATGGAACCGGAGGTATTGATGTTCAGGAATCCGTTATTTACCATAAAATTGAGGGCTTCCATGATTCCCATCAAAAATCCGCTTGCTACAATCGCCGGAATAATAGGCACGAAAATATCTCCCAAAGTCTTGATGGCCTGCTTGTAAAACGGCTGCTTAGCCGCCGCTGCAGCCTTGGCATCCTCCTTGCTGGCTGCGGTCAGACCGGATACGGCCAAAAATTCGTCATATACCTTGTTGACCGTCCCGGTTCCCAGAATAATTTGAAGCTGGCCGGACGCGCTGAATACCCCCTTTACGCCGTCGATCTCCTCTACTGCCTTCACATCGCATTTTGCATTGTCCGCCAGTACCAGACGAAGACGCGTGGCACAATGAGCCGCGGAAATCAGATTTTCCCTTTTCCCGACCTTTTCGTAAATCGCTTCCGCCGTTTTTCTGTAATCCATAACGTTCCCCTTTCTTTTTTAGGCCCCTGGGCCGTTTTTTATATTAACCGCAGCCGCTTTCACATCGTCTGAACCTTTTTGCCTGTTTTGCCCTGCGGTCAATTTTACTGTTATGCTTATTATGCCTCTTCTAAATGATAAGAATAAGTTCCCTTACTGTTCGGCGCCTCTATTCGGATGGTAAAAGCATCCTCTTTTGGGTAAAAGCGTGTGGAAAATACGTCCTCTCCTTCATTTAAGAACACCTCTGCGCCGGAGACATCAATCAAAAGCCGCAGGCGCTCAAGCTTATCCACTTCTCTGCCCCGCAAAGTCCTTCCTGCTCCAAGTGCGGAATCCGTAAATTCCATCCAAAATATTTTTTCCTCCGGGCTGTAGCTCAGTCTTAAGCCTCCCGCCAAAAGAATCTGCAGGCCCTCTCCCGCCGTATTCAGCTCAAATGCACAACAGGATTCCACCACTCCCTCAAAGTATCCTTCAAAGGAATGTGAGCAGTTCCACCATTCTGTCAGCTCTCTTACCGGATTCTGGCAAAGCACGCCGTGCCGTATGGACAGTTCTCTCGGAATCGTCATGATATGCTGCCAGCCGTCCTCCACCGTAGGATTGACATAAAACTCCTCCGCATCCGGCATTCCCATCCATGCAATCTGAATCCTTCTCCCGTCATCTGCAAGAAAGGTCTGGGGCGCATAAAAATCAAATCCGCCGTCCAGCTCCCGAAATTCTCTTACCTGCGCTCCCTTGCGGAAATCTCCTTCTATAAAGCAGGTAACACTCTGATACACATTGGCGTATTTCAATCCTTGCTCCTCTACTCCCTGAGGAGAGATGCAAAGAACGGTCCGACCTTCCAATTCATAGATATCCGGACATTCCCACATATATCCAAACTCCTCCTCCGGCTCAAAACGGCCAAGAAGCTGCCAATGCCTTTTATCCTCAGAGGAGTATAGCAGCGCTATGCCTTTGTCCTCCTTTGTCCTGGCTCCCTGCACCATATAGTAGATACCTTCCTGCTTCCAAACCTTTGGATCTCTTACATGACAGGTCAGATCAGACGGGTAATCACACTTGGTCATCAAAACCTCCTTTGTCTCGATTTCCCTGCCGTCTTTGCTTACGGCAAGCATGGTATAGGATCTCCTGCCTGTATTTATAAAGTCATAATCGCCTGTCTCTTTTACGTTTCCCGTATAGTACAGGTACATTTCCCCCTCCTCCGCAACAGCAGAGCCTGAGTAAGTTCCGTGGCAGTCCTCCTGCTGATCCGGCATCAGAGGCACGCCCTCAAAGGTCCAGTGAAGAAGATCCCGGCTGGTGCAATGTCCCCAAAACTTTAAGCCGCCCTCCGGCTGAAAGGGTGAAAACTGATAAAACGCATGATAAACGCCCTGATACTGACAAAGTCCGTTGGGATCGTTGAGCCATCCTGCGGGCGGTGCGATGTGAAGCTTTGGACGCCAACGGGTTTTTTCCGTTTCCTCCTGCTTCAGCTCTTTTTCAATTAACTGCTTCCATAAACGGGAAAGTGCGTTCATAGGATTCCTCCTGCTCCTTTCAAGCTTTAAGCTGACTTTCTTTGTTTTTTCCTTCTTTTCTTTCATCCCGCATTTGTTTCCATACTCTCGACGTGAATACGTATTCACACTTGGGGTATAAAAAGGGCCATTTGAAATCCGCCCTCAAAACAGCAAATATTTCAAGCCCTATTTTTTAAACAATATACTGCCTGCAAATCCTTTTCACAAAGCAATTACAGAGCTGCTTCTCGGAATCAGCCGGGCATGCATAGGATGAGCCTCCCCTTGAAGCTCCTCCGGCTGCTCAATTCTGTGCAGAAGCAGCTCCACAGCCTTCGCTGCCATAGCCTCATTGGGCTGAGACACGCTGGAAAGCCTGGGATAGAGATATTCACACATATAGGTATTGTCAAAGCCCACCAATGCCGCACGGCCCGGAACCTCAATTCCCATCCTCTGCAAAATTCCGAGAATCTGTAAGGCCCTTCTGTCGTTATAGGCAAAGATTCCCGCACGGCCCGGATACTGTTCCAGATGCTTTGCCAGATGCTTTTCAATGGCCGCAGGCTCCTTTGTCACTATATTGGTAAAATGCTTCCGATTGGCAGGGGCAAGCTTTTCAACAGCCTCCATAAAGCCCTCATACTTTTCATCCGCCATATTTCCGAAAAATACATAGCTCTCACAGCCCTGTTCATGGAGATGGCGTCCAACCTGGCTCCCCGCCTCCCTGTGATCTACGTAAACACTGTCCAGCCCTTTTGCCCGCCGGGTAATCACTACGGCAGGAATATGAAGTCTGCGGACCCTGTCTCTCCACTCCGCGGTTTCCTCCTGTACCGGAACCACCACAAGGCCGTCAACCCGATAGCGCTGTACCACCTCCAGACATTCCTGCTCACGTTCCGGATGATAATTGGTGTTAAATAGAATCAGACGGTAACCGTTTTTTCCTGCCTCCTGCTCAATATGCTTTACCAAATCCGCAAAAAAAGCATTGGAAATATCCGTAAGAATCACACCGATGAGATGTGTTCTGCTCCCCGCAAGGCTCTGAGCCATTACATTCGGCTGATAGCCATGCTCTCTGGCGCAGGCCGTCACACGTTCCCTTACCTCCGGGTTCACAGCCTGGTTTCCATTCAGCACACGGGAAACCGTCGGCTGGGATACACCGGTCAGTTTTGCGATTTCGGTCATTGTAATCATAAGAGCCTCCGCCATTGAATTTTAGAAATATTTGAAACGAATCGTACAGCCTTTTTCATCCGTTCCTTACGCTGTGAATACGTATTCACAAGTTCTGTCACTATACTACAACGATTATGTGTCCCCTGTCAATTATGAAATGTCAACAAATTTAAAAGAGTATTTTTATGCAAGTTGACAAAAATTCATCCTTATAAAAATCGGCTTAACAAGCTGCAGACTTTTCGGTGCGGCAGTCTCATATAGATATGAATGTTATTGCAAGCAGCCAATCGCTTTTAAATAACTGCTTTTTGTTCTTTTTCCCTCAGACCTTCCGCAAACTGACGGATCTCGCGGATGCTTACGCCGCTTAGGAATCGATTATAAACGGGTAGGACGTAGGTGTATATGGGGTGATCTTTTTTCAGTGCGGATATACTCTCCAGGACCTTTTCCGCCTGCTCCGTGCTTTGGGGCAGATTATTTTCCCGAATATATTCGCAGATGGCTGCGGCTGTTCCGATGCTGATGAATACGGGGGATATGTTTCCTTCCAGGCATAGCTGGGAGGCTCCGATGAGGCGATCTGTTGGTGACAGCTTCCGTCTGGGGTCTGCTCCTACTCGTTTGCAGGTGTCTTTTAGGGCTTTGTTGGTAAAGCGGTACAGGAGGTTTTGGAAGTGTTTTACCAGATCTTCTGTGGGCATGCGGTATTTGTGGGTGAGGGCCATTGCGCTTTCCAGCATGGCGTTTTGTACGATGCTTTGGATGTTTATGTCGTCGATTGCTTCGTATATGTAATCTTTGTGTGTGTAGAGTCCCAGGTAGGCGCAGATGGCGTGGCCCATGTTGTGGACGTAGAGCTTTCTTTTGATGTAAAAGTCAAATGGCTCGTAAGGGACCATGTTTTTGATGTCTGTTATTTCACCTTTGAAGGCTGCTTTGTCCACCGGCAGGAAATCGTATTTCTCTGCGCAGATTCTTAAGGGATTTCCGGCTTTCATTTCTTCGGTCTGTACCGGAACCATGCGGCCGATGGAGGCTTCTACCAGGCCGATGTTTTTGTCAAACCAGTCCTGTTCCGGTTCCGACAGCTCCGCCCGGATAAGCTTTGCCAGAAGCTTATCGGCGTCTATGAGGTTTTCGCAGATAATGATGTTTAAGGGGCTGCCGCCGGCCTGTATTCTTCTTCGGATTCCTGCTGCCAGATTGGGTACGATATATTTTAAGATATTGACGCCTACGGCTGTTGCCATAATGTCTGCCTCTGCAATTGCCTGTGCTGCCGCCTCCGTGTTATTTCCGTTTACTGCACATATGCGTTCTACATCTATATCCTCAAAGCCCTCATTGGAGACAATGCGGACCGGGTATGTTTTTTCGCGGTTTAAAGCATCTATCAGCTTTTCCGCTACATCAATAAAAGTTACTTCATAGCCGGATGCCGAAAAGAGCATACCGATAAAGCCCCGGCCAATGTTGCCGGCGCCGTACATTACTGCTTTCATAAGCTTCTCCTATTCCAACTCCATAATATTTCTTCCAAATATAGTTACTGCCAAATCTAATTCCAACTACAGATACATGTAGCTGTAAATCTAATTGTGCGTTGTATGCAATTCCTACTCCTGAAACCGTTCCCCAAGCTTCATCACATCTTCCAAAGTCCCTACCCCTTCGGTAGCCCCAGGCTCTGACAGTGAAGCCGCGGCAGTACAGATCCCTAAGCGGATACTTTCCGCAAGATTCCACTTTTTCTGCGCTCCATAGAGCACACCGGCACAGAAAGCGTCACCGGCTCCCACAGTTCCTTTAATATAGTCTTTCGGAAGGCTTAAACTGCTCATGCTTACAAAGCCGCCGTTCTCGTCTAATCCATAGCCCCCTTCAGGACAATGGATCACCGCCCAGGCAGATACTCCAAGCTCCTTCATTTTGCGAAGAGCCTCCTCCATATGCTCCGCATACAGTCTTTCTTCCTGATCACGCAGAAGCACTCCCGTAATCTGCTGGGCTTCCAGTTCATTGATTACACAGTAGTCCGTATATTTCAACGCAGGCGGTACAAGGGTACGGAACCGCTCACCCGCTTCACTCACCACATCAACCGAGGTCTTGATCCCACGCCTTTTCGCTTCCGCCAGAAGTCTTGCCATCTTCGTCCCATACTCCGCATCCTTCCGATCCAGCGCATCCAGCAAAAGAATATACCCCACATGAAGAAGCTCCCCCTTCATCCGATCCCAGTCAATGCAGCTTTCATCAAACAAAGCATTAGCTCCCCGATACTGAAAAAACGTCCTCTTCTTCGTATCATTATCACTCATCACAGCCGTAAAGGAAGTCTTCCCTTTCCTCTTCAGCAAACTCACATCCACATTCCTATGAGCGCCAAGCTGCTCAAGAATAAACTCCCCTTCCGAGTCCTCTCCAACAACCCCCAGCGCCTCCAAAGGCAGTTCCGAATCCAATCTTGCCAAATCCAAAATCACATTACACACCGCCCCGCCAACCGATCGCGTAATCCCCTCCGTAATCGTCGTAAGCTCACTCTGTCCGGGCCACCTCTCAATCGGATAAGTAATATCCACAAGAAGATTCCCCGCCGCACAAATTCCACTTCTCTCCATCATCTCCATAAAATTCTCCATTCCGCCGCCTTTCAGTTGGCGGCACAAATAGTAATGAAAGTCTACTTTCTTTCACACTACCCCTCCTGCCAACAAAACTTCCGGCAGGGCTGCCGCAAAAGAAGCCGACAGACTTTTCCGATATCCGGTGTCCGGCTGTTCGCGTACGTGAACCGTCCGAACACAGGATATGGAAATGGCTGCCGGCTTCTTTTGCGGCAGCCCCTCACCACTACCCGTTCTTCAAAGCATCATCAAACGCAATATCCGAACCCGAAAAATTAATCTTCTTCGTGAACTCACAAGCCTCAGTCCCCCCAAAGACACGCTCCATACCGCTATCCTCCCATTCAATAGAAAGCGGCCCCGCATAACCTTTCTGATTCAGCACCCGAATAATATTATCAAAGTCCACATCCCCATGCCCCGGAGACACAAAGTTCCAACCTCTTCTCTGATCCCCAAATGTAATATGAGACCCCAAGATCCCATTTCTCCCGTTTAAATTCACCTTCGTATCCTTAATATGTACATGATACACCCTATCCGCAAAATCAAAGAGGAACATAGCCGGATCAACCCCCTGCCAAATCAAATGACTGGGATCAAAATTAATTCCAAGCGTAGGCCGATAGTCAAAGGTCTCCAATAGCTTCTTCGTACTCCAGTAATCAAACGCAATCTCCGTGGGATGCACCTCCAATGCCAGTTTCACGCCGCACTTATCATACTCATCAAAAATCGGACTCCAAAGCTCCTTCACCTTCTGAAAGCCCTCCTCCACCATTTCCTCGCTAGTCTGCGGGAAAGAGTACCAGAACTTCCAAATCGGAGATCCCATAAAGAAGGTAACTACATCCACCCCCATAGCCTTCGCTCCATGAGCCGTTATTTTCATCTCTTCGACGGCCCATTTCTGAATCTCCTCCGGCTTTCCCGCCAGATGAGAGGGCGCAAAACCGTCCAAACGGGGATCGTATGCCCACTGTAAAGCATCCGTCACGCACTGTCCTGTCAAATGCGCGCTGACAGCCCAGCAGCCCAGATCATATTTTGCCAGAGTATCCTTAACTTCCTGCACATAGCCTGGGTCCTCCGCCGCTTTTCTTGCGTCAAAATGAGCGTCCTTTGCCAGCTCCAATCCCTCATATCCCATCTGCTTAGCCAGCCTGCAAATCTCCTCCAGGGGAAGGTCTCCCCACTGAATGGTAAATAATGTTACGGGTCTTGCCATGTCAAATACCTCCCTACTACAGTGTCACCCAGATATTCCCCTTTTCATTGCTTTCCAGACACGCCTCCACATACTTAAGTCCGGCAATTCCTTCCTCAATGGTGGGGTAATCAATCAATTCCTCTTTGAAACTTCCGTCCCTTTTTGCCTGTACACAGGCGCCGAAGCTGTCATACAGATTTCCCATAGCCTCTAACCAGCCTTCCGTGTGGCCGGCGGGAAGCCTGCCGTACTTTGCGGCCTTTGGTGTCACGGCTCCATATCCGCGCTTTATGATATGGGGGATTCCGTCCTCATGTATTAAGGTAACTTCCTCCGGCGACTCCTGGAACCAGAGCAAAGAGCCTTTGGAGCCGTAAATGCGAAGGCGCAGGCTGTTGTCGCATCCGATTGCAAACTGACTGGTCCAGTTGACGCCGGTTGCTCCTCCCTCATATTCCACAAGAATCTGATCATTGTCGTCCAATTTTCTTCCGGGCACAACCACATCCATTTTGGCCAGAACTCTTTTGATCTTTAAGCCGGTAACAGTTGCTACCGCATTTTCCACATGGGTGCCCAGATCGCCCAGACAGTTGACTCTTCCCGACTGTGCCGGATCGCAGCGCCACTCTCCCTGTTTGCCGCCCCAGTCGTTTTCATCGTACAGCCATCCCTGGGGATATTCCGCCATAACGGTGCGGATGGTTCCAATCTCGCCTCCGGCAACGAGATCCCGCATAAATTTCATGGTCACATGTCCGGTATAGGTATAAGTAACCATGAAAAGAAGTCCCTTTTCATCGGCAATGCTCTTAAGCTCCTCCGCCTCGGCGGATGTGGTCACCAGAGGCTTGTCGCAGGCCACATGGATGCCTGCCTCTAAAAAGGCTTTGGATATCTCATAGTGGGTGCTGTTGGGCGTAACGACTACCACAAAATCAATTCCGTCCTCACGGGCCGCTTCCGCTGCGGCCATTTCCTTGTAATCCTTATAGCATCTGTCCGGGGCAATTCCAAGGGCCGCTCCCTGTTCCGCCGTCTTTTCAGGCGTCCGGGAAAAGCATCCTGCCGCAAGCTCTGCGGTGCCATCCAGACTGATTGCTTTGCGGTGGGCATCTCCGATAAAGGCTCCGGGTCCTCCGCCTACCATTCCGTAACGCAGTTTTGCCATTTTTGCACCTCCTACTCTACTCCCATCAACAGGTTCATCACATACATCTCAAGTCCTTCAAAGTCCCGGTTCTCCACGCATTTTTTCTGGAAATCATAGTCGAATTTGTCTACCTTTGCTTCCAGCGCCCTGAAAATCTTGAGGCTGTTTTCCAGATGCTTGTAGCTGTCTGCGTCCGTGGTGGTACGCATAGCCTTTACGTCCAGGCCCACATATTCGCCGTGATCGCCGTAGCCATTCTCTTTCAGCACCTTTACCTGATTAAAGGCGGAACGCAGATTTTCCACGCCAAAGGATTTATCCTGGTCGTACTTCATGCCGTTCTGGTCGTTGAGATGTACGGTCATCAGCTTGCCCATTGCCATCGCAAATCCGATCTCGTGGGTAGGGTCCAGTCCTGCCAGTACCGCATGGGCGCTTTCCAGGTTGCCGCCTACTCTGGCCGGATCGATGGTTGCGGCGGATACGGCCATCACATGGCCCATTGTTCCGCAGATGCTGCGGTCAATCGGCTCGTTGGGCTTCGGCTCGATGCAGACGCGGATCTTCGGATCGTATTCCAGCATTTTGTTGATTGCCTCGATGAGCATCTTGGTCGCCCATACGGGGGACTTGGATTCGGCGCAGAGGGTTCCTTCTCTTGCAAGCCAGAGTACAATCATGTCGCAGCCCAGCTCATTTGCAATGTCAATGGAGCGGTAGGCGCGCCACATGGCATATTCCCTGTCCTTTGCTGAGGTGCTCATAAAGCCGCCGTCAATGGTGTGTCCGTCCATCCAGAGCCTGGGGGCTACGAACTCTGCGGCCATGTTGTATTTGTCCAGAAGCTTTTTCAGCTCCCGGGCCTTTTCTTTGATTTCTTCTTCGGTGTAGTCGTTGATATTGGGAACTGCGTCGTCATCGTGGAATTGGATAGCGGAGAAGCCCATTTCGGCAAATTTCTTTACCTTTTCTTCAAAGGGAATTTCCTTTCTTGTTTCGGGTCCGTAGGAATCTGCTCCCGTATGTACATTCCAGGGGCCTACGGAAAATTTGAATTTTGACATTTTAGTTACCTCCATTCTTAGTTCTGCTTTGATAGAACCAATATACCGCATTTTCCGTAGGCGCATATTCCTTCATTTACGTTTTTAGGTGGACTAATTTGCTATTTTTATGCCGACTGCTGCGAAATAATATTTTTATTTGTTTTAACACTCATAATCTTCTTCGGAGAAGAAATACGGTACATAATCAGGCAGATTACGGTCAAAACACTCTCCGCAATCTTTGTCAGTGATACAAAATAGATGTCCGCCAGATTATAGATCAGTGTGGCAAGCTGGCCGAGCATAGCCGGGGCTGTGCGGGAAGAAATCGGTTTTATTCCCCCACATTCAGATAAATATCCTCCCGCAGATGAAACCCGTCCTCAATAATCACATCCATATTGCCCGCTGTCACGGCTACAGGCTCCAGTCCGATATAGGGAACCTCCTGAGCGCCGTCAAAAAAGGTTCCGGCTGTCTTAAGCTCCTCCCCCCTAGCCAGAGTCACCGCACATTCCGCCGCGCGTCTTGCCAGTTTTTCCACGGGCTTGTAGACCGTCATGGCCTGAGTTCCCTCCACCACTCTCTGGCAGGCTCCCAGATCCGCGTCCTGCCCCACCACGCACACCTCCCCGGCCATCCGCCGCTCGGAAAGGGCGCGTATCACCTGGCTTGCAATATCATCATTTCCGCACATAATGGCGTCCGCCTCTCCGCCGCCGTCCAGATAAGCGCTGACCTCGTTAAATCCAATCTCCGAAAGCCAGTTATCCGCATATGCCGTCGCCACAATCTCCCGATCCGTCCGGTCAATCATCCCGTGAAAGCCGTCCATCACAAGGGACACATTATTGTCCTCGGGAGAGCCGCACATCATAAAAATCTTTCCGTTCTCCTGAGTCCGGGCCAGAATCGCCTCCGCCATCATTTCCCCCACACGCTCATTGTCAAAGGTAATGTACAGATCCACATCCGCATCTTTAATCAGACGATCATAGGCAATCACCCTGATGCCCTCCCGCTTTGCCTTGCGTACCGGCTCGCTCAGTGCCGTATAGTCCGTGGCAATAATGACAATCACATCCATATCCTTCTCAATCAGATATTCGATCTGAGCCGCCTGCTCCCTTGCTTCTCCGTTGGCACACTGAACGTTGACCTCCGCCCCGAGCTCCGAGGCTCTTGCCACAAAAGCGTCTCTGTCCCGCTGCCACCGCTCAATAATAAAGGAGTCAAAGCTTAAGCCTATGCGAATCCCCTTATCCTCCCGGGCTGCCTCCCCTGCCGTCTCCGTTTCCGCACCGCCGCACCCGCAGAACAGAACCATGCAGAAAGCCAGTTCAAAAATTCTTCTGAGCCGTCCGTTTTTCAATCTCATTCCTCATTTCCCTCCTTAAACTCCGTGGGCGTCTGGCCTGTCCATTTCTTAAAAATACGGCTGAAATAGTTGGGGTCCCCATAACCGATCTCCTGGCAAATCTGTTTTACGGAGCTTTTGCCCTCCCTTAAAAGCTCCTTGGCACGGCGGATACGGATACTTGTCACATACTCCACAAAATTCGTCCCCGTTACCTCTTTAAAAAGCTTGCTGAAATAATACGGGCTCATATCCATCTCCCTGGACATGCTCTCCAGAGACAAATCCTTTTTATAATTCCGGCTGATATACACCCTGGCCTTCTCAATAACCTCATGGGAATATTCCTTCTTTTTGTCGGATACATTTGCAGCCGCTTCCTCCGCCTTTTTCAAAAACCAGCGGCGCATTTCCTCCAAAGAACCTGTGCGGACCACATCCAGATATTCGGAGCGATCCCGGAAGCGGTACATCATACCTCCGCTCTTGTATGCCACATATTCCATAAAGAGTACAAATTCCAGTACCTTTAAGCGGATATTCGGCATATAGTCTGTCTGGGTTTCCGCCATCCAGTCAAAGAAGGCTTCTGCGGCATTTCTGGTCTCTTTCCCTTTTCCGGCCCTTACGCAGTCAAAAAGCTGCTCCTCCAGTCCCAGAGGATAATCCTCCTCATACTCACAGAAAATAGGCAGATCCCGGCAATGGGCCACGCTTCCGTCGGAATTGCCGAGAGCCTTGGAAGCATCCTCATAGGATTTCTCCAGTTTGTCCACCGGCAGGATACTGCCCACACCCACACGGCAGGTAAGGCCGCAGACGCCGGAGATGCGCTCCATCATCTGGCGGCACCTCTCCACATCCCTTGCCCGGCTCTCATAATCTCCCTGCTCCATATCCGTAGGCACGCAGCACACCAGACGATTATTCATCAGAGGCCCCACATAGCAGGTATAGTATTCCTTAATCATGCTGCGGATCTGCTGATAGCTCCCCTGGAGGCGGACGCCGGCTCCCACCGGATTCGTAACCCCCTGCTCCTTTTTCTCATCCCCAAATTCCAGAACCAGGGTAAACATATGGCTCTCGCTTATGCCCAGAAGACTTTTGTAATTTTCAAGTCCCGGCCTGTCCTGGGCCTGCAGCAGTCCTGCCATAATAAAGCCCTGCTCCAGCATGGGGACCACAATTTCCAGCTTTTCCTTTGTTTCCAGATCACGGCTCCGCTTTTCTCTTCGGCTGTCCACCATGCTCATAGCCTTTCGAATCACCTCCACAATCTTTTTCTGGTTCACCGGCTTGTGAAGGTATTCCAGAACGCCGAGATTGATAGCTTCCTGGGCATAGTCAAACTTGTCGTAGGCAGACATCACGATAAAAATAAGATTGGGATTGTTCTTCCGGATCTCCTTCATGGCCTCTATGCCGTTGATTCCCGGCATCTGAATATCCATAAATGCAATATCCGGCCGGTAGCCTTCCGCAAGCTCAATTACGCTGCGCCCTGTCTTTGCGGATTCCACCTGACATTCCCCGTCAAAATTCTGACGAATGATATAAGTCAGCGAGTCAATTACAATTCCTTCATCGTCAGCCAACATAATTTTATACATGCTTGTCCTCCTATCTGAGTCGCTGCGCGACGGCACTAAAGGGTAAAGTCACTTCGGCACACCTGTTAATGAGAGAAACTTTTATTCGAAAGGGCACTCATAAAAGTTCCTCTCGTGTGCCTTTGCGACTTTACCGGCAGAGCCGCTGCGCGACGGCACTAAAGGGTAAAGTCACTTCGGCACACCTGTTAATGAGAGAAACTTTTATTCGAAAGGGCACTCATAAAAGTTCCTCTCGTGCGTCTTTGCGACTTTACCGGTAGAGCCGCTGCGCGACGGCACTAAAGGGTAAAGTCACTACTGTTTTTCAAGCCTCCAAGGGAAGATACAGGAACACCTGCGTCCCTTTGCCTTCCCCGTCGCTTTGAATCTCAAAAACCTCTTCCCGGTTATAATAAAGCCGCAGCCGGCTGATCACATTTCCCAGACCGATACCCGTGGAATTTCTGGACAAATCCGCCTCCCGGACCTTTCCCTCCATAATCTCCCGAATCTTCTCCCTGCTCATTCCAACGCCGTTGTCCCGAATGGAGATACAGATACGCTCCGGCTCCCGGTAAAGAAGAAGCTCAATCCATCCCTCCCAGTCAATGCCCCGTATACCGTAATTAGCCGCATTTTCCACAATGGGCTGCAGAATCATGCTTGGAACGCGCAGGTCAAGAAGGGTCCCATCCACCTGCTTCCGAAAGTGAATCTCACCCCCGAAGCGCACATTCAGAATATAAAGATAGCTGTCCACCAGCTCCAATTCCTCCCGTATGGTCGCATCCTGGTTAATCTTCTTCACATTGTACCGGAAGAAATCCGCCATATTTTCCACAAAAAGACAGGTCTTGTCCGCTCCCTCCATCATAGCGAGCTGCGCCCCCGCATTCAGCGTATTAAACAGAAAATGGGGATTGATCTGGGCCTGGAGATATTTAAGCTGCGCATCCTTCAAATGCCCCTCCATCATAAGCTCCTTCTCCTTCATGGCCGCTTCCTTTTCCATATTTTCCTTAATCCGTTCCATATGAATACGGATGCTTGACACCATCTGGTTAAAAGCCGCAGTCACAATGCCCACCTCGTCCATGCTCCGTACCGGAACCAGATCCACCTCCAGATTTCCCTCCGCAACCTCATTGGCTCTCAGGGCCAAATGGCTCAAAGGCCCCGTAATACTCTTAGTAATGGCATAAATCAAAGCCGTAATCAACACGCCCGCAGCCGCCAGAATCACCGTCCCCACCAGTTCAAACCGGCTCAAGGCTCTGGCAAGGGCTTCATAGCTGTTGGTATTCGTCTTAAATCTGCGGTTATTCAGGCTGTAAATATATGTATTGATATACTCAAACCGCTCTACGGCTTCCTCATAGCGCAGGCGGTATTTTTCGATATTCCGGCCGCGCTTTGCCTGAGTCGCCTCGTCCGTGATATGCAGATATTCCAGAGTCATATTGCGGATATTGCGCTCCATCATCAAAAGCTCATCGCTGCAAATCTCCGTATTCAGCTCCTGAAGCCTCCCATTCAGTTCCTGACTGTTCCGGTAGTAGGAATCCAGAGTGTCCGAGCTTTTCACATTCAAATACTCCGTCATACTGCCGTGTACGGCGCTCAAAGCCTCCGACAGCTCATTGAGGCTGCTGTTGCTCTGGTAAACCTGATCGATTCTTCCCGACATAAAATTAATATTGGCATACAAAATAAGATTCACGAAAAAAATAAGAAAAAAAGTAAGCAGGAACGCTGCAATCAGCTTCAATTGAATAGACAGATTCTTCCATTTCTTCATGCGCTTTACTCCCGTCCTCCGTAAAAATACCATTTCAAAAGCTTTCACCATTCCGGCCGTTTCAAATCCGCAGCAGTTTTATCCTAGGTTCTCTTACTTTTACGGCACAAGATACTGTCCCACATTGGTTTCGTCAATCACATACGTATCTATGGGAAAGTACCCATTTACATACCCCGTCTCCCGGTATTCCGTAAGGGCCTGCACACAAAAGCGCCCAAGCTGCTCCCCGTCCACAACGACCGTAGAGGAAATAATCTTCTTTTGAATCGCATCCAAAATCCCATCGGACTGATAATATCCCAGAATCCGAACCTCCCCCACCTTAATATAATCCACCACAGCCTCATAAGCCCGGCGCGTATCCGTCTCGCTCAGGCAAATCAAAATATCCGGGTGCTCCTCCTCGGTCACCAGGAGCTTCCTTATGGTTTCCTCCGTCATAAATGCATTGCTGCTGTCAATGGAAACCGCCTGCACCTTAATCTCATATCCCCATCCGGTTTCCCGGATCTTCTCATCCAACGTCTCCCGCATCCCCCAGAACATGGTATTCTTCCCGGTCCCCGTAGACGACGAATCCATCAAAACCACCACGCGGCTGTCCCTTGGATTCTCCGAGAGAAGCTCAAAGCAAAGCCGGCTGTACTCCTGCCCCAGAATATAATTATTCACCCCCACAAAGCACTTCCGCAGATTGTAGGCGCTGTCATCCAGAGCAGTCACCACCGGAATCCCCTTTCCCACCGCCTCCTCCAAAAGCCGGTCCGTTTCTTCCGAGCTGCCCCCATTTAAAATAATCCCGTCCACACCCGAATCAATGGCAATCCGCAGCTTATCCTGCACCGTATAATCCGCCGTCAGATTTTTCCCAAGATACTCCACATAAGCATTACAGTTCTCCTCCCCTTCCTTTCTGGCTCCCTCATAAATCGAATCCCAAAGCGTACTGTCATGCCCGTCCTCAATCAGCACATAATACGCGCCGTAAATCTCATTCTTCTTAGGCGACTCCATAGCCGTCACCTGGAGCCTTCCCAAAAACACTACCAGCCCGTAAAGCCCCAGCCCTGTCAGCAGAAGCACAAGCAGAACCGCTGTCATCTTCTTTTTTTCATTTCTCTCCGCCATATATTCTTCCGCCTCGCCTTTTTCTTTCTCACTATCCCTCAAACGCCGCAGCACAATGCCAAAACAGAATGCCGCACTTTGTTCACTCATCAAATTAATTTATATAATAGTATCACCTGCAAAACCCAAAGGCAAGTAATACCAAAAAAATCACTGTATTCCGCCTTTCACCCCTCTATAATGAATCCTTCGTCAGACGATCTATCCAAGCAAGCAGAGCTCATACATAAGAAAAATGAAGCGGAGCATATCTGTCCGCCCCACTTCTCGCAAAAACAAAAGCCCTGTCCGTTATGCTCAAATCAAGCTTACGGACAGGGCTTCAAAATTTTCTAAAAATTGGAAGCTCTGCCTATTGGCAAAACCATAATACCATTTTTTAAAATACCGCTTTTCATTCGAAACAGCAAAACATTCCATTCATTCTTCCAATGCCCGAATCTCTTCAATGGAAAGCTTGGGAACATACTCATGAATCTCCTCCACCGTAAACTTCCCGGATTTCAACATTTTACTTGCTGTTTCTCTTGATAAGTCTTTTGTCACTTCCTGTGTTACTTCTTGTGTTACTTTCTGTGTTACTTTCTGTGTTACTTCCCGAGTTACCTCCTTTGTCACTTCTTGTGTTACTTCCCGAGTCACCTCTTTTGTTACCTCTTGTGTTACTTCTTGCGTTACTTTCTGTGTTACTTTCTGCGTCACTTCCTGTGCTACTTTCTGAGTTTTTTCCAAAACAATCTGATTAATCTCCGGCGCCATAATTTCCAACAATGCTTCACACATGCCATCCTCTCCTCTCAACTCTCCTACCACCTGCCTATTTGCCCGTATACTGACTTCCAACACAGAATCCGCAAGCTCCCGATCAAATTTTTGCGTAAGACAATTCACTTTCTTCAGGAACTCCCTCATCTCATGCTTCTCCACCCTATCCGAAAGAGCCTTAATCCATATATGTCCATCCCTTTCCAGCTCTCTTCCCACAACAATCTGCGTCGGAAACAAAACCGCTCCCAAAACATAATAAATACCCGCATAGGGATTCAGCACCTCAATACCATGCTCCTCAAAGTAACGAAACAACCCTTCCGGCCTTATATCACGTATAATAGAAACAGTAATATCATCAGCCGCCCTTTCATCAACCGAGCTTCCCAAAGCCTTATAAAGACATCCATACGCCCCCGCCTTATAAAAAGAGTCAATATCCAGTCCATCCAACGGCGACTTATACTCCACAATATTATGCCCCCGAAACAGCTTTCCAATCTCATTCACCAGCACAACCTCCGGCTCCTTCTTAATCACCAGAAGATCGATCTCCAGCGGCTTTGTATTCAAATTATATTCCTTCTCATAAACAAGATCCATCCTATTTTCTTCAAATTCCAAATTCATAGCTGCCACAAACCCCGGATGCCACTGTATTTTTCTATCCTTCATCAAAAACTCCTCTCCCTCTATACTACTAATTATAACATCTTCCCTCCCATTTACAACCACCAATCACCTACAAAAAACCACACAGCGTTCCACCCTCCATCCTCCCGCCCCGCGCCTGACCTCCCCCCGTCGAATCGCAATCCCCCCCTGAACGAATTTTATTACATATTTACGAAACCCCAAACATGTATTATACTTAAACACAAACAATCCCAAAAAAGAAAGAGACCCCCTTATGATAACCGGAAGCAAAGAACTAATACGCGACATGAACAGCCACCTAATCCTAGAGATGATCCTAAAAGAAGGCACCATTTCCAGAGCCGCCCTATCCAAAACCTCCGGCCTCACCAAAGCCACCGTCTCCGCCATTGTCCAAAAACTCATAGAACAAAACCTGGTCATAGAAGTAGGAAACGACAACACCTCTCTGGGCCGCAAACCCATCCTTTTAACCTTCCACGCCAACTGTGGCCGCGCCCTGTCCATAGACGTAAACGCCAACACCATCTCCGCCATGATCTGCAACCTAAAAGGCGAAAACTGCCGCTTAAAGCTATACCCCAACCACGCCGGCCGCGAAGAAATCATCCCCCTGCTCATCACCATCATCCGCGACATGATCTCTTCCTCAGACCCCACCCCCTACGGCGTAGTAGGCATCGGCCTCGGCATCCACGGAACCGTATACGAAAACCAGGTAACCTTTACCCCCTACTCCCCCTACGAACACCTCCCCTTCCGTGAGATATTGGAACAGGAATTCGGTATCCCGATCTATCTGGAAAATGAGGCCAACCTCTCTGTCATCGGAGAGCACACCTTCTACTATCACACCCCAAACCTCATCGGGATCAGCATCCACACCGGAATCGGCGTAGGAATCCTTATCAACAGCCAGCTCTACACCGGAGCCAACGGAAATGCGGGAGAGTTCGGCCATTCCATCATAGAACCAGACGGCCGCCCCTGCCCCTGCGGCAACTCCGGCTGTCTGGAGCAGTACGCCTCCGAGCGTTCCATTTTGAAGCAATTTGCCGCTTTAAAGGGCCTGGAGCATGCGGACATCGACACCTTCGTGGCCGCCTGCCACAAGCAGGACGATGACGCCTTGTCCCTTCTTGACGACTTTATCCGATACATGTCCTACGGAATCAACAACCTTCTCAATACTTTCAACCCGGATATGATCGTGATCAACAGCTCCTTCACCACCTATTTCCCGGAGGTATTGCGGCAAATCCAGAACCGTCTGCAAAACCGGATGCGGATGCACTGTATCCTGGTTCCTTCCGGCCTGCAGGATACCTCCATTCTTCTAGGGGCCGCCTGCCTGTGTATCCGGCAGTTTCTGGGGATTCAGCATCTGAAGCTTCGAAAGCCCCCGGAAAAACCATTCTGAATCCAAAATCAAAAAAAGACTGTAGAGAAGCCAAACAGCTTCCTTTATCTACAGTCTCTTTTTTTAATGTTTACTCAATCCTTTTCATCAGCAGAAAGCCGCAGATACTATGGTACGTCACACACCGGAATCCGGGTATTCAATAATTCCATCCTCTTACTGCATTTCTACTGCAAAAAATTCTCAATAATCACTGCTTCCGCCTCTTCCTCCGTAAGCCCAAGGCTCCGAAGCTTCAAAAGCTGCTCGTCATTGATTCTCCCGATAGCCGCCTCATGGATAATCTGCGCGTCAATATGCCTTGCATTGATTTCCGGAATGGAGCACACCTCCGCCTGATCCATAATAATGGAATCACACTGAATATGGGCATGGCAGCCTGCATTTCCTACCGCCTTGGGATGGAAGGTCTGCACGGAGCTGCCCTTCGCCACGGAACGGGATATAATCTGCGCCGAGCTTCCGCCGCCGTTCATCTTTACTTCCATATTGGAAACCGCCGTCTGCTTGTCATGGGTCATCAGGCGCTCCGTCACCTGAAGCCTGGCTCCCGCTCCCATCACCACCTCTGTCTCCCGGACGGTGGAATCCACCCCGCGTATCTGAGCCGTATCCAGGGTAAATATGGAATCCTCCTCCATATAAATCTTCGTCACCGGGTTCAAGATCCGCTCGCCGCTTCCCTCGCCCTCACCGTAATGCTTTTCCTCATAGCGCACATTGGCGCCCTTTCCAATGTGAAAAGCATGGATTCCGTCATGTCTTGCGGAGTCGCAGCCGGAATTGTGAATCCCGCAGCCGGCCACAATCACAACCTCCGCTCCCGGCTCCACATAGAAATCATTGTATACAATGTCCGTCATGCCGGATACAGATACCACCACAGGGATATGCACCTGCTCCCCCCTGGCGTCCTTGTCGATGTACACGTCAATTCCCTGCTTATCCTCTTTTCTGCGTATCTTAATGTGCTCACTGTCCCCGTGGCACAGGGGCTGTCCGTTGTAACGCACATTGTAAGCGCCCTTTTGCTCCGCCACGGATTTATCAATCACCTTCAGTACCTTATCTGCCGCCGCATCCAGCTTCACACTCACAGCTTCCTTCCTCCCTTCCCGCACTTTCATTCCGACAGGCACAGCCGCCCTCTTCCGGGAACAGCTTCGGCAGCATCTCTTCCCTGCTGCCTCCGTCCTCAATGCGTCCGTCATTAACCACCAGAATCCGATCCGCCATGCGGATAATCCGTTCCTGGTGGGAAATCAGAAGAAGGCTTTCCTTCTTTTTCTCATGAATCCGCTCAAACTGATCCACAAGCATGGAAAAGCTCCACAAGTCAATGCCGGCCTCCGGCTCGTCAAAGATACAGATCTTATGGGACTTTGCCAAGACCGTCGCAATCTCAATCCGCTTGCGCTCGCCGCCGGAGAGCGTGGCGTCGGCCTCCCGTTTTAGATATTCTCTGGCGCACATGCCAACGCTGCTTAACAGCTCGCAGCACACGGCTTCCGGGAGGGTCTCGCCGGCCGCCAGATTCAAAAGACGCTCCACGGTCATTCCCTTGAAGGCCGGGGGCTGCTGAAAGGCGTAGCCGATACCGGCGTTGGCCCTTTCGTCTACGTTCATAGCGGAAAGATTGCGGCCATCCAAAAGAATCTCGCCGCCGTCCGCTTTTTCAATTCCCATCAGAAGCTTCGCTATGGTGGACTTCCCGCCTCCGTTGGGGCCGGTGATCACAAGCATTTCCCCGTCCTTCACGGAAAAGCTCACGTCATCTACCAGTCTGCGCTTTGCTCCGTTTTCCATGACCTCATAGGTCAGGTGCTTTACTTCAAGCATGTTTATCATCTCCAGTTCTCTATGGTAAATTCGGTATAAATCCGACTATTATACTCGGATTTATTTATTATACCATATCTTTGGAATTATGCAAGTCTCTATTTTAAATATATCTCTTCGCAGCATTGTTCGGCCACATTCTGCCATTTCCATTTCTTCATTCCAAAAATGTAATCTGTCAGCAAAATTCCGCCGTATCTTTCATGTTACAGCAATTCCTCAATCAGAAGCTCCCGCTCCTCATTGTCCTTCTGAAGCTTCGCCTGCATCTCCTTCTTTTTCTTAGTCATCAATCCTCCAATGCGCCCGGTCTCCTTAGCGGAGAGAGACTTCCACCCTTCGGCTACCACCTTATCTAAAAGCCCCAGTTCCTCAGCTATCTCATATTTCAGCTGCTCCTCCGGCTCTAAGTTTTTCAGATCCACTTTTTTTGCTTTTGACATAAAATGACCATACCCCTTTCTATTTCCATTTATTAGGAGTATGGCCATTTTCTTTTTCCTTATTCCGGTTTTTAATGATTGTTGAAATGATTTATTTCCTGCCGCAGCACTGCTTATACTTCTTACCGCTTCCGCAGGGACAGGGATCATTGGGATAAATCTTCTCGCTCTCGCGCTTCTTCGGCGCCTTGGCAAGACTGGTATCCTTGTTGGTTCCCGTCACCTTGGCCACCTGCTCGCGCTCCGCCTTCTCCTCCACACGCACATGGAGCAGAATCCGCACCGTCTCCTCCTGGATACTGGAGGTCATGGCAGAGAACATCTCATAGCCGCTGAGCTTATATTCCACCAGAGGATCTCTCTGTGCAAATGCCTGCAGGCCGATGCCCTGACGAAGCTGATCCATATCGTCAATGTGATCCATCCACTTCCGGTCAATGACTTTCAGAAGGAACACCCGCTCCAGCTCCCGCAGCATCTCCGAATTGGGAAATTCCGCTTCCTTCAGCTCATACAGCTTGACAGCCTCCTCCTTCAGCATATGCTTCAACTCGTTTTTCTTCTTGCCGCTTATGCGATCCGGTGTAATCAGCTTCAGGGGAATGGCCGGAAGCAATATCTCGTTCAGTCCCTTCAGATCCCACTCTTCCGGATCCTGATCATCGCCAATCAGCGTGTCCACGGTATTCTCCACCGTATCTGTCAGCATCTTGTAAATAGCGTCGCGCATACTCTCGCCATTCAGCACCCGGCGGCGCTCTGCGTAGATAATCTCACGCTGCTCATTCATCACCTGGTCATATTCCAGCAGGTTCTTACGGATACCAAAGTTATTGTTCTCGATCTTCTTCTGCGCCTTCTCAATGGCATCGGAAAGCATCTTATGCTCAATCTCTTCATTCTCCGGCACGCCCAGGGCATTGAATATACCCATCAAACGCTCGGAACCAAAGAGACGCATCAAATCATCTTCCAGGGAGATATAAAAACGGGACTCACCCGGATCTCCCTGCCGTCCGGAACGGCCCCGGAGCTGATTGTCAATACGCCGCGACTCATGGCGCTCCGTACCGATGATCTTAAGTCCTCCGGCTTCTCTCGCCTCGTCGTCCAGCTTAATATCCGTACCGCGGCCCGCCATATTAGTTGCGATGGTTACCGCCCCGTGGCGTCCTGCCAGCGCCACAATTTCCGCCTCGCGCTCATGGAACTTGGCATTGAGCACTTCATGGGGAACGCCTCTTCTGCGCAGCAGCACGCTCAGTTCCTCGGAAGCCTCGATGGTAATGGTGCCCACCAGTACCGGCTGGCCCTTCTTATGAGCCTCCTCAATGGCATTTACCACCGCAAAAAGCTTCTCCTTCCGAGTCTTGTATACGGCATCCTGGAGATCCTTACGCACAACCGGACGGTTGGTGGGAATCTCAATGACATCCATACCGTAGATCTCCCGGAACTCCTTCTCCTCCGTGAGAGCCGTACCGGTCATGCCTGCCTTTTTCCCATATTTATTGAAGAAGTTCTGGAAGGTAATGTTTGCCAGAGTTTTGCTCTCACGCTTTACCTTCACATGCTCCTTTGCCTCAATCGCCTGGTGCAGTCCGTCGGAATAACGGCGGCCCGGCATAATACGGCCGGTAAATTCGTCTACAATCAGAACCTGATCGTCCTTCACCACGTAATCCTGGTCCCGGAACATCAGATAGTTTGCACGCAGAGCCAGAATTATATTGTGCTGAATCTCCAGATTCTCCGGGTCCGCCAGATTCTCAATGTGGAAATACTGCTCCACACGCTTCACGCCGTCATCGGTGAGATTAACAACCTTGTCCTTCTCATTGACGATAAACTCGCCGGTCTCCACGATTTCCTCGCCCATAATGGCATTCATCTTGGAAAATTCCCCGCTGGCCTCGCCCCGCTTCATAGTCTTAGCCAGAGCATCGCAGATCTCATAGAGCTTCGTGGACTTTCCGCTCTGTCCTGAGATAATCAGGGGTGTCCGGGCTTCATCGATGAGTACGGAGTCCACCTCGTCGATGATGGCATAGTGAAGCTCTCTCTGTACAAGCTGCTCCTTGTAAATGACCATGTTATCGCGAAGGTAATCAAAGCCCAGCTCATTGTTGGTCACATAGGTGATATCGCAGTTATAGGCTGCCCGGCGCTCATCGTTGGTGTTGCTGTTCAGCACCACGCCTACGGTCAGACCCAGAGCCTCATGGACCTTGCCCATCCACTCCGCGTCACGGTGCGCCAGATAGTCATTGACGGTTACGACATGGACGCCCTTTCCTTCCAGTGCATTCAAATAGGCCGGAAGGGTGGATACCAGTGTTTTTCCTTCACCGGTCTTCATCTCGGCAATGCGGCCCTGATGAAGAATGATTCCGCCGATCAGCTGAACCCGGTAATGCTCCATCCCAAGAACACGCCTTGCGGCTTCCCGCACGGCAGCAAACGCTTCTACCAGTATATCATCCAGCGTCTGTCCTTCTGCCAGACGCTCTTTGAACTCCTTTGTCTTCCCTCGAAGCTCCTCATCGGACAGTTCCATCATAGCGGGTCTTAAAGCCTCTATCTTGTCAACTGTCGGATAAATCAGCTTTAACTCACGCTCACTGTGGGTTCCGAACATTTTCGTTAATATACTCATCCAACTAAACTCCTGTTTTTCGTTTTCCGGGCATAATGGCCCTATTTTTGTATTGTAGCACTATCCCGGGGAATATTCAAGAAAATATAATAATTGTCACCCTTCCCGGTTGTTGGTATAATAAAATACAGGAATACGGTCCGCAGTCATTATCAAATCCCATGAGACGGCCGAATCCCCATGAGCATATCCCCGTTCAATTCATAAAGGCAAATCAGAAAAGGAACTGTCAAACGCTATGATGAAACGAAAAATCATTTTACTTTTCTTATTATTCGGCTTCTTTGGCTTTCTTCCCTCCTCCCGTATGGATATCCATCTTCTCTCTGCGCCTGAGCCCCTCCGGGACAATGTGGAGAATGATCCCTGTTTCCGCAACGGCTTTTTTTGCATTTATACACAGAAGGATTATCTGCGCTTTGCAGGATATGTCAACCGTGATTATGAAAACCGCACCTTCACACTCAAATATGCAAAGCTCTTTTCCGATATTGATTTCACCAAAGAGGAAGGCTATGGCAATCTTGCGGAGCATCCCTACATACGGCCGGAAATTAAATACTTTAAAGGCAGCTTCAACGGCAACGGACACACCATTACCTGGGATTCCCGTTTAACCGGTCCCATGTTTGCTTTGATCGGTATCGGAGGACAGGTCATAAATCTCCATTTTAAAGCGGACGCTCTTACATTTACTTCCCAGGATAAATCTCAGGGTTTCGGAATGATTTGTATGGAAAACAAAGGAAAAATCATTCATTGCGTCACAGAAGGGTCGATGGAAATCTCCTTTTGCAATGCAGGCGGAATTGCCGGAACCAATTATAATACAATCGATAATTGCATAAACCGCGCCAAAATTATGGTTCTGGGAGACGGACCCCTCTATGCCGGAGGGATTGCCGGAAAGAACAGCGGAATTATAGCGGCCTGCACAAATCAAGGATCGGTCCGCATCCAGGGCAGCGGCCGCTGCTACGCCGGAGGCATTGCAGGCTTCAACAAAAGCTTTCATATCACCTATTGTACCAATCAAGGCGAAGTCTCTGTTCTCGGAAACGGCCTTTGCGGCTCAGGAGGAATCAGCGGATTGAACCACAGCCTGATCTTTTCCTGTGCAAATGAAGGCAGTATCACAAACCACTGGCAGGCCGGAGGCATTGCAGGATTCAATCATGATGATATTCAGAGCTGCAAAAACACGGGAGATGTCTCCATTCTATACGGAGAATACCAGAAGGATCGCAATCCAAAGGTTCGGGGAAACGAAAACGGGGCCGGCGGAATCTGCGGATACATGGATCAGGGAACTATCCGAAGCTGTTATAATTTGGGTGAAATCTCTGTTCCTGATGAAGACGGACAGATTGCCTTTGGTATCTCCAGAACAAAAAAGAAAACAGTAGCCATTGAGAACAGCGTCTGTCTGAAAGGCTCTGTCCTTAATTTCTGGCGCAATGAAGAAATTATGATGCTGGATGAACCTGAAATGGAGCTGTGGATCTCGAATCAGGGACAGATTCCTTATCAGGAAAATGACTGGCAGTTTGATTTGGAAGCTGCAAAAAAGAAGCTTCCCCTTATTCCTCTTGACGCAGAAGAATCCTCCTTAACCGTTCATTATGATGAGGTCTATCTCTGCGATAAATTCTGCCTGCGATGCCCGGTAGGGTTTTACATTGCAGATATTTCTCCCTACGCTCTGTGTCTGAAACCGCGTTCAACAAATGATGCCGCTTATTGTCCCTGCGAAATATGGCTGCTGCGCCTTAATCTCGAATCAATGCCGTATAAAACCATTGTAAATACGCTCGGACTAAAGAATGAATCCTGGTTCAAAGCAGAAGTAATTTCCAATTATGATCATGGCAAAAGCACAGCCGATTGGCTGTTTCTGATTACATATTCCGATGACTTCTCCGAATTCGGCATTCTCAGCAGAGAGCTTTTAAACAATTTTCACCCTCTGCCCTGGCAGATTGTTGTATGGGAAAGCTGCACCTTGTCCTATATTGCCGAGTCTTATACAGGAGACAAGGAACGATACCCTGAGCTGGCCGCCCGCAACCAGATTTCCGACGAAAACCGGCTCTATGTGGGACAGGAGCTTATCCTGCCTGATGAATGGTTTATCTATTACCATCCTCCAATGACATATCCGTATTTTTACTAAGGAAAGGACTTACATCCCGCCTTCTGCATTTTATAACAAAGGCGGCACAGCCTAATTAAGCTGTGCCGCCATATCTTGATTCTCTGTCTTCCTGTCTCTTCGCCGATACTTAATCCTCCGGCTCCATCAGCCCGTAGGTATTGCCCTTTCTCTTATACACCACATTGACCTGATCCGTCTCCGCATTGACAAATACATAGAAACTGTGGCCAAGCATCTCCATCTGAATGCAGGCATCCTCAGGATACATGGGCTTCCGGTCAAACATCTTGGTACGGATAATCTTTACTTCCTCATCCTCTGCCTCACGCTCTATAAATTCCTGACGGAAGCTGCCGCCGCCCTGTTCTCTCTGCACCAGCTTATTCTTGTACTTCCGAAGCTGACGCTCAATGACCTCCTCTACCAAATCAATTGATACATACATATCATTGCTTACCTGCTCGGAACGGATCACCGTTCCCTTCACAGGAATGGTTACTTCAATCTTTTGTCTCTCTTTTTCAACACTCAAGGTTACTTGTACCTCTGTGTCCGGAGTAAAATAGCGCTCTAGCTTTCCAAGCTTGTCCGTAATCGCTGTGCGAAGGCCCTCTGTTACTTCGATGTTTTTTCCGCTGATAATATAACGCATCTAATCAACTCCTTTACCTTTTCTCTGATTCTCAATGCTGTCCGGTGTATCTGTCCTGAAAAGCCTGGTCAATCACCGGGCAAATCTACGCTCTTAAGCATTACCATTCACTCTGTGACCAGCAGTCATAGGCCGCTCTGCATCTGGAATCTTATTCCAAGTATACCACATCTCCGTAAGGGATACAACCACCAAAGAGACTTAAGGCGCTGCCAATCGTCACATCCAGGCGCCCCTTTCCCAGTTCTTTCAGGCGAAGTACATCCTCCATACTGCCCACGCCTCCCGCATAGGTAACAGGAAGCCCCTGCCATTCTCCCAAAAGGACCGCAAGCTCCTCTTCAATTCCCGACGCCTTTCCCTCCACATCCACGGCATGGATAAGAAATTCATCGCACCAGGAAGCAAGCTCCGTAAGAATCTGCTTTGTCACCTGAACATCCGTAAACCTTTGCCAGCGGTCCGTAACAATATAGTAAGAGCCGGCTTTTTTCCGGCAGCTTAAGTCCAGTACCAGCCTTTCCTTTCCCACGGCCTTCCTCATCCGCTCCAGATTTTCATAGAAAATCTGTCCGTCACGAAAGACATAGGAGGTCACAATCACATGGGAGGCCCCTGCGTCCAGATATTCCTCCCCATTCTCCGCTGTTATGCCGCCTCCCACTTGAAGCCCTCCTGGATATGCCCGAAGAGCGGCAAGAGCCTGGGCTTTCGTCGCCTCGTAATAAGGGGAATCCTTGCTGTTTAATTGGATGATATGGCCTCCTGATAAGCCGTCCCTCCGATACAGTTCGGCATACCAGGCCGCATCCTGCTCCGACACAAAATTCTCCCTGGCATAATCATGCTCATCCGTGAGGCTGCCGCCTACAATCTGCTTTACTTTTCCGTTGTGAATATCAATACAGGGTCGAAAACGCACGGGAAACTCCCTCCTTTTTGTATGTCCGTCCTATGTACTGCCGCATTTATAACCGGCTTTATTATCATTTTCATTCGATGTGCCGGCTAATTATACTATATTTTCCGCAAAGGCACAAGTAACGAAATAAGCCGCTCCGCATAAACTGTAACAAGAACAAATTACTATGAGGAATTTTTATGCACGAATGTCCCATAAAAGCCGCACAGACAGAAGCCGCTGATAAAGGCCGTCTGCAAATCAATGTTACATCCGCTCTTGGAGCAACGCCCATCTCAGGGGCAAAAGTAGCTATTTACTATACGGGAGAACCGGAGCGGGAACTGGAGGAAGTTACCACCAACGCCTCCGGCCAGACGGAAACTCTGGAGCTTTCCGCTCCCCCTTTGGAATACAGCGTGGAACCCAGTGAGCAGCAGCCCTATTCCGAATACACTATAGAAGTAACAGCTCCGGGCTATGAGTCTGTGGAGGTAGCCGGAGCGGAAATTCTCCCCGAGGTTACCGCCCTGCAGAATATTCAGATGCTTCCCGTTCAGGAAGGACAGGAGTATGAGCGCTTTGTCATTCCCGCGCACACCCTGTTCGGAGATTATCCCCCAAAAATCGCAGAGGCAGAAATAAAACCTATAAACGAGACAGGCGAGATCGTTCTAAGCCGGGTGGTTGTTCCGGAATATGTGATTGTACACGACGGCGTTCCCACTGACAGCTCCGCCGTTAATTACTGGATACGGTATAAGGATTATATCAAAAATGTGGCCTCCAGCGAAATCTATGCAACCTGGAGCGACGCGGCGATCCGAGCGAATATTCTGGCAATTATGTCCTTTACCCTAAATCGTGTGTATACGGAGTGGTATCGCAATAAAGGATACGATTTCACCATCACCTCCTCCACCGCCTTTGACCACAAATGGATCAACGGCAGAAATATCTTTGAAAATATCTCCCGGATTGTGGATGAAATGTTCGGAAATTATCTGTCCCGGCCCAATGTGAAACAGCCCATCCTCACCCAATACTGCGACGGACAGCGTATCACCTGCCCCAATTGGATGAGTCAATGGGGAAGCCAATATCTGGGAGAGCAGGGCTATTCTGCAATTGAAATTCTCCGTAATTACTATGGAAACAGTATTTATATCAACAGCGCGGAAGAGATCTCCGGCGTCCCCTACTCCTGGCCCGGTTCCGATCTGACGGTAGGCTCCCGGGGACAGAAGGTTCTGCAGATGCAGGAACAGTTAAACCGCATTGCACAGGCTTATCCGGCAATGCCCGTAATAGCACAGGACGGGATCTTCGGCCCGGCCACGGAAGAAGCCGTTCGGACCTTCCAGTCTATTTTCGGCCTTCCGGCTACCGGTGTGGTGGATTATCCTACCTGGTATAAAATCTCAGAAATATTTGTAGGCGTATCCAGAATTGCGGAGCTGAATCCTTAAATCAGCAGAAGTACGAAAAGGGATGCTGGCATAATCTGCAGCATCCCCTTAGCTTAAACTCTGCTACCTTGACAAATCAAAACCGAAAAATTCGGCCTCTACACTTTCTTTTTTTGGTTTGGACAGTGAGCTGAAGCACTCTGCAGCAGCCCTTGTTCATTTTCCGGCTTTCCAATTTCTTTCATAAGGATGCCTTTCAAAGCATGCGCCATGGAGGAAGAAGAGCGCCCGCCGATCATTGCCTTCGTAAGCATCATTACCTCCGAAGAAATGCCTGTGGTCCTGGCCGGCTGCGCCCCTGAACTGGAATCCGCAAAAGGACAGACGGAACATCTAACTCACGTACATGATTTCGGCCAGTTTCTTCTGCCCTTTGTGGAAAATATATGCCATTCTGTCTCGGCCGTAAGCGCCAATAAAGGGAAATTGAAAATTGACGGCCTGATTTCCTGGATTCAGGAGAATTATCATCAGGACCTCTCGCTGGAAGATATGGCTGCAAAGATTGGATGCAGCCCCGCCCATACCAGCAAATTATTTAAGAAAGAAATAAATTATGATATTATTACTTACCTGTCCTCCGTCCGCATTCACTATGCCAAAGAACTGCTCCGTACCACAAAAATGACTCTGGAGGAGATTTCGGCTGCCGTGGGTTTTAACCATCAGCAGAGCTTTATCCGAAATTTTTAAAAGTTTACGGGATTTACACCTACGGAATACCGTAATTCTGCCAAATCTACTTCATAAACCGATCAATCGCACCCGTAAGCTCCTCAATGGCCTCGTGATCTCCGCACTCTACCGCGTCCACGAGACAGTGTTCGATGTGATCCTTTAAGATTACCTTGGCCGTATTGTTGATGGCGGCTTTTACTGCGGAGAGCTGCACCAAAACCTCGCTGCAGTCCCGGCCCTCCTCCACCATGCGCTTCACAGATTCCATATGCCCAATGGCCCGGGAGAGGCGGTTTAATACGGCCTTTGTATTTTGATGGGTGTGGGTATGCATGTGGGCATGGCCGTGTTCCTGCTCATGCTTGTGGGAATGTTTCTCCGTATGTTCATGCACATGCGTGTATACAGTTCCGTCTTCTGCAATATGTGTATGCTTTTCGCTCATCCTCTTATCTCTCTTCTCTCTGTTTAATCGGCAGCTTCTTTGTCCCGCAGCGCTTATTCAATACCTCCGGCTTTCCTGTCAACAGCCGGTTTGTCCCTGCCTATTTTTACACTGCGCATTGTCGCCGGGTACATTGTACCATAAGCAAAAAAGAAAAACAATCCGCCCCACGGGGATGAAATTTATACTTTAAGTCCATCCCCAAAGCAAACCGCAGCCAAGTTCTTAAATCTCCCTTGACTGCGGCTTATCCTTACATCATTTACTATTCCTTTACAATTCGCAGTTATTCACTGTCCGCGGGAACGGAATCACATCCCGGATATTCCCCATCCCCGTCAGATACATCACGCACCGCTCAAACCCAAGCCCAAACCCGGAGTGACGCACAGATCCGTATTTCCTGAGATCCAGATAGAACCCATAATCCGCCTCATTAAGCTCAAGCTCCCGCATCCTGGTCACAAGCTTCTCATAATCATCCTCTCTCTGGCTCCCTCCAATGATCTCGCCGATTCCGGGAACCAGACAATCCATAGCCGCCACAGTCTTCCCATCCTCATTCTGCTTCATATAAAAAGCCTTAATCTCCTTCGGATAGTCCGTCACAAACACCGGCCGCTTAAACACCTCTTCCGTCAGATACCGCTCATGCTCCGTCTGCAGATCACATCCCCAGCTCACCTTATAATCAAACTTATCATTATTCTTCTCCAGAATCTCAACAGCCTCCGTATAAGTCACACGCCCGAACTCCGAGTTCATCACACCCTTCAGCCGTTCCAGAAGCCCCTTGTCCACAAACTGATTAAAGAAATCCATCTCCTCCGGAGCCTCATCCAGCACATACTGAATCACATACTTCAGCATAGCCTCCGCAATCTCCATATTATCATCCAGATCCGCAAAGGCCATCTCCGGCTCAATCATCCAGAACTCCGCCGCATGGCGTGTCGTATTGGAATTTTCCGCCCGAAAGGTAGGACCAAACGTATAAATATTCCGAAAAGCACAGGCATACGTCTCCCCGTTCAGCTGCCCGCTCACCGTAAGATTCGTCTCCTTCCCAAAGAAATCCCGGCTGTAATCCACAGCCCCCTCATCCGTCAGCGGCGGATTCTTCGGATCAAGCGTGGTCACCCGGAACATCTCCCCGGCGCCCTCACAGTCACTTCCCGTAATCAGCGGCGTATGCACATACACAAACCCCTGCTCCTGAAAAAACCGATGAATCGCATAAGCAACCAGCGATCTCACCCGGAACACCGCCTGAAACGTATTCGTCCGCGGCCTTAGATGCGAGATTGTCCTCAAATACTCAAAAGAATGACGCTTCTTCTGCAAAGGATAATCCGGCGCAGAGTCACCCTCCACCATCACCGAGTCCGCCTGAATCTCAAAGGGCTGCTTCGCCTCCGGAGTAGCCACCAGCTTCCCCTTCACAATCACCGCCGCCCCCACATTCAGCTTAGAGATCTCCGCAAAATTCTCCATCGTATCATGATAAACCACCTGCAGCGTATTAAAATAAGACCCGTCATTAATCACCAAAAACCCAAAAGCCTTGGACCCCCGGTTGCTCCTCACCCATCCTACGGCCTCAATCTCCTTATCCAGATAAGCCTCACTGTTCTTATACAACTCTTTCACCGTAATAAAGTTCATAATTCAATCCCCTCTATACTCTTAATCTAATCCCGCAATATCCCTCACCAAACTCCTCCGCAAAAGACACCGCATCAAAAACAGCAATCAAAAACACCACACATATTTTGCCATTTACGATAGTATACCTCATTTCTCCCCCACCTGCAACCAAACATTTATGTATTTTTCCCAACCCTTTTCCCGAAATACCCCCTTCACAACTCCGACACCAAAAACCAGCTGCTGTGACTGCCGCAAAAGAAGCCCTATGAATTTTCCAATATCATGTGTCCGGCTGTTCACGTACACTCCGTCTGAGCCGGGCGAACATTGCAAAAAACACCACCGCACCCAAAACCCGAAAAGCAATGTCCGTCCGGAGCAGACGGAGTGTACGTGAACCGTCCGAACACGGATATGGAAAATTCATAGGGCTTCTTTTGTCGCAGTCACAGCAGCGTCCGTCCCCAAAAACATCCGGCGGAAAGCCAAAAAGCCCTCCGCCAGATAAAAGACTCAATCTTCACCTAAGGATTCACAGTCCCGCCATTGGTAGTCGTATTCCCGTTCCCGGTCACATCGTCCACCGCATCCTCAACACCATTCACAACATCATCCACGCCATCCATTACGTCATCACCAAGATCATCCACAACCCCGTCGCCGTTCGTACCGTTCGTAGTACCGTCATTCACAGTACCATTGGTTGTGCCATTGGTTGTACCATTGGTCGTCCCGTTGTTGGTCCCGTTCGTTGTACCATTGGTCGTACCATTGGTCCCATTCGTCGTTCCCTCATTCGTTGTGTCATTCCCCGGTGTATCCGCAGCGTTGTTGTCGGAATTTCCACAAGCCGCGATCACCAGAATCATCACCAAAAGCAGCGCCCCGGCCGTGTACTTTCTGAACATTTTCATAATAAAAGTCTCCTTTCTTGCTCTTTGCTACCATTATGAGCCATTTACAAGACTTTTATTCAGAAACAGAAACTATTTTTGCAGTAATTTTTCAAATTTTTAAGACAACTCAAAAGCTCCCGTATAAAGCTGATAATACTTCCCGCGTTCCGCAATCAAATCTTCATGCGTTCCGCGCTCAATAATCCGCCCCTGCTCCAGAACCATAATCACATCGGAATTTTGCACCGTAGAAAGCCTGTGGGCAATCACAAACACCGTCCTGCCCGTCATCAGACTGTCCATACCCCTCTGAACAATAACCTCCGTCCGGGTATCAATACTGGAGGTGGCCTCGTCAAGAATCAAAACCGGCGGATCGGCAATGGCCGCCCTCGCTATCGTCAGAAGCTGACGCTGCCCCTGTGACAAATTGGCTCCGTCGCCGGAAATCATCGTGTCATAGCCCTGGGGCAGATGACGAATAAAGGTATCCGCTCCGGCCAGCATAGCCGCGCCCTTCACCTCCATATCCGTGGCGTCCAGTTTTCCATAACGGATATTGTCCGCCACGGTGCCAGTGAACAAATGGCTGTCCTGAAGCACCATACCAAGGGAGCGGCGCAGATCCGACTTACGGATCTTATTGATATTAATCCCGTCATACCGTATTTTTCCATCCTGAATATCATAAAAACGGTTGATCAGATTGGTTATGGTCGTCTTGCCTGCTCCCGTGGCTCCCACAAATGCCACCTTCTGGCCGGGCTTTGCAAAGAGCTTGATATCGTGGAGCACCATTTTTTCCTCCGTATAGCCAAAGTCCACGCCGTCCATAACCACATCCCCCTTCACCTCCGTATAGGTAAGGGTTCCGTCGTGATGCGGATGCTTCCAGGCCCAGACGCCGGTACGCTCGGGAACCTCCACAAGCTCCCCGTTTTCATAACGGGCATTGACCAGCGTCACATAGCCGCTGTCCTGCTCGGAAGGCTCATCCATCAGCTCAAAGATACGTTCCGCTCCGGCCAGCGCCATAATAATAGAGTTAAACTGCTGGGCTACCTGGGTAATCGGCTGGGTAAAGCTCCGGTTCAGCTGCAGGAACGAGGCCAGACCGCCTAAAGTCAGACCACCCACGCCGCCGATTGCCAGAAGCGCCCCCACCATTGTAGTCAGCACATAGCTGATATTTCCGATGTTTGCCATAACAGGCATTAAAACACTGGCGTAAATATTGGCATTGCTTGCGCTTTCAAACAGCTGATCGTTCAGCGCCTTAAACTTCCGCTTGGCTTCCTCCTCGTGGCAGAATACCTTTACTACCTTCTGTCCCTCCATCATTTCCTCGATATAGCCGTTGACCGCTCCCAAATCCTTCTGCTGCGCCACAAAATAAGCGCCGGACCTTCCGCCGATATGCTTAATCACCTGGGTCATAATCACAATCATCACCACAACCAGAAGCGTCAGGTGAGGGCTTAGGCTCACCATAGAAATAAATACGCTGACAATGGTGATGCCGGAGGATAAAAGCTGAGGAATACTCTGGCTGATAAGCTGCCGCAGGGTATCCGTGTCATTGGTGTAAATACTCATAATGTCCCCGTGGGAATGAGTATCAAAGTAAGGGATGGACAGGGTTTCCATATGAGAAAACAAATCATTTCGGATTCTCGTAAGGCTCCCCTGAGCTACCGTAATCATCAGACGGTTATAGAGATAGGTGGAAGCCGCTCCCGTCAGATAAATAAGGGCCATCATGGACAATGCCTTTAAAAGAGGGGTAAAATCCGGTGTATCGGAGCCAATCAGCGGCGTTATATAGCCGTCTATCAGGGTCTGCAAAAACAGATTTCCCCGAACATTGGCCAGCACGCCCACCACAATTCCCACAACCACAAAGATACAGTGAACGGGGTATGCCTTTACTACCAGATCAAAGAGGCGCTTCAATGTGCGCCCGGGATTCTTGGCCTTGGGGCCTTTTTTCATTCCTTTTCCATGTCCAATAGGACCTCTTGGGCCTCTCGCCTGATTACTGCTCATCTGCATCTCCTCCCTTCTGCTGAGATTCGTATACCTCGCGGTAAATGGCATTGCTTTCCATAAGTTCCTCATGTGTGCCGATGCCGTCGATCTGCCCATCATTTAATACGATAATTTTATCCGCATCCTGCACGGAGGATACACGCTGGGCAATGATCAGCTTGGTGGTATCGGGAATTTCCTCCCGGAATGCTTTGCGGATCATGGCGTCGGTGTGAGTGTCTACCGCACTGGTGGAATCGTCCAGAATCAAGACCTTCGGTTTTTTCAGCAACGCCCTGGCGATACAGAGACGCTGCTTCTGTCCGCCGGACACATTCGTACCTCCCTGCTCGATGTAAGTGTCGTACTGCTTGGGGAATTTTTCAATAAATTCATGCGCACAGGCCAGCTCGCAGACACGGATAAGTTCCTCGTCCGATGCCTCCTTATCGCCCCACCGAAGATTTTCCTTGATGGTGCCGGAAAACAGGACGTTTTTCTGAAGCACCATTGAAACCTCGTTTCGCAGCGCCTCCAAATCGTACTCCCGGACATCCAGTCCGCCTACCTTTACGCGCCCGCTTGTCACATCGTAGAGTCTGGGAATGAGCTGCACCAGGGTAGACTTAGCGCTTCCGGTTCCGCCTAAGATTCCGATGGTTTCGCCGGAGCGGATTTCCAGATTTACGTGGGACAGGTGGAGATTTTCCTTATCTCCGTGGTAGCTGAAGCAGACGTCTTCAAAGGAGATAGAGCCGTCCTTTACTTCTTTTTGCGCTTTCCCGTCCTCTTTGCTGGTCAGATCACTCTTTTCCTCCAGGACGCCGCAGATACGCTCGGCGGAGGATTTTGCCATAGAGATCATTACCGTGACCATTGCGATCATCATCAGGCTCATGAGAATGTTCATGGTGTAGGTGAACATGCTCATCAGATCGCCGGTGGTCATGCCGCCTACCACAATGGTCTTTGCGCCCAGCCAGGAGAGCAGAATAATACAGGTATACACTGTGAACTGCATAATAGGCATCATGCTGACCATGACCTTCTCCGCACGGATGGAGCAGAGGTACAGGGCGTGGGAGGCTTTTTTGAATTTTTCCGTCTCGTGATCCTCGCGGACGTAAGCTTTTACCACGCGGATACTTGTCAGGTTTTCCTGTACGCTGGCATTGAGTCCGTCGTATTTTTCAAACATTTCCCGGAAGTAGGGGCCTACCTTTCCCATAAGGAAAATAATCACGCAGCCCAGGAAAATAAGTGCGCCTAAGAATACCAGGGCCAGGCGCGCGTTGATGAGAAATGCCATCGTCATTGCCGTTATCAGTGTGATGGGCGCCCGGGTGAACATACGCATAATCATCTGAAATGCATTCTGTATGTTGGTTACGTCTGTGGTCAGTCTTGTTACCAGGCCGGCTGTGGAGAAGCGGTCAATGTTGGAGAAGGAAAACTCCTGTATCTGGCCGTACATGGCTTCCCGCAGATTTTTTGCAAAGCCGGTGGAGGCGATAGAAGCCTGCTTCGCTGCCATAGCTCCGCAGAACAGGGAGGCAAAGGATACGGCCAGCATAACCAGTCCTACCTTTACCACGTAGCTCATATTTCCTGTGCCGAGACCGTCGTCGATGATGCTTGCCATCAGACGGGGGATGATCATTTCCAGAATGACCTCCACGATTATGAAAACAGGAGCTGATATTGCTATATTTTTGTATTCGCCGATGTATTTTTTTAGTGTTTTGAGCATATAAACCTCCTATTAAAAGTCGCTGCGCGACGGCGCTAAAGGGTAAAGCCGCATAATCTTATTCCAGTTCTGACAAGCTTTTTAGTACCCGCTCCAGCAGTTCGGAGAACTGTCTGCGCTCCTCTTCTGTCATGCAGCCGTAGATTTTGTCGTCCATCTGGTGCATTTCTTCGCGCATCTCCTGCATCAGACAGCGGCTTTTTTCCGTCAGCTCTATGATACGGAAGCGCTTGTCGTCTTCTTTTGTTTTCCGTACAATAAAGCCTTTCTCCTCCAAACGGTTTAAAATCCCTGTGACGGTTGGATTTTTTAAGTGAAACCATTTTTCAATCTCCCGCTGATGAATCGGCTCTCCCTCGTGGAAGCCCAGATAAAAAAGGATTTCCTGCTGGGATGAGGTGAGGTTGTATTTCAGCAGATGCTTATTTCTTCTTTCCTCAAAGGTTTTATGAATCATTTTGAGCTGTTTGTTAATTGTATTCAGCTCTCTTTGCATAAGACTGTCACCTCCTTTTTTGATGGAGTGTATCTTTGAAAATTTAATGAATATGGTATCCTGTTCTTGGAGCTTATTGCTATAAAGTTCGGAAGTAAAATGTTTTGTATTCTTTATTGGCTTGACGCATAATCCTGGGCGCAAAAATATATAGCGTGATATGCATTAAATATATATCACGCTATATATTAATACCCAAATGTTGGATTGTCAATAATGGAATTATGAAAATTTTGTGAAATTCATTTCCTTTCCTATCACAATTGCCTTTGCATTGGCGCTGTGGCCGATCTCGTTTGTCTTGGCAATGGGCAGTTCTTTTCCTGCATACCGCTTTACCAGCTCTGTCATGGAGGGGAGGGCTTTTTCCTCTTCCATCTTTGTAAAGGTTCCCAGAAGGATTCCGTTTATCTGTTCGAATACGCCTATTTGCTTTAACTGATTCAGATAGGCCGTCATCTGGGGAACAAGGCCGCCGAGACTTTCCAAAAGCAGGATTTTTCCATTCATGTCCGGCCAGTAAGGGGTGCCTGCCAGCTTCAAAAGGCAGCGGATGTTTCCGCCCACGACGATGCCCTGCATGGAGTCCTTTTGTATCATGCTGTAACGGAAGGAAAATAAGTCCGGTTTTTCCTCGAATATGCTTGCGGAAAAATTGGCTGCCTGCTCCTGTGCGTCCGGGGAGATGAGATTCCGCACCTGGTAAAGTACGGACTGCTTTTTTGTTTTTGTATAGATTGCATTTATGATTGTTGTCAGATCGCTGTAACCCCAGAATACGGCATTGCTTTTGGCTATTGCATCGTAGTCCAGAAAGGGAAGAACCTCATTGGCGATATCGCCGCCGGAGATGTCAAAAACCGCCCGGATCTCCGGGTTTAGGTAAAAGCGCATCAGGCTTTCGGCACGTTCTTTTCCTGTGCCGCTGAAGACGGATTCCTTTTCGTAGATGCAGTTTCCGAGGATAGGGATTAGGCCGAGATCTGATAGGGTGGATTGCAGCTTGTTTAGTTTTTCACGGTATGTTTGCGGCTGCGCATTGGAACAGGATACTATGGCTGTTTTACTTCCTTTTTTCATCTTAATACTTCCTTTTATTAAGTAAATTGTATCATTTATACTCTTTTTACAAATTACCCTAAAAGGAACCGCCAGTTCGGACAGCCCCTTTTCAAAATCTTATTCTTTTACCGCACCGATTAATTCATTTACATCGGCAACCTGATATTTTTTCATATAATCCAGAATCCCCTCCGCCGTCTCTTTTCCTGCAAAAGGATTTGAGAAGTTGGCAGCGCCCACGGAAACTGCGGTTGCCCCTGCTAAAAGAAATTCCACCGCATCCTCTCCGTTACGGATCCCCCCCATTCCAATCACCGGAAGGGATACGGCGTGAGCCGCCTGATATACCATCCTAACCGCAATGGGTTTGATGGCCGGTCCGGACAAGCCTCCCGTTTTATTCGCCACGGCAAAGGTGCGCTTATGTATGTCAATCTTCATACTGGTTAGTGTATTGATCAGAGAAATCACATCCGCACCGCCGGCCTCAGCCGCCTTTGCCATCACCGTAATATCTGTTACATTTGGGCTAAGCTTCATAATAATCGGCTGTTTTGCGCACTTTTTTACTTCCCTGGTAATTGTTTCCAGCGCTGACGGGTCCTGTCCGAAGGCAATGCCTCCTTCCTTCACATTGGGACATGATACATTGATTTCCAGCATGTCCACCGGCTGATCCGAAAGCTTTTCTACCACTTCACAATAGTCCGTAATACTTTTTCCACAGACATTCACAATCAGCCTTGTATCAAATTGTCTGATAAAGGGAATATCTCTCTCAATAAAAACATCCACACCCGGATTCTGCAGGCCGATGGCATTGATCATGCCGCTGTGAGTTTCCGCAATACGGGGTGTTGCATTGCCGGCCCAAGGTGCATTGGCAACTCCCTTAACCGTAATCGCTCCCAAAAGACCCAGATCGTAAAATTCGCTGTATTCTTTTCCGGATCCAAAGGTTCCGGATGCGACCATAACCGGATTTTTAAGCTCCACCCCCGCAAGATTTACTCTTGTTTTGTATTCCATGCTTTCCTTCTCCTCTCAAATTTCAATTTCTTCCGCCGAAAATACCGGTCCGTCCTTGCAGACGCGTTTATTCTTCACATGTGTGTAGCCGTCCGTTTCCTTTGACTTGCAAACACAGCCCAGACAGGCGCCTACTCCGCAGGCCATACGCTCTTCCAGAGAGAGGAAGCAGTCCATTCCCTGTTCTATTGCATATTCCTTCAGCGCGCGCAGCATGGGAGTCGGACCACAGGCAAAGACAGCGTCTGCCGTCAGTTCATTTTCCCAAACGGCATCCAGTACATTGCCTTTTGTTCCCAAGCTGCCATCCTCCGTAGCAATATACACAGTTCCGTTCTGTTCCAATTCTTTTTTCAAAAACAGTTCACTGTTTCGGTAGCCAGCTACAATCTGCTTTTCCCCGGAAAGCTGACGGGAAAGCTCTACCATCGGAGGTATGCCAATGCCTCCGCCAATCAGCAATACCTTCCGGTAGCCCTTGTCCAAAGGAAAACCGTTGCCCAGAGGACCTACGACATTCAATGTATCTCCGGCCCGGCATGCCGAGAATTCTTCCGTTCCTTTTCCTGCCACTCTGTATACAATCCGAATTCTCCCCTGCCCCTTATCCGCCTCGCAGATACTGATAGGCCGGGGAAGCATGCGGCTTGCATCATTGCAATATATGGAAAGAAACTGTCCCGGAACCGCCAAAGCAGCAATTTGACCGGCTTGAAGCCACATACTGTAAATATCCGCAGCAATCTTTTTTTGTTCCGTAATTACTGCAAGTTCTTTGTATTTCATCTCCATATCCTCCTGATACTGATTACTTTTTTATTTCGGCTCGATAATATCCATTCTTCAGCAGCCATTCTTCCATCAGTATACCATATTCCATTTTATTTTTTAAACTAAATTTGAGACAAGTATTTCTTATGCACCTTTAAGCTTTTCTCTTCGGTAAAGCAGCCCGCAAATCAGGCTTCCCATCACCACACACCCCAAAATCATCAGCGCGCAATGCATGAAAAAGGTATCCGGCAGAATGGTGATCACCGGATCGGTTACCGGATCAAAAATCCAGTAATCATTGTTAAATGCCAGATGATGAAATGCTACGAAAGCCCAATCCCAATTCAGTGCCACCAGAATCCCTAACACGGCCGGCAAGGCCACGGCTAAAATCGAGGTCAGCTTCAGATATTTATACTCTCTTCTGCGGAAACAGAACACAATACCTGCCGTACTCAATACGGTGCCTGCTATTGCCATGTATTTAAACAGATTAAATATATCGCGCACCTCTTCAAAGTGAATCCTTCCCGGTTCTGACATGGCCAGACCGGGAAATTCCAGGCGCCCGCCGCCAAAGGACATGTTATAATCAATCAGCACATCATAATTATCCCGAATCTCCTCCCTGGAATACCCGGACTGCTCCGGAATATTCAGTGCGGAAATATCCAGATAATAGAGGGGCCGAAAAGCCAGCGTAAATACCACGGACACAGAAATAATGGTCAGTGTCAATACAAGGGCCAGTACTGTGTGAAATGCAAGATTATTCTTTTTCATCCTATTTTATCCTCCACCTGTTCTGCAGTCTCCCAAAACGGAAAAACCTCGCCAACCCTCAAGACTCCTCTCGAAAATCGGCAAGGTTCTTACTTCGCTTCCGGTTCACCCGCTCATCCAATCACATCGCTCATATCATACCGGCCCGCAGGCTTACCGGCCAGAAACTTCGCCGCCTGTACGGCTCCCTTTCCGAAAACCGCTCTGGAATAAGCCCGATGCTCAAAGGTCAGCACTTCGTCCGTTCCTGCAAAAATCACATCGTGATCCCCTACAATGGTTCCCCCGCGCACAGCCGAGATTCCAAGCTCCCTGGCCTCCCGCTTTTTACGCACCTGGCTTCTGTCATACACATAGGTATATGCTCCGCCCTCCGCCTCATTGATGGCGTCCGCAAGGGCGATGGCCGTTCCGCTGGGCGCGTCAAGCTTTTGATTGTGGTGTTTCTCCACAATCTCAATATCAAAGCCTGCCTCCGACAGGACCGGCGCCGCCTCCTTCAAAAGCTTCAAAAGAAGATTAATCCCCACGGACATATTTGCGGACTTTAAAACGGCAGTCTTCCTGGCAGTCTCCTCTGCCTTCTCAAGCTGCGCCTTGGAAAGCCCCGTGGTGCACAGAACCACCGGCAGCTTCCTGGCCGCACAATAATCAAGCAGCCCCTCAACCGCACCTGCATTAGAAAAATCAATTGCCACATCCGCCTCCACATCACAGTCCCCAATATCCGAAAATACGGGAAACGGATTGGACACACCGTCAAAGGTATCCACGCCTGCCACAATCTCCGCTTCCGCATCTTCCTTCAGCAGGCCCGCAATCATCTGTCCCATCCGGCCGTTACAGCCGTGCATCAGTACTCTAATCATTTATTTAACCTCGATTCCGAAATCAATCATTGCTTTCTTAAGATTCTCCCTGTGCTCCGGCTCCATCTCGGTAAGCGGCATCCGCAAAGGTCCCGCCTCCATACCCATCATATTGAGCGCCGCCTTCACGGGAATGGGATTCACCTCACAGAACAGTTGATCCACCAGGGGGATCGCCCGAAGCTGTATCTCACGGCTGCCTGCAATATCACCCTCCAGAAACCTGGCCACCATATCATGGGTTTCCTTAGGAGCCACATTCGAAAGCACGGAAATCACGCCGTATCCCCCCAGTGACAGCAGAGGAACCACCTGATCGTCATTTCCGGAATACAGCTCGATACATCCGTCCGCAAGCTCCATCAGCTTCGCCACCTGCGAAATATTGCCGCTGGCTTCCTTGATGCCTACTATATTCTTCACATTCTTAGCAAGCTCCACGGCAGTCTGAGGCTGAATATTACAGCCAGTCCGGCCGGGAACATTGTACATAATGATCGGCAGTTTTACGGAATCGGCAATGGCCGTATAGTGGACGATCAATCCCTTCTGAGTAGCCTTATTGTAGTAAGGCGTTACAATCAGCAGAGCATCCGCCCCATATTTTTCCGCCTCTTTGGACAGGTAAATTGCCGTCTCCGTACAATTGGAGCCTGTTCCTGCAATCACCGGAACTCGGCCTGCCACATGATCAATCGTGAACTTAATTGCCTCCAGATGCTCCTCATGGGTCAAAGTGGAAGACTCCCCCGTGGTGCCGCAGATCACAATAGCGTCCGTGTGATTTTCAATCTGATAGTCCAGAAGCTCCGCAAGCTTCGGAAAATTAATCTCTCTGTTCTCTGTAAACGGTGTGACAATCGCCACCGCCGCTCCCTTAAAAATAGCCATAGCCTACCTCCATTCGAATCAAAAGTGGGGCCGACCCTTACCGAAGTCCGCCCCTAAAGAATCGCTCTTTTACCATGAATTCTTTTTGATAGCGCCCCATCAGTGTCTGATGACAGTCATATACCTCTTCGGCATATGCCCAAGAAACCGCCTGCAGAAAGCCGTCTCTTTCGGCGTCCGCCCCTTTTCCTCTCCTTCCTCTATGTCTGCCATATCCGAAAAGGTACTCTTGGAGAACGCAACCTCTATCATGCTTGTATGAAATTGTCCATATTAGTCTTACTGTACCACACGGCTATTTGATTGTCAACGAAATTTCCTCCGATTCCAGCACCTTATTTCAAAGTGTCAATCTTCACCACATCATCGGCATATGGATAAAGGGATTCGCACATATTGATTCCCGTAAGAACCAGCTCCATGCTCTCGTCCTTCGTCTCAACCAGGGCCTTCAGCTCCTCCTCCGTGATAATCTCCCTGTCCACCAGTCCCAGAACCTCGTCCAGGATCAGAAGGTCGCACCCGTCCGTTGTCATCACCTTTCTGGCAAAATTCAAGCCGTTACGGATATTCACGGCCTCCTCCGCCTGCTGCTCCGGTGACAAGGACTGATAATCCACATCCCACTTTTCAAAGGAAAAAACCTTAATATCCGGCTCCAGACGCTTGATAAACTCATCCTTTTCCTTCACCTTTCCCTTAAGGAAACGGATGATAATCACGGACTTTCCATTGCTGGCTCCGGTAATTCCCCGGCCAATAGCAGCAGAGGTCTTGCCCTTTCCTTCGCCGCAGATAATCATAATCTGTCCCTTCACCATCCCTGCACTCCTTTCCTGCTCCCGAAACCAAAGGCCGGAGCATCAGATGTCGTGTTGTAATCTCGGTATTGTGTAATGCATCTATCATACACCAATTACGCAGGAAATGCAAATTTTTCCGTATTATCAAGCTATAATCGCGTCCGAATACAGGAATTAATTCTCCTGATAATCCAATTTGCTCACCGAAACCTCATAGGCCACTCTCTTTTCCGATTCCTCTTCATCTATTTTCTTTACATATTCCCGGCTCTGTATCCTGCCCCAGATCTGAGCATGGCCGCCCACCTCAAAGCCGGAGGCAAAACGGGCGTTTCTGCCCCAGCAGATACAGGGAATATAATCTGATTTTCCATAGGGGCGGTTCACCGCAATCAGCAAATCCGCAATCTCCCTGCCCAGAGGAGTTTTCCGATAAACAGGCGTCTTACATATGTATCCGTCCAGATAAATCTGGTTGGTTTTTGCATTTTCCACCTCATCCTCCAAAAATTCCACCTCTCTGGCAAACACAGACAGCACCAGTCTGTTCTTCTTCTCTTCGTGCCTGTTGTAGGAGCGGAACTGGCCGGCCACCCGGATGTACTCTCCGGTATAATCCTCTTCCACATTGATCAGCCGCTCTGAAATCATGACCGGAATAATATCCGCCGAATCGCTCAGACGCCTTACCAGTACATCCATCATGTAAAAGCCCTCCCCGAAGACCTCATGGCTGAATGTAAATTCCGAAACAATTTCTCCGATTACCGACACTTGGTTGTTTTCAATGACCTTATCTGACATTACGCAAGTTCTCCCTTCTTCTTCTTGTATTTTGGTATCTTTACATATATATGAAGAAGAAAACGGCTTTAGAACCATTTTCCGGAAAATTAATAATTTTTTTATTTCCCGGGTCATTTTCCTGTTGTATTCCCGCATAAATGTGGTAAACTGTATAAGTTAATGATACAAAAACAAGAAAAAGTGCGGCGCCGTATTCATTATGAAATTACCCTTGCGGATAATGACATTTACGCAATCATGAATACGATGCGGTCCGAGCAGTTATGAGGAAGCAGTTATGAAAAGAGAAGACATTCGAAATATTGCAATTATTGCCCATGTAGACCATGGAAAAACCACTCTGGTGGATGAGCTGTTAAAGCAAAGCGGCGTATTCCGCGCCAATCAGGCGGTGGCCGAGCGCGTAATGGACTCCGGCGACATTGAACGGGAGCGCGGCATTACCATCCTCTCCAAAAATACGGCAGTTACCTATAAGGACATCAAAATCAATATCATTGATACGCCGGGCCATGCGGATTTCGGCGGTGAGGTGGAGCGTGTTCTCAAGATGGTCAACGGCGTCATTCTGGTAGTAGACGCCTTTGAGGGTTCTATGCCCCAGACCAAGTTTGTGCTCCGCAAGGCCCTGGAGCTGGAGCTTCCGGTGATCGTCTGTATCAATAAAATTGACCGGCCGGACGCAAGGCCCGCGGAGGTGATTGACGAGGTTCTGGAGCTTCTGATGGATCTGGACGCATCGGACGCGCAGCTTGACTGTCCCTTTGTCTTTGCCTCTGCAAGAGACGGCTACGCGCTCCGGAATCCGGAGGATGAACCGAAGGACATGACGCCTCTCTTTGAGACAATTATCAACGCCATTCCCGCTCCCGAAGGGGATCCGGAGGCCGGAACCCAGGTACTGATCAGCACCATCGACTATAATGAGTATGTGGGGCGCATCGGCGTCGGCAAGGTGGACAACGGCTCTATCCGGGTCAATCAGGAGATGGTGATGGTCAACCACCACGATCCCGATCAGTGCAAAAAGGTAAAGATCAGTAAGCTCTACGAATTTGACGGTCTGAATAAGGTGGATGTAACGGAAGCCGGTATCGGCTCCATCGTAGCCATCTCCGGCATTGCGGATATCCGTATCGGAGATACTCTGTGCTCCCCGGATGACCCTAGGCCCATCCCCTTCCAGAAAATCTCCGAGCCCACCATCGCCATGCATTTTCTGGTAAATGACAGCCCCCTTGCGGGAAAGGAAGGAAAATATGTCACCTCCCGCCATCTGCGTGACCGTTTGTTCCGGGAGCTGAATACGGACGTCAGCCTCCGGGTGGAGGAGACGGAAACTACCGAATGTTTCAAAGTATCGGGACGGGGCGAGCTTCATTTATCCGTCTTAATAGAAAATATGCGCCGCGAGGGCTATGAATTCGCCGTAAGCAAGGCGGAGGTTCTCTACCGTACGGATGAAAAGGGACATAAGCTGGAGCCCATGGAGCGCGCCTACATTGATGTGGACGACGAGTATTCGGGAAATGTTATTCAGAAGCTCGGGGAACGCAAGGGCGAGCTGCTGAATATGAACAGCAACGGCAGCGGCTCCACACGTCTGGAATTCCTCATTCCCGCCCGGGGCCTGATTGGATACCGGGGCGAATTTCTCACGGACACCAAGGGAACCGGCGTGCTGAATACGATTTTCGAGGGCTACGGCCCCTACAAGGGAGACATTCAGTACCGCAAGCAAGGGTCGCTGATTGCTTTTGAAGCCGGAGAAGCCATTACCTACGGTCTCTTTAACGCCCAGGAGAGAGGCTCTCTCTTTATCGGCCCCGGCGAAAAGGTTTATGCCGGTATGGTCATCGGCCAGAACGGCAAGGCGGAGGATATTGAGCTGAATGTATGCAAGACCAAAAAGCTGACCAACACGCGTTCCTCCAGTGCGGATGAGGCCCTGAAGCTGACACCGCCCAGAGTTTTAAGCCTGGAACAGTGTCTGGAGTTTATTGATACGGACGAGTATCTGGAGATTACGCCCAAGTCCTTAAGAATCCGCAAGAAGATCCTGGATCCCACTCTCCGAAAGAGAGCCGCAATGAATCATAAATAGTTTTCTTTTTCTAAATTTTGTGTTACAATGGAGAGCATAGGAGGTTATTCTATGAAAAACCAGAGACATAAACGTAAAGAAATCTATTCCGTTCTTATGGTCTCCAACACAGATGGAAAAAGCAGACAGTTCCAGGTTTCCGCTTTTACACTTCGTCTTTGTGCCGGTCTCATCGTCGGCCTCTGTCTTGTCATAGGCTGGCTCATCTACCAGGCCTCCGTGGCTGACGGAGTGCGGCAGGTTCTCCGACAGGAGGTCGCCGCTTTGAAGGAACAGCTTCAAACTCTTGAGACGGAACGGGAAGACCTGACAAAAGATAAATTGACACTTGCTGCGGAGAATGAGGCCTTACGCCGTCAGACCGAGGCTGCGGATGTACCGGAGGAAGAGCCCCGGGAAGAAGAATCGGAGGATGCTGCGGATCCCGCCTTTCCCAGCCTATACCCCTCCGACGGCGCCGGTATTTTGAAAACATCCTATTCGGAGGAGCAGCCCTACATTGCCATCAGCGCTTACACGGACGGCCATATTGTTGCCGCCGGGAACGGCGTCGTGACAGCCGTCAGCTCCGATGACACATATGCTCATATTATTGAGGTGGAACATGAAGGGGGCTATAAGACACGCTATCTGCTTCACCAGGACTGTGAAGTAAACACGGAGGAGGGCGCACAGGTAGAAGCCGGAGATACGTTAATGACCATTACATCCGATGACTGTCAGCTGGACTATCAGGTTCTTTTAAATGATGAGCCAATTGATCCGCTTTCCGTTATTGATGCAAAAGGATAAACAGCGGCAGAATGCTGCGGATAAGTTAAGGAGGATTTTAACATGTTAGGAAAAAGCAAACCAGCCATCACTACTTCTACGGCAGAAACACAGACTGCCAAGATTGGTACTATCATTGGCCCCGGAGCCATATTCAAGGGCGACATCACCGCACCGGAAGCTATCCGTATCGATGGAACACTCACCGGCAACTGCGTATGCAAGGGTAACTTAATTCTCGGAACTGAGGGGCAGATCAAGGGCAATATCAAGGCTCAGAATGTGATTCTTTCCGGTAAGGTTGTAGGTGATGTGGATTCCTCCGGAAAACTGGAGCTGCTTTCCACCGGCAAGCTGTCCGGTAACATCACGGCCCGCTCCCTTGTCATTGATGAGGACGCATTCTTCGACGGCAGATGCGCCATGGTAACAAACCATGCGGCTGCACTGGAGATTGAGGAAGAGGAGCCGGAAGAGGATGTCCAGGAAGACGGTAAGGCAAGCGTGGATAAGTACTAAAAATGGTTCTCCATGGATTTTTTACATATTATTAAAACGGGTGCCGGATTTTTCCGGCACCCATTTGCTTTATAACTTCTATATTCCGGTCCGCTCTACACTTCAAACAGCAGATCCCCGTAGGAAGGCATCGGCCACATATCCTTTGCCACAAGCATTTCCAGTTTGTCTACCGGCTGACGCAGAGCTTCCATAGCCGGAACCACCACATTCTGAAAATATACCGCCCGTTCTCTTCCCTCCTTCTTTCCCTGAGAGTCATCCGTCACCTCCGTAAGCTTCCGAAGGGCCGCCTTTGTAGCCGCAAGCAGGGAAGAACACTCCTTTAAAAGATCGATCTGCACGCTGATATTGGCCTCCCCGCAGGCCTGCCGAATCTGATTCACGGAGGTTGCAAGGGCCGTGGTATATTGGAGAACTGCGGGAATAATATGCTTGCTGGCAATATCAATCATGGAGCGGGCCTCAATGTTAATGGCCTTGGCATAGGTCTCATATTGAATCTCCGCACGGGATTCCAGTTCCGCTCTGGTAAATACGCCGAAGCGCTCAAACAGCTCCACGGTTTTCGTTTCTGTCAATACCGGGATAGCATCCACCATCGTCTTAATATTAGGAAGTCCCCGGCGCTTCGCTTCCTCCACCCATTCCTCCGAGTAGCCGTTGCCGTTGAATACAATCCGCTGATGCTCCGAAGCATACTTTTTAATCAGATCATGGACCGCCATATCAAAGTCCTTCGCCTTCTCCAGGCAGTCACAGGCTTCGGAAAATGCCTGAGCCGCTATGGTATTGAGCACCACGTTAGGCGCCGCTATGGAATCCCTGGAACCCACCATACGAAACTCAAACTTATTGCCCGTAAAGGCAAAGGGAGAAGTACGGTTCCGATCCGTAGCATCCTTGGCAAAGTCGGGAAGTGTCTTAACCCCTGTGTGCAGATGACCTCCCCGCAGACTGTGAGTAGCCTCACCGGTGCTGATTAGCTGTGAGAGCACATCCTCCAGCTGTTCCCCAAGATAGACGGAAATAATCGCCGGAGGCGCCTCACTGGCTCCCAAGCGGTGGTCATTGCCCACATCCGCCGCAGATTCCCGAAGAAGGGCCGCATGATCATCCACCGCCTTTAAGATGCAATTCAATATCAGAAGAAACTGTATGTTCTCATGGGGGGTCTTTCCCGGATCCAGGAGGTTGATCCCATCATCCGTAATCAGCGACCAGTTGTTGTGCTTTCCGGAGCCGTTAACTCCGGCAAAAGGCTTTTCATGGAGCAGGCATTGGAGCCCGTGCTGATAGGCGGCCTTTTTCAAGGTCTCCATGACAAGCTGATTGTGATCCACCGCCACGTTGCACTCCGCATAGATGGGGGCAAGCTCATGCTGACCGGGAGCAACCTCATTGTGCTGTGTCTTGGCGGACACACCGAGCTTCCACAATTCTTGGTTCACATCCTCCATAAAATCGGCAATCCGTTCCCGGATAACCCCGAAGTAATGATCGTCAAGCTCCTGTCCCTTGGGAGGCATGGCACCGAAGAGGGTACGCCCGGTAAAAATCAGATCCTTGCGCTTCAAGTACTTTTCCCGATCCACCAGGAAATATTCCTGTTCGGCTCCTACGGAGGGCGTTACTCTCCGGGAGGTTTCATTTCCAAAGAGGCGCAAAAGACGAAGGGCCTGCCTGTTAACGGCCTCCATGGAGCGCAGAAGCGGCGTTTTCTGATCCAGAGCCTCTCCTTTATAGGAGCAAAAAGCCGTAGGTATGTACAGAATGGCTCTGGAGCCGTCCGCATCCTTTTTTACAAAGGCCGGCGAGGTACAGTCCCAGGCCGTATACCCCCTTGCCTCAAAGGTAGCCCTTAAGCCGCCTGAGGGAAAAGAGGAGGCGTCCGGCTCTCCCTTCACAAGCTCCTTTCCGGAAAACTCCATCAGAACCTTACCGTCGGTCTTGGGCGCCGAGAGAAAGGCATCGTGCTTTTCCGCAGTCGCTCCGGTCAGCGGCTGAAACCAATGGGAGTAATGGGTGGCTCCCTGTTCGATGGCCCACTCCTTCATCTCATGAGCCACCACATCGGCTACTGCCAGATCCAGTTCTTTTCCCTCCTGTATGGTCAGCTTCAGCTCCCGGTAAATTTTTTTCGGCAGACGCTCCTGCATCACCGTATCATTAAATACATTTTCTCCGAATAATTTCGATATATTAATCTTCTCAGCCATTCTATTCTCCCCCGCAGGTTTTACTGTCCTAAAATCATACGAAAATACCGGGAAACAAGACAGCTGACTTATTTCCCGGCGCCCCGAATATTTTTCTGCTTAAGCTTTTCCTACGGAACCGAAGATCTCCATCTTCTCCTTCACAGTTTCCTTGATTGCCTCAAAGCCGGGAGCCAGAAGCTTTCTCGGGTCATAGCCCTTGCCCTGCTGATCCTTGCCCTCTTCCACATACTTTCTGGTTGCGGCTGCGAAGGATAACTGGCACTCGGTATTCACATTAATCTTGGATACGCCCAGATCAATGGCCTTCTTAATCATATCGGTAGGAATTCCCGTACCTCCGTGAAGCACCAGAGGCATCTCGCCGGTAAGCTGCTGAATGGCATCCAGAGTCTCGAAGCTTAAGCCTGCCCAGTTCTCCGGATATTTTCCGTGAATGTTGCCGATTCCGGCTGCAAGGAAATCAATGCCAAGATCTGCGATAGCCTTGCACTCCTTGGGATCCGCACACTCGCCCATGCCGATGACGCCGTCTTCCTCGCCTCCGATGGAGCCGACCTCCGCCTCCAGGGAAATGCCCTTGTCCGCGCAGACCTTTACCAGTTCCTTGGTCTTCTCGATATTCTCCTCAATGGGATAGTGAGAGCCGTCAAACATGATAGAGGAGAATCCTGCCTCGATGCACTTGTAGCATGCGTCATAGCTGCCGTGATCCAGGTGAAGAGCCACGGGAACGGTGATGTTCAGCTCCTCAAGCATGCCGTTTACCATGCCTACCACAGTCTTATAGCCTGCCATGTACTTTCCTGCACCCTCGGATACGCCGAGAATCACGGGAGAATTATTCTCCTGTGCGGTCAGAAGTACTGCCTTGGTCCACTCCAGGTTGTTAATGTTGAACTGGCCTACCGCATAGTGGCCTGCCTTTGCTTTCTTAAGCATTTCCGCTGCTGATACTAACATTGTACTTTACCTCCGTTTTTTATAGATACTCTTTTTCATACCTGTCCATTATATATGATCCGGCCGGTGTGTTGCAAGATTTTTTTCACAGGTTATACTCTTTCTGCACTCCTTTGTCACACGAATCTCCACGGCCCTGGGGTTGTTGGAAATCGTCACGGATCTGTGCTCGCCCCCGAACTCTCCGTCCAGTGTCCAGGGAATGGGTTCCTGTGCTTCTACCTCAATCCGGGCACTGCGGAAGGAATACATGTATTTGCTGTCTATCTCCTTTACCAGAAGTGCCGCCAGAATATCCTGGAGCTCCATCGCATTCTTCGGCCTGCGGATGAAGGTCACCTCATACACGCCGTCGTCAAAGACCACATCCTTGCCTATGATTCCCTTAAATCCCCCTACGGACTTGGAATTGGTCACCATGCCGAAGAGGAAGTCTCCCTCAAAGCTCATTTCGCTGCTTGTCACCTTGAGCTGATAAGACTTTACATTGTAAATGCTTTTCATGCCCTCCAGAATATAGGCCATCTGTCCCAGAACATTCTTGATCTCCTGCTTAGTGGAGTAGGATACCCCCGTAAAAATGCCGAAAGCCGCGATATATATAAAGCTGTTATCATTAAAAGAACCCACATCACAGAGAAAATTTTCTCCCTGTACGGCGATCCGCGCCGCCTCTTCCATATTGACGGGGATCTTTAAGGACCTTGCAAAATCATTGCAGGTGCCTGCCGGAATATAGCCGACGGGAACCTTATGCTTCCGGCGCATCATTCCGGTTACTACCTCGTCAAGTGTTCCGTCTCCGCCGCTGCACACCACCAGATCATAGCCCTCCGGCATCTGCTCCATCTGTTCCACAGCATCCCCCGCCCCTCCGGTGGGGTACACCGTCAGTTCATATCCTGCATCCGCCATCACCTTCAGAATCCCGTAAAGCTTCCCCTTAATATGCTCCTTCCCGGCATGGGGATTGTAAATAAAATATAATTTCTTACTCGGCCACTTCACAGCCCTCACCTCTCCTATTCCGATTCCGTAATATCTCTTCCGGTACATCTTTATGAAATCAGTCTCCGGCACAAATGCATATGCCTGTAAATTGATTTGTACGGAATATTACTGTTTAAGCAAAAATTGAACCCAGGATAGTATACGATAAAATGGTCATAATAAACGCGGCCAGAAGCACTCCCAGGATCACCGCCGGAAATGCTTTCTTAAAGCGGATTCCCAGAAGGGCCGCAATCAGAGAACCTGTCCAGGCGCCTGTCCCCGGCAGGGGAATTCCCACAAAGAGCAGCAAGCCCCAGAATTCATATTTTTCAATCTGATCCTTTTTATTCATCGCCCGGCTTTCCAGCTTTTCCACCATGGGGCGGAACAGCTTTGTCTTTTTCAGCCAATTGAAAATCGCCGTGATAAACAGTAAGATAAAGGGAACAGGAATCAGATTTCCCACAATACAGATAGGAATGGCCCGCCACATCTCCACATCCAGAAATGCCGGTCCCGCCGCCAGAAGGCCTCCTCTCAGCTCCAGTATGGGAATCATGGAAATGATAAAAATAACCAGCTCCTTTGCCGCACTTCCTCCCAGATTTTCCACAAACCATTGTACCAATGTCTCTGTCATCGTTTCATATCCTTTCTCACCGGTGTACTTTTCCGCTGCCGGTTATCCTGCAAAATGGTAACATTGCTTTCATCCGCTTCATTATCTAAGCCGTGATCTCCCCCAGGGCTTTTAGAAGCGTATCCATCTCTTCGTCCGTTCCTATGGTAATCCGAAGGTAATTCCGAAGTCTTGGGGCGTCAAAATAGCGCACATAGATGCGCCTCTCCCGAAGAGCTTTAAAAATCTCTCCTGCCGGACAGGTCTCATGAGAAGCAAAGATAAAATTCGCTCCCGAATCGGGAAAGTGAAAGCCCAAAGCCTTAAGCTCCTTTTTCGTCCGTTCTCTGGTTGCCGTAAGCCTCTTAAGATTCTCCTGAAAATACGCCTCATCCCTCACCGCAGCCGTTCCCAGCTCCAGAGCCGCCCGGCTCATGGTGTAGGAGTTGAAGGAGTATTTCACATCATTCAGGTATTTGATCAGGAGGGGACTTCCTACCGCAAAGCCAATGCGCATTCCGGCCATGGAGCGGGATTTGGAAAAGGTCTGAACCACCAGAAGGTTATCATACCGATCCACAAGCTCCATGGCGGAGGGACCGGCAAAGTCCACGTAAGCCTCGTCCACAATCACAATCACATCGGGATTCCTGCGGATAATCTCTTCCACCTGGCCAAGCTCCATATAGAGCCCTGTCGGAGCATTGGGATTTGGAAAAATGATGCCTCCGTTCTCCCGAAAATAATCCTCCTTTACAATGCGGAATTCCTCATCCAGAGCTGGACGCTCATAAGGGATTCCGAACAGCTCCGCCCACACGGGGTAGAAAGAATAGGTGATGTCGGGAAACAGCACCGGCCTGCCGGAATTGAAAAAGGTTAAAAAAGCCATTGCCAGTACATCATCCGAACCCACACCCACAAAAAACTGTTCCTTCGGCCTCTGACAGCGCTCCGAAAGTGCCTCCGTCAGCATGGAGCAAGCCGGATCCGGATAGAGCCGGAAGCTTTCCTCCTTCATTTCTTCAAGGGCGCGCCGGACGCCCGGAGCCGGGGGGTAAGGATTTTCGTTGGTATTCAGCTTGATCATCCCCGGTATGTCGGGCTGCTCTCCCGGTGTGTAGGGCACAACCCTTCTTATGTTTTCCTGCCATTTTTTCATAATTGTCTCCGCTTTTCTGTTCTTATCCTCCGGAAATCTTCTCTTTTGCAGCTATGCGCATTGCGATTTCCTACTATATTACTAGAGACTGCTCTTTCTTACAACCCCTTTTTCCACAAGAAATACGGGTTTATAAGATAACTTTGCCTTGCGCAGCCCTTCCTCGCCCATGTCCTCCTCCCGGTTGAGATAGGTAAAGCCGGCTCCCTCATGTTCCGCAAACTGCTGATTAATCATGGTGTAGGCTCCCTGAACATCGGCAAATGCTTTCTCTATGTGAACTACCAGTGTATCCTTTCCCACAGGCTCTCCAATGGTGAAGGCTACGATTTTTCCGTCCACCCGCAAGGCTCCGCCCCGCATTTCCAGTTCCTCGAAAAGACGGAGATAATTCAGCGCAACGCAGATCTCCGCATGCTTTTCCTCATCCTCCTCGCAGCCGTTCAGCTCTCTCCAACGCAGGCCCATCTGAAAACATTCCTCCAGATTGTCCTTTGTGACGGGCTCATAGCTCCAGTCCGGATAGAGGATCTTAAACTTATTAATATGATTCTTTTTGCTGTGGTATTTCTTTCCGGAAAGATTTATCAGTTTTTCCGTCTCGTACACATAATCTGCGTAATCCCGCTCATAACTGATGGTAAACATCCCCGGATAAAGCGTCTCAAGCCGGGCAAAATCCTCCTTTGTCACATTGTGAAGCTGAAAAGGGCGGTTTTTTTCTTCAAAATATGCCATCAAAGCATCCAGAGCCTGTTTTAAGCTCCCCGGCCCCACAGGAACCGTAAAGGACTCTTCCCCGGAGGTGCGTCCGAACACAAGCATGTCCTCCAAAATGGCAAAGCCCACGTCATAGTGGCGGGACCACAGATAAGTATTGGCAAAGGTCATCTCGCAGCTTCGTGTTTCCGCATAGCTTAAATAATGATTGATCTGCGCCCGGTCCTCTAATTCCGGCCGCTTCAGATTGATTTCCATAGTATTCTCCATTCCAGTTCCCTAATATCCCTTATAATGTACAAATCAGTTTCCAGGTGCGGGCTTCTCAAAGATATTCGCTGACTCGTAAAGCTGATAGTAAATTCCCTTTTTCTTCATCAGCGCTTCATGATTCCCTTCCTCCACAATCCGGTTGCCTGAAAGAACGAGAATCCGGTCGGCGCCGTGAATGGTGGTCAGACGGTGTGCGATGGTAAGAGTGGTTCTTCCTGCGGCCAGCTTGTCCAGAGATTCAGACACCAGATGCTCGCTTTCATTATCAAGGGCCGCCGTCGCCTCATCCAGAAGAAGCACCCGGGGCGCCTTCAGGAATACCCGGGCAATGCTGATTCTCTGCTTCTGTCCGCCGGAGAGCTTCACTCCCCGCTCGCCCACATAGGTGTCATAGCCGTCCTTAAGCTCCATAATAAAATCGTGAGCCCCCGCAAGCCTGGCCGCCTCCATTACTTCCTTCCTGTCTGCCCCCGGCCGCCCGTAGGCAATGTTTTCATAGACGCTTCCGGAAAAAAGATATACATCCTGCTGAACCACGCCCACGCTGCCACGAAGGCTCTCTAAGGTCACCGTCTTGATATTCTGCCCGTCCAGAAGGATCTCTCCCTCCGTCGGATCATAAAAGCGGGGGATCAGATTACAAAGGGTGGTCTTTCCGCCTCCCGACGGTCCCACCAGCGCCACTTTTTCTCCCGGGCGGATGGTCAGATCAATGCCGGACAGCACCGGGGTCTGATCGTCCGGATACTCAAAGGATACGTGACGAAAGGTAATTTCTCCCTCCACATGGGTAAGTGGTACGGCTCCTTCCTCGTCAAAAATGTCTACACTGGCATCCATTAGTTCCGTGAACCGCTCAATGCCTGTCATACCTCTCTGGAACTGCTCCGCAAATTCAATAATCCGGCGTATGGTTGCCAGAAGCGTGGTCACATACAGGGTATAAGCCACCAAATCCGCCGGAGCAATCAGTCCTCTTATCATAAAGATGCCTCCGGCTACTATCACCACCACATACATCAGGCCGTCAAAGATGCGAATGGTATTCTGAAAGGCTGCCATGTACTTATAGGTCTGGCGCTTGATTTTCAAAAACTCATGATTGTCCCGGCTGAACTTCTCAAGCTCCACATCCTCATTGGCGAAGGCACGTACCACCTTATTTCCGAGAAGACTGTCCTCGATTCTGGCGTTCAGCTCACCGATATGGTTCCGCTGACGCTTAAAGGCTTTGCGCACCTGAAGGTTAAAATAGGTACAGGATACGGCCATCACCGGGATTAATGCGAAAATAATGCCGGTCAGCAAAAGGTTCACCCTTGCCAGTATCACAAAGGAGACAACGGCCTTTAAAAAGGCGATAAAGAATTCCTCCGGACAGTGATGAGCGAACTCCGTCACGTCAAATAAATCGCTGGTAATCCGGGACATAATCTGCCCCACCTTGGTGTTGTTGAAATAGTTGTCCGAGAGCTTCTGGAGATGGGCGAAGGCATCCTCACGCATATCCGTCTCAATGGCCGCCCCCATGACATGGCCTGTGTAGGCCATGTAGTAGCTGGCCATTCCGTCTACAATGCGCAACGCAAAGTATATCATGCCAATGGTTACAATGGTGCGCACCGTGAGGGCTGACAGATCGCGCATCCCAACATCGGTAATATGGCGCAGAATCAAGGGCAGAATCATCTCGCAGACCGTAGTGAGCGCTGCGCAGAAGAGATCCATAACCATGATTCCCGTATATTTTTTGTAGTAGGGAACGAATCTTTTTAAGAGTGTACTTGTTTTCATTGCTTTTGTTTCCATTTTATTTTGCCCGGTTTCCTGTATTTTTTTCATTGACAACCATAATAGTGTAACACATATATATAAGTTTTTCCAGAAGAAAAAGGACGCCGGTTTATTTTTCGGCATCCCTTTTATTAAATCTTATTCATTTGCTGTTTTTTCTTTTTCTTAAGAGCGGTAATAAGAGCAATTGCAGCGCATACAAAAAATAATTCCTTATGCAAACAGTTTCTCTTTATACACGCCGTCCGCAATCAGCTTCTTGAAGGAATCCACTACAGACTGTTTATCCTCCTTGTAGGTAACGCCGAACCATTTGTCCTTTGTCTCCAGTACCTTTACGGTAGCTTTCTGCTGTTTTAACAGGCCGTCAATAATTCCCGGAAGAAGGTACTCGGCCTTCAGATCTCCCGGTTTTACATTGCCCAGGAATTCAATAAAGCCTTTCTCAATTTCATCCAGAAGCTCCGGGGTTAATCCCCACATATTCATGGAAACATAACTCTTTGCATCAACAAGAACCGGTTTTCCGTCCTCTCCCGGAACGGCTGCGCCTCCGCCCGGAAGCTTCTCAATGCCGGAGGTCTCCACAACATCCGTCAGATATCCGTTCTCTACCTTGCAGATTCCTCTTGTAACGGCCCCGTTGTCGCTTAAGGTGTTGCCCAGAATAAAGCCTGCCATGCAGAAATCAAGCATGCCGTTATCCGCATGTTCCTCTACCAGATAATCATGAACCTTTACAAAGGCTTCCTTTCCGTAGTAATCGTCTGCGTTGATTACCACGAAAGGCTCATTTAACAGACCCTTGCAGCTAAGAACCGCCTGGCCGGTTCCCCATGGCTTGGTGCGGCCTTCCGGATTCTTAAAGCCTCCCGGCAGGTTTTCAAGCTCCTGGAATGCATATTCTACCTCCACAAGCTTTTCAATACGATTGCCGATGATCTCCTTGAAGTCCTTCTCCAGATCCCTGCGGATAATGAATACCACCTTGTTAAAGCCTGCCTCCAATGCATCATGAATGGAATAATCCATAATGATCTCACCGCTGGGTCCTACCGGCTCCAGCTGCTTGATTCCTCCGCCGAAGCGGCTGCCGATTCCGGCTGCCATAACTACTAATGCTGTCTTTTTCATCCCATTTCCTCCTACTTTAATTTGTTCGCTTTGAAAGACATTGCCGTTTTTATTCCAAGCCCCTAAAGGGTACTTTTCATTGCATTGATGATGTGAAGCACATGCTCTTCGCAAAGCTCATCCGTCAGGGCCTCCACCATAACACGAAGCAGCGGCTCCGTTCCGCTCTTGCGCACCAGAACCCTTCCATCGCTTCCAAGCTTCTCCTCGACCTCGGCAATGGCCTTCACCACAGCCGGATGATTCAGGGTTGCATCCATATCCGATACCTTCAGATTCTGCAGAAGCTGGGGATAAATCTTCACCTCAGAAGCCAGGGTTGCCAATGTGGTCTTCTTCTCCAGAATCACTTCCATGATCTTAAGAGAGGTTAAAATGCCGTCTCCTGTAGTTGCATGCTTGCTGAAAATAATATGTCCGGACTGCTCGCCTCCCAGCTGAAAACCATTGGCTGTCATATTCTCATATACGTATTTATCGCCTACCGCAGTCTTCTCATATTTCACACCAATCTTATCACAGGCCTTGTAAAGCCCCAGGTTGGACATGACTGTGGTTACAATGGTATTATCACGCAGAGCATGCTGCTCCATCATATATTTGCCGCAGATGTACATAATGCGATCGCCGTCTACCACATTACCGTTCTCATCGACTGCCAGACAGCGGTCCGCATCTCCGTCATAGGCAAAGCCTACATCCAAATGCTTCTCCTTCACAAACTCCTGCAGGGTTTCCATATGGGTGGATCCGCAGTTCGTATTAATATTCGTGCCGTCCGGATCATTGCTGATCACATAGGTCTTTGCGCCCAAAGCGTCAAAAACGCTCTTCGCAATAGCGGAGGCGCTGCCGTTGGCACAGTCCAGACCTACCCGCATATTCTTGAAGGAACGTGTCGGCAGAGAGATCAAATACCCCAGATAGCGATTCCGCCCTGCTGCAAAGTCTATGGTTCTTCCGATATTTTCTCCTGTGGCTAACGGGCGCTCCTCTATCAGCCCGTCAATGTATTTTTCTATTTTCTCCTCCACCTCGGCCTCCAGCTTATGACCCAGGCCGTTGATAACCTTGATTCCATTGTCATAGAAGGGATTGTGGCTTGCGGAAATCATAATGCCGCAGTCAAAGCCCTCCGTGCGCACCACATAAGAAACACTGGGCGTAGTGGTTACATGCAGAAGATATGCATCTGCTCCGGACGCCGTGATGCCTGCTGCCAAAGCGTACTCAAACATATAACTGCTTCTTCTTGTATCCTTACCGATTACAATCTGTGCCTTGTGATCTCTGCCATAGTACCATCCCAAGTATCTTCCTACCTTAAAGGCATGCTCTACGGTTAACTTTACGTTCGCTTCTCCCCGGAAGCCGTCCGTACCAAAATACTTTCCCATAATTTACTCCTTCTTTATGCATTTGCCTATCTTAATTATTATAGCAAATTATTGAAAATTCACAAGAAAAAATTTACGGCATCTGAGACTTATCTTTAAAATTCACCCGCTGCCCGCCCGGCGCCGCCCATGCTGTTGCGTCTTGACCCCCGCACATTTTTACGTTATCCTATAAACATGAGCTTAAAACTGAAATTACCAATTGCTTCTGGAGGATTTATGTATACATTTGTATTGCTTCTGCTTTCCATATTTAGCCTTTACATCGGAGCCTGGGCCTTTATCCGCTGGGACGCCTCCTGGCTGCGCAATCTGAATCTGGTTCCGGTGAAGATCCTTCTGATTGTCATTGCCGTTCTTTTTCTTATGGGCGCACTTTTTCTCATATACCGTCTGCTGAAAGGGTTTAAGGAGCAGGCCCTTGGAAGCTCCGCTCTTATTTGCATGATAATCCTTGTAACGGGACAGCTTGCCTTTCTGCTTCTGATTCGGCCTATGCTGCGCTATGATCCCCTGAAGGTTTTTGATATGGCAGTTGAAATGCTTCGAACCCATACTATCTCCGGCACTTATGAAACGGGATATTTTGCCCGCTATACAAATAATTATCCCATTACCATTCTGACCTACTGGTTTTTGCTCCTTCTTTCCAAATGCGGTGTCGCGCAGTCTTTTTTTATGTCTGCGGTCCAGCTTGTCAATGTTTTCTGCATCACAGGCTCTTTCTGGCTTGGATACCTTATTTTGAAGGATATTCAGGGACGGCGGATTGCCGTTTATTATCTCGCGGTCTGTGTACTCTGCCCTCTCTCCTATGTGTGGGCAGGTTATTTTTATACGGCTACCCTGTCCATGCCTTTCCTGATGGGTATTTTATATCTGTATCTGAGGCTTTCCAAAGTGCGGACAGCTTTGCACCGTGTACTTCTTGGAGGTCTGATGGGTTTTGTTCTCATTTGGGGCTACAAGCTGCGCGCTACTGCCATGATTGCCATGATTGCCGTGGTTCTTTTGGCCGCGGGGAAGCTTTTGGCATCCAAAGCCTCCTTTTCTGCCGCTGTCCGGACATATCTTCCCACAGGAGCAGCCTTTTTGCTGACCGCAGCTCTCTCTCTTGGCTTTTGGAATATTGCCGTCAATCGTTATGTAACCTTCGATTACAAAAATACCGGCTTTCCCATGATTCACTGGGTCATGATGGGCGCCCGCTGGGACGGCTCCTTTGATCAGTCGGACGAGCTCTTTACCTCCGGCTTTGATACAAAGGAAGAAAAAACAGAGGCTGACAAGCAGGTGCTTCTGGAACGCATCCGGGAAGCGGGACCTGTGGGGCTTATCTCCCTTACGGGACGCAAGCTCTTAAATACCTGGGTGGACGGCACGGATACCTATCAGGCTGAAAACAGCTTTGCTTCCCACGGCAAAATCTATGATTATCTGCTCGGCAGCAAAAGCGGGCCTCTCGCCCTGTACAGCCAGGCTTTTCGGGCCCTTGAGATGCTCCTTGTGGGTTTCAGTGCGCTCCATAGCTTTTTGGCGCTTATAAAACGCAAAAAACTACCCGGGCTTTTTCCTGTTCAGCTAACTTTTTTAGGCGGTATGGCCTTCCATATTCTGTGGGAAACCAGTCCCCTTTACAGCATTGGTTTTACTGTTTTAGGCTTTATGCTGCTCGCTGACAGTATGGCTTCTCTCTCGGAAGCATGTGCTTCCACGCCGCTCATGCGAAAAAGCGGAATTTTATATAGGACAGCTTCTCTTTTTCTCCTGCTTCTGCTGATTGCCGGAAAAAAGGAGCTGGTTGACACGCCCATAGAGGAGTGGGATTATTGCGTGGATCAGTATCAATATGCGGGCGGCTATGACGGTTATGTGAAGAATTACGATGAAAGCTATGTCCAGACCTTTGCTGCGGATCGGCCTTTTAACCGCATTTCCATCCGTGTCATTAACCCTGTGGGAGAATCCAATCAATCCGCTTTTTGTGTGAAGCTGACAGACGAGAACGGAAATATCCTTTATGACAATGACCGTTTTCTTTCCGGTATGGTTGAAAAAAATAAACCCTACGAATTTGTCCTGGATCCCGTTACTCCCTCCGGGCTTACCGGCTATACCCTGGAGATCGTCCCCGGTTATATCGAAGGGGAAAACAGCCTGGAATTTCTCTCCTACAATACAGGCAATTGCGATATGTATTCCGGCGGATATCTCACAACAGGAGGAAAAGCCCAAGAAAAAGGCGATCTAGCATTCGCTGTTTACGAATACAAGATCACCACTTATTTCAGCTTAAAGTTCTACCTTGCCCTCAGTGCCGTTCTTCTTTTACTGGCCGCAGGAATTACGGTGCTAATGAAGCGCTTGATTTAAAAAGAGTCAAACGATGCTATAGGCATTTAATTGCCTAAAAGTATATATTCCTCATTCCGGTACAGTACCTCTGTGCCCGCAAACCGATCCATATACTGCTCATACTGCCCTTGCTCCAGATAAAGTACTGCCGGTTCCGTTTCAGTGAGGTATCCCTCCACACCGCCGTCCATACAGTGGAAATCACCGCTTATCTCTGCTAAGAACAGCATATTCTGATCCCAGGTTCCCAGGTTTTCCGGATTCTCCGTAGGAACCATAATATAGGCCCTCAGCCCGGCATAGGAAGAATCACGCTCCGCGCTTTCCTGAATAAAAAGCTGAAAGCCGTCCCCGTGGGCTCCGCGGATCACCTCAAAATAGGCGCCCCGCATATAATAGCCTACCATAAATATGCAGAGGAAAGCGGCCATCCATTTACCTGCCCAAAAAAGCTCATTTTTCAGGCTTGAAACGCCTTTCTCAGCTCCTCCGCTCTTCAACCGCAGTTCATCATACCCCTGCTTTGCAGGTATGGATACCTGAAGCACATAACCGAGGAAAATCGCCGCCGCAAGAAACAAAGGAACCGTACAGGGATAACAGTACCAAATCAGCTTTGTCCGAATACAGGAAAATCCAAGAAAGGGAATAAAAAACCACAGAAGATACCCAATCCCTTCCTCAAGCACCGTTCTTTTCCATATTCTGCTTCGAAGCATCACAAACATCCCCATGCCAATCCCCAGGATACAAATCAGCAAAAGCCACCGGTAAATATAAGCCTCATGTCCAAACACGGTATCATAATAAAAAGAAAACGGAAATTCATGCCCCTCATAATTGGCCCCGCCTGTCCGGGCCAGCAGATCCACCTTGATCATCCGGTCAAGAAAAGCAAAGCCATCCCTTGTATAGCGCCAGCCGAACCAGAACAGCAGAGGCCCAAATACGGAAAGCAGGAACCAGCCCCACTCCCTGGCTTTTATGGCAAAAAGCTCTCTCGTCAAAAGCAGATACAGACCGCCAATCACCGCAATCATACCGGCATGCCAGCTTTTTGTAAGAAAGGCCAGTGAAAATAAAAGGCCGCAGGCATAGAGATTTTTGTGGTTCTTTCGGATTCGGAGCATAGCCAGCATGGCGAAGGTAAAAAACAGAAGATACGGTGCGTCCGCATCACCGGATCTGGCCAAATGTGCGGACAGAGGCCTGGTATTGGCACAGAAAAAGCCCATTACCAGTAAAGATGCCTCCTTACCGTACCTCTTAGCAAACAGGCCGCAGCCAATTCCTGTCAGAAGATATGACAGGGCTGAGATAAACCGCAGGCCGAATACTCCATACCCAAACAGCCGAAAGCCAAGTACAATTCCCCAATAGCTGACGGAGGGCTTCAGATTCCAGTCATCAACCTCATAGTTATAGGTATGACGGATATAATCCCCGTTTTGTATCATCTCATAAGCATTGACGCCGTGCCTGGCCTCATCCCAGGAATCCACATATTGGACATCGAGGCAGCGGAAGCAATAAAAGGCCAGTGTCAGGCAGGCCGCAGCAAAAAAGAACCAATAATATTTTTCAAAGAATTCAATGGCCGTACCATACGCTCTTTTCAGCATTTTGACCTCCTATTCCGGTTCCGTAATCTCTCAGCTACTGCTCCAGCGTCCCGCAGTACACACTGTACATCACATCCGCAAACTGCTGATCACCCGCGTCTCCCGGATGCAGCGCATCCCCGGGCTCAAAATTATCCCGGCTGTTGTGCATCAGGGCCAGCGGAATTAATGTAACTCCATCCATATCCCCGAACCGTTTGTCCATCGCTTTCATCAAATCCATAATCCGCTTATCCGACCGGTTCTTAAACTCTCCCTGAAGAAAGGCCGTCCCGTCCTGGCGTACCATGGTTCCAATCTTCTCCTGATCCGCCCAGTAAATCGTATTCACCAGATAGATGGGAATCTCCTTATCATGTCTGCGGATATTTTTTACCATCTTGGCAATAGCCTCCACTGTATGGGAGGGATCGTCCGCAAGCCCGTTTGTTCCCAGAAAAATCTGAATCACATCGGGATCCTTGCCCGTATACAGCTTGTAATAATTCCAGTCAAACATTTCCTGAACCGGATCATAAAAAGGATGAATCCCCTCACTGACGCTCTCGGAAAAATATTCCGCAGGCCCCAGATAGTCCTCCGCAGAAAAGCCGCTCCTGCCCTCATGACCGTATTTTGTCCATCCGCGTGTTCCCGTAAACGTAATCTGTCCATCGGACAAATAGAAAATGGTGCGATACCATTCTCTGCCGTTGGACAGACTGTCACCCATATTCATAATAGAGTACTCTTCCTCCAAAATCTGATCCACCACATGCAGAGTACTCTTAAGCGTCATAACTTCATTGACATTATAGTCATAAATCGTCAGGATCAGGGGATATTCTCCCAGCTGCTCCTCTTTTCCCGTAACGGAATAGCGGTCCTCCAGATTTTCTCCCACCGGGCAGTCCCAGTTAAAGGAATATCCTTCCCGAATCCCTGTCCAGGCTACCTGACTGTTGTAAAGCTCTATGGTACTTCCAACCGCCACATAAACATCTTCCGGAAGATATGCCTCAATCTGAGGCTTATACTTTCCAAGCTCTCTCTGAAGACAGATATTCCAAATCAACAGCGCTAAAAGGAAAAGCGCCAATACTGCCGTCAGCAGCCTCTGCTTTTTTTGCATCATATCTTTTATTCCAGCCTTGCAAGATTTCATACATTCTCCGGCCAAGTAAACGCCCGTCCGAATCTCCGCCATTCGCCGCTCTAAGGAATATTGGTCTCCTTACAGATGAAAATGGGGCGCTTCTTGGTTTCCATATAAGTCTTTGCCAGATATTCTCCCAGAATTCCCATACAGAAAAGCTGAATTCCTCCAAGAAATACAATGATACAGGTCATGGAGGGCCAGCCTGACACAGGATCTCCGTAGAGAATGGTCCTGACAATAATAAAACAGATAGCCAAAAAAGCTACTATACAGAAAAATACACCCAAAAAGGCAGCCATCACCAGAGGCGCCGTGGTAAAGCCCACGATTCCCTCTATGCTGTAAATCAAAAGCTTCCAGAAGGACCACTTCGTCTCCCCGGCGCTGCGCTCTACGTTCTCATATTCCAGCCACTTTGTCCGGAAGCCCACCCAGCCAAATAAGCCTTTGGAAAAACGGTTGTATTCCCCAAGCTTTAAAAGCTCGTCCACAAACTGGCGGGTCATCAGCCGGTAGTCCCTGGCACCGTCCACAATATCGGTCTTGGACAATTTATGCATCAGCCGGTAAAAGCATCTTGCAAAAAAAGAGCGGATAGGCGGCTCTCCCTTCCGTGTCACCCGTCTGGTGGCTATGCAGTCATAATCCTCCGCAGTTATCATCTCATACATCTGCGGCAGCAAATCGGGTGGGTCCTGCAGATCCACATCCATAATAGCGGTATAATCCCCCGACGCATAGCTTAAACCCGCATACATGGCGGCCTCCTTACCGAAATTCCGTGAAAAGCTTACGTACTTCACCCGCGGATCCCGCTCGGCCAGCCGCTTCATCTCTGCCAGACTGTTATCCTTTGACCCATCATTGACAAACAAAAGCTCCAGTTCCGCCTGGGGCAGATCCCTGGCAGCCTTTTGAATTGCCTCATAAAAAATCGGTATTGCCTCCTGCTCGTTGTAACAGGGAATAATGACGGAAATCCTGTCCATACCTTACCTCGTTTGTTTCTCTTTAAAGCCCCTTGTCTCATCCACCAAAAAGGGCGGTCTGTTTCTGGACGCATCCAGCGCCCGCCAGATATACTCTCCCAACAGCCCCAGCATCACCATGATCACGCCAAAGCCAAAAAGCATCAGCACCATCATGGAGGTCCAGCCTGCCACATCCTCCACACCGCTTAGGCGCTGAACCACAAGAACAATGGCCCAGACCACGGAAATAAAGGCAAATGTGACTCCCATCCCCGACATAAAACGCACCGGAAAGTAGGAAAAGCTCATCATGGAATCTAAAACCAGCTTTATCTTTTTGGAGAGCGTCCACCTGGATTCTCCAATCTCTCTGGCCTTTCTGTGAAAATATACCTTATCACTCTTGAAACCTACCCACAGCACCTGCAGGGTAAGCGCCGAATTCTTTTCATCCAGCATCAGAAGCACTTCTATCACCCGGCGATCCAGTAGATAGCAGTCAAAACCGCCTTTGGGCATGTCCTTAATTACCAGCTTACGCATCAAAGTATAGTAGAGATTGGCAAAAAACTTCTGGATTGGTCCCTCGTCTCTGTCCGAGCGGACAGCAAGAACCACCTTATTGCCCTCCTTCCACTTCTCATACATCTCAAGAATCAGCTCGGAATCCTCCTGAAGATCCGCCTGCTTGGTCACGGCACAGTCTCCGGTACAATTGGAAAGCCCCGCCAGAATTGCCGCGTGTTCTCCAAAATTCCGGGACAGCTTCACCAGCTTTACATGGCCGTCCATATCCCGGATCTGATTCATAATCTCCCAGGAATTATCCCCGGATCCATCATCTACAAATACAATTTCATAATCCTCCAGTTTATGAAGAATCTTTTCCCTCATATCCTCATAGAGAAGCATCAGGGTATCGGAATTCCAATATACCGGAACAATAATCGAGAGCCTGCTCATCTGGCTTTACCGCCTCCTACTTCTTTTACATATTCATCGTAATCACGAATGTACTCCGTCCCGTCGTAGTGGGTATTGGTTAAAACCAAAAGCACGGAATCCTCACTGAACTCATACATATCCTTCCACAGCATGGTAGGAAGATACAGCCCCATTCTGGGCCTGTTCAGCTCCACTATGTCCTCCTCAAAGCCGTTGTCCACACGTACCTTGCTTGTTCCGCTTACATTTATCAGAACAAACTCCGAATTCCGATTGGCATGCTGTCCCCGCACAACCTCACTGTCCGAACCGTAGATATAAAAGACGCGCTTAATCTCAAAGGGAATATCCTGCTCTCCTTCCACAACCACCAGGTTGCCCCGCTCATCACCCAAATCACCGAACTCCAGAATTCTATACTGATCCTTAATCCTCATAGCCTGCCTCCTTGTACAGCACTCTCCGCCATGGTTAAAAGCTGTTTAAAGCCTCTATCACACAGGTCTGCTCCTCCTCTGTCATTCCGTTATACATAGGAATGGACAGCACCTCATCCGCATATTGCTCCGTGATTGGGAAAGACCCGCGTCCATAACCCAATCCCTGATAAGCCTCTGACAAATGGGGCGGGATAGGATAATGAATAATGGTTCCGATCTCCCTCTCATTCAGGTAAGCAATCAGCTCCTCGCGCCGGGAGGTACGTATCACAAACTGATGCCATACGGCCGTTGCCCCCTCCCGCACGCCGGGAAGCAGAAGCTTGGGATTCTTAAGCTCCTTTAAATAACGCTCCGCAATTCGGCAGCGCTCCCGTTCACACTCCTCCGTATGGCGCAGACGAACCCGCAGAAGCCCGGCCTGCAGCTCATCCAGGCGGGAATTGGCTCCTACCAGCTTGTTGTAATAGCGTTTCTCGCTTCCGTAATTACGGAAAATGCGGAAGTCCTCCGCCAGCTTCTTATCCTTTAACACTACGGCGCCTCCGTCTCCAAAGGCTCCGATATTCTTGGAGGGATAAAAGGAAAAACAGCCCACATCTCCGAAGGTGCCTGTCATCTGTCCGTCAAAGCGGGCTCCATGGGACTGAGCGCAGTCCTCCACCAGCTTCAGATTGTATTTTTTTGCAAGGTCCGAAATCGTATCCATCTTGGACGCCTGGCCGTAAAGGTGCACCGCTAAAATGGCCTTGGTACGCTCCGTAATCTTCTCTTCAAGCTTCGCCGTATCCATATTAAAATATTCATCCGGCTCCACAAATATGGGGGTTGCCCCGTTCATCGTGATTCCCATCACACTGGCAATGTAGGTATTTCCCTGGACAAGCACCTCGTCCCCCGGCCCGATTCCAAGCACCCGAAAGGCTATCCACAGCGCATCCAGACCGCTTGCAAGACCCACACAATATCTGCTGCCCGTATAGGCGGCAAATTCCTCCTCAAAGCTTTTCACTTCATTTCCCAGCACATACCAGCCGGAACGAAGTACTTCAAGGGCTTTATCTTCAAACTCCTTCTGATATCGGAAAAATCCCCGATCCATCCGGTTAGCCATAATCTTCATTATGCTTCCTCCTCCGGTTTCCCTTGTCATGCATCCCTTTTTACCTGTCAGCACTCTTTTCATCATACCATGTGTTGAAATATTCGTCAACGTCCACCTGGCCGGAATCCAGCTCTGCCAGAAGCTTCGTCAGCTCCTCCGCGCCCTTTCCGTTCAGATGATCCACGTCCAAAAAGCTGTCCTCCTCTAAATCCAAATATTCCTTTTTGCATAAATTAAAGTCCAGATAAGGAACCCCATAGCTCTCTGCCAGATCCTTTATATACCCATAGGCCAAATCATAGGGCCCCACCGCCTCAAGATACCTGTCAAAGCTGGGCGCCGTCACAAAAACAAGCCGGATCTCTTCCTCCCGGCAAAACTCCACGATTTTTTTGATATAGGACAATGTGTAAGTCACATCACTGTTCATGTCTTCAGCCACAGGCGTAAAATTGTCCCACCAGGTAATGGCCTCCGCGTTCAGCTCCTCCTTGGAATACACAAAGCCCTTTCCCGCATAATATTCCTGCTCCAGCACAACCGGCTCATAGTCTTTGTAGGCCCTTGTCCGCTTTTTCTCCCAGACCTGCTTAAGATAAGAGGGCTCGGCCATCCTCTGCCATTCCCGCCGGAAGGGGAAAATGCGGTTGGTAAGCTGCTTAAGCTCCGAGGTGCGTGTCAAAAACTCCAGCTTATTCAAGGAAGGCCGCATATAATCCGAAATAATATTTGCCTGCACCAGATCCCGGTCCTTTTTATCCACAAACAGAAATTTATAGTGCATATCCAGATAAACTGTCTTCAAATCATGATCCCCTGCCGCCTCCCGAAGAAGATAATAGGAGGTATCATAATTCTGAGCGGAGGAGCCCAGGTTGTAGGAGTTCTTTCCCGTCAGCTGCGTAAAAAGCTCCGGATTGTAGGCGCGAAAGCAATGGGAGCTCCCCAAAAAAAGCGTATCAATGGGCTCCTTTTCCTCATATAACTCATGCATGGTAAGCCGCGTATAGCTTTGGCTGTCATCCACAAGAAGGTAACTTAAGCCTCTGGTCAGAAGGCCCGTCAAAAGCAGCACCAGCAGACCCGTTCCTGCGAATTTTATCCAAAGGCTCCATCCCTTTGCTCTCATTTTTCCCCTCCTTTCTCTGCGGATTATCTCCGTCCGCTTCGTGTTTCCAAATCAGAACTGTGTATACAAAAATCCGCCGGTATCATAGGCCGCACCATACACGCCAAAAACAACTATTCCGGACAGCAGGGCCGTGTATACCAGAAGACGCACAAAGAATCCCCGCCCTGACAGCCATTTCCGAATTCCAAAGCCCTTCTCATTGAGCAGATCCTTTCCTGCCGCAAGGAACAGGCTCAGAACCAAAAGCAGCCATTCCAAGCCTCCAAGCCCCATTCCCGCCGGATCCCGGAACCGCATATCCGTCACCAAAAGCTTAAGCATCCCCCTTAAATCCCCCAGGGAATTGACCCGGAATACCATCCAGGACGCATTGATAAAGCCAAAGGTCAGGCACCACCGCAGAATCCTTGGAAGCTTCTCCCATGCTGTCTCCGCCAGCTGCACCGCGCCGTGCATACAGCCCCAAAGCAGAAAATGAAAGCCCGTCCCATGCCAGATCCCGCTGACAAGAAAGGTCAGCATTACATTCATATACCTGCGCAGCTTTCCGTTCCGGCTTCCGCCTAAAGGAATATACACATAATCCCGCAGCCAGCTGCTTAAGGATATATGCCACCTGTGCCAGAATTCGCGAACAGAAACCGCCAGATAAGGCCGCCGGAAATTTTCCGTCAGCTCAATTCCGCAAAGCCCTGCAATTCCGCGGGCCATATTGGTATATCCGGCAAAGTCGCAGTAGAGCTGAAAGGCATACAACAGGGTTGCCAGTAAAATCTCCCCTCCGCCGAAAGCCCCGAACTGTCCGTAAACGGCATTGACCGCAACAGCCGCCCGATCCGCTATCACCAGTTTCTGAAACAGGCCCCATAGCAAAAGCAGCATCCCTTCCCGCATACGTTCCGGGTCCAAAAGCTTCTTTTTCTCCAATTCCCGTATCTGCCCCAAAAGCTCCTGTGAGCGTTCAATGGGCCCTTGAACAAGCTTGGGAAAGAATGCCTGAAAGAGTCCGAACCGAATCAGATTCCGTTCCGCCCTTACAGTTCCCCTGTATACATCCGCCAGATAGCCAATGGCCTGAAAGGTATAAAAAGAAAGCCCCACCGGAAGAACCGGATGACTGCCGTTATATTTAAAAAAGCATAAAAGAAGAACATGGAGAAGAACTGCGGCTCCCGTTATCCATCTGCTTTCCGCCTCCCCCTGCCTTTTCTCCGCCGCAATTCCCGCCAGCCAGGTTCCCAGAGTGGAAATCAAAAGAATCACGGCATACTTTAAGCCAAAGCTGATGCAAAAGCCGTAGCTGGCTATGAGAAGCCAGAACGCTCTCCCCTTCGGAGGCATCAGAAGATACACCAGATATACGATTGGGAAAAAAACCAAAAAGACCAGTGATGTAAATCCCATCCTAACCTCCCCTTATGACAAAATGCGTTTTCCGTAAAGCAAAAAATTCAGCAGCGGTATTTTCTTAGTCACCGCAATGATGACCGCCGTTATCAGACTCATTGCCGCAAAGGAAGCCGTCACAAAAATCACTCCCTGCCAGGAGTACAGCTCATAGGCAATTCCCCGATTTAATATGGTGGCAAAATGAAAGTGAAGTACATAAATCTCCAGCGTGTATCCTCCCAGCCATGCCAAAAAGCGCTTCGCTCTTCCATCCCTGATAAAAGACATTCCGTATACAACAACACAGCATCCCAGCACGGACGCCAAAAGCTGGCGCAGAAGCAGCATCAGACTTCCCACATCCTGCAAATCGCAAAAAACCACCAGCGCCAGAAACCCTGCCATAGATACTGCGAAGAGCAGCTTTTTTGCAATTACAGGTATTTCACTAATCTGCTTTTTGTATTCTCCTGCCAGATAGCCAAGCAGATAAAAAGGAAGATAAAGCCTTGTCAGACCGGGACTTAAAAATTCCCAGCCCAACAAGGTTTCCAGCACGACAAAAGCACACTGGCCCAGATACACCGCCCAAAATACCTGCTTTTGAAAGCGTCCCGCCCTTGCCCCCGCAAGCTGAGCCGTATAGGTCATAAAATTCAAAAGGAAAAGGGTCATAAGAAACCACAGTCCCTTATCCAAACCAAACAGTGTTTCCCATATATTTGCCAAAGGATGAAGCGGGTGCTGCAGTACAATCCAGAAAAAAAAGGGAACCAGGTAGGAATATGCCCTCTTTTTTATCACCGCTCCATATCCGGCCAAATCCGCCGCCCGTCTTCCGATTCCACACAAATAGCCGCTGACCATAATAAACAGCGGCATTTGAATTACTTTAATTGCATCGTAGAGATAACCATCCTCCATGTGATTCCAGCTTAAAACATGTCCTGCCATCACAATCAGGATCGCAATCCCCTTCAATGCATCTATTGTCTGGCTGCGTGTGTCTGCCATGTATACCTCCTGCGACAGTCTTTCTTCGCGCCCTCTTTTATTCCTCATTCATCTTTAAAAGCTTTGCCGCCTGGTCAGCCGCTATACAGGCTTCTATAATCTCCTGAATATCGCCGTTCATAATCTTATCCAGCTTATAAAGCGTCAGACCAATCCGGTGATCCGTCACGCGGCCCTGGGGGAAGTTGTAAGTACGTATCTTTTCGGAACGATCTCCTGTTCCGATCTGGCTTCTTCTGGCCTCCGCCTCCGCATCATGAGCCTTCTGACATTCGATATCATAGAGCTTTGCCCGCAGCAGAGCAAATGCCTTTGCCTTATTCTGAAGCTGAGACTTCTCTGTCTGGCTGTATACCACAATGCCTGTGGGATAATGGGTCAGACGCACGGCCGAATCCGTGGTATTGACACACTGGCCGCCGTTTCCGGAAGCACGCATCACATCAATACGGATATCCTTCTCATCAATCTGTACATCCACCTCTTCCGCCTCCGGCATCACGGCCACCGTAATGGTGGAGGTATGAATACGTCCGCCGGACTCTGTCTCCGGAACGCGCTGCACCCGGTGTACACCGGACTCATATTTCATAACGGAATAAGCACCCTGTCCATTGATCATAAAGGTTACGCTCTTCATTCCGCCAATGCCGATCTCGTCAGCTTCCATAACCTCAACCTTCCAGCGGCGTCCCTCCGCATAATGAACATACATGCGGTAAATCTCCGCCGCAAACAGCGCTGCCTCATCGCCGCCCGCTCCGGCCCGGATCTCCACAATAACATTCTTATCATCATTGGGATCCTTGGGCAGCAGCAAAATCTTCAGGGTGTGCTCCAGCCGGGAAATGCACTCTCTGGCTCCGCTCAGCTCCTCCTTGAGCATCTCCCGCATTTCCTCATCATTTTCCTCCTCCAGCATCTGAAGACTTTCCTCCACGGTCTCCTTCGATTTCTTATATTCCTTATAGGCGTCTACAATCGGCTGCAGATCATTCTGTTCCTTCATAAGCTTTCGAAAGCGTACCTGATCATTGACAACGGACGGCTCATTCAGCTCATTCAGTACATCCTCAAACCGCAGCAGCAGATCCTCCAACTTATCAAACATTCTTGTCCTCCTATTCCAGTTTCGCAATATTCTTCACAGCACACGGGTATAAAAAGGATATTGCTGATTTCAGTTCCGCAGAACTCCTGTCACTACCCGGTCCAAACCGGCCAAATCCTTTTTTACCTCTATCTCCTGAAATCCCTGCTCTCTCAAAAGCTCCGGAACCGCTTGGCCCTGATCCCAGCCAATCTCCAGATACAGCCTCCCGCCTGCTTTCAGATAAGAACAGCTCTCCCTTGCAATTCTTCCGTAAAAATACAGTCCGTCCTCATGTCCGTCAAGGGCTGACACGGGCTCAAACATGCGGACTTCTTCCATAAGGCCCAAAATCTCCTGACTTTTAATATAAGGCGGATTGGATACAATCAGGTCGAAGGCTCCCTCTACATGTTCAAACAAATCACTTTCCAGCAGCAATGCCTCCTGCCCCAAAAGCGCCCGGTTCTTTTCCGCAATCTTAAGCGCCGGCAGGGAAATATCCGAGCCCACGCCGACAGCTCCCGGACATCCCAGAAGCAGGCTCAACAGGATACAGCCTGAACCGGTACAAAGATCCAGAAAACGCATCCCCGGCTTCAAAACCTTCAGAACCTCCTCCACCAGAACCTCCGTATCCTGGCGCGGAATCAGTACCTGATCACTGACAAGAAAAGAATGTCCCATAAATTCCTGCGTCCCGGTAATATACTGCAGAGGCACTCTTTTGCTCCGCCGCTCTATTACCTCCAAAAAGCGCCGCTTCGCTTCCTCTGACAGCTCTTCCTCCTGATAGGCAAGATAATGACTTCTGCTGCAGCCGCTCACATATTCCAAAAGGAGCCACGCATTCAATCCGGCCTCCGGAACACCTGCCCGCTTAAGCTCCCTCTCTCCATACCGGCAGGCTTCTAAGAGGGTCATTTCTCCGCTTCCAGAATATCCTCTATATCCCGGATCTCCTCCAAATCCTTATCAAAATCCTCTTTCGGTTCCGCTTCCTTCGGCTCCCTGGATTCCTCCTGCGCCGGTACTTCTATCGGCGACACATCTTCTGACCGCACCGCCTCTTCCGTCTCTTCCGGCTCTTCTATTTGTTCCGCCGTCTCCTCAGAAGGAACCGCTTCTTCCATGGAAGGTTCCTCCTCGCTTCTTCCCTGATAAGCACGCCAGTCAAAGACCGCCTCCACCGCCGCGATAGCAACTTCAATCATGCCGTCGTCCGGCTCTTTGGTAGTCAATGCCTGCAGCCACATACCCGGCAGACTTAAGATACGGATGATAATATTGTTGCTGTTTCCTGCAAAGCGGATAAACTCATAGGATACACCGGCAATAACCGGAACAAGCGCCACCCGAAAGACTACACGCAGAATGGGAGACTCTACCCGGATAAAAACAAAGAAAATAATACTAATTACCATTACAATAAGCATAAAGCTGGTTCCGCAGCGCTTGTGATGCTTGGAGCTCGCCCGCACATTTTTCACATTCAGCTCAAGTCCGGTTTCAATACAATTGATGCACTTATGCTCCGCACCATGATATTGGAATACCCGCTGAATATCCTTCATTGCGGAAATCAGAAGCACATAGCCGATAAAGAGCAGCAAACGGATTGCTCCTTCCACAACGGCCAATACCGTATCGGACACAATATACCGGCGCAGAACATCCGCAAGATAATAAGGCAGCACCATAAAAATCGCCACCGCCATGACAATGGAAAATGCCACCGTAATTCCCATTACAATTTTTTCCGCCCGATCCTTAAAAAGCTTCTGTAAGACCACATCCGCCTTAGAGGGCTGATTTTCCTCCTCATCATAAAAGCTGGCGGAAAATGTCAGGCATCTCATGCCGAGCACCAGAGAATCCACAAAATTGATTACTCCCCGGATAATCGGGATCTTTTTCAGTTTTTTATTTCCAATTCCCTCGTGGGTGCTTAAATTTACTTCAATCTCTCCGTCGGGCTTACGCACACCGATGGAATAGACCTCCTGATTCTTCATCATGATGCCTTCCAATACGGCCTGCCCCCCAATTCCCGAAGATTTGCACGCTTTCTTCATGTTCTTCCTCCGTAATACCATCTGCATAGATTGTCAGATAGTAAAACAGGGCGAGATTTTCCAACCTCACCCCTGACTTACACATTCTTATTTGTTGATACCATATTTACGATTGAACTTATCAATACGTCCGCGGGCAGCTGCAGCCTTCTGCTGTCCTGTGTAGAATGAATGACACTTGGAACAGATTTCAACATGGATATCTTTCTTTGTGGAACCTGTTACGAATGTGTTGCCGCAGTTACAGGTTACGGTTGCCTGGTAATACTCCGGATGGATTCCTTCCTTCATGATTTTCACCTCTTCTTCATATTTGTGAACTTCGCTCTTCCATTCTCAGTCAATGCTGCTCCGATACTTCCACAGCAAGCTTCCCTGAGCTATCCCTGCAAGTCCCTACAGTTCCCTGTCCATACAGACAGCTTATAAATTGTATCATAAAAAAATAGGCATTTCAAGCACTTTTAGATGAATTTTGTCTTTTTGGCTGTCTGAACAAATTCACTGTTATATCTGGTACGGGCAAAAAGGTTCAGAATATTCTCCACCGCCTCGTCTGCTTTCAGGCCATTCAGTCCCTTACGCACGGTATCAATAGCCTCCAGCTCCTCCGGTGTGAGAAGCAGATCCTCCCGCCTGGTACTTGATTTGGGAATGTCAACGGCCGGGAATACACGCTTCTCCTGAAGCTTGCGGTTAAGCACCAGCTCCATATTACCGGTTCCCTTAAATTCCTCATAAATTACATCATCCATCTTGCTGCCTGTCTCCACAAGGGCCGTAGCCAAAATGGTCAGACTGCCGCCCTCCCGCATATTTCTGGCCGCGCCAAAGAAACGCTTGGGCATATGCAGCGCCGCCGGATCAAGACCGCCGGACAAGGTACGTCCGCTGGGAGGAACCGTCAGATTGTAAGCCCTTGCCAGCCTGGTGATGCTGTCCAGAAGAATCACCACATCCTTCTTATGCTCCACCAGGCGCTTTGCCCGCTCAATCACCATCTCCGACACACGCTTATGATGCTCCGGCAGTTCGTCAAAGGTGGAATAAATTACCTCCACATTGGGTCCTGCAATCGCCTCACGAATATCCGTAACCTCCTCCGGACGCTCATCAATCAAAAGAATCAAAAGCTGCATGTCCGGATGATTTTTTGTAATGGATTTTGCCACATCCTTCAGTAAGGTTGTCTTACCTGCCTTCGGAGGCGACACAATCATTCCGCGCTGTCCCTTGCCGATAGGAGAAATCAGATCCATAATCCGCATGGCCATGCTTCCGCCCGGACGCTCCAAATGAATCCGGGAATTCGGGAAAATAGGCGTCAGGTCCTCGAAGTTTCTTCTTCTGGCCGCTTCCTCCGGCCGATATCCGTTCACTGTCTTTAAATATAAAAGGGCCGCAAACTTTTCTGTTTGAGCACGCACCTTAATATTACCGCAGAGAATATCTCCGGTCTTCAGATTATAACGGCGGATCATAGCCGGATTAATGTAAATATCATTCTCTCCCGGAAGATAATTGGCGCTGCGGATAAATCCATAGCCATCCGCCAGAACCTCCAGAATTCCGTTGGCAACCTGCCCGCTGTCCAATTGGGACATGTCCTGTGTCACCGGACGCTCAGGCACCCTCTCCGCCGGACGCTCAAAGCGATCCGTTCTCTCCGCCCGCTCCGTCCGTTCCGCCTTCTCCGGAGCGCTCTCGGCCCTGCTCTCCTCATCCTTCTCCAGCATCAATTGGATCAAATCTCCCTTTTTCATTACGGAAGTTCCCTTTAAGCCTCTCGCTTTCGCTATTTCTTTTAGCTCCGAAAGCGGAAGGGATGCATATTGCTCTCTTGTCATTCCGATCCTCCTATTTTCTCATTCTGTCTTTTCTCCAAAACGTATCTATAATGAAACATTTTTATTTATCTTGGGAAGCGCTGCCAGAATATTATGGCAAAATTGAAACAGGAACCTTCATGTTCCAATGTCATCATTTGACGACATATAATCTACCCTAAAATATAACACATTTTTCCAAAAAGTCAAACAGTTATTTTTGAGACTTCACATTTTCTTTTTTAAATGCTAAAATGAGTGCAGTTTATGGCAGCGATTTCGCAAGGAGGTTACCTTTTTCATGAAAAAACTCATACTTCCCATATATCTGGGCCTTCACCGGTTCCTGATGAAGCTTTGCTGGAATCTGTTTGTTCTTTTTCCGCTTGACAGGGAAAAAATTGTATTCAGCAATTTTAACGGCGGAGGATATGGGGATAATCCCAAATTCATTGCTCAGGAATTTTTAAAGCGCGGCCTTTCCCGAAAGCTTTACTGGGTGTCAGCCTCCGATTACAATCTTCCTGAGGGGATTCTTCCCCTTCGCCCCAACACGGCCGCCTTTGCCTTTCATATGGCAACAGCCGGAACCTGGGTGGACGATACCCGCAAGCTTTACTACTTTAAAAAACGCCCCGGTCAATTTTATATTCAAACCTGGCACGGAGGCCTGGGGTTAAAAAAGGTGGAAAAGGATTGTGAGGCAGCCTTAAGCAGAGAATATGTGTCCTATGCCAAGATCGACTCCCAACATATGGATCTCCTGCTTGCCTGCTGCAAATGGGAATATGATTCCTACCGGGAAGCATTCTGGTATGACGGCCCCATTCTGCAAAAGGGGATTCCCAAAAATGACATTTATTTTGAAGATCCGGCTCCTTACCGCCAAAAGGTGTTGGAACACTTTTCCCTCGCTGCCGATACAAAGCTTGTCCTCTATGCCCCCACCTACCGCGACAGCCGCAAAACCGACATGTATAACCTGGATTATGATCAATTGCTGATATCTCTGGGCCGGCGCTTCGGCGGCAGTTGGGCCGTTTTGGTGCGTATGCACCCAAATGTAAGCTATGAGGATTATCCTCTTACTTACACGGAGCGGATTCTGAATGCCAGCCCTTACGAGAATATGCAGGAGCTGTTGGTTGCCTCCGCTATTATTATCAGCGATTATTCCGGCTGTGCCTTTGATTTTCCCATGATTGGGAAACCCGGCTTTCTGTATGCTGAGGATTATGAGGAAATGAAGCGGACTAAGGACTATTACTTTGACTTAAAGGAGCTACCCTTTACCCTTGCCCTTTCAAGCGGCGAGCTTATGACGCAGATAGAAGCTTTTGATGAGGATGCTTATCGGAAGGGCTGTAAGGAATTCCGGGATATGCTGCAATTTTACGATGACGGACATGCTTCGGAGACGGTTGTGGATTTGATTTTGGATTATCACTGCCAAAAATAATAGTATCAAAAAAGCACAGAGAGGATTTTTTCCTTTCTGTGCTTTAGTTTTTTCAAATCAACTTCATATCCACTCCATTTTCAAAGTCGCTTATCAATCCTGTAATAACTGCCGTAATCTCCTTGTCCACATAGGACATATCCTTTCCCATACGAATCGACTTTAAAAAAGTCACCAGCTCATACCGCAGCCCCTCTCCATCCAGCTGGTAAAAATAGCGCTGGTTATCCGCCGGATTTTCATAACGGATTTCAAAATAATCCGTTTTCCACCAGGGCGCCGGAACATAGACGTAGCCCTTTGTTCCGGAGACAATCAGCTCTCCCTCTGATTTTACGCCTTTTCCGACCTTTAGGGAAGCAACCGCCTCCGGATATACAAAATCAATTTTTGTAAAGGCGTCAAACTTTACGGTGTCTGCCGGACTTTTGATAAGATGGGAGACAATCCGCTTCTCTTCATAATTCGTCCCCAGAATCTGTAAGATAGGAAGCATGGCTACCGGTCCCCACTCACAAATGCTGCTCCACGCACTCTGTTCCGCCATCCCGTCTTCCCCAATCTCTCTTAGACTGGTACAGGTGGCATCCACAGAAACCACGCTTCCAATTTTTCCGCTCTTTATCAGTAAGAGAAGACGGCTGTAGGCTGTTGCATAGGCCGTCTTAATGGATTCCATTAAAATCCGGTTCTTCTTCTCCGCCAGTTCCAGCAATTCCTTACATCTGGTTCTTTCAAGCGTCACCGGAGATTCCACCAATACATGCTTTCCATGTTCAAGCGCCTGCTTCACCTGTTCATAATGCTTTTCCGGGCGAGAGGCAATATAGACGGCATCCACATCCTCCAGAAAACCTTCGTAGGTCTTTTCGGTAATCAGCTCCTTCAGCTGCTTGGAAAGCCGGGAGCTGTCCTCCGTATAAACGCTGCTGGCAGACAGGCCGTTCACATAGCTGCTCTCCTGCCCCACCGTATTGAGCATGGCAAATTCCCCTACCAGCCCGAGACGAAGCTCCTGCTGATGACTGCGTACCTCCGTGCTGGAGATTCCCTGCGTCCTCTCCAGATATACAACCTTACAGTATTCCTTCAGATAATCAAACTTTCCTTCCCAATCGGAACCTACCGTAAAAATATCCACACCGTACCGCCGGATATCATCAATCTTCTGCCCCTCATATTCTTCTATGATAATCTCATCCGCAATGCCGGTAGCTTTTACGGACTCTACCCGTTCCATAAGGGGCTGCTGTACATTGATCTTTCCCCTGGTTTTGTCAAAATCATCTGTGGTCACGCCCACAATGAGATAATCTCCCAGCGCCTTTGCACGTTCCAAAAGCCGGATATGGCCGTAGTGCAGCAAATCATAGGTTCCATATGTAATTACCTTTACCATATCTGCTTCTCCTCTTTCTTCCTGCAAACAGCGCCTAAACAAACCCGGCGCCGCCTTTTGCCCGAACAAGCTCATCTTATATCAGCATATCCATTAAGCTTTATCCAAATCCAAAAATCCGTCCAGGAAAATCTGCATTGCTTCTTTTGAGCCTACGGATACCCGCAGCAAATCCTTCAAAAGCTCATTTCCATAGGCATGCACTAATATCCGCTTTTCTTCCTTCAAACGCCGTGCCAAAGCCCGGGCATTCTGATTCGGCTTCACAAAGATAAAATTCCCCCTGCAGTCCCGGCACCAGTAGCCGGATTTTCGAAGGACATCCAGGGTATATTCCTTTCCTTCCTTTTCCTTTTGAATCAGCTCCTCTATCAACTCCGGATGTTCCAAAATCCGTTCCCCAAACAGAAGTGCGATAGAGTTCACATCAAAGGTAAGCTTTGCATTTTTTACATAGCCGATAATCTGCGGATTGCTGATAATTACGCCCAGCCTGCAGGCCGCCAAAGACATCAGCTTAGAGAAGGTGCGCAATACTATCACATTATCTCCGGATACTGCGTATTTTATAAAGGTTTTATCATAAAAATAATGATATGCTTCGTCAATTATCACAACGGCCCCCACCTTGCGGGCCTTTTCAATTACTTGCTGAAGCTCTTCCTCCGTATAGACATTGCCCACCGGGTTATTGGGATTCAGCAGTACGACTACCCTGGTGTTCTCTGTGACTGCCTCCACAATCTTTTCAATGCGAATAGTCAAATCCTTTTCATAGGCTACCGGCACATGCTTAAGACCCAGGATGCTGCAATTGACCCAGTACATTTCAAAGGAAGGAGCTACCGTCACAACCTCTTTGCCCTTTTCCCCGAAGGTTTCCAGTAGATACCGGATCGCCATGTCCGAACCATTGGTTGGCAGCACATTTTCCGCGAAAAGGCCGGAAACATATTCCGTATATTTGCGGATAAACCGATCCGGCTCCGGATAGATAGAAAGGAACTCCGGCGTTATCTCCTTCAGCACGGAATCCACAAAGCTCTTGGGAAGTCCCTCGGGGTTCTCATTCATATCAAAACGGTGGTAATCATACCTTCCCTGTTCCGGGAAAATACGAAGGGTGTTTTTTATATTTTCATCTACATAATAGCTCATGAGCATTTCCTCCTACTATTATAGTCGCTGCGCGACGGCACTAAAGGGTAAAGTCGCTTCGACACACCTGTAATGAGAGAAACTTTTATTTGAAAGGGCACTCATAAAAGTTTCTCTCGTGCGCCTTTGCGACTTTACCAGACGCACATCTCCCCTTTTCTATATTATGAGAGTATAGCATCAAAGCACATTTAAAACAAGAGCAGGCCAATTACTGAGTACACAAAGAGATGCAGGCACAGCACAGGCATCGTATGCCTCCCCAGCCACGCCAAGCCCCTGGCCGGAAGGTCCGTATATTTTTCCACAAAATAGGATACCTCCATACAGAGCAGAGACCCCAGCCCTCCTACGATTAAATATATCACCATAGAACTTCCATACTCTCCGACAGACATATTAACGCTGCCGTTTACCAAGGACAAGCCTCCAAAAGCGCCCATTATTAAAATAAGAGCAAGCGGCTTCTTCGAAAGCTTTTCCACTAAGCCATACTCCGCCAGTGCCTTCCCAAAGGTTAAGAAGGACACCGCATACAGGGCACAGTCTACACTCCACGGCAAAAGAATGGGACAGAAATAATGCAGCAGCACGGAAAAAAGAAGCACGCCGCTGTTCATAATGAAAAGCTTGCGAAGCTCTCCTCCCACAGCCTGCATCAGTATCCAAAATACCACCAGACTTACAAACAAGCCTGTCAAAAACCAGGTCGGCGCATTGAGAATCTGCATAAAATATACATTTTCCGCCGCCCCCCTTCCAAAGAGACTGTTTCTGGAATACAAAATCCCAAGCAATGGAAAAAAGGACTCCGAGGCAACATTTCCCGTAAGCATGCTGTCCTTAACAAAGAAAAAGAGAAACAGGAACAGATTATACCCCAAATAGGGAACCAAAAGACGACGGGCCTTTTTCTTCACAAAGGCGCCGAATGTCTCCTCCTTCCTCCAGGTAAATGTCATGCCGGCCAGCACAAAAAACACCGGCATGTAAAACATCCCGCCCAAAAATGTAACCGGCCCCAAGCTGATTCCGCTGTGGACAATCAGTACAACCAATATGCCGAATGCCTTCGCTATATCCATCCAGAGAATCCTCTGCTTTTCCATTCTGCTCCTCCTTCGCCTTTCTCAAATCCGGCTGATTCATGAAACTTCTTATTTTGCCCTTCGCATAACGGCCAATCGCCTTCTTACGCCTTTCCTCCCCGCTTCCAAAGCCGCGCCCCCAACGGCTCCAGATATCGGCTGCTTAAAGACGAAAGCGTCAGTACCAGAGCTGTCGTCAGCACAAAATCAGCCCCCACCGTCAGCCCATACCCGATACTCCCCTGGAATTTCAGGAAAAACCAGCAGGAAAATGTGGCTATAATGGGAAAATGCAGAAGATAGAGGGAGTAAGAAATCTTCCCCAGGTACAAAAAAGGCTTTCGCGAAAAGAACCACTGCAGCCAATCACATCCCAGCACTCCCGCCGTCAGCAAAAATGCCCCGGCAATGTGATAAATCACCGTATAGGCGGCAGGCAGCACCCCGTAGATCGTTCCCGGCAGCTCCGTTCCGATAGAAGGATACGAGGTCAGATAAAATCCCAGCAGAAACACCAGCAGCGGAATCAGCCGAAATCTCCGGTACAGCCTCACAAGCCGCTCCTGTGTGCTGAAAAAATCACAGAGCACAAAGCCCAGAAAAATTCCCGCAAAATAGATATCCGTTTTTAAAGCAACAAGGATCATAACGCCGTACGCAATATACCGCAGAGGATTCTCCCCCACCAGAAAAGCCACCAGATATACAACCAAAGCCCCCCAGAACAGATAGGGAATGGTCCAGAGCACACCGTTATAATCATTGCTCCCCCTTACAAAACACCCGAGCAGGCTTTCATAGAGCATGCTCAAAATCCCCGGTTCAAATTGGTTAAAGCCCTGAAACCAGGGAACAGACTTCGTAAGGACCGCTGTCTCTGCGTTTTGATAGAAACCCAAATACATAAGAATAAAAATCAGAACATTCACCGCCAGAATCACCGGCATCAGCCGAAAATACCGCTTAAACGCCCCGCTTTTCAGCCTGCCCCGATCCCTTGTCCGAAAATAGGTCAGGCAGAGCACAAAGCCGCTGAATACCAGGAAAAGACAGACCGCTCCATTTCCATTGTAAAAGAAATTAAGAGGTGTTTTTCCTATGAAAATCTCAGCGCCTGACTTCGTATTTACATGCTCAGGCAGCAGCGTGTAGGCAGCATAGTAGAAGGCAAATACAAAATGGCAGAGATATACCATCAGCGCGCCGATGCCTTTTAATCCGTCAATATAATCCAGCTTCTTCATTTCTCCGCCTCCATTTTCTTTGCTCTGTTTTCTCCGCCTCTGTATTCTGCTTTTTGTCCTTCGATTGTCTTAAACGCCTTTATTCCACACCTAATTCTTCTAATTTTTCACACAAAAGCTTAGTATACAGCGTGCGCCCTTCTGTAGATAAATGAATCAAATCCTGGAAGCAGGCCGCATCTGCAAAATCAAAAGACAGCTCTTCTGCCAGAATCACTTCGGCATTGTACACATCTGTATCTGCCTTATTTATCCCGCTTTCCTGGCCTGTTTCCTTGCTCCCGCCTGCTTCTTTTGTAGAAATCGTCCCATCTGCTTCTGTCAGTTCTTCCATCTTATTTCTGCAAGCCTCATACAGCTCCATATAGTCTGCATCCCGGTACATCCGCTCATACTTCGGCGTTTCAATAAAGTATACTTTCACCCCATGCTCCCTGGCAAGCTCCAGTATCTTTTTATATCCCTCCACCTGCGCCTCCTGCAAGCCATCCCTTCCCCCAAGCATCCCCAGCGAATCCAGATGATCCTTTGTCTGTCCCCCGGGCGTCAGGATATTTCCGCCATTGCGGAACTGTGCGGATACCAGGCGGTTATGGATGGGGTAGGTTAGGATCTGCTCATTGTTGGCTGTGACAAACAACTCATAGAAGTCCAAAAGCTTTGTGTCATTATACACATTCATCAGCTTCCAGGCATCCAGCTTAAAGCTCAGATCCGTATCCAGAAGAATCTTGGTGTCGCTGATCCAGGGAGCGGCCGCGGCCGTATAGGGATAGAGATCCACATAGAGGGTGCCTATTTCCAGACCTTCTTTCAGCATATATTCCAGCTCCATCGCCATAAATGCCGGCTGATTGCCATTGTAGGAGAGAATGTAGACTTCTCCCTCCAGCATTTCCTCCAGCACATCAATGGACAATCCCTGGCGGAACATGGAAGAGCCGATGAACAGATGATCCACGGATTTCTTTTTGACGGCTGCCTGCATTCCATAGGTGGACACAGGCAGAAGCCGGGCATATTCATTTTTGATTCCTGTGAGCAGAAGTACCACAAATAATACGCCTGCCAGAATTTTTCCTATACGTTTCATATTCTGTTCCAGTTTCGCAATATCCTTTCCGCACATGTGTTTTAATCTAATTAAGCCTCCTGCCTTTTCGAGGCAAGAGGCTTAAAAACTTTTTCACAATCTATTTATTATTCGCATGACTGGAAGCGAATTACGTTTACACAGTCTATTTATTTTCTGTATGATCGGAAACGGACTACTTTTCAAGGCAACTATCTACTTATTATACGCAAGCCCTACAAGTATGTCAATCCCTGAGGAAAAATTGATCTATACAATTGATCTACAATTTATCATTATTATAACTTGCTTTCTTCTTTTCATGATAAAAGCAGCATCTGTTTTTTCAATGCCACTTCTTTCAATTTCACCTTCTTTTATAATTGAATAATATGGAATTAATGAAATATCTCCAAACATATTCCTCTATTTGTATATGAAAGCAACTGCATTTTTTCATTTATTTTTTCTGCTTAGTTATTCTGATAATTATAAAATACAACGCAACTGTTAACAGCAATGCTATCCATCTATTCAGGACACCATCTTCATACAAAAATCGTATTCCCAACAGAATCAAAATCCCTGCTATAATCCAGAGTAGCTTTACAGTCACATTATGTCTTTTCACTATCACACCTCATTAACCTGATATCTCCAATAGCCAGCATTACACGGCCCGGAATTACACGGCTCACATCCTGGTATATATTCGGGGACAAAATTTCCCGAAACCTCATATTCCACACCAATTTTCAAATATGCTTCTTTTATTTGGCTTAATACGATTCTGCATACCCCTATTGCTGTAAAAGCAGCCTTTTTCATATAAATTCTGTTAAAAAAGTGAGTATCATACCAAACATTCGCTGTATTACTAAGGCTCTAATTTTAAATTTTTATATTTTAGTTGTATAAAGTTTTTGTATTATTCACTCATCAATATAATTATATTAT
>OFFF01000018.1_pt1 | contig 112317 bp, 99 predicted proteins | sample 1521301 | NCBI WGS metagenome assembly OFFF01 (sample SAMEA3504101, study PRJEB24116) | mouse gut metagenome | biome: mouse gut; feature: mouse-associated habitat; material: faeces | place: Denmark | collected 2011
TCCTACTATATATCTCACTCAGCCAATATTATTTCCTGGGCTCTTCGGGGCTCATGTTTAACTCTGTTTTACAGTAGTTCAACTACTGATTGGAATAATTAATTAATTTCTACCAACATTGGAACTTCCCATCTGACGTCATCAGCTACTCGTCCTTCTGTATATATTGGCTGTTTAAGAATTGGAGAGACATCAAGCACGTCTTCTGCTATTTTATATTCAACATCATCGCAAGTCTTTAGGGCCATTCCTGTATTTTCAATTTCCTTATAGAAGACTTTCTCTCCACTCCTAATTTCCCGGACACCTATCCTATTACCTCCTATTATGGTCTTCAAATATGAAAACCATGAGCACTCGCAATTAAGTTTAGAATCGGCATCTATTCTAATATCTGCCATGTTTTTCACAGGAATATTTGCCTCCCAACATAATTGTGCTTCATTAGCAATAGTTTTTATTGTTTTTATTGACAGCACCAATTTCTCCAGGTGCACGCCAAATGCAGGAACATTCTTAATCAGCAACCCAATAACTTCATCCGGCTCAAAGGTTTTAGTTATTCCATTATAACAGATGGAACTTGAAAGAGTTGCCTTAATACTTGGTTTACGGGCTTCATCCGCCATATCATCTCTTCTGTTCAGAATAGTTGAAAGATATTTAATCGAACCTTTCTTCTCCATAATCTCATAATGATACTCCATTAATTCGTGCCAAACTGCATCACCAAAAACACAGTTTGTCAAATCATATTTGAGATTTACGGAAGATAATGATAAATTCATCGTTTTATCTTTAAACATTTCTTCACAAGTTTGCGGTGTCCGTGGCACTGAGCCTCCACCTCCTTGGGGAGGATTAGCTTTAAATCCGCAAAAACAAACTGACGACAAACAAATTGCCACAGCAATTAATAGATACACTACATAATCATACAGAAATTTTCTTTTGCACATGATTAACTCTCATTTATGGGAATTACTCCTACTCTTTAAAACGGGATTTTCGGAATCCTCCCGATACGATATGGCTACGTTTTTATGAAAGAACCAGACGCAGCTACAGACGAATGCCAAGTTTCAATCCGAAAAGGAAAGTATCAAGGCCGGGACCGGCGCTAAGATACCGGGACTCAAATCCGCAAAACAATCCGTCGTAAAGCATATATCTGGCTTCGACAGACAGACTTGCGCATGCACGGACATTATAATGCTTCCCGTTCAGCATACCTCCCAAGACACCTGCCCCCACAGAAGGTATCAAGAAAAAATTCTCACATATCTTAGGACTTGCACTCACGCTCAAAGAAGTACCCCATGCCATGTCAGAAGAATAGAGGTTCGTGCACAGGCCGTTCAAAGATAGCGACACAGCAGGGGTAACAGAATACCCGAGAGAAACCTCGCCAACTGTACTCGGACCGAACATCCCTGTCGAATAATAGGACGAACCGAACACCTCAAACTTCTTTTCCTGTGCATCAAGCCCAGTCCAATTGCACAAAAGGAGCAATAACGGCAATGCTACAGATAATATCTTTTTCATAATCTTTAAATTTTTAGTTTATAATCCAATACAGGGTCATGCCATCATGTTCCATAACCCTGTACTGACACAATTTACTGCTATTTACGTCGTCCTCCTCCGAATGCAAAACCGAGGTTCACTCCAAAATAATTATTCATAGCGCCTCCGGCATCTACAACACGCCTCACAAAAGCCTTGTATTCAACCGTCAGCCTCAAATGGTCAAAAAATTCAACCCCGACACGCGGATTAAGTGCTATTCCGCACGAATGAGCAGTGTAAGTGGACCATCCGGCCGTATCATTGATGTAAGGCACATCCAAATCAAGCATAGCCATGCCAAGTCCTGCACCGACAAACGGAGCAACCCATTTCCAACAACGGAAATTGTAATCAACAAAAGTTATCGTTGACAACTTATTGTTCGAATAGACGCTCCCGGACTCATGTCTTCTTGAAAATACGCCCATGGCAACCTGAAAACCTATATCCCAAGGAGTATCCTTCAGATTATTGCGGCTTTCAACATAGAACTGCAATCCTGGCTCAGAACCTTGGTATCCGAAATTAGTACCCATCGCCAAGCCCATTCCGGCCTCAAACTCATAAGACTTGAAGTTTGTGTCATTAATGACTTGGGCTTCCGCAGCCATTACTGAAAGCAGCAATATGATAAAGAGTGAAATTCTTTTCATGCTACATTTGGTTAACTGATTAGTCCTACCTGAAAAACTATTCCGTTTTTATCACGCATGCTTTCCATTGGCCATTATATTTAACAGCACCATATATGCACCCTCTTCTTATATCAACTTCAGCATTCTGACTTATATCCAAAACTGATGGTTTAAATTGCTGAGTTGACATATTATATCCAAAAGAAACAACAAAATTCCCTGAAAACCAATCATGTTGCCAAAGGACTTTTTCACGCCCTGTACCTCTGGCCATCTCCTCACCTTGAGGATATACAACAAGTACTCTTCTATCATTATCGTACGTTGCATAAAGTCCACGCGGAGATTTAGCATATGCTTGATTTTGACTATCATTTACCCATGCCCTTATTGTCCCTGCCAAGGCATTCATTGAAGCCGCATACAGTTTGTTAATATTTCCTGTCGTTATATCATAATTGGCAACATGAAATAACACAATATTGTCTTTGGCATAAGGAAATTTCTTAATGAGTGTAACAGGATGATAATCGGCTGGTGCAGTATTTCCGAGCTTAGGAGGAGTAGAACTAAAAACGGGATTATTAAATTTATATTCACATTCAATATTCGTCCAGCCATAACGGAACTCATCTGCCTTGCACACCCACCATATGCCAAGTACCCTCTTCTGCATACGAACAGTCATTCCAACAGATCTTACTATTATATAGTCCTGGCTGAACATATTCATTTTCATCCTGTGCTTAGAATCAAATTCATTAATGGCAGCTACATTCGTTCCAAATATACCTGAGATTGTCTTTTGAATCCAATTAGCGTTGCCATTTCCTTTTTTATAAATAATTTTCCTTATTCTATCTTCAGGTATTTCGGTCCCGTCACTAAGTTTCAAATTCTTGTCAGTGTATTCAATAATGGGTTCCTTATCTTCCTGTGAAGATGGAGGAGGAGCTATTATTAATCGATCATTATAACCATTATTATTTGGCTGTGAGATGCCGTCTTCCACATACTCCGCATAATCGATTTTAGTAAACTGTATATCCTGATCTATCCTCATTGTCTCACCATGAACAAGATTACTTGTGTCACTTGTGTCAAGCTTAATTTTTAAATCATCATTTATACGAGCTTTCTGGTCAACCCTGTATTCAAGCAACCCTTTATCAACATATTGATATACAGTTTCCCCGATAATAACTTCACGATCTTGATTAAGCAACGCACACATATACGGGTCAGCAATAAGACTATCTTCAGGTTCATACACAAGCCCCTCTGCTTCAATCATAGCAAGCTCAGCGTCGGTAAATTCCCTTAATCCCTGGTTAACAAGATGTGTGCGCAAAGACACATATTCACTACCATCAGTACGCGTCACGAAATGTGACTTGACGTTAAGTTTATTATTCGCTTTTAAAGCTTCTATCGCGCTTTCAAAGTCGTTCAAGGAATTGAAACAAAGCGTTCCTTCAACAACATTTACTTTCAGGTCATCTTCTGCATGTTTATTCTCTTCAGGAATAAACCCTTTATTGCATGCCACAATCAATGGCAACAATAAAAAAACTAAATTTTTTTTCATTACTAGAATTAGTTAAAGTGTTTTTTAAAAATATAGTCAGTATCATTCTTCGATAAAGACATTACAATTTGTCCGGCAGCCCATAAAATTTCGGGGCGCATTGGAGTGGTTGGATGAGCATTCTCCCGGGTAAGTAGAGGTGCGCGTCATCAATCTTTTGAAAAATCAGGGCGGATGAGGTTTGCAGCGGCATGCCCAAAGAGCGGTTCCCATAACGAAAAAACTTTGTGTTCATCGACAGCAAAGGTATGAACACAAAGTTTCATCAAGAAAAATAAAGTTTCACTTTTGACGCTCTATTTAACTGATTATCAAGCAGGTCTTAAAAATTTTCTGCGCAGAGAAAAGAAAAGTTTATCTTAAGACGGCAAATTGACAAGAAGTTTGCGGAGATAGATTCCAAGATTGGTGTCATGCTCACCGATACCGAGTTTCTCCCTTATCGCACTGCTGACATTATAGTGGCTGCGCATATTCATATAAGCACCGACATCCTTTCCCCTGAGACCTATGGCATAAAGGCAGCAGTAGTTGATTTCATATTCGCTTAGATTACAGTCCTTAAGATAAGCAATGAACTCCGGATGACTTCCGGAAAACGCAAGACGGTTCGAATCCATGAAATCTTCCCTGTTGGAAACAAGGGTGTCAAGCTCGCCAGCGGCCTTTCGGTCAACTTCACAATTCTTCGTTATATGTGCGTGCAAGAACTTGTTCAGAATCTCCAGGCGCGATGCAACGACCTTCAAGGCAGCAGAATTGCCATTGTTCTTCTCTTCAAGAAGAGACGCAAGATTGTCACGCTCCCCTTCTATCTGGCAATAAAGAAGACGGTAGCGCTCAGCCTCACTGTCAGAAATCTGTTTCGCAAGATTTAATATACGCAGACGGCTGCGGTTCCACAATATAAGGCACCCGGACAACAAAACGACAGAAATCACTACTACTGTTGAAAAATTACGTTTTGCCCGTTCGTTGACCGCCGCAAGTTCAAGCTTATAACGGTCTTCCACAAACTTGGTATCCTGTTTGAAGATGGCCATATCCAATGAATCAGACAAAGACACATAATTCATATAAGCATCCAGAGCCTCTTTATACATATCCGTATCACGATAAATCAATGATTTAGTTGCATAATATTGCAAACGATAATTAGAATAAGCTGATGCATCTTTTTTCTGAATGGCTACTACTGCTTCAGAAATATCTCCCATATGCAAATATGCCTTAGCTATAACTATCCAATTGACTTTATCGTCATCCACTAAATCAAAATATTCATCTATTATCTTGCCTACCTCCTCTTTTGAAACATCGTCTGAAAGATTCTCCAAACGCATTATGCAATAATTAATTTTATTACGGATATTTGCCTCTGCCATTTTATCCTTACAAATATCAACATATAGTTCAGCTTGCTCTTTATCATTTTGCAAATAATAACAGTTAGCTACACCCAATATACAATTAATGTAGCTATTAAGCCTTCCTGCCTCCTCGAAATACTCTGCCGCCGCCAACCTCGTTTCAATCATGCGGTCCCAATAATAAAGATCACAATATATTCTGCTTTCTTGAAACAATAACCTCGCCTTGGTCAATATATCATCTGATTTCTGTCCAAAATCAAGAGCCTTGACAAAGCATTCCATCGCACTCTCATCGTCATTTTTATTCTCGTATATACGGCCCTGATAGAAAAAAGTACGGAGACGGTCAGTAGGGCTGCCATGATGTTCATACCAGTCCAAGGCAGGCTGAAGGACTGAGAAATCCGTCGTATCCACATAGTTCTTGTCCAAGGCCATTGCCGTCAGCAATGAATGCTTGGCCTTCTCGGAAGCACATGAAAGACAGTCAGCATTAATACCTTTAAGAACAGACAGAGCAATGTCCGGTCTGGACTCAATATAGCTCTCGACATCCAAAAGAGTCTCCCAATGCTCAGAATGCTTGTGGCAACCAATGCACAAGACCGACAAAAACAATAGAATATAGTTTCTCATAGATTTAAGCATAGCGTCAGAGCACAGCAGCTTCTGACATGACACAACAAATTTATGAATTTATCGAGAAAATACAATACACAAGCCTTGCAGCTTATGCTTTTGCATGCTGCAAGGCCATAGTTTGAAGTATCATAGCCGGAAATCCACTTCAAAGAGTGAAGGAACCTTCCGCATAGCAGGAGTCTGAGGAAATCACAAGACGGTATGTCCCGGCAAGACCGGAAACGTCAAGACTCACAACCGAAACACACCCGGTGTCAACCACGTCATGGTCAATCACACGATTGCGCGAATCCACAATCCCTATTGCCGCCGTACCGATGCCGGACACAATGACTTCGACTGTACCGGAGCCTGCACACAGCCATGCTTCCATATACGGCCAGTCATCCAAAGAGCGTTCGGATTCATTTGCATTTATTCTAAATATATTAGAAACAATGACTATTTGTTCCTTATCTTCAGAACAAGAAAAACACTCCGATTTGATACGTGCATCAGAGATTGAAGCGGAGGCAATAAAAGCCAACAGAGCAAATGCAAAAAACTGTTTCATATAAACATTATTTTTATGGATTAGTATCGCAAAGGTACGTACATAAAGTTTCATCCATAAATATAAAGTTTAATATTTAAACTCTTAAAACATTGTAAATCAATAGTCATTTGTAAAAATTTCGGGAAAGAGAAATATAAAGTTTACTTTTTGAAATTTCCCGCCATTTTTCTCAGATATATCCCGAGATTCCCATCCTCCGAAGACAGTCCAATCTTGCGGCGGATGACTGCGCTCCTGTTGTAATGGCTTTTGTCATTCATCATAAATCCTATTTCATTTCCACGGAACCCCAATGCCAGAAGCACGCAATGGTCAAGTTCCCAACAATCCAAGCCCATCGAATACAGCCACTTCGAGAAACCATGATTATTCTCCATGAACGACCCGACAAGGCCTGCAATGAAAACCTCACGCGCGGACCACACCGCCCCCAGTCGTATTTTTGCCCCCATAGTGCTGAACATCTCCTCCGAAATAAGCGGAATGGCCGTCTTTTCCAGCATCATGTGCCTTTCGTCCAAAATTGCAAAAGTCGAATTGTCCCATACCCGTGACAAGCGGAGAGCCCTCGACAATATTTTCCATTCAAGGATAAAACTCTGATAATCTTCCATATCCATAACAAGCTGTTTCAATTTGCAAAGATAGCGGACAAGAGTTTCATATAAAAAAATAGAGTTTCATATTTGAAACCCTATTACATTGATTATCAATTACGTCTTAAAAAATTCCCGCGCACGGAACCGAAAAGTTTTACCTGCTCATTTTAAGCCCTCCGATTTCGCCTTCCTCTTCTGACGGGCCTTCTGCGCCTTGGCCGCACCGCTCTTCAGATATGCCTGCCACTGCCTGTCATCGAAAATGCCATGATAGGCGGCATCTATCCGCTCCATCCACTTGTCCTGGACAGCCATATACATGGAAGAGTTCGACACCTTGGATGCAGAAAGCGACTCAAGCTCCCCGACCATCAGGGTATAGTCATGCTTCAGGGTAGAATCCACATAAAACACCTGCCAGTCTTCAAGGTCGAGCAATCTCTGAAGCCTGTCGGCCTCTTCCTCTGCCCGAGCCATCATATCAGGTTTTTCAGGCTGCTGCGCAAACACAGGCAGACATGCGAAAAACGATACGGAACAGGCCGCGGCCGTAAAGATGATGCGAAAATTCAGTTTCATACTGTCAATTGATTAATGCCCGGTTTCATATATACCGAAAAATTTTATAGTTTTGCAGACTATGGCCATAAAAAAGAGGCCCAGCCGGAATCCATTAACCAAAAACGGATTCCAAATGACGAGACAAAATTAATGAATAATAATAAACTGACAAAATGAGAAGAATTTCCCAGCTTATCTTCACTGCCTGCGCGACTGCAGCCATGGCATTCGGCCCAGACTGCGACGCCTGCACAAATGTCCTGGTGACAAAAGGAGCGAGCGCAGACGGCTCAAACATTATTTCATACGCGGCAGACTCGCACCAGCTGTTCGGAGAGCTTTACTGGCGTCCGGCCGGAGTCTGGAACAGCGGAGACATGCGCCAAATCAACGAATGGGACAGCGGGAAATACCTCGGGGCGATTCCGCAGGCACCAAGGACATGGCAGCGCGTAGGCAACATGAATGAGCATCAGCTTATTATTGCGGAAACCACATACGGGGGCAGGAGCGAGCTGTGGGACTCCACCGGCATAATGGACTATGGCTCCCTCATATATGTAGCGCTTGAACGCGCACGTACGGCACGCGAGGCCATTGAGGTCATCGTGGATCTCGCCGACACTTACGGCTATTATTCAAGCGGAGAGTCTTTCTCAATCGCGGACAAGGATGAGGTCTGGGTAATGGACCTTATCGGAAAAGGCATAAAAGCGGAGAACGGCATAAATACCAGAAAAGGCATCGTATGGGTGGCAAGACGCGTCCCGGACGGATATATATGCGCCCATGCCAACCAGGCCAGAATCAGCACCTTCCCTCTGGACGACCCTCAGAACTGCATGTATGCCCCTGATGTAATCTCATTTGCCCGCGAGATGGGCTATTTCAGCGGCAAGGACGAGGATTTCAGCTTCTGCGACGCATATGCTCCCCTTGATTTCAGCGGCATGAGAGGCTGCGAGGCAAGGGCATGGGCGGCATTCAACATCCTCTGCGACGGCAAATTCACTTTCGAGGACGAGAACGGCACCATGGTCACCCGTGACGCATACGACTATGTCCACTATGCGATGGGACACGACAAGACCAAGAGATTTCCGCTGTTCGTAAAGCCGGCACGCAAAATCACCGTAAAGGATGTGGCAGACGTGATGAGAGACCATTATGAGGGCACGCCTATGGACATGACAGCGGACATAGGAGCCGGCGGGAATGCCCTGCCGTACAGATGGAGGCCGATGGGCTTCACACATGACGGAAAAGAATATGTCAATGAAAGGGCCATCGCCACACAGCAGACCGGATTCTGGTTCGTGGGACAGTCACGCAGCTGGCTTCCTGACGAAATCGGAGGCGTGAACTGGTTCGGCTGCGATGATGCCGCGACCTCATATCTCACTCCTATATATACATGCACATCCGAAATTCCGGAATGCTTCAGGGAAGGCAACGGAAACATGGTGACATATTCCCCAACATCCGCGTTCTGGATGACGAACCGCGTCGCCAACGCATGCTACAGGATGTACAATATCATGGCCCCTACAGTACGTGCGGAAATAGACGCATGGGAAAACAGCATGGCGGAAGAAGTGGCAAAAGCAGACAGGCACGCGCTGGAGCTGTATGCAAAAGCATCGGAAAAGCCGCGCAAGCAGATACGCAGGAACGATGAGGCAAGAAAGACCGTTGACCCTTATACTGAAGTAAGGGAATATCTGACACGTTTCTCTGTTGACAACGCACAAAAGATATTTGACAAATGGGTTGCACTTGAGCAGCTGCTTCTTGTGAAATATATCGACGGAAACGTAAAGGCCCAGAATCCTGACGGTTCTTTCGTCACAAACGGACACACGGACTGCATACCTGACGGCATAACACAGCCGGGATATACCGAAAAATGGAAAGAGGCGGTTGCCAAAGACCACGGAAAAGTGATTGAAGTGCGCTGAGGCGGCACCTGCATGACCCGACAATAATATAACGGAAATAAACCTTACAATATCTTACAGCATGGCTAAGAAATCAACCATAATAAAGAATTGGCCAAAGTACCTTCTCCAGTGGGGAGTACTGATTGCCCTGGTCGTTTTCATGACAGGCCTGATTCCGTCTGAAAACGCCGCCGACCCGGAGAAATACTGCCCTCTCGGCGGTCTCCAGGCCCTTGCGACTTATCTTGCCAACAACAGCCTGCCTTGCAGCATGTCGTCCCTTCAGGTGATGATGGGAATCGCGCTTGTGGCGGCAGTGGTGCTGTTCAGCAAGCTCTTCTGCGCATTCATATGCCCGGTCGGGACCGTCCAGGACCTCATCGGCAAATTGCGCAGGACACTTCACATCAAAGGCATCAAGATAAAGAACGGCTCTGCGGCTGACAAGTTCCTGCGCATATTCAAATACGCGCTTCTGTTCTGGATATTTTACATGACAGTCGGCGCAAGTGAGCTTTTCTGCAAGAACATTGACCCTTACTATGCCATAGCCACAGGATTCAAGGGAGAGATAACGCTCTGGATGTCAATTACGTCCATTGTACTTGTAGTGCTCGGCAGCTTCCTTATAGACATGTTCTGGTGCCGCTACATGTGCCCGCTCGGAGCAATTTCCAATTCTTTCAAGTTCTGGCTGTGGATAGGAGTTCTTTTCGGCTTGTATTTCGTGGCAGACGTCATAGGGGCGAATATACCTTGGCCTGTCCTGCTCGGAGGATTCTGCATCCTCGGCTACTTGCTTGAGATTTTCAATGCAAGGCCTAAGCTCCAGCTTCTGAAAGTCAGGAAGAAAAATTCAATATGCAACGGCTGCGGACTATGCGAAAAGAAATGTCCTTATCATATCAACATCAGGTCATTCCATGACGGGAAAATCAATTCCGTTGACTGCACTCTCTGCGGGGAATGTGTTGCCGCATGTACGACAGGAGCGCTCCAGACGGGAATAGGCTCACGTGCAAAAGGAGGCCTGTGGAATCTTTTGCCTGCCTTGCTGACAGTATGCCTCATCGCTTTCGGAATCTGGGCCGGAGGCAAAATTGAACTGCCTACAATCAACATGCAGTGGGGAATTGAGCAGACGGCACCGGACGGGACCGTAACGGAACTCGTTGACCCAGGCACACTCGAGACAATCACCGTCAACGGACTGCGTTCCGTAAAATGCTACGGAAGCTCCATGGCTTTCAAGGCAAGGCTCGAGAAAATCCCTGGAGTGCATGGAGTGAAGGTTTTTGTCAAGAAACACTCGGCCGACATTCTCTACAACCCTTCCGTAACCAATCCGGACAAGATACAGGAAGCCATATATGTTCCTTCGAAATTCCGCGTGCAGGGCATCGAGCCGTCATCGGCAGATTCCCTGAAGGTGGTGACCATACGCACGGAGGGCATGTATGACAAGATGGACATCAATTATCTCGGGCTGCAGATGAGGCAGAGCGGAAAGAAAATCTATGGACTTGAAACAGAATTTGCCTGCCCGCTGATTGTGCGCGTATTCATGGACAGGTCTGAGGAGATTTCGGAAGACTGGTTCGAGGAAATCGTGGAAATGGACAAACTCGTCATGCCGGTCCACGGAGGCGGCACAAAGGAGATTGAAGTTGACTTCAAATTTGCAGGCATGGAAGACGGCACATACAACGTCGCCACAGTAGATTTCATCCGCAGCATGTTCTCTCCTTTCAAGGCTGAGTTCAAGAAACGCGTTGACGAAAACAGCGGCAAGCAGCAGTTCGTATATGAGATAGCCGACAAGAATTATGACAAGCCGATAATCCTGCGCAGCATGCCTTTCCTCAGCAACCATCTGTCCGGGAATGAGGGCATAATCGGCATCTACCTCGACTTGAACAAAGACCTTGTCCCTGCCATAATGGTGAGATACGCCGAGCCTATGACCGCGGAGAAGGTGTGGGAGCTTATGAACATGGAGACGTGGAGCATTACATATTCTCCGGAAGACATAAGGGAAGTCCCTGCAAAGCTTTCATTCAAGACCCCAGGAGTTGAACGTGCATTCAGCCCTGCCCAGTAATGAAATTTGAGATGAGACACAAAAAGTTTATTATATCATTTGTACTGGCTGCCCTGACCGGCAGCCAGTATGCCGTTGCGGATGAAGGCATGTGGATGATAAATGCCATTGATTCCGCCCTTGAAAAGAAAATGCAGGAACGCGGGCTGAAGCTCTCCGCCAATGAGATATACAACGCGGATGCGGACGGCGCGGCCATATCCGATGCTGTTGTTTCGCTGGATTTCGGATGTACAGGAAGCATCATCTCCGGCAGGGGGCTGATGATCACGAACCATCATTGCGCTTACAGTGACGTGCACAGGCTAAGCACTCCGGAGCATAATTATCTCGAAGAAGGCTTCTGGGCCATGAGCAGCAGCGAAGAAGTCTGCATAAAGGGAAAGGGAGCATATATGCTCAAAAGAGTCATTGATGTCACCGAAGAGGTGGAGGCTCTGAAAGCGGAACTTGACGGACGCGGGATGCAATACGGCATGAGGAAACTCTCGCATATGATGGAGACGCGGTACAAGAAGGCAACGGGGCTGGACGCGTGGCTTTCTTCCATGTGGAAAGGCTCCAAATATTATATGGCCCTGTATGAGGTTTACCGCGACGTAAGGCTTGTGGCGGCACCTCCTGTCACTTCCGCGGCTTTCGGCGGGGACACGGACAACTGGGAATGGCCGCAGCACAAATGCGATTTCGCAATGTACAGGATATACACGGCACCTGACGGCTCTCCTGCCGAATATTCGGAAAGCAACATCCCTCTTGCCCCTAAGGCCAGGCTGGAGATTTCACTCGACGGCTATAAAGAGGGGGATTTTACCATGGTGATAGGCTACCCGGGACACACTGACAGATACAGCAGTTCTTACGGAGTGCGGTTCGACCAAAATGTGAAGCTCCCGATATCAAACAGGATAAGAGGCCGGCAGATGGCCATTGTTGACAAATGGATGAATGAAGACCAGCTTGTCCGGCTGAAATATTCCGACTGGTATTTCGGGCTGAGCAATGTGCAGGAACTCTACAGCGGGCAGCTGGAGTGCTGCAAAAGGTTCCGCATAGCAGACCGGAAGGCAGAGGAGGAGACCATGCTGCAGGAGTGGATTCTGTCTGACAGCCTGAGAAAAGAGCGCTGGGGAAACCTGCTTGAGAATCTTCAGAAAGGATATTCTGCTGTGGAAGAGCCTGAAAGGCAGGCCGGATATTACCGGGAGACTCTCATCAGAGGTGCGCGCATTTCCAATTATATGAGACGAGCATGGAATTCGAAGAATCCGGGAGAAGCCATGCCGAAGATTCTCGAAGGGTATGATGAGCTGGACATGCGGGTGGAACATGACCTTGTGGCCTATGCCATTTCAGAATATGTGGAGAATGTGTCTGAGGAACATTTCGGCCAGTGGCAAAAAGAGGTGATGGGCAGATTCACATGCGGCGGGAAATGCGACACTGATGCGCTCACTGACTGGCTGTGGAAAGGAAGCATGTTCACATCGGAAGAGGGGCTGTCAAAATTGAGGGACAACGTGGCTCATGAGGAGATTGCGGCCGACCCTCTGTGCAGGTTCATGATGGAAGTGGGCATACAGAATTTCAGATGCTGCATTGATGCTGCGGAGGGAAAATGCAGAAGGCTTGACATGAACAGGGAATACACGCAGGCCCTTTATCAGATGAGGCTCGACAAGGGAGAAGCGCAGTATCCTGACGCAAATTCGACCATGAGGCTGAGCTACGGCACAGTGGGAGGCATAGAACCAAAGGACGGCATCATATGCGACTGGAAGACAACTCCTGCAGGCATCCTTGAGAAATATGACATGAGCGATTACGAGTTCATGCTTGAGGACAGGCAGCATCTGCTGTACAGCGCCGGAGAATGGGGACGCTGGGGATTCGGACAGGACGGGAAAGAGATGCATGTCAATTTCCTCACCGACAATGATATAACCGGAGGAAACTCTGGAAGCCCGGTCCTGAATGCGGAAGGCAAGCTTATAGGTTTGGCATTCGACGGCAACAAGGAGTCCCTGTCAAGCGACGTATGGTGCGCCCCGGGGTACAACAAATGTGTCTGCGTTGATATCCGCTTCATCCTGTGGACTCTCGACAGGTATGCCGGAATGTCAAGAATAATAGATGAACTCGGTCTTTAAAACATTTACAGATTGACACTTATGAGAATTTCTATCCTTGCCGCGGCTTTCATTTGCCTTGCAGCCATGGTTTCATGCGGGGAAAAGCCGTCAGCCACATATATGCTAAGGCCTCATGAGGAGCTTCCGGAAGATGTGGCCAAAGACAGAAGCTTCACGACAGTCTTCCTTGCCGGGACAATAGACATGGGCTCAGGCAGGGACTGGCAGGCTGAGATGAAAGACAGGTTCTCTTCCATGGAGGGAAGATTCATCCTGTTCAATCCGCGCCAGGAAAACTGGGACGCGTCACGTCCGGGAGAGATGGAGTATCAGGTGCAGTGGGAACTGGAGCATCTCGAGCAGGCGGACATAATCATAATGTATATTCTCGGGAACAGCAAAAGCCCCATCTCCCTGTTGGAAATGGGGCTTCATGCCCGCTCCGGCAAACTGCATGTAATCTGCGAGGAGGATTTCTACCGCCACGACAATGTGCGCATCACATGCCACCGCTACGGAGTACCGCTATACTCCACGCTTGAAGATTTCTGGAATTGCCCGGACAATCCTTTCAACGTAAGATAAATGCTACCTGTCACTGACAACAATCTGCCCGTCACTGACATCGACAAGTATCACAGAGTCGCGGTGTACCCTGCCGTCCAGGATGGATTTTGCAAGCAGGTTTACAAGCTCTTTCTGCATCAAACGCTTGATAGGACGCGCGCCGTAAGCAGGCTCGTAGCCCTTGGTGCTCATGTAGTCCTCAAATTCCTTTGAGAACGTTACGGTCACGCCATTTTCAGACAGCCTGTGCTGAAGGTCTGCCATCTGCATCCGGAGGATATCACGTATATCTGTCTGTGACAGAGGCTCGAACATTATCACCTCATCAATCCTGTTAAGGAACTCCGGACGCACTGTCTTCTTGAGCACATCAAGAACCTGTGTCCTGCATTCGGACAGCATTTCCAGACGTTTTTCAATGGCGGCCTTGCCCTCAGGAGTCTCCGGTCCGGCAGTCCCAACAAGAGGCAGACGTTCCATATATCCCTGGATTATGTCAGCTCCCACGTTCGACGTCATAATCAGAATAGTATTCTTGAAATCTACCGTGCGGCCCTTGTTGTCAGTCAGACGTCCGTCATCAAGCACCTGAAGCAGTATGTTGAACACATCAGGATGCGCCTTCTCTATCTCGTCAAGAAGTATGACCGAATACGGCTTCCTCCTCACGGCCTCGGTGAGCTGTCCACCCTCGTCATATCCGACGTATCCCGGAGGCGCACCGACCAGCCTGCTGACTGAATGCCTCTCCTGATACTCGCTCATGTCGATACGGGTCATCATATTCTCGTCATTGAACAGGAATTCCGCCAAAGCCTTGGCCAGCTCAGTCTTTCCGACACCCGTAGTACCCATGAACAGGAATGAACCTATAGGCCTCTTCTCGTTCTGAAGTCCCGCACGCGAACGTCTCACAGCATCAGCCACCGCACCGATGGCCTGCTCCTGCCCGACTACTCTCTTGTGAAGCTCAGCCTCCATACGGAGCAGCTTCTCGCGCTCGCTCTCCAGCATCCTCTTCACAGGAATCCCCGTCCACTTGGCCACAACCTCCGCAATATCCTCCGGAGTCACGGCTTCCGTGATTATCGGGTCTTTGATGCCTGCCTGGCGGGCATTAAGCTCATCTATTTTCTTCTGAGCCTCTGCCATTTTCCCGTAGCGTATCTCGGCAACACGTCCATAGTCACCGGCACGCTCGGCATTGTGGGCCTCTATCTTGTAGTCCTCCATCTTCTGGCGTGCCTGCTGGAGTCCCGAAAGGATATCCTTTTCCTCATTCCAGCGGCTTCTGAGGACATCCCTCTTCTCACCAAGCTCCTTAAGCTCCTCCTTAATCTTATCCATCTTGAGAGAAACTCCCTCACGCTTGATGGCCTCCCTCTCTATCTCGAGCTGGCGTATCCGGCTGTCAAGCTCTGCAATAGGCTCAGGGACAGAGTTCATCTCAAGACGCAGCTTGGAAGCTGCCTCGTCAACAAGGTCAATGGCCTTGTCCGGAAGGAAACGGTTGGTGATATAGCGGTGCGACAATTCCACAGCCGCTATCAGCGCGTCATCCTCAATACGGACCTTGTGATGGTTCTCATAGCGCTCCTTGAGTCCCCTCATTATGGAGATGGATGCGGCAGGCGAAGGCTCATCAACCATCACCATCTGGAAACGTCTCTCGAGAGCCTTGTCCGTCTCAAAATACTTTTGGTATTCGTCAAGTGTAGTAGAGCCGATTGTACGCAATTCCCCGCGCGCAAGAGCCGGCTTAAGGATATTCGATGCATCCATAGCTCCGGAAGTACGTCCGGCGCCCACCAATGTATGGATTTCGTCAATGAACAAGATTATCTCTCCGTCACTGTCAACGACTTCCTTCACCACGCCTTTAAGACGCTCTTCAAATTCTCCCTGGTATTTCGCGCCCGCAATAAGCGCACCGAGGTCAAGCGAATATATCTTCCTGCTCTTGAGGTTCTCCGGAACATCCCCGTCGATTATCTTCTGTGCTATGCCTTCGGAAATGGCCGTCTTGCCGACACCCGGTTCACCGACAAGAATAGGGTTGTTCTTTGTTCTCCTGCTGAGAATCTGAAGTACCCTCCTGATTTCCTCGTCCCTGCCGATGACAGGGTCGAGTTTGCCCTGTGCCGCCCTTTCATTGAGATTGACGGCGAATCTGCTGAGATTTTCAAATTTGTTTTCTGCCATAATAAATTCTCCTTTTCGTTCCCGGAGACTCTGCGGCAGCTGCATAAGTACGCAGGAATAGCCGTCCGCTCCGAAGAACAGACGGCTATAAGTCAAAATATATTCCAAATGCCTTTGTCTGACAAAATGTCAGCATCGGCATATGCCATTTCTATCAGTCTGCCTGGTCAGCAGCAGGTTCAGCAACCTCAGCAGCAGGATTCTGAGCCTCTGGAGCAGGGAATGCGACTTCCTCTGTCATCTCGCTCTCAGCCCTGTCCGAGAAGTTCATGTCCTTTGAACCTGAACCTACAGTAAAGGTTGTTATCACAGACACGAGGAAAATGAATGCCACGAGGCCCCAGGTAATCTTCTCGAGGATGTCAGCTGTCTGACGCACACCGAAAGTCTGGTTGCCGGCTACGAAATTGCTTGCGAGTCCGCCGCCCTTGCCGTTCTGAAGGAGCACGATAAGAGTCACCATAAGGCTGGCGACAAGCACACAAATTGTCAAAATGGTGAATAGTACATTCATATTATACTAATTTAAACCGTTCATTTTTTGAATAAGGGTTGCAAAGTAAGCACTTTTTTCCGGATATGCCAAAATTAGTTTGGAATAAATGCTCTTTGCCCTGTCATAATATCCCTGCTCCGCATAAATCTGGGCCAATGTCTCCGTATAGAAGCCCAGTTCCTCCCCGACCTGGTCATCAGACGCGGTCTTGCCCTGCCTTGCCTTTGAGGCATACCTGGAGAACACATTGTCATCCGTCCTCCTTACCTTGTCATATTCCTCCTGAGAGAAATAGTCGCCCACGCCGACATAAACCTTCCTTGCACCGGTGTCAGCAGGAACCTCACGGGTCTCTTTCTCAGAAATATAATTCTTGATAAGACGCTCCACATCCGCATCAGTCCAGTCAGTCCTGTGGCCGGTACGCACCATGCAGGCAAGCTTTTCCCTCGCTCCGACATACAGCGCCGCATCGGCATACTGGGCCTCTCCCCAGCCTTCTCCTCCCAACTGGCTCATCCTGCGGCACAATTCCTTCCTTGCTCCTGAAAACCAAGGATAAAGGTTCACGACTCCGACAAGTTCGTCAAGGTTAAGTTTCTTTATGTCAATATATCCCATACACCTACCAGTTTGCGACAGTCGCATTGAAAATATCCTCGCACAACTGCTCAACGATATCCTCGCACAACTGAGACTCAACCGCATCAAGCGAAGTCATCGCGTCAAAATCAGCATATGCGGAGAAAGACTTGTCCTGGAAGTCATCCTCCGGGTACTTTCTGTTGGCGAAACTGATTTTCACATTCACAGTCAGACGGTTCTGTGCAGCTTCCTCATTGGCAGTGATGGCCGTGGCCTTGACATCATATCCGGTAACTGCACCTGTTATCTCAAGGTCACCTTCTTCATCCACAAGTTCAAGACGCGTAAGCTTGATGAACTTCTCCTGCAATGCTTCCGTAAGCTGGTTGCTGAGAGAAGGGTTAACCTTAAGCGCCTTGTATTCAAAATAATTTATCGTCACAGTCTTCACATCCGGCTGGATTGAAGTTCCGGTAAACGAGTATATGCCGCACGAATGGAGCAGCAAAACAACAGCCGGAACTGCCGCCAAAGGCAGCCAAGCCAACATTTTCTTTCCCGAACAACTCATATCTTCTGCTTTATCTTACGGTATAGCGTCCTCTCTGAAATGCCAAGCTCTGCAGCGGCGGCCTTGCGGTTTCCGCCATGCTTGCGGAGGACTTTTTCTATCAGCTCCATATTGGCCGACTTTATTGACAGGTCCTCAGATGAACTTTCCTCAAAATCCTGTTCCTCAGGGTCTTCCTGACGGTCCATGACATCGGGGCGGGCATGTCCGGCCCATCTGTCATCAAGCCTCTCATCATGTGCGGAAGGAGCCGCTATGGCAGGTGCAGAACTGCGTGGCACCCCGGATTTAAGCACAACTTCCTTGAGATAATCGACATCCTGCTTCAACTGGAGCAAAGTCCTTATTATAGCCTCCCTCTCCCCTGCGCTTTCGGCCGATTCCTGATAAGACGCAACCCTTGCAGGAAGCAAATCCGGCTCTTCACGCGGGATATATCCGGCAAGCACATCGGCATCCACCATACATTTGTCTGAAGCTGCGGAAACTTTGGACGATTCAAGGGCGGAAATCGTTTCCGCGACATTCTTGAGCTGGCGGATATTGCCCGGCCAGCGGTATTTCCTGAGCATTATCGAGGCCTCTTCGGTAAGAGTGGCCTTGCAAACGCCATATTTGGCTGCAAAATCAGAGGCGAATTTGCGGAACAGCAGGTTTATGTCACCAGGACGCTCACGCAGAGACGGCATTATGATGGAAACGGCATTGAGCCTGTAATACAGGTCTTCACGGAATTTTCCTTTTGACACCGCATACATCAGATTGACATTGGTGGCGGCAACTACCCTGACATCCGTCTTCAGCACTTTTGAAGAGCCGACACGGATAAACTCTCCCGACTGGAGCACACGCAGAAGCTTGGCCTGCGAAGGCAAAGGCAGCTCACCAATCTCATCAAGGAACAATGTTCCCCCGTCTGCTTCCTCAAAATATCCCTTGCGCATCTCATTGGCGCCCGTAAACGACCCTTTCTCATGCCCGAAAAGCTCCGAGTCTATGGTACCTTCCGGAATGGCACCGCAATTGACGGCAAAATATTTCCCGCGCTTGCGTGCACTGTTCTGGTGGATAATCTGAGGTATGTTTTCCTTTCCTACACCGCTCTCACCTGTCACCAGGACCGTTATGTCGGTAGGCGCGACCGCCACGGCAATCTCCAATGCCCTGTTCAGGGCTGGATCATTGCCGATTATGTCATATTTATTCTTTAAGCTCTGTAATTCCTGACTAGTCATAGCGGGACAAAGTTACTATAAATTTATTTGAAGGCTATGCGCAAGGCGCAACATTTATCGTAAACGCCATCAAATTTCCCATATATGCAATTGCCGTCTGAAATTATTTGCCTAACTTTCGCAACGAAAACCACTCATGATGTTTCCTCCGGAAGCGGACCGGACTTTTCATGTCGGGGAATCACGATAACATTCAATATGGATAAAACATGAACAAATTCTTTTTAATCATCATCAGCACTTTGGCATTGTGCGGATGTGCAAGAGGTGTCTGGAAAGATTTCATCAAGTTTTCATCGACAGATATAGTATTTGAGGCAGAAGGAGGTGAACAGGAGGTATGGTCAAAAACCGGCTCCCAATTTGACCTCGACGGCATTTTTGAAAACGGGGAGAATCCGAAAGATAAGGAGGTGGTCCAGGATGAGCACTATAAAATGGTGGCAATCACCGGAGAGTGGCTGCATGTCGGATATACGGACCTCAACGACCGCACGTCTCTGACAATCTCCACGAGAGAAAATGCCACAGGAGAAGAACGGAACGGGAAAGTAACGGTAAATTGCGGAGACCTCTATAAAACTGTCAAGATACGGCAAAAAGCCAAGTGACAAAATTGCCATCAGGCTTCAGAATATGTTAAAATACGAAACAGAACAGGCAATAATACGAAAATATGGTTATCTTTGCTGAGAATGCGCCCATTATCCGGAACGCCGGAGATGGTACACGAAGAAGACCAACCAATTAATAATTTAAATAAAAATGAAAAAGGGTATCAAATTTTTGTCTGTCGCCGTCCTCGGCATGGCAGCCGCCTGCAGCTCACCTGAGAAGATGGCTGAAATGGCAGAGAACATCACGGTCAAGTGCGAACCGGCTGTCCTTGAAGTAGTAGGCGGGAAAATAGACGCCACAGTTTCTGTGACTTATCCGGAAGATTACTTCCATCCTAAGGCAATATTGGCAGTAACTCCAGTTATTGTCTATGACGGAGGAGAGGTGAAAATGGAGCCTTTCATGTTCCAGGGCGAAAAAGTGAAAGACAACCACCAGACAGTACCTTCAGAGGGCGCTACAATCACAAAGAAGGTACATTTCGACTATGTTCCGGGCATGGAGAAATGCTACCTTGAGCTTCGCAGCACAGTGAGCCACAAGTCAAAGTCAACCGACCTTCCTTCAAAGAAAGTGGCAGACGGAGCCAACACGACCTACATGCTCGTATGCAAGGACGGCAAGCTTGACCTTAAGGATGACAACTACCAGGAGATAATCAAGCAGACTGCTGAAGGCCAGATTCTTTATCAGATAAACAGCTCAAACGTAAGGAACAGCGAGCTGAGGTCACAGTCAATCAAAGACTTCCAGGCTGCCATCGATGAAATCAAGGCAAACAGCCGCAAGAACCTCGTAAGCACAGACATCGTTGCATATGCTTCTCCGGACGGAAAGGAAGACATGAACGTGAAGCTTTCTGACAAGCGTTCTTCTTCAGCAGAAAAAGCTTTCGGCAAGGTTACCAAGAAGCACGAAGTTGAAGCACCGGTAAATGTTACAAGCGTCGGTGAGGACTGGGAAGGCTTCCAGGAGCTGGTTGCCGCATCTGACCTTGAAGACAAGGACCTTATCATCCGCGTACTTTCAATGTACAGCGACCCTGCAGTGCGTGAGAAAGAAATCAAGAACATGTCTGCAATCTATTCTACCCTTGCAAAGGAAATCCTTCCTGAGCTTCGCCGCGCAAGGTTCATTGCCAATGTCGAGTACATCAACTATACAAGCGAGGAGCTTCTCCAGCTCGTTGAAGAGAACATTGACGTGCTTGACGAGACTGCAATTCTCCGTGCAGCTACTCTCGTAAAGGATACCGATGACAAAGTGACCCTCTACAAGAAGGCAATCGAGAAGTACAACAGCGCCAGCGCACAGTACAACCTTGCAGTGACATATATCCAGGCAAAGGACTACGCAAAGGCAGTGAATGCTCTTGAGAAATGCAGCAAGGACGCAGACTGGAACAACGCGATGGGCGTAATCTCACTCCGCAAGGGCGACCTTGACGCAGCAGCAGAATATTTTGCTATTGCAAACAACAGCTCAGCTAAAGAGAACGCAGCCGTTATTGACATTCTCGACGGAGAGTACCAGGCAGCCGCATCTAAGCTCGCAGGCGTAAAAGGCTACAATGCAGCTCTTGCACAGCTTCTCGTAGGCAACACTGCTCCTGCATCAGCTCTCAAATGCGAGTGCCCTAACTCTGCATACCTCAGGGCAGTTGCAGCTGCACGCCAGGGCAATGCACAGGCAGTGAAATCAAACCTTGAGACTGCAGCGAAATGCGAAAAGCTCGCAGAAAGGGCAGCAAAGGACGTTGAGTTCGCTCAGTACAGGTAACATATTGCCAGAAACGGCAAACAAATAATCCAAGCAGCGGCGCATGGGAACTTTCCGGCGCCGCTGCTTTTCTTTTGGGCGCTGGCTTATCGGGGCATATGGTCTTTTAAAAAGGCATAACGGGCTATGCAGACTGACAGCGCAGACAACAGGCATCAGGATGTGGCCCGATAGATTTTAGATTGCATAAAAGTTTACGTTTTGTGGTAAACTTTCTTAGGAGGGGCACAGGAAGGGCACAGGACGGAACAGTGCTCTTGGCTCTCTCGGGCCATGGCTGAAATTTGCTGTCAGGTCCATTTTACACTGAGCCGGTACATTCATCAAAAACGGTTTAAAAAAGGCGCCAGATTTTTACCGAATGCTCTCAAAATGCAATTCGGTTTAAGAATCGCCCGGAATTTTTACCGTTTTTCCATTTTACCATTGCAGATTGACAGCTGGTGGCACCAAGCAATTTCACCAAAAGTTATCACACTTTTTTCAGGACGGGACATATCACACACCATGAAACACAAAAATGAGGATGACCGTTTCGCTCCGGCATCCTCATTTTTGTGTAAGGCAGACAAGCTCCCTTACGAGAGTCGCTATCACTATTTATGAAAAAAATCCTTTACTAAAGAATAAAGACGGAATGAGGCCCAGATAATCAACAGGCCGTATAGGGCGACATAAATTCTCATGTGCTCTCCATACCCGCTTCTGATTTGTAAAATCATAAATACGACAAGAGCAGCCAGCACTGCCGCCATGAAGACGGCATAGGCGATTCTCAAAGGTTTCTTGTCCATGACATTGTTTTTATTTAGATTAAGAATGCGGCACCCAAAGCCGCAACAGAGGTAAAGGTAATAATTTTTATGCATTTACATCCTTTTAAGGGACAAGTATTTTAAACTTTATTTATATTATTATAACTTCGTGAACGGAAAGACATAATATTGCGCACATATGGAAATAAATTCAGTCATAATCATCATTACGGCGGCAGCATCGGCAGCAATTGCCTGGCTTGCCACACGCTCAGTATTCTCTATCAGAATACGCTCACTGGAAGATAAGATAAAAATGCTCGACGAAATTCACCGCAAGGAAGTCGAGAATGCAGAAAAACTTGCGCAGCAGTCACAGCGGAATTATGAGAAGGCACTCGGACAGATGAAAGAAACCGTACTTGCCGGCATGACGGCCGAAACTGAAAAGCTGCTCAGAAAACGTGAGACTGAACTAGCGACCGGAAATGAAGCCACAATGTCAGGCATACTGAAACCGCTCAAGGAAAGCATATCTGCCATGGAAAAAGCAATGAAAGACAATGCTGAGAGCCATGTGGAGAACACGGCCAAGCTTTCCGAACAGCTCAGGCAGGCAGTAAAGGAAATGCAGGAGAAGACAACTGACATAGGGCAGAAGGCAGACACTCTTTCGGAAGCGCTTACCGGAAAGCCAAAAGTGCAGGGATGCTTCGGGGAGAATTTCTTAGAGGCAATTCTGGCCGGAGAGGGCCTTGTGGAAGGAATACACTATACGCGTGAAGCAGCAAATGAAGACATGAGCAGGCCGGATTTTGTATTTCATTTCAAGGAAAATCTCGAACAGAAAGACCTTGTGGTAGATTCCAAGGTTTCTCTCACAGCCTTTGTGGACTATATGAACGCAGAAACATCACAGGAACGCGCCTTTGCTTTGGACAGGCACCTGAAAAGCGTCAGGAAGCATATAGATGAACTTGCCAGGAAAGAGTATGCGAAAAAGGCAGCCAAGCCATTTGCAGACTATGTGCTGATGTTCATGCCAAGAGACATGGCATTCCGGGCCGCTCTTGAGGCAGACCCGCTGATATGGCAGGAAGCATACAAAAAAGGCGTTCTTATTGCTACAGAACAGACCATAATGCCTTTCCTTAAGATAATGCAGCTTACTTGGAACAAATTCCAGCACGACACCAACACACAGAAAATCACTGCCGCCGCACAGAACATGATAGACCGTGTGGCAGCTTTCTATGATTCGTACAGCGAGCTTGGCAAAAAACTCAAGGCAGCGTGTGGGGAATACAATAAAGGGATAAAGAAGCTCGAGGACAACGGACAGAGCATTACCACCTCCGCAAGACAGGTAATCAGCATCGGGGTAAGAAGAGGAAAAGGCAAGGAATTTTCAGTTCCCCAGGAGACTCTGGAAATAGAAGAGTAAAGCGGACAATCAAATAGAATGAAAATGGCAAAGAAGACAGAAAAGACCAATGCAGCCAGGCTGCTTGATAAGGCAGGCATAGCATATAATCTGATTCCATACGACTTCGACGAAAACGACCTGGCCGCACAGCATGTGGCTGAAAGCCTCGGCCAGCCTATCGAACGTGTTTTCAAGACACTCGTGCTCCACGGGGACAGGAGCGGCTACATCGTATGCGTCATTCCCGGAAACGGAGAAGTGGACCTGAAGGCCCTTGCAAAGATTTCGGGCAACAAGAAAGTCGAGATGATTCCGATGAAAGACCTGCTTGGAGTCACAGGCTACATACGCGGAGGATGCTCTCCGATAGGCATGAAGAAGAAATTTCCCACATACTTCCATTCCACGGCAAGCAGCTTCAGCACAATCTACATAAGTGCCGGCGTGCGGGGTCTCCAGATAGAAATCAACCCCCAGGAGCTTATGGACTTCGTAGGAGCTTCCGCCGGCGATGTCGCGTCATTCGGATAACCCGTTCACCTTCCGGCAAATGCCGCTTTACATCACGCGGAAAAACATATCTGAATAAAACAAAGGGGCTGACCAAAAAGCATTGGTCAAGCCCCTTTTCTTGTTTGCCGGTGAGGTCAACCTCACCAGTTTAACCCTAATAAACCGACATCATCAGTCTTCCTTCTCCTGCTCAAGGTAAGCCTTGAGGAGCTTGTCCTGAACATCTCCAGGAACAGGCTGGTAGTCAGCGAACTCCATTGTAAAAGTAGCGCTTCCAGAAGTAAGGGAGCTGAGAGTTGTGGAATACTTGTACATCTCCGCGAGAGGAACACGCGCCTTGATGGTATCGAATCCCTTGTCGGTTCCCATTCCCTCGATGATTGCACGGCGGTTCTGCAAGTCGGACATGCAGGCTCCCATATACTCGGTCGGAGTCATGACCTCGACATTATAAATCGGCTCCATAATCTTAGGTCCCGCATTGCGGAAAGCCTCCTTGAACGCGTTGCGTGCAGCAAGCACGAAAGAGATTTCATTGGAATCAACCGGATGCATCTTTCCGTCATACACATAGACACGGATGTCACGCGCAAGCGAGCCTGTGAGAGGGCCTTCATTCATCTTGTCATTGATACCCTTGAGGATTGCAGGCATGAAACGGGCATCAATCGCACCACCTACGATACAATTGTAGAACTCCAGTTTTCCGCCCCAAGGAAGATCGTATGATTCCTTGCCCTTTACATTGAGCACAACGTCCTTTCCGTCAATCTTGAATTTGTTTCCGCCTTCCACGCCGTCAATATAAGGGCATACAAGCAGATGCACCTCACCGAACTGGCCGGCTCCTCCCGACTGCTTCTTGTGACGGTAATCGGCCGCAGCGACCTTTGTGATGGTCTCGCGGTACGAGATGCGCGGAGCAAACATGTCTATCTCAATCTTGTTCTCGTTCTTGAGTCTCCACTTTACGATGTTTATATGATGCTCTCCCTGTCCCTTGAGGATGGTCTGCTTAAGCTCCTTAGAATATTCCACTATGATTGTAGGGTCTTCTGCAGCCATCTTGTTCAAGGCCTCGGTCATCTTCTCCTCGTCCTTCTGCTCCTTAGCCTTGATTGCCGTGCGGAACTTGGACTTAGGGAAATTGATAGGCTCGAACGCTATGTCGGTTCCAGGAGTGCACAAGGTCACATTTGTCTTTGCTGCACGGAGCTTCACGGTACATCCGATGTCTCCTGCGAACAAGTCGCTGACCCTCTCTTTCTTCTTTCCGGCCACGGCATAGATAGTCGTAATCCTCTCCTTGTCACCGGTCTCCGGATTCTCAAGGTCCATTCCTTCCGTAAGCTCACCGGACATGACCTTGAAATATGCCACCTCGCCAAGATGCGGCTCAACGGCAGTCTTATATATGAACAGTGAAGTAGGAGCATCCTGCTTGCATTCGATTTCCTTTCCTTCTTTAGTAAGGGCCTTATGCTCAGCCGGAGAGGCAGCCACCTTTATGGTGAACTCCATAAGCCTCTTTACTCCGATATCTTTCTTTGCTGAAAGGCAGAACACCGGACAGACTTCTCCGGCGCGGCATCCGATGCCGAGTCCTTTCCTTATCTCATCCTCCGTAAGCACTCCCGCCTCGAAGAATTTTTCCATAAGAGTGTCATCATATTCCGCAGCCCTCTCGATAAGCTCCTGCCTGAGAGCCTCTGCCTCTTCAAGATGCTCAGCCGGAATCTCCAGGTCCTCACGCTTGCCGCTGTCATCGACAAAGTGATAATATTTCATCTTGAGGACGTCTATGAAGCCGTCAAATCCCGCACCGACATTCACAGGATACTGGATAATGACAGGTCTCTTGCCGAAGGTGGCCTTCATGCTCTCAAGAACCGTCTCCCATGAGGCCTTCTCGCCGTCAAGCTGGTTCACCGCGAAAATGAGCGGAATCCCATACTGCTTGGCATATCTTGCGAATATGCGGGTACCGACTTCCACGCCCTGCTGTGCGTTTATGACAAGCACTCCCGTATCACACACCTTGAAAGCGGAAACCGCACCGCCCACGAAATCATCTGCACCCGGAGTGTCAACTATATTGAATTTCACATCCATGAACTCGGCATAGAGCGGAGTGGCATAGATGGACCTCTGATTGAGCTGTTCAATCTCCGAATTGTCCGAAACGGTGTTTTTAGCTTCAACTGTTCCGCGTCTGTCAATTACTTTGCCCTCATAGAGCATGGCTTCAGATAACGTGGTCTTGCCTGACTTTGTGCTGCCAAGCAGAACCACATTGCGGATGTTCTGAGTGGAATAAGCTTTCATTGTACTATTGTTTTGTGTTATTGGTTATGTTTCGAATGCGCACGCTGACGTGACACATCCTCGCAAATCTAATGAAATTCCCCCACAATATCAATAGGACACTGCTGTTTTTGCGTCTTTTGTGCCTCAAACTGCCAGAGCAATTCAATGGAAGACATCCCGAACCTCTCATAAAAAAGATTGTCAAGGGCCGCATCAGGCAGAACGAAAGAAGCGGAAGAAACCGTTCCGTCCAGAATCATTGAGCACAGGCGCTCATAAGCTGTTTCAAGTTTTGCGTCAATCATGCTTTTTTATTTGCAAATCTGCCCCGCATCGCCGGAAAAGCCAAATATTTGTGGCGAAATACGGGGAAAACAAATAAAAAATTTCTCTTTTTTATAATTTTTTCTTTATTTTAAATGGCTTTGCTTGCTTTTCATCAGCATTTCTTGTTTATTGCACATTTTCATAAGAAATAATTTTGTCCTCCAGCAAACTATGGACTGGATTATGGACAACAATTCCATCAAAGACAACATACGCCGGATAAGGAAGTCCCGGAAGCTGACGCAGGAAGACATGGCGCACAAGCTGGGGATTTCTCTCACCGCATACAGGGATCTGGAGCGCGGCAACACGTCTGTGATGAACGGGAACGTCATGCGGATTGCGTCTCTGCTTGACACCTCCACGGAGGAAATCGTTCTGGGATACCGTCCCTCACAAATGGCCGGAGAGGCCCTCGAAGACGTAAGGGAAGAATACAGCACAAGGGTAACGACTCTTGAAAGACGTGTCGCTGACCTGGAAAAGCTGGTTGAAAGTCTCAAAGAGACAATCGAAAGCAAAAACGAAATCATCACAATGCTCAAGAAATCACTTGATAGGGAAAAATAGTTTGTGTACTTTTGCAAGATGCACAATGACCCACATCTTTTGAGCAGCCTTCATGCAAATCTGGTAGAAGCCGGATGCGACGAAGCCGGAAGAGGTCCTTTGGCCGGCCCGGTATTCGCCGCCGCTGTCATATTGCCGCATGACTTTCATCATCCCCTCCTTAACGACTCCAAGAAAATGACAGAGAAAGCACGTGAGACTCTCCGCCCTATAATAGAGGCGGAAGCCGTTGCGTGGGCAGTAGAGGCGGTAAGCGCGGAGGACATAGACAGAATCAACATATTGAATGCATCCATAGCGGGAATGTGGCGGGCGGTATTCTCCCTCAAGACACGTCCAGAGCATCTTCTGGTTGACGGAAACCGGTTCCGGCCATACGGGACTACTGGAGACGGGCTTTTTCCGGCGGAAACCGCAGACAGATATTCGGCACTGACATTCGACTGCATCGTAAAGGGTGACGGCAAATTCGCATCCATAGCGGCCGCATCCGTGCTCGCAAAGACCTGGAGGGACGAATATATGCGCAATCTGGCAAAGGAGTTCCCGCAGTACGGATGGGAGCGCAACATGGGATACCCGACCAAAGAGCATGTGGAGGCCATCAAAGAATACGGATATACAATACACCACCGCAAGAGCTTCCATCTCAAGCAGCTTGAACCGGCCTTGTTTTAAGCATGTCGGGCGGACAACGCATAATTCAAATGATTGCAAACAAAGTTTTAGATAATATGAAACGGATTTTATGTTTTTTCACGGCCATGTCGGTATTTGCCGGCAGCGTCATGGCGGATGAAGGCATGTGGATGCTTCCTCTGCTGCAGAAGATGAACGGCAAGGCAATGCAGGAACTTGGCTGCCAGCTCACTCCAAAGCAAATCTATGACATCAACAACTCGTCCCTCAAGGATGCCATCGTGCAGTTCGGAGGCGGATGTACGGGAGAAATCATATCTGCCGAGGGACTTCTTGTAACCAACCACCATTGCGGATACGGCAGCATACAGAAGCTCAGTTCTGTGGAGCATGACTATCTGAAAGACGGATACTGGGCAATGAACAGGTCAGAGGAGCTTCCTTGCGAGGGGCTTACCGTAACGTTCCTTGAGTACATGCAGGATGTGACTGCCGCAATCGAGAAGGCCAAGGCAAAAGCAGCCAAAGAATATGCGGGCAAAGAGGACGGGGAAAAGCTAATAGGCGAGGCTTTGCAGCGCGAGTATGACGGCATTATTGAAAAAGCCGAGCAGGACAATCCTCACTGCACTGCGGAAATCGTTCCGTTCTATAATAATAATGTGTATTACCTTATAGTATATAAGGTTTACACTGACGTGCGCTTTGTAGGTGCTCCGCCTTCATCAATCGGAAAATTCGGAGCAGACACGGACAACTGGATGTGGCCGCGCCATACCGGAGACTTTTCGATGTTCCGGGTATATGCGGACAAGGACAACAATCCGGCCGGCTATTCTCCTGAGAATGTGCCACTTCAGGCCAAAAATCACCTTAAGATTTCTCTTGCGGGCGTAAAGGAGGGAGACTACACCATGATTATGGGATATCCGGGACGCACTACCCGCTTCCAGACTTCTCCTGAACTGAAATTCCAGATAGAGCAGAATGACATCAGAATCGCCGCACGCACAGTGCGCCAGAATGTGATGCTTGAGGACATGCTGGCAGACCCTAAGGTCAAGATTCAGTATGCGAGCAAGTATTCCGGCTCATCCAACGGCTGGAAGAAATGGCAGGGCATGAAGCTGGCTTTCGACAAGCTTGACATCATAGGACGCGCAGAGAAAGAGGAGGCGGAGTTCGCCAAATGGGTGAATGCCAACAAGAAGCGCAGCAGCAAATACGGCGATGCCCTGAACAATCTTGCAGCCTGTGTTGAGGAAGGACGCTATCTGAACAATGCCTTCACTACAGCATATGAATCTGTTTACAAGATTGAGGCATCGGGCTTTGCAACCGCAATGACAAGCATGCTGAAAAAGGCGCTGTCGGAAGGAAAAGACACTTTGTCGGCCCTGCAGCAGGCATATGAAGCCATTGCTCCGGCATATGCAGACTATTCAGCAGGCACAGACCGGAAGGTGGCCAAGGCCATGATGAAGTTTTACAGGGAAAACGCTGCCGAGGAGTATTATCTCAAAGGGCTGCCGGAGGATTTTGCTGAAATGGATATTGACGCCTATGTGGACCGGCTCTTTGACAACACTGTATTCACTTCCGCTGAAAGTCTTGGCAAGGCTGTCTCTGAAAAAGGAGCGGCAGTACTGGATGACCCTGCATTCGTTCTTGCAAAATCCGTAAATAACGAGATGTTCCGGGCATTCATACCGGCACAGCAGATTGAACAGAAGCTTGCGCAGGCAAGGCAGGTCTATACAGAGGCTCTCCTTGAGTGGAAGAAGGGCCAGCCGTCATATCCGGACGCCAATTTCACCATGAGGCTGACTTACGGAACAGTGAAAGGATATTCTCCTAAGGATGCCGTGGTCTATAGGTATTACACTACTTTGGATGGCGTCATGGAGAAGGAGGACCCGGACAATTGGGAGTTCGTTGTGCCAGAGAAGCTCAAGACTCTTTGGGAGACAAAGGATTACGGGCAGTATGCCATGGAGGGCGGAAAGATGCCTGTGGCATTCCTGAGCAACAATGACATCACCGGAGGAAATTCAGGTAGCCCGATTATGAATTCGCGCGGCGAGCTGATAGGCCTGGCGTTTGACGGGAACTGGGAGTCAATGAGCAGCGACGTGATGTTCGAACCGGATTTGCAGAGGTGCATCAATGTGGACATACGTTATGTGCTGTTCATTGTGGACAAGTTCGGCGGTGCGGGATGGCTGATTGATGAGATGGATATTGTAAAGTAAGAATCAAAATCTGAGTGGGAATATTCAAGAGATGAAAGAGAATGAGATAATGAAGTGGCTCTTCGAGGTCCAGCATCCTGCAAAGGGTGACAGGAATGTCGTGGAGCTGGGAATGGTTGAGAAGGTTGAGTCAGAGGGGAACAAGGTGACTGTGACTCTTGGCTTTTCCAAGCATCGTGACCCTTTGGCCGAGTATCTTATAGGAAGCACAAAAGCGGCTATGATAAGGAATGCTCCGGAGGGTACAGAAGTGGAGGTGAAGACTATAATAAAGGATGAGGCTGCTCCGAAGAAGAAGCCAGGGCTGGACCTTGGGCTTGAGGAGCTTTCAGGAGTACGTCACATTGTAGGCATCGCCTCCGGTAAGGGAGGCGTGGGCAAATCGACCGTCGCGGTTAACCTCGCGGTCGCTCTTGCCCGGCAAGGCTACAAGGTAGGCCTTGCAGATGCCGATGTATATGGTCCGTCTGTCCCTAAGATGACCGGAACAGAGGAGCTTATGCCGGATGCTTTCCAGGAGGGAGAGAAGGAAGTCATAATGCCGATAGAGAAATATGGGGTCAAGTGGATGTCAATCGGGTATTTCGCAAAACCTGAGCAGGCTCTGATATGGAGAGGCCCGATGGCATGCAACGCGTTGAAGCAGATGATACTCCAGGTGCGCTGGGGAGAACTTGATTTCCTGCTTATAGACATGCCTCCGGGAACAGGGGACATTCACATAAGCCTTGTGCATGACATTCCGATGGAGGGTGCCCTGATAGTGAGCACGCCTCAGGCTGTCGCACTGGCTGATGTGGAGAAGGGAGTCAACATGTTCCGCAATGAGAGCGTGAACAAGCCAATTTTCGGTCTTGTGGAGAATATGGCATGGTTCACTCCGGAGGAGTTGCCGGACAACAGATACTACATTTTCGGCCAGGGAGGCGGATTGAAGATGGCAGAGAAATATGGTATGCCGCTTTTGGGCCAGATACCTATAGTACAGAGCATACGTGAGGGGGGAGACAGCGGCGAACCCGCCGCTCTGACCGACCGTCCGGACGGTCAGGCATTTCTGCAGCTTGCAGAAATGCTTGTCTCCGCCATCGGCTGACATGCTGTCTGAAAGTTTCATGACACCGTCTTTAAGTGCTTGACACAGACCGGGCTACAGCAGTTTCTGTTGAAAAAATCATCTTACAGATTAATACTACAAGGGGTTGAATAACTTTTTTATTCAGCCCCTTTTTGTTTTTCCGGATGAAATTTATTATTATATTTGTGCTCTGTACAAATATACTGATGCGCCCCGGCAGGCTTAAAGTAAACTTTGCTTCTGCTTTCGGCTTTTTAGTGTATTTGCAATGTATAATTATTAACAAATAGTTTTATAACCAATTTCAATAATCATGAGAATTACACGTAGTATTATTCTGACACTTGCATGCGCAGTATCAGGTGTGATTTTTTCTTCTTGCGAGAAGGAACCAAGCAAAACACCGGAGGAGACTCCTAAGCAGGAAACAGTTTCACTCAAATCCACTGACAACTCACAGGGCTTCACCCTTACTCATGACAAAGACGGAGTGCACGGCACTGTAGAGTTCAATCTTACCGCAAAGCTTTCCAATCCGGTCAAAGAAGATGTAACCATAAAATTGTCAGCATCTTGCGCTGGAATCAGCAGCAGCAAAATCACATTGACCCCAGCAGAAGTAAAAATCAAGGCAGGCGAGACCTCATCACCATCCGTAAAGGCAAGCATCAGCGACTGGTCTGAAGTTGCAGGCACTGAGGAGGAAAAAGCTTATTCAGTCATCGTGAAAATCGCTTCCATATCCGGAGCCGAGAACGTTTCTGCAGACACCAAGTCCACTATCACTGCGACTGTCAACAAAGATGCAAAAGACAATGGTTCCGAGCCGGAGCCAGAACCAGAACCAGAACCAGAACCGGAACCGGAGCCTGGCGAGATTACAGTCTCATTGGCAACTACTCTCGGGGATGAATATAACAACCGTACAGACGAAAATGTCAATTTTACATTCAAGTTCTATACAAAAGACGGCACCTCCGAATTGGAAAATCCTGACGCGAATACCGTAATCGGCAATGGAAATCAGGATGTAGCACGTAATGACGGACTTATTTGCTTTGAAGTTGATTTCAATGAAACCAAGAATTTGAGCGGATTGTATTTCCAGCATTGGGGTCCGGCATATTGTCCTCAGGCAAGCAGAATCTATTATTCCGACAACGGAACGGACTGGAAATATATCGGAACAATAGAAAACGGCACAAGAGCGACATACTATGCGATATTCTCTGAGACTCTCAGCACAAGATATATCAAATATGAAATGACGATGCCTTCTACAAACGGCCGAATCGACATCAAGTATTTTGGACTGGTTTACAGAAATGAGTAATAGTTCTTCTGAACGAATATGAAACAAGGGGCTGAATAAAAAGTATTATTCAAGCCCCTTGTTCTTGTTTTTCGGTGAGGTCAACCTCTATATGGTTCCCAAATATCCAATTCTCATAGAGGTATTCTGACTTTTACGGCCTCTTCAGTAAATTGCTTGTATCAAAGTTGCTTATGTTCCACGATTGGTCAAGAAAAACTGGATTGCATCCATGGAAACTTAAACTCATATGGATAAATCCATGAGAAAATGCCTTCTGTCCATGAAATCCTGGTTTTGTGTGGATAGAGACCCAGTCTTTGTTTCCTGCTCTCATTTTGATTTCCAACTTTCGTAATGTTCTCACTCGCATCATATTCTCACTTTGTGTATCCACCCAGAATGGCATTTCAGTGGATGGAACGTTGTTTTTAGCTCTCCTATCCATCCACAGTTGGAATTTCATGGATACCGCCACGTGGCTTCTATACTTGTGCCGGTTATCAATAATATGTAATGATTTATTGACTAACCAATTAGGCCATATCGGGCATGCAGACTCACATAACCATTAGCATATAAAACACGTGATAATAGAAGTGTTGTATTTTATCAAAACTCTGAATATCGGGACATATTATGCAGATAAGGGCACAAAAGATATGTAAAAAATATCCGCCATGAAAAAAAGGTTTAAGAAAACGTCAATTTTTTTACAGAATGACATCAAAAAGCAATTCGGTTTAAGAATTGGCCGAATCTTAAACCGTTTTCTCTTTTTGCAAGAATCCCATGCGGTCGTACCGGCATTTCACAAAATGTCGCCACCTTTTTCCTGAGGCAGCGACATTTCTTATCAAACGTATTTTCCTATTGTACACCCTAATGCTGCAATGCAACAGCATGAGAATTGCGGATTCCTATAGATAAACTATTATTTTCCACATGATCAGACATGACACCAGAACTTTGAGTCCTGTTCCGGTTATGAATCCGAGAAAAGAGCCTATGGCAGCTTTCAGGGCCTGCACAAAGCCTTGCCTTGTATAATACAATTCAGACAGGAAAGCCCCGAGGAAAGAACCTAAGATCATGCCTACCGGGGTGAAGAATATTCCGAGCACAAGACCGGCTATAGCCCCTCGTTCCGCATATTTGCTTCCTCCCGTGATTCTGGTGAAATACATCGGAATGAAATAATCCACGACAGACACCACAGCGACAACACCGAGCCATATCAGCAAAGTGGTAAGGGACATGGTATTGCCCATTCTGTCCGTCCCGCTTCCCCACAAATAAAGGATGAGCATGCCCACCCAGCTGAACGGTGTACCCGGAAGCCCCGGAAGAATGCTTCCTAAAATACCTATTATTCCTGCCACAACGGCCAAAATTGAAATCGCAATATCCATAAAAATCCTTTTACAATAAGCTTGCTTGACTATTCCGCCATTATCTCCTCGATTTCCGAAGATTTTATCGGAAGCCTCTTGCTGCCAAGCCGGCGTGCCCCCTCAGGAGTTACCAGCACGTCATCTTCAAGACGTATGCCGCCAAATCTATAATAGCTTTCAAGAGCAGCATAATTCACGAAATCCTTGCCTGTTCCCTCCTTCTTCCATTTTTCGATAAGTGCTGGTATGAAATAGATTCCCGGTTCATCAGTCACCACATGTCCTGGCTTGAGCATCCTTGCCATGCGCAGATTGCCCAATCCTAACAGCGGAGAACGTTTCTGCCCGTCATCATAGCCTACATAATCCTCACCGAAATCCTCCATATCATGCACATCCATGCCCATATTATGTCCGAGTCCGTGCGGCATGAAAAGGCCGGAAATACCTTCGGCTACCATCTCATCCACATCTCCACGCACAAGGCCCAGGCCTTTCAACCCCTCGAGCATATGCCTTACCGTTGCAAGATGCACATCATAATATGTGACTCCTGGGCGCGTCAGGCTGAATGCCAGTTCATTGGCGCTCTCTACAATGTCATATATTTCGCGCTGGCGTGAAGTAAATCTTCCCCCGCAAGGATATGTTCTCGTGAAATCAGAGGCATAATGCGAATTGCTCTCCGCACCGGCATCCACAACAAGCAGACGGCCTGGGGTTATAATCTGATGATGGCTATGGTTATGCAGGGTCTCACCGTTCTGCGAAAGAATCGTAGTGAATGACACGCCCCAGCCCTTGGAAAGGGTCACGCCCTCCATCCGGCCCACGATTTCCTGCTCAAGCACTCCCGGACGGCATCCTCTGCGTGCCTCCGTATGCATCATGTAGCCGAGGTCGCAAGCCTTGTCTATCTCCTCAATCTCACATTGCTCCTTGATTATACGCAACGAAACCACAGCCTTCACAAGCTCTTCAGAAGCATGCCTTCCCCCATCACATGCCATGGGAGCGACACGTCTGACATCCTTGGAAGGAATGCCTGTCAATTCAGACAGCAGCATCGTGTTATAGTGTCTCGCAGGCGGCAGGAAGTGCACGGGGCGTCCATCGGACACGGCCTTAGCCACTGCCTTGCCGAAATCGCCATACGAAGATGCCGAGCCGCATCCCACAAGAGCGGCTTTCTCAGACACCGACGGCTGAGGTCCCATCCATATTATGTCATCTATGTCAACATCATCCCCATAAACCTGTTCATCTCCGCTGTCCAGGTCCAGGATTGCGGCAAAATATGGCTCATCAATCCCCCAGAAATACAGGAAGCTGCTGTCCTGACGGAATTTGTAGTCATTGCCACGATAATTCTGCGGGGCGTCCGCATTTCCAAGAAACACCGCTATTCCGCGTGATTCTCCGCCACACATGCGCGCCATAGCCTCTGCAAGGGCACGACGTCTGCTCACATATACATTTGCCTCAAACATATCTTTATTTTCTTTATTGCTCATTCCTACAAATTTAGGAACTGTTTTAAACTTTTCAAAGCAGATTTCCTGGCAGATGTCCAGAAAAATCCGTTTTGCCATAATCTCTGCATCCCGGCAAACCGCTCATACAAGTTTGATTTTTGCGTCTCGGCAGAGTGAAAATAAATTTTGTCTCTGCTCTCGACTTTTACGATATTTGAGCTGACGCTCACATATACGCTTGGTCTCGGCAGAGTGAAAATAAATTTTTCCCTCTGCTCTCGACTTTTACGTATATTTGCACATAAAAATAGCCCAAGCCATATATGCAAGATTTCATCGCCATAGATTTCGAAACCGCAAACGAATGCCCTTCAAGCGTATGCAGCATCGGAGCCGTACTGGTGCGCAACGGGGAAATCGCCCGCAGTTTCTATAGTCTCATACGCCCCGAGCCTGAGTATTACAAGTGGTTCTGCCAACAGGTGCACGGCATCACGCAAGAAGACACTGAAGACGCCCCTGTATTCCCGCATGTATGGCACAGGATGGTGCACACCCTTCTCGGAGAGCCGGGAGAGCGAGATGCGGAACTCATGTCGGATGACACTGCCGGGCAAATGGCTATGGGACAGCTGCTTCCGTTTGTCGCCCACAACAGCAGATTTGACGAGAACTGCCTGAAATCAGTATTCAATGTATATCGGATGGATTATCCGGGCTTCATCTTCCACGACACTCTTGCGGCATCACGCAGCCATTTCGGACGCTGTCTCCCCAACCATAAGCTTCCGACAGTTTCAGCGGCATGCGGATATGACCTTTCAGACCACCATCATGCCCTGGCTGATGCCGAAGCATGTGCACATATAGCAATCAAAATATTGTAAGCATGAAAAAACTGTTTTACATAGACTCCTGCATGAGACCAGAATCGCGTACCGCCAAAATCGCCGGAGCGCTGATAGAAGAACTCGGCAAGAAATATGAAATCGAGACAGTCCGTCTTGACGGCTCACACTTCCCTGTCGTGCGAAGCGGAATCATAAAGGACAGGGACAACGGCTTTGTCCCTCAGGAATATGCCGACATGGCCCGAAGAATCGCCCAGGCAGACAGGATTGTAATCGCGGCCCCTTTCTGGGACATGAGCTTCCCGAGCGCCCTGAAAGTGTTCTTCGAGAACATGTCCCTTTTCAATATAACATTCACAAGCACCGACACGGTCTGCAAAGGGCTTTGCAAGGCAGAAAAAGTGCTTTATGTCACAACACGCGGCATGAACATCAAGACCGGTGAGCCATTGGAGCAGGCGACGCCATATATCAGGGCGCTCAGCTGGCTTTGGGGACTCGGGGAACTGCATGTTGTGGCGGCGGAGAACATGGACTACAGCAGCCCGGAACAGATTGAGGCAAAAATTGCGGAAGCAGTAAAGGCCGGCCTGGAAATCTGCCGTGATTTTTAGGCGGCATAAAAGTTTACGGTTTGTGGTAAACTTTTTTCAGGACGGGACACCCGATTAACCACAGGACACAACTACTTAAAGACATAAAAACTATGAAAACCAAAAGATTGATTGCATTGGCGTGCATTTTTGCAGCCCTGTCAATGCACGCCCAAAACGCCAGAGAGCAGATTCTTCTGGACGAGAACTGGCAATTCGCCCTCGGGGACGCTTCATCCGGGGAAAAGGACTTCGGATGCGGAACCGAATATTTCAATTATCTCACAAAGGCGGCCTCCATACACAATGAAGGTCCCTATTCGCCGAAATTCGACGCATCCTCATGGGGCACGGTTGACCTGCCGCACGACTGGGTTGTAGATTTGCCTTACGCAAAAGAAGCAAGCCACAGCCACGGATACAAGACTGTCGGATACAAATATCCCCAGACAAGCACAGGATGGTACCGCAAGACATTCAAAGTCCCGGCAGAAGATCTCGGAAAACACATCTGGCTCCAGTTCGACGGCATATTCCGCGATTCGCGGGTCTGGGTAAACGGCTTCTATCTCGGACACGAACCGAGCGGCTATGCCACACAGACATACGACATATCAGAATACCTCAATTATGGCGGGGACAACCTCATTTGCGTAAGGGCAGACGCCAGCTTAGAAGAAGGATGGTTCTATGAAGGAGCCGGAATATACAGGCATGTATGGCTCAACAAGGCCTCAAAGATGAATGTCGCGCCGTTCGGCACATTTGTCCATGCCGTATTCGCGAAGGGAAAACAGCAACCATATGCAGGCCATACGGAAATCCCGGACCTGGACAATGCGGTCGTGACGATTGAAACCACCGTGCAGAACATGGGGACGGCTTCTGAAAGCTATATGCTAAGGCACACCCTCAGAGACGCTTCAGGCAACATCGCCGGCACATCAGAAGTCCCAGGACATGAAATACCGGCAAAAGCCAGCGACATGACTGCCGTAAATATAACCGTGAAAAATCCGCATCTGTGGAGCTGCGAGGACCCTCATCTATATACGGTCACTACAGAAGTCATTGTCAGAGGTTACACTGTGGACACATATTTGACGACAACCGGCATCAGGCATATCGCTTTCGACCCGGACAAAGGCTTCATCCTCAACGGCAATCCTGTGAAACTCAAGGGAGTGAACATGCATCAGGATCATGCGGGAACCGGCGCAGGCATTCCGGACGCCCTACAGGAATGGCGCCTGATGCAACTGAAGAAATTCGGATGCAACGCATACCGCTCAAGCCACAATCCCATGACACCGCAGATGCTTGACGCCTGTGACAGGCTCGGATTTCTCGTAATTGAAGAAAACCGTCTGACAGGAGTCAACAGGGAGCACGTCAGGCTACTCGAGAACATGATACGCCGCGACAGGAATCACCCGAGCATCATACTGTGGAGCGTCGGAAACGAAGAATGGGGCATTGAATGGAATGATTTCGGAACAAGAATCGCGGAAAGCATGCGCGAATATTGCCATAGGGCTGATCCGACACGCCCGATGACAGTAGCTTCAAGCGGAGGTCCGGCTCCTCTTGTGCCGGCAGATGTGGCAGGTTACAATTACATCCTGCAGAACCCGGTTGAAAAGCATCGCAGCGAGCATCCACTACGCTGCGCATTAGGCTCGGAAGAGACAAGCGGATGCGGAACCCGGGGAATATATTATGATGACCATGACAACGGACGCATGGTTGCGCATAACCGGAAGAAAAACGGGCCGGACAGCCTTTACAACTGCATAGAACGGGGATGGAAATTCTATGATGAGAGACCTTGGCTCTGCGGGCTGTTCTACTGGACGGGCTTTGACTATAGAGGAGAGCCTAATCCGATGGTGTTCCCGGCCACAGGTTCCCAGTTCGGCATTCTGGATTATTGCGGTTTCCCTAAGGACGAGGCATATTATCTTAAGGCATGGTGGACGGAAGAACCTGTGCTTCATATTCTTCCGCACTGGAATCTGAAAGGGCATGAGGGCGCGGCCGTATCCATATGGGTCTATGGCAACTGTGATGAGGTCGAGCTTTCGGTAAACGGACAAAGGCTCGGACGCAAGCATATGCCGAAGAACGGGCATCTGGAATGGGAAGCGGTTTACATGCCGGGAAAAATAAAGGCAATCGGGTACCGCAACGGGAAGAAAACCTTCCAGACCATAATTGAGACAACAGGCTCTGCCGTATCAGCGGATATCGGATACGAGTGCGTAGGCGACATCGCCGTGGTTCGCATTGACATGAAAGACGCCAAGGGAAGGCTTGTGCCGGATTCCTGCGATGAAATTGCCATAAGCATAGGCGATGGATGGAATATACTCGGATGGGGCAACGGAGACCCGGCATTCCAGGCCATAGAGAGACCTGTGACATATCACGCCGGAGCCGCATCACCAACCTGCACACCGATTCCTGACAGAAGCGCCCGCACAATGACCGTAAAGGCATTCAACGGCCATGCACAAGTGATTCTGCAACGTACCCCCGATGCATCAGGCTCGCCTAAAGTGTCCGCTGAACTGGTCCGAACCACTCTCTGAGGCAGCCTTCACGGCTTCAAAAGCCAATTGCCTAAACGGCAAGCACACAAAACAAAAGACCAAACTGAAAGCCGCCACCTGTACTGGAAGGTGACGGCCTTAATAAAGCTATATTTCACTTTTTAAATGCCCTTGGCAACAATCCGTGCAGCAAAACCGCCTCCCGGGGCCATGCTGACGGGAAGCTGGCGGGAAGAATCGAGCGGGATGATTTCCTTTCTGTAGTCGCTTGCGGCGCGGTCGGCATTGATGCCGTCACGGAACAGCTCGACCTCATAGTCACCTTCCGGGAGGAAACTCAAATTAAGCACCAACTGGCGGGCATTCCAATCGGTCATTGCCCCAATATACCACACGTCACCACTCCTGCGGGCCATTGCGATATACTCTCCGACTTTTCCGTCAATGCCGCACGTCTCATCCCACACTGTCGGAACAGAAGCGATAAACCCGGTGCATTCCAGCTCCTTCATATAATTTGACGGAGAATCGCAAAGCATGTTCAGAGGAGAATCGAATACCACATATTCAGCAAGCTGGCGGCAACGTGTTCCCTGGCTCATAGCCTCGGAATTGACCGCACGGAAATTGCCCCTCGTGGCATTCCTCATCGCCCCCTGTGTATAATCCATAGGCCCTGCCATCATACGTATATAAGGCACAGTCACATCGTAGGTAACCTGGTCAACAGAAGCGTCCGCCCATTTCATCTGCTCCAGACCATGCACTCCTTCATAATTCACGACATTCGGCCATGTCCTGCTAAGACCTGCAGGTTTGTATGTGCCGTGGAAATCAAGCATCAGCCCGTATTTTGCGGCAGTCTCGGCTGCCCTGCGGTGAAAAGCGACCATCACCTGGTCATCACGGTCCATAAAGTCAATCTTGAAACCCTTTATGCCCATCTCGGAATAATGCCGGCAGACTTCTTCCATGTCACGGTCAAATGCCCAGTATCCTGCCCACAGGATAAGCCCGACACCGCGTGCGGAAGCATATTCCACAAGCTCTTCCAGATTTATCTCAGGAATCACCTGAAACAGGTCAGCCTTAAGGTTCACGGCCCATCCCTCATCAAGTATGACGTATTCTATGCCATGAGCAGCCGCAAAATCCACATAATATTCGTATGTCCTATTGTTGATGCCTGCCCTGAAATCCACTCCTTGCAGATTCCAGTCATTCCACCATTCCCAGGCCACTTTTCCAGGGCGCACCCAGCTCCAGTCGGCAGCCGGATCGGCCGGTTCTCCAAGAAGCCAGACCATGTCATTGCATGCCATGTCAACATCCCTCTCGGCCACGGAAACTATTCTCCACGGGAACTCAACCTTCCCGCTGCACTCCGCGATATAAGGTTCACGGCTCTTTACGAGCATCTGCAGCATATTGTGACCTCCCTGTTCAAACTCACGTGGATAAGGGGCAAAAACGCCGTCAAGCACAGTAGAAGCATCGTCATTGTAAAGATACATTCCCGGATAATCTGTCAGGCCAGATTCGGCGATGCAGATTTTCTTGCCGGACGGGCCTTCCACCATAAGCGGAAGAAATGCGAGCCGCTCACTGTTCCATGCGGAAACAGGAGAATGCGAATAGGTATTCTCAAACGAGTTATAGAATTGGCTTTCAAGCGTCTGCATATGCTGGCAGACATATGCTGTCCACATGTTCCAGTCTTGTGCAAACGCAAAAGAAGCCTGCTCTGAAACAACCTCAAAAGACCCTTTTGAATCTACGGCAAACCTGTATGCCATGCCCTGGTCATATGCCCTGAAAACAAGGCGGAATGTCCTGAACTCCAAAGTCAGTTCATTATAAGCCTCATGCACCTTGGACTTTTTATATGCCACAGCCTCAAGCATGCGGTCAACGCTTTTCCGAGCCGCCTTGCGCACCTTTGCATCACCGCCGCAGACCGTGCCGTCCGAAAGCGTCATGGACACCGGAGAATCTTTCAGAATAATATCCTGACCATGAGACACGGAATATGTGATTTCCTGGCCGGTTTTTACCGTAACGCCCAGTTTGCCGTCAGGTGATTTCAAATCATAACTCTTCGGTGCTGCCGAAGCCGCCGTCAGGACGCATATCATGGCCGCACAGGCAAAAGCAAATCGTTTCATAATCAATTTATTTGTGGAATATGTTTTCTATAATCCCATTTTTTCTTTCATACCGCGCAACAGGTCAAATGCCTGAAGAGGGGTCATATTGTTCAGGTCAGCCGAATCAAGGTCGTCCTTGAGCGAAGACAAAAGCGGGTCTTCAAGCTGGAAGAAAGACAATTGCAGAGAGCCGTCGCTCTCTATCCTGCCCTCTTTCACATTATGAGGTTTGACGGTGTTCTTCTTTCCTTTCCCGGCAGACCTGACCTCTGACGCAGATGCCCCGAAAGCACCGCTCTCAAGCTGTGCAAGCGTCTTTTCAGCCGACTCAAGCACCTGGCGCGGCATTCCGGCCATCCTTGCCACATGCAGACCGAAGCTGTGGGCGACACCTCCCTCTACAAGCTTGCGAAGGAAGATGACATTTTTTCCTACTTCCTTCACTGCAATATGGAAATTTCGGACGCGCGAATAGATGTCTTCAAGGTCATTCAATTCATGGTAATGTGTGGCGAAAAGGGTCTTTGCCCCGTCTCCGTACTCATGCACATATTCCACGATAGCACGGGCGATGGACATTCCGTCGTATGTGGATGTTCCGCGTCCTATCTCGTCCAGAAGCACCAGCGATCGGGAAGAAAGGTTGTGCAGAATCATGGAAGTCTCAAGCATTTCCACCATGAAGGTTGATTCTCCGCGCGAAATGTTGTCCGATGCACCCACCCGCGTGAATATCTTGTCACAATAGCCTATGGTAGCCTCCGCAGCCGGCACAAAACTGCCTACCTGGGCCATCAGCACCATGAGTGCCGTCTGTCGCAGAAGCGCAGATTTACCGGCCATATTCGGACCTGTCAGAATGATTACCTGCTGCTTTTCATTGTCGAGCCATATGTCATTCGGCACAAACTCCTCACCGGCACGCATCATGGTCTCTATCACTGGATGACGCCCCTGCTTTATGTCTATTACTTTACCCGCGTTCATCTTCGGGCGGCAGTAACGGTTGGACACGGCGAGGGCCGCAAATCCGGAAAGCACATCAAGACGCGCAAGGATACGGCAGTTCTTCTGGATAGAGGCTATATTCCGCTGTATCGTGGCGACAAGCTCAGCATATATCCCGGACTCGAGCACATAAATCTTCTCCTCTGCCCCGAGAATCTTCTGCTCATATTCCTTAAGTTCCTCTGTTATATATCTTTCAGCATTTACAAGGGTCTGCTTTCTTATCCATTCCGCAGGCACCTTGTCCTTGGAAGCATTGCGCACCTCAAGGTAATATCCGAAAACGGAGTTGAAACCAATCTTAAGAGCCGGTATCCCGGTACGTTCCGACTCACGCTGCTGCAAATCAAGAAGATAGTCCTTTCCGTGACGCGCCAGACTGCGCAGCTCGTCCAATTCGGCGTTTACCCCGGGAGCGATTACATCTCCCTTTCCGACCGCTGAGGCAGTCTCAGGATGCATTGTCTTTCCAAGATAGTCAAGCAGTTCAGTACAGTCGCTCATTCCGTTCATCATGGCGTCAAGAGCATCCACGCCCTTGCCTGTGCAAAGTTGCCTTATCGGCCCGGACTGCGCAAGTCCCCTTTTCAGCTGCATGACTTCACGAGGCATTATCTTTCCTGCGGCCGCACGGGAAATTATCCTCTCCAGGTCTCCTATGTCACCGACCATTTCCTGCAGACGGGACAGGTCATCCTGATTGTCAACAAAATGCTGCACGACGGCATATCTGTCCTCAAGCTCACCAAGATCCATGACAGGCATAGCAAGCCATGTCCTCAGCATGCGCGCGCCCATAGGAGAAGAGCATTTGTCCATCACATCGACAAGTGCCACCCCGTCTTTTCCGGCCGTGGATGCAAAAATCTCCAGGTTGCGGAAAGTGAAGCGGTCCATCCAGACGAATGCTCCCTCGTCAATACGTGATATGGAGCAAATGTTTGTGAGGCCGGAATGCTGGGTCTGCTCCAGATATATCAGCAGTGCCCCGGCAGATGTGACTCCAAGAGGGAAACTGTCAATTGCAAAGCCTTTCAGAGAGTCAACCCTTAGCTGCCTTTTAAGTTTCTCAACGGAGCTGTCATAGACAAAGGCCCACTCTTCAAGTGTAGATATGTACCAGTTGTCGCCATACTTCTCTCTCACGCCTTTTTCATAGCCTCTCGGCACAAGCAGTTCTTTGGGAGCAAATGAGCTCAAAAGGGTTCCTATATAGTCCAAAGAGCCTTCCGCCACCTGAAATGTGCCAGTGGAGACATCCAGGAACGCAGCCCCGCATTTGTCCTTGTGGAATGAAAGTCCTGCTATGAAATTGTATTCCTTCTGTTCCAGAAGCTGGTCGCTGAATGCTATTCCGGGAGTGACAAGTTCAGTCACACCTCTTTTGACAATCTTTTTCGTCAGTTTCGGGTCTTCAAGCTGGTCACATACGGCGACTTTATAGCCTGCACGCACAAGACGCGGGAGATATGTCTCAAGGGAATGGTGTGGAAAGCCTGCCATCGGAATGGAGTCCGGAGCAGCATTTGAACGTTTTGTAAGAACGATGCCGAGAACTTTGCTCGCTGTCAGGGCATCATCACCGTATGTCTCATAAAAATCGCCGCACCTGAAAAGAAGCAATGCTTCAGGATGTTCCGCCTTAACGGCAAAGAACTGTTTCATCATCGGTGTTTCGGTCGGTTTCTTTTCTGCCATATCGTCTAAAACTTTTATCTAAATACGGCATTTTTGCCGTAGGTATCCCGCAAATTTACAAATTATCACGATTATTTCCCGTTTCAAGGGGAGCATTTGACGTTTTATTTGTTTTTCATAGCAGCATAAAAATAAATTTTAATGTTTCGACTCAAGAAATTTCTCTTTTTTATATCACGAATTTCTTTTTCTTACAACGTCTCCGACTGGATGTCGTGACCTTTGTCATTGAAACGGAAAGGTCCGGTTCATAAAACAAAAACGATATGAAAGAAGAAAGAGAAGTACATGGCAGGTACGTGAACATCCTTACGGATGCGGGCTTCAAGGCGGTGTTCGGGGACAGGAGAAACGCGGACTTGCTGCGGGAGTTCCTCAACGTGGTGCTGCCGGGAGGGAGAAAGGTGGAGTCGCTTGAGTTTTCAACGACGGAGATTCCGGGATTCACGCCGGAGCACCGCAGCATCAGGCTGGATTTGAGATGCCGCGACAAAGACGGGACAACATTCATTGTGGAGATGCAGAAGTACAGGCAGATTGACATGTTCAAGAGGTGCGTGAGCTATGCGGCAAAGGCCTATGATGCGCAAATGGTTCTGGAGAAAGGCTCGTATGACATCCATCCGGTGTATCTTGTGGGTATTCTTGCCGATGATTTTTATCATACCGGCTCCGGGTGGGAGGATACGCACGTTTCTAACTACACCTTTCTCGAGCGGCGCACGCATGAGTTGCTTTGTGAGACAATTTCGATTACCTTTGTGGAATTGAAGCGTTTCGGCAAGCCTCTTGACTACTGCGACAGTCTGCTCGACAAGTGGTGCTATGTGCTCAAGCACGTCGGTAATCTTGACGGCAGGCCCGACGGTCTTGGCCAGAGGGTGTTCGAGCGCTTTTTCGAGGCGTGCGAGATTGCACGTTTCGACGGGGACAAGAAACTTTCATACGAACGGGAAATGATTACGGAACGTGATTGGAGGGCGATAAAGGAATGCGCCAGAGAAGATGGAGCAACGGAGGCCAAAACACAGATTGCGCGCAATCTGCTCCGCATGGGCATGCCAATCCAGACGGTGGCAGAGGCAACCGGACTCTCATCAAGTCAGATAGAAAGTCTTCAAAAAGAAGCTGATTGACATGGTTCAATCAACATGCAATCTCTTCCGGCCGGATTTGAAGAAGAGCCATAAGGCTCAAATATTATCAAGCCAGCCGGAAGAATAAGATGCCACACCCCCAAAGACACCAAGTCCACCTGAGATATTGGTGTATGCGAAATTGCCAGGAGCCCAGCCGAGATATGCCAAATCATTGTTCGCCACCTCATAGCGTGAGCGGAGATAGCGGTAAGCCTCGGCAGACAGTCTGCTGCATCGGACCAGATACTTTGTACCATGTCCCCATTTTCCGCCCTGGCCGTCGTCAAACCACTCATCACGGGAATAATTTCCCTGCAGGTGTATGCTCCGCACACCGTCTGCTGAACAATTCTTGTCGTCAAAGACAAAAAACGACATAAACTCATCCATATGCAAGACCCCGGAATTAGACAAGTCCGGATAGGTCTCCATGTCTGTCAAACTGAATTTACCGTTATAAAATCTCTCCCTATCCCTGGTAGAATCAATCGTCCTCTCCTTAGCGACAACTGTCACAGCATAGAAATCGTCCTCACCAGGATTATCCGCGACAGACACCGTCATCAAAATATCATGATTCCGGACCTCCATATCCACGTCAAACTCCGGAGCCGTTCCCGGAACGACAGTATTGGATGAAACCGGAGAAACGCCCTCCAGCGACACGCTCATCTCAAGCACATCACCGCAAGCCACCTCATGCAGAGAATAATAAACGGCAATGCCATCTTCACAAGAACACTTATGAACCTCAGCAGCCTCGCCATTTACGGAAAATCCGACGGAAGCACCGGAAACATCAGGCAATGCAACATCTGCATTTCCCACAGGAACAGCTACACGGACACGCACAAAAGTAGTGTCAGAGAGCCCCGGAAGACACTCCACACACAGCACAGGCTCCTGAGGCATATCCTTCAGTTCAAAATCATATTCACACGAAACGGCAGAAAGCATGGCAGCCGACGACAGAATAAACAATAACCTTCTCATATAAATCAAAACTCAAGAGTATAGCTGAAACTTGGAATAATAGGAACAAGCCCGTGGGCAACACCGTGATAACGTCCGTCGTCCCCCTTTTCTATTGCCGCATTTATAGCATTCATACGGCAATATAAATTATAAATGCTTATGTTCCATGTACGAAGATTGCCCCTTTTTGTCCTTTTGCGGAAATTCATTCCGACATCAAGCCTATGGTAATCAGGAATATGAATATTGTTCGGCCTGTTATAGAAATCCTGAGGGAAAGACTCACCGGCAACCTCATAAGTCGCCCCGGTCATATAGCCTCCAGAATGATAATTCCATGCAGCATACAGGTCAAACTTATCGGAAAACTTATGGCGGGCCTGTATGGTTATCTTATGCCTGTTGTCGTTCCTGTCCGGAAACCAGTCATGATATAAGGCGGCAAAATGCCTCTGGCTCCAAGACAACGTATAATAAAGCGAAACATCAGTAGAAAGAGTCCTGTATCCGAACTCCACCTCCATACCGTATGCGCGTCCCATACCTTCGGCAAAATCAGTCTCCCATTTGTCCAGAGGCGGGAATAAGCTGTTGCTTCCGACATACTCCAGAAGATTGTCCATAGTCTTATAGAACCCCTCCACATTGAACACAAGGTCATAAGGCAGCTGAGAATACACTCCTGCCGCGAACTGGCGGGAATGCATCGGAGCCACCTTTTCCGTAGAAGGCATCCAGCAATTCGTCGGCAAATCCAGGTAAGTCGTGGCAATCCTGTGGGCAAACTGGTTCATCTCAGAATATGAAGCCTTTATGGAAACATCATCACTGCAACGGAATCTGAGGGCGATCCGCGGCTCAATATGGTGCCATGTCTTGCCGCGGACGAAATTCGGGGCATACCTGACACCCAGATTGGCGTCCAGCCAGCCGGCAAGCTTCATCTCGTCCTCAACATAAACCGAAGCCTCTCCGGCGACATATCTCACGGCATTCCCGCTTTCGGACATGTTGCCCGCCGATTCCATGAGGCGCAAATGCTCTGGACGGAAAACAAGCATGTTGCATTTCATTCCAAGCCTGAGATGATGATTGCGGTGAGGAATATAAATCACATCAGCCTTTATCCCTATATCCTCCGTCAGCGAACGGTTAGTTTCCGTAACTGAATTTATCAACTCCTCGTCAGCATCGGTCAAAGACCAATCACTCACGCCGAACTTTACCCTTGACATGCTGCGGCTGTAATATGCCGTGACATTATAGCCAAGATTTTCAGATACGGAGCCGTCCCAGGCAAGCGAACCGAGAATGTTGCCCCAACGTATCCGTCCGGAAGTCTCGTCAGTGCCGGAATAGACCCTGTCTGTGCCGTATTCTTTTATGGTAGTGGACTCCATCAGACGCAATGCGTCATCGCCAAGATAAAACCGGGCCGTCAGCTTATTGCCATCAGACACCTTCCACGCAAGGCTTGCATTCGCGTCTGTGAATGAATACCCGGCATCTTTCTGCTCCAATTTGCCTCTGTTGGCTATGGCAAAACCAGGAACAGACAAAACATCAAGCCAACTGCGCCTCAGTGCGACATTGAACGACAATTTGTTCCGCACTATCGGGCCGTCAAACTGCAGCCGTCCGTCAATCAGCCCTATTGAAAAGACACCGCTCCAATCATAGAAGTCCCCGTCTGATGTACGGACATCAACCACAGAAGACAAACGTCCGCCGTATCTTCCTGGAAAACCGCTTTTGTAGAAATCCACCCTATCCAAAACATCAGCATTGAAAGATGAAAACAAACCGGCAAGATGGCTTACCTGATACATCGGGACACCGTCCAACAGAAAAAGATTGTCGCTGCCGTCACCTCCGTGCACATATAGTCCGGACATCAGTTCCGTACCTGAAGCCACACCGGGAAGCGCCTGAATCACTTTCAGCACATCCGGCGTGCTCAACAGGGCAAATCCATTTGAAATACGGCTCTTGTCCAGACGCTCAAGACCGGTCTGGGTAGATGCACTCCGATTCTCAAGAGCCGTCACCACAGCGGCCGCAAGAGTATCCTCCGGCTCATAAAACTGCTTGGCATCCTGTGAAAAAGCCAGCAAAGGGCAGCACAAGCAAACCAGCAGCATTGCCGGCAATAACAAAATTCTCATCATTCTCCATCAATTAAGAAACCATCAATTGTCCCGCATAGTATATCTGACAAAGCTGAAACACACAGGAGCGGTAACAATCTTTTCGGCAGAGCGGTCATAAAACATGCAGTCCAAATCAAGCTGAATGCGTCCGGGACCTGTGACGGTCACAACACCGTCATTAACATGACGCAAATCAAGATTATCCCGATTCTCCCAGTCAGGAGAAAACGGTTCTACAGCATATACTCCGTCATCACTGACTTCATAGTACACCGTATGCGAATAGAAATACATATGGAAATTATATCTCGGCTCTCCGTTTATCGTCCACTCAGATATGCCCTGAAACGGAAGAAACAAAGTAATCTTCCCTTTGCGCATCATATGAGGAGGAAGCTGTGACGTCCCGGGAACACTGCCGAACTCAGAGCTGACAACGGAACGCAACACATCACGCTCCATATCCACACCTGAAAAAGAAGTCTCGGCAAGTGAGGAAAACTCCGCATACAAATCAGTCGAGGCAGTTCCGTCTCCGTCCAAATCCACGGCTTCTCCGAGACATTGGGCTGACACAAGTTCATATCGGCCATGCACTGCGTCATGATACGACTGCATCTTTTCCACCATCCTCCGCTCTTCCTTCCCGCAGCCTGCCGACAGAATAAGCAATGCCGACAACAATACGATTTTCTTCATGTTTCATTTATTAATCCGGAACAAAATTATCGTGAAAAATGCGTTTCCACAAATTTTCCATTGCATATTATCCCGGATTTGATTATATATAGCTATACGAAACTTCTCCGGCAGCATAATCAACCCATATGACACCGGAGAAGTCGCCTCACTGATTCTACTGTTTCCTGAACTTAAACACGGCTGTACCGTCCACAATCTTATTTTCCACAGGATCGAACAGGACGCAGTCCACATGCAGGTCGAATGCCGTTTCCGTAATATCATGCAAATCAGCCTTCTCTATGCCGCGCATATTATCGTCAAGCACTGAAACATATGTCCCGGAAGTGAAAGACGGAGTACCCCAATCAGAATGCCATGTGGAAATTATTTCAACCCCATGATACTGTACGGTATGATAATATTTGTTTTCAGCAGTTTCAATTACGACAACAGCCGGAACAACACAGTTATAGGAAAGTGATTTCCCGTCTGCACACAGCTGAACGTCTGCACCAATCCAGCCCGGCACAAACCCCGGCTGGCCATACAATTCCTTCAGCATATCCCTCGACATCACTCTGTCACCATTGACATCAACAGGCAAACCGGTCCAAGACACACTCTCAACGGCATAACTGCCGCAATATGCCCCAAGACCCACATCTTCCTTTTCGGCACATGAACAGAGACACGAGATGCCGGCAAGGCAAATGAAAATAAAATGATATATATACTTATTCATAACGTGGTAAAATCAACATACGGATACAACCTGTCTCAATTTCTTTTACTCTATAGCCTTTAACACCGTTCAATGTGTCTTCTGACAGAATAACAGGAGATGTATAATATAACAATGCTGTTCCAAGTTCATCACTTCCTGTTTTTACTGTTGTAGTAACCTTAGTTGAATTTTCTTCTGAACTTGTTTTGCCATAACCGACTTTAACTTTACCTGACGCCTCCCAATTTCCAATTTTACCGGAAAGATTCAATTCCCCTTCTGTCGCAAAATTTTTAGTGAATGAGTTCTGTATTGTAACTACTTTTTCTTCCTCTGCTTCTACATCATATTCCGTAACACGGATATTCATAACTGTAGATTGATTACTTATATCCCATTTAGGAAGCTGTACATCCAGATCAATCCACTTCGGCACAAAACAATCTTTATCAACAGTAAAAACCCACTTTCTGTCAGTGAACCATGTCTTATGCATAAAATCAACATGAACCTTTGAAAGTTGGAAAGCCTCCCTAAATGTTACAGATTTAAACTTTTGAACTTCAGTTGTTGTACCGTTGGCATTGCCGACAAAAATTTGAAAATATAATTCCAGATTTCCTCCATAGCAAAATTTGTTTATTAGAACATCATCACCAATCTCCACATATCTTGTATAATCATTCGGACATCCAGAAAAATCATCGCCATCAAATAAAAAATCATTATCAAGCTTATCAAATCTGAATTTTGCGATATATTCCGTAATATGCACATTAAGTTTACCATATTTGATGTCATTAGTCATTCCATAATATATATAATCGCGATGAACGGCATATGGATTATTTTTAAACATTGTAAACGCGTTGGCAGCCAAAGAACATGATGGCATTATCTCAGAGTATGGAATAAAATTAGAATAATCCTCTGTCTGGAAATAACGGTCATAATATGAATGATCCATTTTCTTTGTCATTGGAAGCGAACCCCCATCAAACTCAGAATCAACAAATTCATATCTATTTCCACCTGCTTTTGTAGAAAGCGTTGCCCTGACTCTTTCATTATTCTTGATAATCAAAACAGGAAATCCTGGTATCTGACCATTGCCGAAGCAGCAATCAATTACACCATTGGAATATACAGAATACTTCTCATTATCTGGAAAAGCTACAGAAATTTCTGAATCTGTGGTATCCCACGTTTCTACACTGAAAGCATCAATCCACGACCAATCAGGCACAAGTATATTCAACAGAGGCAATGACTTCTCTATAGAAGTCAACATTCCATCCTCATCATATCCAACGAGGATTTCCCTGAATGTTAGTTGACCGTCAATTACTTGGTCCTTGACGAAAGGATAAAACACATCGTAATCCTTGTCAAATTGCTTCAAAGCCTCTGCTTTAATAAAAGACCTCAAAGATGGTTCATTAGAGACAGCCTTAGAAAGAATTTTCGCAAACTCTCTTTTTGCAGATTCTGCATCCATAGTTGTTGTTTCCGAGGATTTTAGCTCATTCAGTTCACTCTTTGCGCAGCCCATGATACCCATAGCAACAAGCGCAAAGCAGATTAGTTTAAAAGTTGTTTTCATTGTAATTAATTTAAAATATATTTATTAGTGAATCTTTTACCGCTAAGCTAACAAACGCTTGTACCTATCGTAAAATTCAATCAGCCCCTCATAACTGGAGTAAATTGGAACAGTTTCCGAAGAGAGATACATCATAGGATTTCCAAGTTGTCGAGTTTGAATCCCTAAAGCATTCATCACACGTAACAGATGTGAATCTGTTTCTGCTAGCATATAGCTGCCGGCCTCACTGACAATCGGGCTTATAGCAAGTACCATCAATTGCTTAAACAATGTTATTGTAGAAAATTCAACATTCGAATCAATCGCAAATCTTCCAATATGCCAAAATGCCGCAGACGGAGAGCTTTCTATTTTTTCACACGGAAAGACATTGAATATTACTTGCATTGGTATAACCTTATTGCAATCCCATTTAAACACACGTATGCTTCCGACTATTCTTTTATTATTATCATAGACTATATAATATCGTGAAGATGACACAAATGCCAACTCTTCCTGATAAATATCATTTATCTCATGTTTGTTATTTGATGGCATTCCAACAGATGAATGATGAGAATAATTCTCGTTTACAACGAATGTCACCATATCATAAAGGCAATCAGAATCGGCACTAATTATATCATAATCTTTACAAGACCAAATTATTTGTTTCATAGCAAGTATTTTTCAATAGCGAAGGTATGGAAGATAAACTGCACTATTATGACACTAAAGTGTATTATAAAGATTAGGACATTAAAATATACACTTTTGTGTAACATTACGCATTGGTAGCATATATTTATTGCCCGATATGCAAGATTTAAAATTGCATGCTACCATTTTATAATTATGTTTTGTATGTTTGTACCTAAATGAATTCAACGCAAAAGAATATGCCAGCTATAGAAATAGGAGATTTTTTTACTTTATCGAACTCCGTTGAAAATATCAATGAGTCAGATTATTCAGAAATTGGACTCACAATAAAGGCAGCAAAAGCTTTTGAACGCAGTACATACCAATGCGTCTACATTATAGATTATCACAAAAAGGATTTTTTATATGTATCAAACAACATTACACGCCTATGTGGAGAAGATGCTAAAAAAATAAAAGACATCGGATACAAATTTTATATTGATTATGTCCCTGAAGAAGATCTGGAAATGTTATTGGAAATAAATAACAGAGGTTTTGATTTATTTGAGACATTTCCAATTCATGAAAGGACAGAATACACTATTTCTTATGATTTTCACATCAAAAAAGGAAACAGAAGACGTCTTGTAAATCATAAATTAACACCTATAGCCCTGACAAAAGCAGGTAAAATATGGCTGGCAATATGTACAATCAGTCTCGCTACCGGCAATAAATCCGGAAATGTCTTTATCAAAAAGAACGGTTCTGACAGTTTTTATGAATATTCATTATATACCCGCAAATGGGAACTTAAGGCAGAGATCACTTTGTCGGATAAAGAAAGAGAAGTGCTGTCTTTATCAACCCAAGGATATACAATGAATGATATTGCAGACAATCTCTGCAAATCCATTGATACTATCAAAGCATGCAAGCGCAATCTGTTCCAAAAACTGAATGTCAAAAATATTACAGAAGCTCTGACCTATGCCCAGAACCACCAATTAATTTGACCAGCAACCAATTACACTGATACACTGCGCAACGAGGAGAAATAAAATTTCGGAAAATATTTCACATCTCTGCCAATTGCAATATCAAACATCGCATTTACGCAATATCCGGCAGCAATCCAAGCCCCTACAGATAACTGCGGTGGGGAGAGTTTTTGCCGTTCATTCTTATACTCCTCAATCACACTATCCAACCACATTTCCGGCATATTCCAAAACTTATGATAGCGTGCAACAAATTCCGCCATTTTAAGCTCAAATTCCTCATGGGATGACGAGAGTTCCGTCAATTGATATCCTCCTGGTTTTATGACTGCAAGGAACGCACCCCATCCAAAATTATAGGGATGAAGCACTGTTATTCTTCTATCCGAACATTCTTTATCAAATACAAATGGAATATCAGTAGTAAAGTCCAATGCATTGACCGCAATACTCACTCCATCTAACATAGAGCTAATGTTGCCATGATCTATAAACACATTATAATACTGAATATTAGCTTTGGGGTTAATTTTAAGCAATCTCTTAGCAAGACATTCTGCCTTATATTTTCCAATGTCACTTTTCGTGTAATTCTGACGGTTAAGGTTACTAAGTTCTACCTTATCTCCATCGACAATGACAATATCTTCAAAACCAATACGCAATGCGCATTCTGCAATTAGGCTACCGATACCCGCTCCTCCCAGAAAAATCCTGGTACTACGGATGTTTTCTTGTTCTTTATCACTGATATAAATTCTATTCCGGCTATATCTGCTATCCATAATACTATGATATTTAGTGGCAACAAAAATAGCGGTATAAAATTAGAGTAGCCTGACACAAAAGTATATTTCTGAAAAAATCAATAAAACTTGTGCGCATTGAGGCAAGGTTTGCGACAATGCGCACAAATTATTATCACCATGCAGGAATACCAGGTCACTTTTTCCGACCGCCGCCGAAAGCAAAGCCGAGGTTCAGCGCAAAATAGCTGCTGCGCCTGTCAAAGGTGCATTTGTATTCGGCAGTAAGCCGCAAATGGTTGAAAAACTCAACACCGATACGGGGATTCAATATCACGGCAGGATAAGTGCTCGACAAGACCGGGCGTTCTGTGCCGCCAGACACGGAATCAGGAAACTCTGCACGGATTGTAGTGCGTCCCAAGCCGATGCCGGCGAACGGGCAGAACTTGTCCCAATAGCGGAAATTGTAGTCTGTGAACGCGACCATACTGAAACGGTTCGTTGTCACATAGTCATGATAACCGTCTTTTCTGTAGATTCCGCCATAAGCCAACTGAAACCCCAAGTCCCAAGGAGTGTCCTTAAGATTAGTCCTGGCCTCAATAAGAAAATGGGGCCCGGGAACCATACCGACAAGGCCGTCTTTCGAACCCGCAGCGAAACCGACGCCGACCTCAAACTCAAACGCCCTGACATTCGTGTCGTTCTTTTTCTGAGCGAAGGCAGCATTACCATATAATACCGCACTTACAAATAACAGGAGATACTTTATTGTCTTCATATTTCGGCAAAAGTTATTTAAGATATTTAAAACCAATAACCGACACTGATGTTCAAACTGTTCAATTTATAATATGAAGCCCAGTTGGAACCCGGCTTGCCGGCAGGCCCCCAATTTTTGCCTTCATGAAACATGTATGAAAATTCAACAGAAAAGCGGCGGATATCAAGGCCGAATGAAGGAGAAGCCATAAAAGAAAGGTCTTTCTGGCTCAGACCTATTCCCATACCAAGCTCAACGCCCACAAAAGGAGATACAGGTCTATCTGAAAAATTATATTTCCCTTTGGCATAGAGCGGGAGAAGAAAATCAGAAGTCGTAAAAGAATAGCCAAGTCCCGTGCCTCCTCCCAAAAACAAACCGTCACCGAAGGCATATCCATGCACCGTTTCTACAAACATAAAATGTCCCTTTCTGTCAGAATCCGCAACAGTCATTGCCCGCAACTCAACACTGGAAGTGTACCCTTTCTTAAAACCAAGAGATTGGCGAGCATGCAAAGCCGGAGCACAGAAAGCGGCAATAAGAAATGACAAAATTACTATCTTCTTCATAATCAAATCCTTTTAGACATCATCATTCACGTACAGAAGCTACATCACTGCTTCTTAAATGTAAATCTTACAACACCTTCCACAATCCTGTTATCCTTAACATTAAGAAGAACACAATCTGCACACAATTCAAAAGAACTGTCTGAAACATTATTCAAATATGCCCGATTAATGCCATATGTATATGCATCAAGTCGCGAATTATATACCCCGGAAGTGAAAGACGGAGTGCCCCAATCAGGATGCCAGGTAGAAATAATCTGCACTCCATGGTACATTATTGTCTGTGAATATATACTACTCTCCGGATATTCTCTTATGACGACAGAAGGAATAGCACAATCATAAGAAAGCGAAATGCCGTCCTGACAAAGTGTCACATCTGCCTCTATCCATCCCGGAACAAACCCAGGCTGGCCATCAAGTTCAATCAACAGATCACGTGAAGCTATTCCGTCGCCATTGACATCAACAAACTCACCTGCCCAAAAAATACTTTCAACTGTATAATGCCCACAATAAGATGACAACCGGACTCCGTTGTTTTCCTTTTCAGTGCAAGAATACAAGCACATCATGCAGACAAGCCCGATGAAAATAAAATGTAATATTGACTTATTCATAAACGAAAAATTTGGTGATATTTCAATTTGTTTGTTGTAACTGAGTTCTCAGATTCTTTAATATTTTACAAATATATATTTTTAGCAATGCCGGCAAATGAGCAAAAGACGCAGACCTAAAACTCAAACGCCCTAACATTCGTGTCGTTCTTTTTCTTAGCGGATGCAGCATTTAAAAATTATATGAAAGGCCTATCTTAACACCAGCTCCGCCAAATCCGCCCTTACCTATACCGGAAATTGTCGCATCAATATCGCCAGGCCCACTTCCATTGATATTATAAGTCGGTACATTATAAGTGCAAGAATAGTTCTGAAATCCCAATGACAAAGAAAATCTCCAAATGTCAACGCCAATGGATGGCAACACCATATAACCTATTCCAAGTCCGGTACAATCAAGCATCGCTCCTGCCTTAATGCCGACAAAAGGACTCGCAAGCCGATTCAAGAAACTATACTTCAAATCAACGAAAACAGGAACAAAAAACCGGTTCTCACGCTCCCTTATCGTCCAATGTTCAAAGCCAAGACCTAAGCCACCCCCAACATAAAGGCCATTTCCGAAACAATACCCGTGTGAGGTCAGCACCTCAGGACGGAAACCGAAACTGTCAACAAAAGTCCCTCCTATTTCAATACTCGGAGCATAACCTTTCTTATAAAATACGTTTTTCTCTTGCGCTTTCATGCTTAATGAAAGTACACTTACTGCAAGCAGCAACAATATTCTCTTTTTCATGATAAATTTTAGTGTCATTAGCAATTTTGGAATTAGAAGAAAATACATTACGCTGACTCTTATTCCATTTCGGTATTGTATAAGTCATTCTGAGTGTAAGCAAAGGAAGGACAGACCGAAACAAATGCCATGAGAATGGCTGTAAAAAATGTAATTGCTCTTTTCATAACCATTGATTTTATTTATCGGTTTAACGCTGCAAAGTTACGGGAGCATAAGATAATAATATGACAAAAGAGCCGGAAAAAGTCTTACACAGAGAAAATAAAGAATCGGCCTCCCAGATACCTGAGAGGCCGATTTCGTAGCATCGCGTCAGATTGGCAATCTGACGCTCAGTTATAAGCAATTAATTATCAAAGCATTATATCTTCAATATTTACAATACGTGTTAGATATTTATAAAACATTAACTATCATATATTTACACAAAGAATTCAAGGTACTGCTCACGATATGGTGACGATGAAGAGGAAATCTGCTTCTTCATACGCGACTTCTTCGCATATACGGCGGCCTGGGACGGCATACGGAGAATAACACTTATCATCGTGGCATCGAAGCCCACTATGATATAACAGAAAAAACGGTAGTCATCAGCGTCCAAAGAAGGAAAGTCATCACGGAAGTGCTTCATCACATCTCCAAGGCTGGAGTTCAGAATATCCTCGAAGCGCTTTTGGCCGGCAGAGTCTCCAGTTATGTCACCAATCATCTCACGCACCTTCTCATAGACCACTTTATGCGAGTCACGATACCCGTCTGAAGTCAGGAAAGTCTCGCAAAGAGTGCCGAGCTGCCGGAACTGCGTGCGGTAAATACGGACATATTCGGATTTCAGGCGGGCAAGCATTTCCTCCCTCTCATGAAGTTCATTGTCAAAACGCAATTTTTCGAGCATGTTGTACTTTTGCGCTGCGTCAAGCTCTCTACGGACAAGCTCAGAAGCCGCGACCAATTCTGACCTTTCACGCTGGGATGCCTCATGCCTTCTCCTGAAAACAAGGTAAACCAAAAATAAGACGATGACAAACAATAAAATCATTAATGCAAGCAACAGGCTCCGGTTCCTGAGCCGAGTCTGATTTTCCACATCCTGTAGGGCAAAATAATCGCGCTGGGCACGTGCCGCAGACTGCTGAAGTTTTAAATCTATTATGGAATCCTGAACAAACAGGCTGCGCTTTAGGGCACGGTAGGCGGGTTCGTACTCACCCTCTGCGGCATAGGCGAGGCTCTGCCAGAAGTCGACAGAAACATCATCACAATAATGACCCTCCAGCTGACGGAAGACGGCCGCAGACTCTTCATTCTTGCCGTTGCGGGCAAGAATATAGGCGTAGGCTCCCCATAAATTGAAATTATCCAATACTCCTCCGGACAGGGAGATGGCACGGGAAAACAGTTCTTCTATCTTTTGTGAATCATCGGAAGAAGAATTTATCAGACAAAGTGCGTAATTACTCAATACCTCCGGAAAATCCCTTTCAGGAATGTTTCCGGCTTCAATCACCCTGCGGAACAGGGAATCGGCTTCTTCGTGCCGATCGAGTATACTGTATTGTCCGGCCATTGAATACAGGGTCAAATCCGACAATGACGTGTCACCATATTTCACAAACCACCCGTATGCAGATTCAAGATAAGGAAGCACCTCGCTGTCATTGTATGTTGCCATATACGTATCCGCGATGGCCTGGTTTACAAGCCCGCAATATCGATAGTCATCGGACTTGTCCAAAAGGGAATATGCCTGGGTAAAGGATACTATCGCCTTGCTGTAGAACTTGCCTTCATATTGAATCCGGCCGAGGTAGTACAGTGACTTGATCCTGTCATCAACGTTGCCGTGACGACGGTAATACTCCACCGCTGGCATTATGAAAGATTCATCAGTAGGAGTCTTCCAGTTCTTGTCAAGGGCCATTGTATAAAGCAGCGAATAACGTGCACGCCCTTTGCGTCTCCTGAGTCCGGAACTGTCCATGTCTTCCAGAACTTCAAGAGCTCGTTCCGGCTCAACATGGATATATGATTCAACCTCATCAAAAAGCATAAGGGACTCCTTGTCCGTACAGGACAGCAGCATAAGAAGCGGGAGAAGAATGATGTAACTTTTCTTCATAACATCCATAGTCAGTTTTTCATAGCGCAAAGATACAAGAATTTAAACAATTGTTATTCGACACACCATACCTTAGCTTTTACAAGAATAAAGCATTATATTTACAATATTTTAGAAATCATCCTGGTCAGATAATCCAGGAAATAAACAATACTCAAAAATGCATTTCTCAGGTTTAATTATCGCTGTCATCACTTTTCTGTTAATAGGCGTCTTTCATCCCATCGTCATCAAGAGTGAATATCATTTCGGCACACGCTGCTGGCCTATGTTCGCAATTGCAGGCATCGCATTCATATTGGCAAGCCTGTCGGTTCAAGACAACATAGTAAGCACTGCACTGGGAGTTACTGGCTGTTCTTGCCTTTGGAGCATACTCGAAATATTCGAACAGAAAAAAAGAGTTGAGAAAGGCTGGTTCCCGATGAATCCCAAGCGAAAAGGCGAATATAAAGAAAAGCCATAAACCGGAACAAACCCAGGCGGGCCATAAAATTCCTCCAGCATATCCCTCGACATCACTCCGTTATATCTTTTTTGTTTTTAAGTCGGCAGCGATGCCGGCAAATGAGCAAAACCTTGTCTCAAGGAGTATTATTAAGATTTGTCCTGGATCCCATTTTTTCTTGGGACCCAGGAACCATACCGGCAAAGCAGTGTTTCAAACCGACAGCGAAACCGACGCATACCTAAAACTCAAACGCACTGACATACGTGTCGTTCTTTTTATGAGCGGATACAGCATTTAAAAATTATATGACAGGCCTATCTTAACACCAGCTCCGCCAAATCCGCCCTTACCTATACCGGAAATTGTCGCATCAATATCGCCAGGCCCACTTCCATTGATATTATAAGTCGGTACATTATAAGTGCAAGAATAGTTCTGAAATCCCAATGACAAAGAAAATCTCCAAATGTCAACGCCAATGGATGGCAACACCATATAACCTATTCCAAGTCCGGTACAATCAAGCATCGCTCCTGCCTTAATGCCGACAAAAGGACTCGCAAGCCGATTCAAGAAACTATACTTCAAATCAACGAAAACAGGAACAAAAAACCGGTTCTCACGCTCCCTTATCGTCCAATGTTCAAAGCCAAGACCTAAGCCACCCCCAACATAAAGGCCATTTCCGAAACAATACCCGTGTGAGGTCAGCACCTCAGGACGGAAACCGAAACTGTCAACAAAAGTCCCTCCTATTTCAATACTCGGAGCATAACCTTTCTTATAAAATACGTTTTTCTCTTGCGCTTTCATGCTTAATGAAAGCACACTTACTGCAAGCAGCAACAACAATTTTGATTTTATCATAAACGAAAAATTTTCTGCAAAGGTACGGCTAAACAGGCATTCCGAGCGAATTTCCGAGAATGAAAAATCTTACACAAGGCAAACTAATATTACTGAGAATCAATCAATTACACAACAATAAAAGACATAAATCTTACACCGTAATGTAAACAACTAACAATCAACACATTAAATATCAGAAAGTAATCAAACTAATAGCTAACAAACAGAATATCAAACATTTTTATTAAAACAAACAGAGTAAATCTGTATATTGGGACTACCGGAAGACAAGATTTTGTCTGTCATCCTCTTTTTCTTCGTATAAATATTAGAGGTTGACAAGCCTGTCATCAAAGATATAGTCTTTGCATCGAAGCCGACAATCACATAAGACAGGAAACGGAAATCCAAATCCGAAAAATCAGGAAAGTCATCACGAAGCTTAGTCATTACATCTTCGAAGACCAAGTTTATGCGTTGTTCAAACACGCGGTTGTTTTCGCTCTTGCCATTGATTTCAGCAACAAGTTCCTGCACCTTGTCAGATATACGGTCCTTCGTTTCCGAATGCGACGGGGACATATATTCAGAGGTCAGGCTGACAATCAGTTCAAATCTCGATTTTGAACCTGTAAGGTATGACCGACGAAGAGCATCCAGTTCCTGTTCCTTGGCATCCAAATCTCTGCGTACAGAATCTATCTTATGAAGATTAAGCCTGGAAATCTCACGCAAATCGGCAATACGCTCCTTAGCCTGAAACATACGGTTACGCATTGAATATGCAGCAAACACTGAAATCACAAGAAGCAGCAAAAGTATGAGCGAAACAAGCACATAGATAACCCGCTCATTTTTCCTGTTTTTGTCCAGCAGCTCCGACTTTGCCTGAAAATATTCGACTTGCGCCTCTGAAACGGATTGATTCATATTCTGAGAAATCAAATCTCTGTCAATATCAAAATTTTCCTCAAGTTTTTCAAGGGCAGAAATATACTCACCTTTCTCTTTATAAATATTATATGCGAATGGACAGTCCTCCATACAATATCCGTTCTCCCGAAACAATTCATCGCATTTTTCAAAATTACCCAATTTTGCACATGCGAGAGCATAAAGGCCACAATTGTACTCAGACAACTCATAGCCATATTCATTGATACATTTGTCCAGAAGCTCTATAATCTTTTCCGGATTAGGCTCAGGTTTCAATATATGATATCTGGCGTAATCACGAAGATAATATGATACACACGACGAATCCCATACTTCATGGTCAAAAAATTCCCTATAAAGCGAATCCGCAGTTTTCCACTTTCCGTAATCAGTACATGCAGATGCAAGTACAGCTGTAGCAATCCAACTCCGCAATGAATCTCCAGCCTCATTGAACAGCACTTTTGCATCCGTCATTTTTTCAAAAAATTTCTCGCCATTGTAGTTCTTTTCATATAGCTCAGCCATAGCAGATGCAATCAGTCCCCTGAAGCTCAAATCATCAGTCTTTGCAGCCCACTCATTTGCCTTGGTATATGAAATGATAGCGGCAGTGTAGTCCTTGCCGTTCTCCTGCTCACGTCCGAGGTAAAACCATGCCTTCATCGCCTTTTCAGCAGGACCGCGCTTGCCATAATATTCCACAGCCGGCATCACCACAGAAACATCTGACGTATTTATGTCATTTTTGTCAAGAGCCTGGGCATACAGGACAGAAAACAAGGCCCGGTTCCGGCGTGTCTTAAAATGTCCGCCATCCATCCCCTCCAAGACAGCAAGTGCACTGTCAGGACGGGACTCAATGTAGCTTTCTACGCTCTCAAGAGTCCGAATGCCCTCCAAATAGCCCTGGCAGCCGACGAAAAGGCACAATGCAAGCAATAGAAATATTATATGGTTTCTCATAATCTATCCAATCATAGCCGCAGTTGAACTTCAATTATTATAGAGGGCAAAAATACTGATATTAAGGCAAATGGCAAAAACGGTTTAAGAAAGCGCCACATTTTTTACGGAATGCTCCCAAAAAGAAATTCGGTTTAAAACTGGCCGGATTTTTAAACCGGATTTCATCAGTAAGCGGAATGCAAATGGAAGAGAATCCATCAGCATCAAGCCATAGACCGAAAAACAAGCGGGATTTTACATGGAGCCGAATTATTTTCGTAATTTTGCGGAAAACCTCAGGCGGATGCCCGCCCATGCTGCCACGGAAAACCGGAATAAGCATGAAATACGGATTACAATGAAAAGAGCACTTATAATATCATATTACTGGCCGCCTACCGGAGGCTCCGGAGTCCAGCGCTGGGTGAAATTCGCCAAATATCTGCCCCAGGAGGGTTGGCAGCCTGTAATATATACTCCGGAAAATCCGGAAGCAATCACAACAGACACTTCACTTGAAGCCGAAATCCCGGCAGAGGCCGAAATCATAAAAAGGAAAATCTTCGAGCCATACGAAGTCTATCGCATGCTTACAGGAGGCCGTTCAGGCAAAAAGACCTCCAAAGCGGAAACGGGAAAAGGCGGACAAGATGAGGTAAACCCTATCAATTCGCAGAAAAAAAGCCTCGGGAAAAGAATATCGCTATGGATAAGGGGCAACTGCTTCATACCGGACCCGAGATGCATGTGGATTGGCCCTTCGGTCAGATTCCTCAAAAAATATCTCAAGGAACATCCGGTGGACATAATAATAAGCACAGGACCTCCGCATTCGATGCACCTGATAGCAAGACGGCTTTCGCTTGCCACCGGAACACCATGGATTGCAGATTTCCGTGACCCGTGGACAAAGATGTTCTATTTCAAGCATCTGCATCTTGGCAAGAAGGCAAGAAGGAAGCATGAAAAACTTGAAAAGAAGGTGCTTGATGATGCAACTGTGGTTGTGGCCGTGTCTCCGCTTGTAAAAGAAGAGTTCGAGACAATGACATCCACAAGGGTTGAGCTTATTACCAACGGGTATGACGAAAACGACTTCAAGGAAGCTCCGAAACCGGACGGTCATTTCAACATAACGCATACAGGACTTTTCGCTTCAGACGGCAACCCGGACATGCTTTGGGAGGCTCTTGCGGAGAAATGCTCGGAAGACGCGGATTTTGCAAAGACAATGCGCATACGCCTTGCCGGAAAGACTGACAAGGAAATAACGGATGCAATTCAGAAAGCTGGACTTGGAAAAAATCTCGTTGACCTTGGCTATCAAAGCCATAACGCGGCCGTGACCGAACAGAAAAGTGCCTCCCTGCTGATTCTTCCGCTGAGGAAAGAGCCGGAATACAAGGCGACTCTTCCGGGCAAGCTGTTCGAATACCTGGCAGCGGAACGTCCTGTCATGGGAATCGGTCAGACTGGCGGTGCAATGGCACGGATAATAGCACAGACACAGGCCGGTTTCGTGTTTGAATGGGACGACAAGGCATCAATTCGCAAATACATCGACATATGCTGGGAGCAGTTCCGCAAAGGGGAACTCAAGGCTGGGACAAAGGACATCGGACAGTATTCCCGCCGTGCCCTTACCCGCAGAATGGCTCAGCTGATGGACTCGTTCATAGCAGAATAGACGCATTATTTACATAGTAAAACACTGAGATACAATGAATAAGGAACTCATAAGAAAAATTGCCACATACACCCTGATAGTGTTGTTCTTCGCTGTGCTGGCATACGGATTCACCCCTCAGGTGCTCGGAGGGAAGATAGTGAACCAGAGCGACATAGCCTCTTGGAAAGGCATGGCGAATGAAGCCGTAACATACAATGCAGCCCATCCTGATGATCCTACGGAATGGACAAACTCAATGTTCGGAGGAATGCCTACGACCGCTACCATAGACGACTTCAAGGGAGACTGGACAAACGCAATATACAAGTTCATGCTGACCGGAAGGCGTCCGGCAAGCTATCTTCTGATAGCCCTAATAGGAGGTTTCCTTCTTATGCTGTCACTTGGTACAAGCAAGGCAGTGGCAGTCGCCGGAGCAATAGCCATGGCATTCTGCTCATACAACATGCAGATAATACAGGTTGGCCACAATACCAAGATGCAGGCTATAGCGTATTTCCCATGGGTTCTTGCAGGAATAATATTCACTTATCGCTCAGCACTTTCCGGAGGGCGAACATGGAAAGAATGGCTCCCCAAGACGCTGCTCGGCGCGACGCTTTTCGCCCTTGCCCTCAGCATGCAGATAAAGGCGAACCATATCCAGATTACATATTATCTTGCAATAGTAATAGTCATTTACGCGGCTGGGCTTCTCATCAGCCTTTGCATAAGGAAAGAGAAACGCCACCTGACAGCGAGATTTTTTGCAGCATCTGCATTCCTTGCCGTAATCGGATGCGTCGGAATAGCAACCAATGCGAACAAGCTCATTCCGATGTATGAATACACTCCATACACAATGAGAGGCGGTTCGGAGCTGGCATCTGCAGAAGGCAGCCAGAAAGGACTTGACATAGAATATGCGACGGCATGGTCCTATGGCATAGAGGAAATGCCTAATCTCCTGATTCCCAATTTCAACGGAGGTTCATCATCCGGTGCAATGGACCCGAAGGATTCCGAGGTCTATGCCTTGCTGAAAAGGGCCGGACAGCCGAATCTGAAGCAGGTAATGAAAGGGCTTCCTCTTTATTGGGGTCCGCAGCCGTTCACTGCCGGGCCGATGTATCTTGGAGCAATCTCAATTTTCCTGTTCGTCCTCGGGCTTATATTGTGCAAAGGAAGGGAAAAATGGTGGATTCTCACGGCTACAGTCATAGCGGTGCTGCTTGCATGGGGCAACCATTTCATGTGGTTCACCAAATTGTGGTTCAATTATGCCCCGCTGTACAACAAGTTCAGGACGGTATCAATGGCCCTTACTGTGCTTCAGGTCACGGTTCCTATGCTCGGCTTCCTTGTGCTTGACAGAATCACAAGACAAGAATACACCAAGCGGGAATTTCTGCGTGCAGGAGGCATCGCATGGGCTGTGACAGCAGGATTCTGCCTGATATGTATGGTGTTCCCGGGCATTGCGGGCACATTTACAGGAGCAGTGGATTCCGGACAGCCGGAAATCCTGGTTTATGCTCTGATTGCCGACAGGCAGACGCTCCTGTTCAAGGATGCCATGAGGTCTTTTGCCCTGATAACCATAACTTTTGCTCTCATATTCTGGGCATTTCAGACAAAAAAAACGATGTCACCAAAAGGCAGGATGTACATTATGACTTTGGCAATATGCGCCATAGTATTGTTTGACATGACATCAGCAGGCAAGAGATACCTCAACAAAGACCATTTCGTCACTCCCAAGGATTTCAGCGCGGCATATGCTCCACGTCCTGTGGACAGGCTCATCCATGAGGACAAAGACCCGGAATATAGGGTGCTTGACATCAGCGTCAACACTTTCAATGATGCAATCCAGAGCTACCACCACAAATGCATAGGAGGCTACAGCCCTGTCAAGCTGCAGAGATACCAGGACCTCATTGACAGGTATCTGTCCAAGGAAATTGGAAGCATTTACACCATAGCGGGCAAGGCATCGACTATTCAGGATATAGAAGAAGGACTTCCTGAGCTGAAAGCAGTGTCCATGCTCAACGGAAAATATATAATCCTCGGAGCTGACCTTCCGCCGGTAAGGAATCATGAAGCATTCGGCAATTGCTGGTTCGTGTCTGATGCTGTACGGGCAGAGACTCCGGATGATGAAATCGCACTGCTCGGAAGCACCGACCTGAGGACTACAGCCGTCATAGGAGATGATTTCGCATGGGCACGCGAGGCTATACTCAATTCTAACATGCTTTCAGAAAGTGACGCAAAACCGGTTTGCCAGTCAATCCTTCTTGAAAGCTATGCCCCGAATGAACTGCAGTACGAGTTCTGCACCGATTACCCTGCTGCCGTGATATTCAGTGAGATATACTATCCGAAAGGCTGGAAGGCATGGATAGAGCCGAAAGGAGCATATGGTGAGGTCAAGAACGGAAGATATGTGCCTACAAAAGCCGCAGTTCCTGCCGAGCTTTTCCGGGCAGACTGGATTCTTCGCGGAACAATACTTCCGGAAGGAGAAGGCCGCCTCGTAATGCGCTTTGAACCGGAATCCTACAAAATCGGAGAAAACATATCAAGAGCCAGCTCCATCCTGCTAATCCTGCTTCTGCTCGCTTCCGCAGGATGGGGTCTTTCCGGCTCCGGAAGATTAAGGCAACGCCCTCAATGAGAATGCCTCGGAATAATCAATCAGCTTATTTGTACCATTATATTTTATCCATGCATCTTCCATATGACTTACTTCAGATATGTCATTGGAAGTTGCATTCTTGAATCTGTTGAGCACGGAATCCAATATCTCAAGTTCCTCCTCAGTAAATCCGCTCATATCAGGCTGGATTTCAGAACATAATTTGATTCCTGAATATCCTGATGGAAATGCCACTATTTCGGAATATACACCATCAACTGCGCCATACACAATATCCCATTGCTGAGGTACAGGACCATATTGGATAGCCTTATACGACAGTCCGCTCATTCCTATGCCCCTAATCTTGTAGCTGAGGAAGTCCGTATAAAACAAAAGCTTATTCATCTTTGTATTGAACACTCCTCCGCATTTATCGAGAAAAAACAAAATGATATTCCTAAGCCTGCCGTATGATTGGGGAGCATAACCGTTAGTCACTGCCCTGACTGCGGTCCCGAATATCATAGAATGGTTTTTATCTTCCTCCATTCTTTTTACAGACCGTTCAGTCTTCTCTATGATTTTGGCATAATCAGATGTAGTGAACTGATTTTCAGCATTCTTCACAAACTCGACAAAAGTATTCGGATTCAAAATGCTTTTCAACAACTTGCCTATTGCTTCACTCGGCATTTCACCATTTTCATAGAGCCTGTATTGATTTGCTCCAAGTCCCAGTATCTCGGACATCTTGGAGGCAGACAGGCCATAAAATGTACGGACCGAACTTATTTCGTCCGGAAACGGTATTCCATATTTCACTCTATACTGATTATAAACCTGATTTATATTCAACATATCAAGCTCAGTAGTAGTGAAATGCTCCTGTGTATCAAGACAGACATAGTAATGTGCCAAATACATGAACTTTTCTTTGCGGTAAACGAGTTCACGTTTTTCATGCATCAATTTTACTTCTCCTCCTGTAAATGGACTTTTCATAATTCTTGGTTCTTAAAAGGATATACGACCGGATGTTCCGCCTTGTGGAAAGAAATACATATTGTAGCACTGTCCGGATGTCCAAGCGCAATCTTGATATATACCTCTTTTTTCTTTACATCTTTTCCGAAAACCCACATCTCACCGTATTTGTTCAATGTATCTTTAACAGGCCCTTCTGAATAGTCGGAAACAGTAATATTTCTGATTACATTCTCACGATATGCTGGCGTAATTTCAAGTTCAGCCAATGCCTGAGTATTTTTTCCACGGTCATCTCTGAAAATAATCTTAAATATTTTCAGTTTAGCTTGGAAAGTATTCAGGAATTTCTCGACCTCATCCTTGGTTACCATACAATCTCAATTTTCATGCAAATATAGCATTTTTCATATAAAACAATCAATAATTCAACTTTATCATTGATAAAACTAATTTCAACACATCAAGAGCCGGCTATAAAAAACGAGCATAATCATCACATAAATTATTAATAACCAACAAAATACACAAACAAGGGTACGCAAATACGCATACCCTTGTTTATATAAACATCTAATTTACAATATTTTATCGTCTCACATATGTGACAAATTCAAAATCAAGTCCGGATTTAGGGTCCTGCTTGATGCCGGAGCGCTCCTCAACAGTCCAGATGGCAGGATTTATCTCCGGAAAGAATGTGTCGGCATCATTGATTGCAGTGTGGACATGAGTGATGTACAGCCTGTCAGCAAACTCCATTGCCTGGCGGTAAATATCTCCTCCTCCTATCACAAAGCAGGACATCTCACCAGTCTCAGCCTCCTGGCCATCATCCAAAGGAGTGCCCTGGCCCGACAAGTTCCTTACTGCAGGCATTGATGACATGACAAAGGCCTCCTCCAACGAATGCGCAACAAGCACCCCGTCTGGAAAAGGGACAGCCGAACCGTCGGGACCGGTCATCATACCGCTACGGGTAACGACAATATTGGTCCTTTTCGGAAGCGGGCGCCCGATTGACTCGAATGTCTTGCGCCCCATGATTACAGGACTGCCGAGTGTTACGCTCTTGAAATATTTAAGGTCTTCGGAAATATGCCAAAGAAGCCTGTTATCCTTCCCTATGGCACCATTCTCCGCCACCGCCACTATAATGTTTTTCCTCATTTTCATAGTACAGATAAGCTATACTGCCACTGGAGCCTTGATTCCGGGCCATGGGTCATAGCCCTCAAGCGTGAAATCCTCATATTTGAAATCGAATATGCTTTTCACATCCGGATTCAGCTTCATGACAGGAAGCTGGCGAGGCTCACGCGAAAGCTGCAAGGCAACCTGCTCGAAATGATTGCGGTAAATGTGAGTGTCACCTGTGGTATGAATGAAATCTCCAGGCTTCAGGCCGCATACCTGGGCAATCATCATCGTCAGAAGAGCATATGAGGCTATATTGAAAGGAACACCGAGAAAGACATCGGCACTGCGCTGATAAAGCTGGCATGAGAGCCTGCCGTCAGCCACATAGAACTGGAACAGCGAATGGCAAGGAGGCAGAGCCATCCTGTCAACCTCCGCCACATTCCAGGCCGACACTATCATACGGCGCGAGTCCGGATTGTTCCTTATGGTTTCAACCACATTGGAAAGCTGGTCTATAGTGCTTCCGTCAGGACAAGGCCAGCTGCGCCACTGATGCCCATAGACAGGGCCCAAATCACCGTTTTCGTCAGCCCACTCATCCCAGATTGAAACTCCGTGGTCTTTCAGATACTTTATGTTCGTATCACCTGAAATGAACCACAGAAGCTCATATATTATCGACTTCAGATGCACTTTCTTTGTGGTGAGCAGCGGAAACCCCTCACTCAAGTCAAAACGCATCTGGTGGCCGAATATGCTCTGCGTACCCACACCGGTACGGTCTTCCTTCATGACTCCGTTTTCGCGTATATGCCGAAGAAGATCAAGATATTGTTTCATGTGAAATCCGTTTAAATCCGCACTGAATGTCAGTTCCTGACTCCGAAAGCAAATATTATGGCCTGCCCGTAAACCTCACCTGGCCTGAGCACCGGTGACGGATAATCCTCCTTGTTAGGCGCATCAGGGAAATTCTGGCACTCTATGGCAACACCTGAATAATCCTCATACACATGGCCGTTCTTTCCCTCCGGACACCCTGCAAGCCAGTTTCCGGTATATACCTGCACGCCAGGCTGGGTCGTAAGGACCTCAAGTGTCCTGCCGCTTTCCGGAGAATACAGCAAGGCAGCGCTCTGCAGCTGCCCCTGCTCAGCACCGTCTATAACCCAGCAGTTGTCATATCCCTTTCCGTATTTCAGCGCAGGAAAATCAGCACCGATATCCTGCCCGAGAGCCTTCTCATTGACAAAATCCATAGGAGTACCGGCCACTGGCTCACTCTCTCCCAAAGGAATGAGAGTCTCATCAGTAGGAAGATACTCCGAAGCATTTAGACTCATGACATGGCCCAATACAGACCCGCTTCCCTCGCCGTTCAGATTGAAATATGCATGATTGGTAAGATTGATTACAGTCGGTGCATCAGACTCTGCAGTAAGAGTCAGGCGAAGCTCATTTTCCTCGCTCCAGTCATAGCGCGCTATCACTTTCACAGCTCCTGGATACCCCTGCTCACCATCCTCGGAATAATACATGAACTCCACGCCGGATTCATGTTCCCTGCTTTCCCAAACCTTGTTCTGAAACCCCTCCGGACCGCCATGCAGATGGTTCGGACCATTGTTGACAGGAAGCTCATACTCTTTTCCGTCAATGACAAAACGTCCCCCGGCAATCCTGTTGGCATATCTTCCCGGAATCTTTCCCGCACAAGGCCCGTCCCCGAAATAGCTCGAGGCTTCCGGATAACCCAAAACAACATCCGAAAGTTTGCCATCCTTGTCAGGAACAACAACAGACACAATGCCAGCCCCCACATCGGAAAGCTGCACATATGCTCCGCTGCCGTTCTGAACAGTATAAAGGAAAATGTCCTTACCGCATGGGGACTTGCCCCACAATTCTTTTTTTATTTCCATATCTCAGTCGTATTTCTTTCCAAAATCTCTCAAAGTTATGTCTAATCCGCGAGGTTTTCAAGAAAAGAAATGACTTTCTGCTCGGGAGCATCTTTCATGAGCACCCTTTTCTCCTTGTCAAGAAGATACAGCGAAGGTATGGCGCGGACATCATAAATCCCGTCTCCCCTTATGACGAGGTCAGGGTCAAAGCCGTTATGCCAATCGGCAGGATAGGCCGGCATATATGAGAGCCATGCCTGGATATCCTCATCTATGTATATGTTGACCACGGCAAGGACACCGTCACGGACCTGAGATGCTATCACAGGGCTGTTCCCGAGCATGTCAATGATGTTTTTGCAAGCCTCGCAGCCCGGATTACTGAAAAAAAGCAGAGTATATTCAGCATCCACGCCATACAAAGTGCCAATACGCCCGGATTTGTCTGAAAACCGGAAATCAGCCGCACGTGAACCCACGCAGTTCATGCAGCAAAGCCTTGCCTCACGTTCATATTTCCCCCTCATCAGAGGGTCAAGCCCCTCATATGACGCAAGACGGCTCACAAACGGAAGATAAAGGTCCTCATTCCGCATAGGTGAGTTCGGGTCATAGAAATATTTTTGAGAAAGCTCAACGAAAGTCTCAAATACATTTGACGACGTGTCTTTGCGCTCACAAGCGACGGCCCTGTCATAAAGCCTTGCCACCGCCTTTCTTCCCTCCTGAATGCCTACAGCATCAAGCAGCATTGTCCAATCTGCGAACTTCTGCTCGACTTCTTCCTTCCTAACACCGCTTACAAGTGCAGAATCGCAGGGAAAATGCCGTGAAGTGTCAGTGATGCCGTTCCAATAATTCATGGCAAGATACCCGGCAATCTGCGCGCTTTCGCTCATCATCGAAGGCACGCGCACATTAGGAAAAGGCAGAGCCTTGAATTGCTCTGCCTTCCTCTCTGAGCAGCATACGGCCAAAGCCGAAGCCACTATAAATAAATACAGTCTATTTTTCATTTTTTCCGATTGCCGCTTCAGAAATGTTGATGAGGAAGTCACCTATCTTCTCAAGCTCGGCAACCACATCCATATAATAGACTCCCGTAAGGTAATGGTAGCTGTCGCTCTCGATATTAGTTATATGCTCTTCCCTGAGATGATTCCTGCATTCATTGATGTTATACTCACAATTGACCGCATTGGAAATCTCCTTCAGTTCCTCATTCCTCAGATTCTCAATCATGACGTCATATCCGCGCTGTACAGCATCCAGCATCCTGTTCAGACGGTCAAGAAGAGACTTGTCGAACACCTTTCCGTGAGCATTCTTCCTTTTGAGGATACGGCCTATAGCCTCTCCTGAATCTCCGAGGGACTCCATCTCCCCGATTATCTTGTACATGGCCTTAACCCTTTCAGACGCCTCGTCGCTGATGTCATTCTTTGAAACCTCGTTCAGATATGAAGCTATCTCAAATTCTATCCTGTCGGTAATCTCCTCGTATTTCACGAGCTTGTCATTGACAGCATTGAATTTCTCCTGGTCCTGCTCATTCACGGCAGCCTTGATATATCCGAATCCCTTGTTGCATATCTCTGCGAAATGCACCACTTCCTGCTGTGCTTCATTGAGAGAAAGCTCAGCCGTGCTCAGAGGAGCTCCGGCGATATACTTCAGCCTGAACACTTCTTCCTCACCCTTAGGCTCCTTGACCATCCATGTCACGACCTTCACGATAAGAGGCACAAACCATATCAGTATCAGAGTATTGGTCACATTGAAAAGCGTATGCAGAGCTGCGATTCCGTAAAGTATGGCATTCTTCGACACCTGGAAAGCATGCTGGGCGGACGACAGGTCAGCCTGTGCGGCAGAAAGCGCAGCCTGTGCCTCAGACATTCCAGTTCCGGAAATCGTCGCCACTTTCATGGCCTCCTGGGCACTTACAAGGGCTTCCTGCGCCCTCATTGAAGCCTCGTTTGCCCCTACCATATCCACAGACATCGGGTCAACACCTCCAAGAGTCATCATTATATATCCTATGAACCTTACGATAGGATAGAACAGGGCAAGTACCCAAAGCACACCGAAAACATTGAATATAAGATGCGCGCGTGCGGCTCTCTTTGCCGATACATTGGCAACCATGGCAGCTATGTTGGCCGTAATAGTAGTTCCGATATTCTCTCCGAGCACCATTGCGATGGCAAGAGGAAAATCAATAAGACCTGAAGTGGCAAGAAGCATCGTTATGGCCATTGTCGCGCTCGAAGCCTGGAGAACTACCGTCAGGACGGCACCAGCCAAAAGGAAAAGCAGAACCGAACCGAATCCGTAATGGTTGATAAGCCCGAAGAAAGTCAGCATCTGAGGCTGGTATGCCCCGAGAAGCTCATTCGAGAAATCCTTCATGAAAGTCAGTCCGACATACATGATGGAGAAACCTATCAGGAACTGCCCGAGATTCTTCATCATATCCTTCTTGGACGAGAACATCAGGAAGCCGAAAGCCATCATAGGCACGGCGAACAATGCGATATTGACAGAGAATCCGAGTGAAGTGACCCATGCCGTGAGCGTTGTTCCGATATTGGCTCCCATGATGACTCCGACAGCATTTCCCAAGGACAGCAAGCCTGCGTTCACGAAGCTCACGACCATGATTGTTGTCGCTGATGAGGATTGGACAAGGGCGGTCAGGACCGTACCGGTAAGAACACGCTTGAAAGCATTTGAGGTCATAGAGGCCATGAAAGACCTGAGGCGGTCTCCGGCCGATTTCTGCAAACCTTCGCTCATGAGCGCCATTCCGAAGAGGAACATGCATAGGGCACCGAAAAGCGACAGTACATGTAGAACAGTTGTCATATATTCGTTTTTAAATTAATTTAAGCGAATAAGGCGCAAAAATATAAAAAATAATTAGATTTGCGACCTTTTAAAAAGAGAAATCGCCTATTCATGAGAAAACATATTCATATAATAATATCAATCATAGCATTTCTGTCTCAGATGCCGGTATACGCCCAGTTCTATGTCACAGGCGACGACCCCGGCAGACTCAGATGGAACAGCATAAGCACAGGCAACTACCGTGTCATATATCCGCAGGGATGCGACTCGCTCGCAAGAGTCTATGCGCTCAAGCTTGAGACTTTCCGCATACCCGTATCACGTACCACAGGCTATTGCAGCGAAGGCCATGGAACAAACCTCATGCCCGTCGTAATGCACACATTCAACACATCCAACGGTTCTGTGGCATGGGCACCTAAGCGCATGGACCTCTTCACGATACCTTCCGCCGATGCTCCCGTACCTATTCCTTGGTCTACGATGCTGTCAGTCCATGAATCACGCCATGTGACACAGATGCAGTTCGGCATGACCGGCGCTCTGAAGCCTTTCAACTGGTTTTTCGGAGAAATGTTCAACATACTCGCCTCACTGCTCTACCCGGGCATATCTCTCATGGAAGGAGATGCCGTAATAGCGGAGACGGCATTCACAAAGTCAGGGCGCGGACGTAACGCGGATTTTCTCAACTACTACAGGATAGCTTTCGACAACGGCGATTTCAGGACATGGGACCAGTGGAGATTCGTCTCCCAGAAATATTATGCTCCAAGCTACTATTCCCTCGGATATATGACACTCGGAGGATTCCGTATGCTTTATGACTGCCCTGAGTTCATGAGCGAAGTATATTATCTCGCTGCACGCCGTCCGTATAACCTCGGGGCATTATATACGACAACTAAAAAACTGACAGGAAAGCGTTTCAACAAGGCTTTCATGGAGGTATGCGACACATTGCACAGGATATGGACCGCAGATGCCGAGGAAAGGGCGCCGTTCATTCCGTCTGAGCCTGTAAGCATGGAACCGCGGCTTTATACCGACTATTCAAGCAATATGATAGCCGGAGACACGTTGTATGCAGTCAAGAGCGGTCATCTGAATGTGCCTGAGCTTGTCATGATTGACACTTCCGGACGTGAAAAAACAGTTACGAGGCTTTCATCATCTTCAGGCAGGATGCAATATTCGGAAATCAGCGGCAGAATATTATGGAGCGAGGCTGCACCGGACGAAAGATGGACCATGGATACAGGTTCGAAAATCAGATACATCAATGCCAAAGGACGTGCAGGGGGCCACAAGACAAGCCTGACTTCAAGAAAAGACGGGATATATCACAATCCTTATCCGTCTGACAATGACTGCACTATGGCAGCGATATGCTATAGGCCGGACGGCAGAACTTCAGTCACGATACTCGGCGAGGGAGGTATTCTTCTTGAAGAGCATTTCGCTCCGGACAGCCTACAGACGGTAGAGCCTGTACTTGCCGGGGATACGCTTTATGTTACCGCAATCTCAGAGGGAGGATACGGAATATACAGGGTCAGCGGCTCAGGGGAATTTGAGACGGTGCTCCCGCCTGCCCCTGTGATGATAAAGGATTTCGGTACAGCTGGAAACGAACTGATGTTCACAAGCGACAGGACTGGAGTCAATGAGCTTTACCATCTCGACCCGCGTTCAGGAAAAGCCGTCCAAAAGACCGTCACAAGATACGGAGCATCGGATTTCCATTACAATGCGGACGGAAGCTATCTGTATTATTCATCTCCGACAATGAAAGGAATGAGAATATTCCGCACTCCGTCAGATTCACTCGTATGCCGCTCGGCTGACTTCACCGAGCTTCACAAGTATCCGATAGCTGAAGCCGTAACAAGGCAGGAAAGGCAGATAGCGCAGGAAAAATACGGCACTGAGGCAGTCCATGAGCCGGAGGGGATAACCATTTCCAAACCTGAGAGATACAGGAAAGCCGCACACATGTTCAACCTGCATTCATGGACACCGTTCTATGTGAATGTGGACAACATAATGAACATGTCTTTCGACCGCATTTACCAGGCAATTTCGCTCGGCGCGGCAGGCATAATGCAGAACAGGCTCGCCACTGCAGTAGGAGAGTTCGGCTATTCGGCACACAAGGACCCTTACGAAACGGCCAAGTGGAGACACTCCGCACATGCACGTCTGACTTACTCGGGCCTTTATCCTGTGCTGGAGGCTAAAATAGACTTCAACGACAGGGCGGCAAGACAGAGCAATGTGAAAATGTTCCTTACAGACAAGGGTACAGTCGCAGGGATATTTTCATCTCCAATGGGCATTCCATATTTTGAAGCCAAACTCTCCGCATATATCCCTTTCAGATTCTCTTCAGGAGGATGGCATAGCGGAGTTATACCGAAAGTTTCATATTCCATAAGCAACGACAGGTTCAACAGCTCAATAACTGTACTCAGTTCGGCAGGAAGCGGACTTGAGCAATATCCGTTCGGACCTGTGTTCATCGGAGCCACTGAAGGAAAGAACCGCATAAGCAACACCATTTCAGGGTCTTTGCGGGCCTACACCATGCTCGGGACATCAAATTCAGCGGTATATCCAAGATGGGGTGCCGGTGTCGAGATTGGAACCTCATGCAGACTGGAAAGCAGGGAATTCAATTCGACGATGGGATATGCATATGTCTATGGGTATATCCCGGGATTCACTAGGACACAGGGCTTCCGGTTGAGCGTAATGCATCAGCAGCAGCTTGACAAGAAGGCTATTTTCAGCCAGCCTACAGTGAACACTCTTCCCCGCGGAGCCATATCAGAGACTCCTCAGCTGCTCAGCTACCTGACGATGCGCCATCCTTCCATGACGAAACTTACCGTTGACTATGCGATACCGATATATATCGGCGAACTGTCCATCGGAGGCAGTTTCTTTTCAATAAAGAGGCTGACCGTAAGTCCTCATGCCGACTTCACTTTTGCAGGAAAAGACTGTCTCATGTCTTTCGGAGCGGATGCTGTATTGGACTTGCACAGCATTCTGACTTTGGAATGGCCTCTGTCCATAGGTGTGACATGGTCTTATGCAGCCGGACCTTCACTCGGAAAAGTATTGGATGAAAGCGGAATGAAACTCAAGTGCAAAAGTTTCTTCGGACCCGTGTTCAACGTTTCGTTCTAAGTCAGCAAATTCTCCGTATCTTTGCAGAATCCTTGGGTGAAGGATTCATGTAATCTTAAAAAGAACATAACACAATGTCAATCATCAACGAAACATCAGCCCCTTGCAGCAAATGCGGACAGCAGCACAAGGTAGTGATTTACAGAAGCATAAACATATCGGAAAATCCAGAATTCAAGGAACGGACAAAGGACGGGTCAATATTCCTTTGGGAATGCCCACACTGCGGACAGGTAAATCTCGCCAGATATGAGACTCTTTATCACGACCCTGCCGGCAAACTGATGGTGTGGCTGCTCCCTGAGGGTGACCTTCCGGAAAGCCAGATGCAGTCAATAACCATGCATACAAAGGCGATGGGAGGCTATGTGCTTCGCAGGGTGAACGATACCGGCTCTCTCATGGAAAAGGTGCTCATACACGACGCAGGTCTTGACGATGCTGTGATAGAGATGTGCAAATACGTGACAAAACTGGAAATGGCTGCAAAAATGCCCGAACAGGATGCGGATTTCATGTCATCTGCCTTTCATTTCTACCGTATCGAGGGAGAAGGCGACTCAAGACTGATTACTTTCTCGTATCCCCACAAAGGACAGATGATGGGAGTGAATGTCGGCTGGAACGTTTATCAGGACTGCAGCGGCATCCTCGAGCGCAATCCCCAGGCCCGTCCCGGCGAAGGCTTCATCCGTGTGGATAGTTCCTGGATTGACTCCATAATAAGATAAGCAAAATACAACCAATTAATATTCAGCAATATACGCAATGACGGGTATGCAAATTCACACACCCGTCATCATGTATATAACTATCAATCTACACCTTACTCAAAAATAACTTCAACAGAGCTCTCCAAAGATTTATCTTTTTCAATAAAACTGATTGTTATATTGTGAGTTTTTATTTCCGGCTTTTCAATAAACCGGAAATAAATATTGTCAGGACATAGAAGCTGCAAATCATCTTCAGTCAAAAAACTTAACTTCTTGTTCACAAGATACATTTGAGGCAATGTATAAAATCGCGTAAGATAACTGAAAAATGAATGTTCTACATTACTTGTACTCCAGTCATAAGTAACAGTACTCCCACTTTTCAGCCAAAAATAGGGCGTCAGTGCAAATATCATGACTTTATCTGCAATACTTTCACCTGCAGGAACCCCATTGAATTCAACATCACTGACTACTTCAATTTTCTGAAATTCATTTACATATGCCGAATATCCACCTGGAATCTGCACGCTGTTATAATGATAATCATCATATTTATCCCGGTATCGCAAAGTTTCAGGCATATAATAATGCTCGGATTCACCCATTACCTTTATGCTCTCTTGATTCCCGAAATAAATTGCAGATGACAGGGAAAAATCTGTCATTCTTTCATAATTTACTATAATATAATCAGTTATAACAGTATCTCCTCCTAAAAGATCAGACTTCGTTACAGTACATCCGACAAGCAGAATACTGAGATAACATAACGACGGATATATCAAGCGTTTCATTTTCTTATATCGCAATTCATAAGTAAGTTATATTGGTAATAGTTATCCGTACCATATGTTTCAGTAACCTTACCTTTTGTTTCAGGTCCATTAACCGCATCAAAACGTGAATACAGATAATAACCATTATATTTATTATGATTGCTCCATCCCCAATTGCAATGCACCAGTTTTTGTGTATCAGAATAAGTATAATCAAGTATGTCATCGACATATACTGAAACATTCCTGCTTCGGCATAATACTTCATCTGCAACCCACAAATGCCCTCCACTATATGTCACATCTGTTTTCCAGACAATTCCAAGAGCCTTGGTTTTAGTAACATGTTTATTATAATAACCAAACATAAGTACAGGGCCGTGAGATATATTACTTATCATTGTACTAATATCATAATTCTGAAAATACCCTCCATTTGAATAGCCAAAATTAAGAAAAGTACGTTCAATATCCTTTACATATGCTGAGGTTCCGGAAGTTCCATATACTGCAGCCAAATTATTAGAATCACCTCAACAGGCAGGATTACAATTTCCTTGCACCGTCACTGATTACAACATCAATCACTACAGGCTCATGTCCGTATTTCTCTGCAAAAGCAGACTTGGCCTTTGCTATGAAACCGTCATAAAGTTCCTCTTTGACAAGGTTGATTGTGCATCCGCCGAAACCGCCTCCCATGATGCGGGAACCTGTCACGCCACACTCCTTGGCTACAGTAGCGAGGAAATCAAGCTCTTCGCACGACACCTCATAATCCTTGGACATGCCCCAGTGAGTAGCATACATACGTGCACCGACAGTCTCATAGTCACCTTTTTCGAGAGCCGCACACACATCAAGCACACGCTTCTCCTCACCGATGACATAACGAGCCCTCATGTAGTCCTCATCTGACACCTTGTCACGCACAGCCTCAAGCTGCTCCATAGTCGCGCCTCTGAGGAACTCCTGCCCCAAGACGGCAGCAACACGCTCGCATGACGCACGGCGGTCATTATATGGAGACCCTACAAGCTCATGCTTTACAAGTGAATTGAGAAGGACAAGCCTGTACCCATGCTGACCCGGGTCAAAAGGGAAATATTCAAACTCCATTGAACGGCAGTCAAGACGCATAAGATGTCCCTTCTTTCCGAATACGGAAGCGAACTGGTCCATGATTCCGCAATTGACGCCACAATAGTTATGCTCGGTGCTCTGCCCTATCCTCGCAAGCTCGAACTTGTCGATTCCAAGATTGAAAAGATTGTCAAGAGCAAACGCGAAAGTGCTTTCAAGCGCTGCAGAAGACGACATTCCGGCTCCGAGAGGCACATCACCGGCAAACACAGTGTCAAAACCGGAAATCTCTCCTCCTCTCTTTATAATCTCACGGCAAACTCCGAAAATATAGCGTGCCCAGCTCTGCACAGGAGCATCCTCCTCATTCAGCCCGAACTCGCAATATTCATCAAGGTCAAGCGCAAATGCACGCACTGTACCGGTCCCATTGAGCCTTATCTCAGCTATCATTCCCTTGTCGATTGCACCAGGGAAAACAAAGCCCCCGTTATAGTCGGTATGCTCACCTATCAGGTTGATACGTCCTGCTGAGGCAAAGAATTCACCCTCCTCAGAAAACAAAGTGCGGAATTTTTCTGCAATTCTCTCTTTCATGTCTTAGTGTATTTAATTGTTTTTCAATATCCATTTATAATTGACTGTTAATGCTACCTTTACAAGTCTCCTTTCTGCCACCATCCATGGCGCCAAGAAAAGCATGTCCGGCACATTATGCAAGCCATCCCACAAAAGTCCAAAGATAAATAAAATCCGTAACGGATTCAAGACCTTAAAATGTTTTTTCACATATTGCCATCATCTTATTTCAAGCACTATAGGACAATGGTCACTCACACCGCCGATATACCTTGGTCCGGAATAAGTCCTCAGAGGCTTCTCACCGGGATGCTTCCTGTCACGCACCATTAGAAAAGGTATCCGGCATATCTCCATCGCGGAATATTCATCGAGCCATGGGCTGACCATAAACATGTCTATCAAATCCCATTTCCCCTCATACCTTATGGTTCCCTCACCTGCCGCATGCAGTCCGGAAGCCTTATTGCACAACAATCCTTCAATAATGCCGAACTGCTCCCCGTCAGGCGTGTCATTGAAATCCCCCATTGCAATCACCCCATCAGAACCTCCCGCTGAAATCAAAGAATCGCACAATGCACCCAAAGCATGCATGGCCGCCTCCCTCCTGCCACGGGAAGCGGCTTCACCCCCAAATTTGGAGGGATGATGATTTACAGCCATGTCAAAAACCCTTCCTCCGGCGGATTTCACTCTCGCGTGAAGTATATGCCTTGTGGCCATCTTTTCACCCATATATTCCGGCACAATGAAAGCAGCAGACTGCAATTCAAACAACGATTCCCTGTAAAGCAGGGCCACATCTATGCCGCGCCTGTCCGGGGAATCACTGTGCACAATCCGATACCCGAACTTTCTGAGCGGAGTGGACTCAAGAAGCTTTCTCAGGACAAAGGCGTTCTCAATTTCCGCAAGCCCCACGGCATCAGGCATTCCACCATACCTGTCAGCAATCCACAGCAGGCCCTTTGCAACCGCATCACACTTCGCATAGAACCTGCGGCGTGTCCATCTTCTTTCTCCGAATGAGGAGAACCCGCTGTCAGACTCCCCTCCTCCGCCGTCAAAGTAATCAAAGAAATTCTCAAGATTCCAAAACACCACCCTAAGCGTATCTCTTCCGTCAGAATAAACAAATGGCCAAAGGGCAAGCACAAAGACCAGGAAACCTCTTTTCACGCAATCAGATATTTTCATGTACGCTTCCATCATAACAGGATTTAAAAGATTCAAATATATAAAGCACAAATGTGGCAATTTGCACCATAGCCGATTATAAGAAAAAGAAAAACTTTCCGTAAATTTGCGACCCTGTTTATAAAAAAGAGAAATATTTATTTTTAAAACTATAGAATATGGCACTCAAATGCGGTATAGTAGGACTTCCGAATGTCGGCAAATCAACCTTGTTCAACTGCGTAAGCTCAGGAAAGGCACAGAGCGCAAACTTTCCTTTCTGCACGATTGAACCTAACATAGGCTCCACAATAGTGCCCGACAAAAGGCTTGAAGTTCTCGAAAGCCTGTGCAATCCCAAAAGAGTGGTGCCTGCTACAGTTGAGATAGTTGACATCGCCGGACTTGTAAAAGGAGCAAGCCGCGGAGAAGGACTCGGAAACCAGTTCCTTGCCAACATCAGGGAAACAGACGCCATACTGCATGTCCTCAGGTGTTTTGACGACCCTAACATCGTGCATGTTGACGGAAGCGTTGACCCTGTGCGCGACAAGGAAGTGATAGACCTCGAGCTTCAGCTGAAAGACCTTGAGACAGTGGAGAACAGGCTCGCCAAAGTACAGAAGCAGGCCCAGGCAGGAGGCGACAAGAGTGCAAAGAGACTGTTCGAGCTGCTTACCAGGTACAAGGACGTTCTTGAGCAGGGCAAGTCATGCCGTACAGTACAGCTGGACAACCCTGAGGACCAGCAGCTTGCAAAAGAACTTTTCCTTCTGACAAACAAGCCGGTAATGTATGTCTGCAATGTTGACGAATCATCGGCAAAGACAGGAAACGGATATGTGGAGATGGTCCGTGAGGCAGTAAAGGATGAGAATGCCGAGATACTTGTAATTGCGGCCAAAATCGAATCAGACATAGCTGAATTGGAAAGCTATGAAGAAAGGCAGATGTTCCTCGAAGAAATGGGACTCGAAGAATCAGGCGTGGTGCGTCTTATACAGAGCGCATATTCGCTTCTGAACCTAAGGACATATTTCACAGCTGGTGCAGACGAGTGCCGCGCATGGACAATCAACAAAGGTGACAAGGCACCTAAGGCGGCAGGAGTAATCCACACTGACTTTGAAAAAGGATTCATCAGGGCCGAAGTAATCAAATATGAGGACTTCGTGAGCCTCAAATCTGAGTCAGCATGCAGGGCAGCTGGCAAATTAGGCATAGAAGGAAAGGATTATGTAGTCCAGGACGGCGACATAATGCACTTCCTGTTCAACGTATAGGCACAGGAAACTACTGAAGAAGCCCGGACAGGGCAGACTCAAGCTCATCATAAGAAGGGACGGGATTGTCGGCAAAAACATGCCTGATGATTCCGTCCCTTCCTGACATATATACCCTCGGTATTCCGGAATTTGCGAAAAGGGAATACACATGTCTCGTATCTTGGGCAGAAAAGGGCATTTCCAGCCCGTTACGGCTCCAATAATCCATTACAGATGAATATCCCTCACAACGGCTTATCACGGCAAATGACACCCCTTTTGAGGCATATCTGTCATAAAGGCGCTGTATTGACGGCAATTCTTTCCTGCAATCAGGGCACGAGGTATTAAAGAACACTATACATGAAACCTGTTTGCGCAGCATTACACCCGAAACACAGCTGCCGTCGCTCATTACGGCCTCAAATTCAGGCAGCATGTCCCCTTCCCGCAGAAATGCCCCTTCCTCGCGGTCACGTACGCAGCCGCAAAGAAAAAGCATGAAAACAGCAGCAGACACTACGCCACGAATAACCAATATGAAACCTTCCTTTTTCATACAGGCAAATATACTGCAATCATTCAAAAAACAAACAAAAAGGACGCAACCGGCCGGTCACGTCCTTTCATATTTCATAAGGAAATTTTCTACTAATAGAAACGGGCTATATTGTTCTTCACATCAGCAGCCTCTTCCATAACCGGACGGTACATCCTCATGGCATAGTAGGCCAACTGCATGTTGCGGTTATTTGCATCATCCTCAGTGAAGAATGCTCCGTTGTCACGTCCTGTAACCTTATAGACATAGACTCCGTTGAGACCCTTGAGAGGACCGCAGACCTTGCCTTCCTCAGCAACCGAAGCGGCACCGATGAACACATTGTCAAGACCATATGAAGTGAAAGAAGCGAAAGTCATTCCGTCCTTTTTGCTTACAGCAGTTCCGAGAGCATCGGCAATCGACTGAAGATCACCAAGTCCTTCAATCTTGCCTGCAACCTCAGCTGTCTTCTTGTCAGCAAGTTTCTGATGGTGAAGGATGTTGCGGATTACAGGAGACACCTCCTTGATGTCAGTATATCCTTCCTCATGTATTCCCTTGAGGGCAGCCACGATATAATACTTGTTGTCGATTGATATGATGTTGGAAACATCTCCTACCTTGGCCTCGAAAGCCCATCTGCTTACTTCCTTGGTGTTGTCGATTGAATTGAGGCTGTTAGCTCCCTCAGCCATCTTGCTTACAGGATAAGCATACAGACCGTCCTCTTTGACCGCATTCTGGAAATTCTCATATTTTCCTGCAGACTTGGTAGCAAGAGTATTGGCCTTGGCATAAAACTCATTCCTTGTCTTGTTGCTTGCCTGCGCTGTCTTTTCAAGAACTGCCACTCTCTTCTTGGCGACAGGAGAAGTCTTGCCGGTTACAAGGAGCACCCATTTTCCGTTCTGGTCATTCATGACGAAAGGCTCATTCATATCAAAGCCAGGGAGAGTCATGGCATTGTTCAGAAGAAGCCACATACCCTGTTTGTCGGAACCTTCCTGATAAACTGCAGAATACTTGGAAGCCAATGAATTGAAATTCTTTGCGTTTACGGCACCTGCAAGAGAGTCAGCCTTCAAAGCGGAATCCCCCTCAAGATAAATCTGGCTTACGAACACAGAATCAGGAACCATAGCGCTCTCCATTACCCTGACACCATAGAAAGTGTTGCCTTCAGAAATGACCTCAGAAACAGATGCATTCTCACTGAAAGCATAGTCGTTGACTTTCCTTGATATCCTGTTCAGCTCGCCTGCCTTATACCAGCTTGCGTCATATGGCCTGTCAGAGTTCGCAAGCAGGAAGCTCTTCATGTTCTCAGTAGAGGCAAATGACTCATATACATTAGCAATGGCATTGTTTGCAGCCTCGATATCCTCAGCAGAAGGAGTGATTTCGAACACCACATAATCAATGTCACGGCTTGCATTCTGCTTGTAATACTTCTTATGGGAGTCATAGTAGTTCTTTATCTCCTTGTCGCTCACCACGATAGTAGTGTCCTGCGCAAAACCGAAAGGAACCATCACGAACTCGACATCAAAAGTGCTGTTGTTGTCCTTAATCTGCTCAGTCAGCATAAGGGAGTTGGTGAAGTTGCTCTTCATGAGCACAGACTCATACTTTGAGTAGTACTGGGCCGTCTTGACATTCTCAAGAAGATTGTCCCAGAACATCCTCATGCGTCCGCTCTCGTCTGAGTTCACCTGGCTCTCCAGCTGCACGAGAAGCTCCTTGGACATGTTTCCGCCGAAAATCTGCATGAGTACCGGAGACATTATCTCACCGGACATCATCTTGTACATTTCCTCATTTCCGACTTCAAAGCCCGCCTTGCGTGCCTGAGGAATGAAGAGATATTCGTCAACGAACTGGTTCCAAGCCTGGTTTCTGACCGCTGCCATAGCTTCCTCGCCATGAACGGGCATACCGTTCATCTCGCTGATGGAAGTGAGCTTGTCAACCTCTTCCTGGAAATTTTCATAGGAAATTGATTTGCCCGCTATCTCGCCTACGTCATATTTTGATGACATGGAAGCCGAGACAGACTGCAGCGTGCTCGGGTCAATTATGAAAGACAGCAGTGCCACAGCAATGAGCACTGTTATCAGAATCCCGAATTTTACGCGGATTGTTTCAAGAACTGCCATTTTATCTGTTTTTTTTGATTTATAATCAATATTGGGGTGCGAATATAACTATTTTCTGCCAATACGCAGCTATTTTTTTTGTAATGGTCCTATAAAATTGGCCGAATCAACCAAAACTTTCGTACTGTCCTGGACAACAATGCCGTAACTTGAGAAAGGATTCAATATTGAGGAGTTTCTGGCCCTCTGGTCTGATTCCATCCCATATCCCTGCATGAAGCCTTTCGGAGAATATAGCTTCACATAGCAGTCCGTGTGGATTCTCTCGTTCTTCTGGTCCCAATACAGGGTATCGGTTTCCATCACCTGATGATTCATCAGATTCTTGACCACAACATTGCCGAAAGCCTCCCAGCTCTCACGCCCGTCAGTATATTTAAGATGCCTCGCGTTGTCAGCGACAATCTCAGTCTCAAGCATACCCTCGTCAGTGTAGCCATAGACATAGAAACCCTCAGGAAAAAGCTCATACCAAAGCGTATCCCTTTCGTATTTCTGCATCAGAGGAGCCTCGGCCCTCATCTTTATCATCCCGTTCTCAGACTGCACAATGAACATGTCATCCACCGTCTGGACAGGAGTCTCCGCAAGTACGATGCTGTCGGCTTCGCCCAATTTTCCTTTGCAGGAATAAACGATGAAAGCAACCGCCGCAGCGGTTGCCGTCACCGATATCTTATGAATGATGCTTTTCAAGCCTCCGTTATTTCTGTGTCCTTACGGTAGTAACGGCCCTCATTCCGCCGCATGAGACTGTATATGACTGTCCGTCTGTCAGGTCATACATGAACGCCTCCGCTGTCTGAGGATAATATGCGCTATACTGCCTTATCAAATTGGCAGCGTCGCTTGCAAGGGCAGGATCTGCATTCTTGGCCTTTGTCATATAATCGACAGCAACCCAGTAAGGTGCCCTTCTCTCGATTTCATTCCCGCTGCATACCATTGAGCCCCAGATGGTTCCGATAAGCATATAAGCCTTTCCTGCGATAGCTTCATCAAGCTTTGCTGCCTCCTGTGCTGCTGAATATGCCTTTGCGCTGTTTCCGTTCTTGTAGCAGAAAGCAGCAAGCTCAAACCAATATGCAGCGTCAGTAGCATTGTCAGACTCAGGATATGCGATAGCCTCGTCCATATACTTTATGGCATTCTCCATATCATTCCTTCCTGCATAAAGCTTATAGAGATAATAAGCGGAAGTATATGAAGGCTCCATTGTGTACATTGTAGTAACAGCCTTGAGGAAAAGGTCATTGTCGGTACATCCGTCAGTCATTCCCATCATCCTTACTATATTCTTCGCAAGGTCAAGATCCTGAGGGTCAGCCTCGTACCTCGGAGTGAAAAGTGAGATGAGATTGTCGCAGCTCGCAACCTGGCTTCCGATGAAAATGCTCTCAAAATCAGTCACGTTCTTCTCGATGCTCCTTCTCTCCACGTCATTCTTGGGAGTAATCTTCGCAAGAGTCTCAACACCGGTCTCATAGATATCGATTACTTTCTCAGGCTCAAGCATTCCCATCTTGTAAAGCTCAACAGCAGTATTGAGCTGAAGAAGGAAGATGTTGGGCTTGGTCTTCACTCCGGTCTTGCTAACTACATCAGTCAGGCCCTCAAGAAGCTTTACAGGCTCATCTTTCATGTAATTGTACATGTCAAGAGCCTTGTTGTTTAGAGAAGCCACCTTATATTTAGGCCAATACTCAACTCTCTGGTCATAGATGGTCATGAGAGAATCAATGAGCTGCTCCTTATATACTGCATTGGAAGCATTCTTGTTTATCAGGTTGCGGATAAGTGTAGTTCCGTCAGAAAGCATTGAATACCTGGCAGTAGGAGGACAGTATTTGTACGCAAGCCGCCAGTTAGGCAAAGCCGCCTCATAATTCTTCTGCTTATAATATTCAGTGTAATAAGACAGATACTTGATGCACTCGGTGCTGTCCGGACCATACTTTCCCTGAGCGGAAACAGTCCTGCCGCCGAATGATGCCAAAACGGCAAAAGAAATCAACAGTACAATTCGTTTCATAGCGTTATTTGTGTTTTTTTTCATTAATTATATCTTGGTTTCTGGAACCAGATGTCGTGTATATTGAAGCCTATCACGAACATCGCGTACCTTTCCCTTATCATATTGTTCCTCGTGCTTGCCCTCTGTCCAACATCCACACCGAGTGATATTCCGTTGTACCACCTGTACACAGGAAGAGTAACGCCAAGGGTAAGTCCCACAGAGTTGACATTGTTCCCGTCCAGCTTATAATAGGCCTGGTCATAATATACACCGGCACGATAGGCGCATCTCCTCAGATAGTACCTGATATCGTTACGGTTCGGAACAATCTCAAAGCCAGCCCTGAATGACTGCGACACAGTGGAGCTGAATCTCGAATCACCCACGGCAGAAAATCCCTGCGCCTTGTCCATGCCCGACTTTCTCCAGTCTGACCTGAGATAATTGAACTCCGCGCTCCATCTCTCGCCGCCTTTGAAGCTGATACCTATTCCAAGCTCATCGGCAAACCTTACTCCCGTCTTGGCAAGAGTGTCAACCTTATGCTTGAGAGTATCGGTCACGCTTGACTGATTGGCGTACCTGTAATTGGTGGCATATCCCCTCATTCCAGTACCGAGCTTATATGTGGCACCTATTATCATTGACACGTCACCTCCGAGCTTCTGCTCATACTGGAGTCCGAATTTCCCTGTCACACCCCTGACCATCAGCTCGCTTCCGCTGTTGACAGACCTGTAGGAAGAATTGGCATAGTCCATCCTGGTGACCTTGTCGAGATTTCCGAAATAATATATTATCTCGGCACCTACGGAAAACCTTTTCCAAAGAGTGACTCCGGCTCCTCCGAACACCTGATATACGCTTCCGGTACCATATGAGTCATATGAGATGTTACCGGTCTGTCCGATTATGTCAGGGTCAGTCTCGACTGAAGAAAAATCATATCCTACATCACTGTATGGCGTTATTCCCACCATGAATGCAGATGACCTGTAGATAGGGAAGCTCAATACGAAATCATATACGTTGAATGTATTGTTTCCTGACTTGATATCCCCCTGACGGTAGAGGGTATTCTTCTGTACAAGGCCGAAGTCCGCCATGAAAGCAAGGGAATCCCTGGCGGTAACGGCCGCAGGGTTCAGGTAATTGATGAATCTCCTGTTCCTTGTGGCTATTCCTGTGCCTCCCATGCTCTTGTTGTACGCAGTGCCCTCCTTTGAAATGTCTCCTATTCCGAAGATGGAATACGGAGAATACGCACCATAAGTACCCTGCTGCGCATACGAGCAGACACCCATGATGAGAAACACTGACACAAGAAATATTCTTTCAATCTTTCCTATCATATTCAACAGCTATTAAAGCCAACCCCATGAGAACGAGGTTACAAACTACAAAGATGGAGTTTTTCATCTGTTTTGCAAAATAAATCGCATCACCGCCGGTAAAAACATTGACATTGTCACCGTGACGGCAAATGTGCCCTTCTATTTCAAATATTATGCCCGATATGACACCGGAGGAAATGGAAGAAGCCACATCAGTGCCTGCCCCAGAATGGGATTCAGGAATATCAAGCAGAGGCAGGGACCTTGAATAACGGTGCAGGGCCTTGAATCTTGTCCTGCATCCCGGAGATATGCAGCCTCCCCCGAAATTGCCGTCCGCCCCGATGAAATCTATGGTAAGTGTGGTGCCGAAATCAAATATGGTGCATCCACGCCCTTTGAAAAGATACCTCGCCGCAATAATGGAAGCTGCCCTGTCCGGAGTTATGCAGGATGGAAGCCCATATTGCGAAAGCATGTCATCAGAAATTACGATAAGCCTCTCGCACTCAGCGCGAAGAACCGATATGCCCTGCTGGGAAAAATGCCTTACGCTGCTCAGTACCATGGTATCGGGCCTTGTCCTTGAAGTAAGAGAGAGAATGAAGTCAAGCATCTTCTCCCCCTGGTATCTGAATGTCTTGCCGAGCGTCATGCCGTCGGCCCAAGCCGCCTTAAGGGCAGTATTTCCTATGTCTATTATAAGATTGGCCACAATCGTTTCTGTTTGGGAAATGCAAAATTACAAAAACTCTATAACTTCTTCAAAATATCACAAGCCGCTGATATGCCGTTCACATTCCTCACAAGAATCCTGAGCCTGTTTTCGTTCTGCTTCAGCTCAAACATCTTCGGATTGGCAGTTATGTTTTCCAGCACCTTGGTGAACCTGTCGCTCCTGTAATATGAAGACATGGGGTTGGATATGAAAAAGGCTATCATCACCCCGTTCTTTATTATGATTTTCTCGAAACCGAGCTTTTCGCCCATCCTCCTTATCTTGACAATGCCGAACAGGCGTTCAAGCTCAGCTGGCATCTTGCCGAAGCGGTCTTCAAGCCTGGCTTTCATTCCGGCCAGCTCCTTGTCTGAAGACAATGAATCCAGTTCCTTATATATCCTTATCTTCTCTGCCGTCAAATCAATGTAACCGTCAGGTATAAGCGCAAGCTGGTCAGTCTCAACGGTACAGTCCGCAACATAGCTGTCCACCGTATTCTTTACGGTTATGCCAGTCTCAACCCCGAGCTCCTCCATTGCCTCCGCAAGAATCTTCTGATATGTCTCGAATCCCATGTCGGTTATGAATCCGCTCTGCTCCGCACCAAGCAGGTTTCCTGCACCCCTTATGTCAAGATCCTGCATTGCGATATTGAACCCGCTTCCCAAATCGGAGAATGACTCTATGGCCTTCAGACGCCTTCTGGCCTCATCCGTCAGGGAAACAAGCGGCGGCACTATGAGATAGCAGAATGCACGCCTGTTCGAACGGCCCACACGTCCGCGGAGCTGGTGAAGTCCGCTCAGACCGATGTTCTGCGCCTGGTTTATTATTATAGTGTTGGCATTCGGCACATCAAGCCCGTTCTCTATGATGGTCGTGCAGAGCAGCATGTCATAATCTCCTGCCATGAAATCCAATATCTTGTTTTCCAGTACCTTGGCTTCCATCTGTCCATGAGCCACACAAATCTTCATGTCCGGCATCAGCCTCTGCAAAATGTCACAGATGGCAGGAAGTTCCTCGGCCCTGTTATGAACGAAAAACAGCTGACCGCCACGGTTAAGCTCATAACTGATTATGCGGCGCATCTCGTCCGGGTCGAAAAGCATTATCTCGGTCTGCACGGGTATTCTGTTCGGAGGGGGAGTGCTTATGATTGAAAGATCCCTTGCACCGAGCAGAGAAAACTGAAGCGTCCTCGGAATCGGAGTGGCAGTAAGGGTGAGCGTATCCACTGAAGCCTTAATCTGGCGCAGTTTCTCCTTCGTGCTGACCCCGAACTTCTGCTCCTCGTCAATAATGAGAAGCCCCAAGTCCTTGAATTCAAAGTCCTTTCCCACAAGCTTATGGGTGCCGATTACAATATCCAAGGTACCGGCTTTCAGACGCTTCTTTATGTCAGCTATCTCTTTGGCGGTCCTAAGGCGGCTCACATAATCAATATTGCAAGGAAAATCCTTCAGACGCCCGCGGAACGTATTGAAATGCTGAAGCGCAAGAATGGTAGTAGGCACAAGCACAGCCACCTGCTTGCTGTCCGCAACGGCCTTGAATGCAGCTCTGACGGCAACCTCGGTCTTTCCGAATCCGACATCCCCGCAAACGAGCCTGTCCATAGGGCATTCGTCCTCCATGTCCATCTTCACGGCCTGAATGGCCTTCTCTTGATCCGGAGTATCCTCATACATGAACGAAGACTCAAGCTCCTGCTGCATATATGTGTCCGCTGAAAATGCAAATCCCTTGGCACTCTTCCGCTTGGCATACAGCTGTATAAGGTCCTTCGCAATGTCCTTGACCTTGGATTTGGTGCTTGCCTTGAGATTCTGCCACACCTTCGAGCCAAGCTTGTGTATCTTGGGAGGCTCAGAATCCTTTGACTTATATCTTGAAATCTTGTGCAGGGCATGCACGGACACGAACACGACATCATTGTCCTTGTATGTAAGCTTCACGACCTCATGCATCCTTCCCTTGTCATCCTTCATGCGCACAAGCCCCCCGAAAATGCCGACTCCATAATCTATATGCACAATATAGTCACCTATGGAGAATGCAGTCAGGTCATTTATGGTAAGCTGCTCGCTCTTTTCCACCGAACGCCTTATGCTCACCCTGTGGAAACGGTCGAAAATCTCATGGTCACTGTAGCAGCAGACCTTGTCGTCACGGTCTATGAATCCGTTGTGTATATTGCAGCCTGGAACGAACTCCGGCATGACACCGGCATTTGCGGAAAGTATGGAACGCAGCCTTTCAAGCTGGGACTGCTTTTCCCCATATATCCTGACCTTATAGCCTTCTTCAAGACGCTTCCGTATGTCTTCCGCAAGCAGTTCGAAATTCTTGTTGAAGACGGGCTGCGGAGAAATATTGAATTTTACCGGCTCCACGTCCTGCATTGAAAGAGGCACTTCCAGCCATACCTTTCGGAACTGTCCAAGACGTGCGAAGAACTCCTTGTCCTTATACATGTCTGAGGAGTCCAGCCATACCAGAGTATCGGGAGGCAGAATGTCCGTAATGCATGCACACGCCTGCACGGCATCCGACACGACTATATCAGGACTTATCTCAGCCACTTTTACCTTTTCCTTGGACAGCTGGGAATTGCAGTCGAATATATTTATGGTCTCTATTTCGTCACCGAAGAAAGATATCCTGAAAGGGTCATTGTACGAATAGGAGAAAATGTCGGCCACAGCCCCCCTTATGGCAAACTGTCCCGGCTCGGCCACGAAATCAACCCTCTCAAAACCGTTCTCCACCAAAGTTTCTGCAAGAGAGTCATGGCTTATCTCGTCCCCGACGGAAAGTCTCATTACCGCTTTCCTTATTTCATCCGGCACAGGCACAGCCTCCTCCAGAGCGGCAGGATATGTCACAATTACAAGAGATCCGCCGCCATATTCCATGATTTTTCCTATGGCAGATGTCCTCTGGACTCCGAGCGAAGCCTTGTAATTGCTCTTTTCAAGAGTCTTTCCCGAATCAGGCATGAAGAACACGCAGTCTCCCTCAATCAGATTATACAGGTCAACCGCACAATATTCAGCAGACTCCCTGTCAGGAAGCACGATGACCTGAATGCCCTCATAAGAAAGCTGGGATACGACGAACCATCGGGCAGACAGGAAGAGCCCGCTGCAGAACACATCGGATGATTTTCCGAGCAATTCGGCAATTGTTCCGACAGATTTCGAACTTATCAACATTTTTGCAAATTTTCTGTTCATAACCTGTGTAAAACCATGTTCAAAACAAGTAAAAACTAAATTGGCGAATCATCTTTTTCCGTATATACCACAGAAGAATCCGCGAATCAAAGTTTTCAATGATATTTTTCCCAAGAACTTCACATCAGGGTTTTCAACACTACATGACGACGGGCGTACTCTGATAATCAATCAGATAAAACAGTTATCAACATATCAACAATGAAATAATCATCATCAGATTTTAAAATATATATCTATATTTGTATATAATTATTTTGTTGTTGGACATGGCGACTGATTTCGATCCCCGCAATATCAATGAGGGCAAAGATAAGGAATTGGACGGAATTATCCGTCCGCAGGATTTGCAGGACTTTACAGGACAGGACAAGATAGTATCCAATCTCAAGATTTTCGTGGCGGCGGCCAAGATGAGAGGGGAGTCACTTGACCATGTGCTGTTCCACGGGCCTCCGGGACTTGGAAAGACCACGCTTGCACATATTATATCAAATGAGCTGGGAGTGAACATGAAGGTCACTTCCGGACCCATATTGGACAAGCCCGGCGATTTGGCGGGACTTCTCACGTCTCTCGAGGAGGGGGACGTGCTTTTCATTGATGAGATACACCGCCTTTCACCTGTGGTCGAGGAGTACCTGTATTCCGCGATGGAGGACTTTGTGATAGACATCATGATTGACAAGGGGCCGGGAGCACGTTCGGTCCGCATATCCCTGAATCCTTTTACTCTCGTAGGCGCGACTACAAGAAGCGGCCTGCTGACCTCTCCTCTGAGGGCGAGATTCGGAATCAAATGCGCTCTTGAATATTATGACACGGCTACCTTGGTGAAGATAGTGAAGAGGAGCGCGTCGATATTGAATGTCGGCATGGAACAGGATGCGGCATACGAGATTGCCCTGAGAAGCCGCGGAACGCCTCGTATAGCCAATGCGCTTCTTAGAAGGGTGCGTGATTTCGCGCAGGTGATGGGAAACGGAAGCATAGACCTTGGGATAGCCAGGTATGCCCTTGACGCCCTGAACATAGACAAGAGGGGACTGGATTCGGTTGACAATAAGATTCTCAAGACAATAATAGCCAAATTCAAGGGAGGTCCGGTCGGGGCCAATACCATAGCTACGGCTGTAGGGGAGGACCAGGGAACGCTGGAAGAGGTCTATGAGCCTTTCCTTATAAAGGAGGGCTTTATAATAAGGACTCCGCGCGGACGTGAGGCGACGGAGCTTGCTTACAGGCATCTTGGGCTTGAGAAAGGCTGCATTGACATGAATGACCCTTCGCTTTTCTGAGTATGGGCAGAATGTTTTTGCTTGCCGCCGTCTGCATCGGAGTGTTGCACTCTACTGTCAGTCAGGCATGTACATCGGCCATTATTCCAGGATGGGCGACTCCTGACGGGAGGCCGCTTCTTTGGAAGCACCGTGATACGGGCACTCTTGAAAACAGCATAGGGCATTTCAAGGGTGAGATATATTCTTTTGTCGGTCTTGTCAATTCGGACTCACCCGGAGGAGAGGTATGGATAGGCAGCAACACTGCCGGTTTCTCCATAATGAATACCGCCTCATATTGCCTGAAGGATGATGATGTTCCAGCTGCCTGCATGGACAGGGAAGGTGTCCTGATGTACAGGGCGCTTGAAATATGCGCGACTTTGAAGGATTTTGAGCATTTCCTGGACACACTGTCCCGTCCGATGGGAGTGGAGGCCAATTTTGGCTGCATAGATGCATGCGGGGGAGCGGCTTACTATGAGGCCGGGAATTATGGCTATGTGAAGAGGGATGTAGCTGCTATGGAGACCGGCTATTGCGTGGTGACCAATTTCTCTCTGTCTGGAAGAAAGGAGGACTGGAAAGGATATGAGCGGTATCTCACAGCCGATAATATATTCGGCAGGATGAAAGGGGAGACACGTTCATTCAGACGAATGAGTCCTCATATTATAATGGATTCCTTGTCCCGTTCATACGGGCATCAGGTGCTTGGGATTGACCTCGTGCGTGATTCTGCCGCTTTTCTTTCATCATCCGGAGGAATTGCAGTTGACCAGGATTTCATACCGCGCAGGAGCACTTCCGCGTCTGTTGTGGTTCAGGGAGTGCGTAATGGCGAGGATGCGTGCCGTACAGTGCTGTGGGCGGCCCTTGGTTATCCTTCTTGTGCCGTAATGGTGCCTGTGCCTGTCTCCGGTGAGGACCATGTGCCCTCATGCATGAAAGGGGAGAAGAGCGCTTTGTGCAGCTTGTCTCTTGGGATTAAGGAAAAATGGATATTCTCTTTGGGAAGTGCAAGCAATCTCGGCTGTTATATGGATATGCGTCCGGTTCTGGCAGGGGATGGCGGGATGCCGTCTTTGCTGTCATGCTCTTCATATGCAGAAAAGGTTGTCGGAGATGCTTTTTTTAAGCTTCAGTCCGGACTTTATGAGGGCAGGCTTGCTTACAGGAAGTATCTGAAGGAGTATGACAGGCTTGCTGAGAGTCTTATGGACATCGTCTTGCGTTCTTATGGAGGATATATTGAAAATGCCGGTGAAGTTCCGCAGCGGCTTGATGTCTCAAAGTAATTTTGCTGATTTGCATAAAAATCCGTAAAATTGTGCCGAAATTTCAATAAACACTTTAAAATGGCCGAAAAACTTATTTCAAAGATTCCTGAGGGACCTTTATCTGAGAAGTGGACAAAGCACAAATCTCAGATCAAAGTTGTCAGTCCTGGCAACAAAAGAAAACTCGAGGTTATTGTCATCGGAACCGGTCTGGGAGGTGCGTCTGCAGCTGCTTCTCTCGGCGAGCTCGGTTATAATGTAAAGGTGTTCTGCATCAGCGATTCTCCACGTCGTGCCCACTCAATTGCGGCACAGGGAGGTATCAATGCCGCAAAGAACTACCAGAACGACAATGACTCCATCTATCGACTTTTCTACGATACAATCAAGGGTGGTGACTACCGCAGCCGCGAGGCTAACGTTTACCGTCTTGCTGAGGTCAGCAACAGCATCATTGACCAGTGCGTGGCACAGGGAGTTCCTTTTGCAAGGGAATATGGCGGACTTCTCGCCAACCGTTCTTTCGGAGGTGCGCAGGTTAGCCGTACCTTCTATGCCCGCGGACAAACCGGACAGCAGCTTCTTCTTGGCGCATATGCGGCCCTGAACCGCCAGATAAAGGCCGGAACAGTGAAGAGCTATCCGCGCTACGAGATGCTTGACCTTGTGCTCATCAACGGTGAGGCAAAAGGTATCATCGCAAGGAACCTCGTGACCGGCGAAATTGAGAGATTCGGAGCACATGCCGTTGTAGTGGCTTCCGGCGGATACGGAAATGCATATTTCCTTTCTACCAACGCCATGAACAGCAACGGTTCAGCCGCTTGGCAGTGCTACAAGAAGGGCGCGTTCTTCGCAAACCCTTGCTTCGCGCAGATTCACCCTACATGTATTCCTGTACATGGTGAGCAGCAGTCAAAGCTTACGCTCATGTCAGAGTCTTTGCGTAACGACGGACGTATCTGGGTTCCGAAGAAGATGGAGGATGTCGAGAAGCTCCGCAAGCATCAGATCAAGCCTTCACAGATAGCAGAAGAGGATCGTGACTACTATCTCGAGCGCCGTTATCCTGCTTTCGGTAACCTTGTGCCTCGTGACGTGGCTTCACGTGCAGCCAAGGAGCGTTGCGACGCAGGTTTCGGAGTCAATGAGACAGGACTTGCAGTATTCCTCGATTTCAAGACCGCTATCGAGCGTCTCGGACAGGATGTAATCAGGGCGCGCTACGGTAACCTCTTCCAGATGTACGAGAAGATTACCGACACCAATCCTTACGAGGAGCCTATGATGATTTATCCGGCTATCCACTATACTATGGGAGGTATCTGGGTTGACTATAACCTCATGACTACCGTACCAGGCCTTTATGCAATCGGTGAGGCCAACTTCTCTGACCATGGCGGAAACCGTCTCGGAGCATCTGCCCTCATGCAGGGTCTTGCAGACGGATATTTCATCCTTCCTTATACAATCGGAGACTATCTTGCATCCAAGTTCAAGGAGCCTAAGACCGACATCAACGCACCTGAGTTCGTTCAGGCTGAGAAGGATGTCAAGGCGAAGATTGAGAAACTCCTCTCAATAAAGGGCAAGGAGAGCGTTGACACCATCCACAAGAGACTCGGACACATCATGTGGGAGCATGTAGGAATGGCACGTAACGCGGAAGGCCTTAAGAAGGCTATAGAGATGATTCAGGAGCTTCGCAAGGAGTTCTGGTCAAATGTCTATGTGGCAGGTGAGAACGGTGAGTTCAACCAGGAGCTTGAGAAGGCTCTCAGGCTTGCTGATTTCCTTGAGATAGGTGAGCTTATGGCCCGTGACGCCCTGAACAGGAACGAGTCCTGCGGAGGACATTTCCGTGAGGAGATGCAGACTGAGGACGGTGAGACCAAGCGTGACGATGAGAACTACATGTATGTCGCTGCATGGGAGTATAAGGGTGATAGCGTTGAGCCGGAGCTTCACAAGGAGCCGCTCAACTATGAGAACATCAAGATTGCCACCAGAAACTATAAAGACTAATTGAAATGGATTTGACATTGAAAGTATGGCGTCAGAAAAACGCCAAGGCAGAAGGAAAATTTGAGACATATCAGGTGAAGAACATCTCTCCTGACAGCTCTTTCCTTGAGATGCTCGACATCCTCAATGAGCAGCTCATCGCCGAAGGTGCTGATCCGGTAGCTGTGGAGAAGGGATGCAAGAGCTCAGGCCCTGTTTCCTTTGACCATGATTGCCGTGAGGGTATCTGCGGAGCATGTTCACTTTATATCAACGGCCGTGCACACGGTCCGGACGATGAGGTTACTACATGCCAGCTCCACATGCGCAAATTCAAGGATGGCGACACAATCACTATCGAGCCTTGGAGAAGCAAGGGTTTCCCTGTAATCAAGGACTTGGTTGTTGACCGTCAGGCGTTTGACAAGATTCTCCAGGCCGGAGGATATGTGTCTGTAGGAACTGGTGGAGTTCCGGACGGAAATGCTATTCCGATTCCTTATGAGAAGGCAGAGGAAAGCATGGACGGCGCGGCATGCATCGGTTGCGGTGCCTGTGTGGCAACTTGCAAGAACGGTTCTGCAATGCTCTTCGTTTCTGCCCGCGTAAGTTCACTTGCGCTTCTTCCTCAGGGTAAGGTAGAGGCTGCCAAGCGTGCCAAGGCTATGGTTGCAAAGATGGACGAGCTCGGATTCGGTGCTTGTACAAATACCCGTGCATGTGAGATGGAGTGCCCTAAGCACATCACTGTTTCACATATCGCACGTCTTAACAGGGAGTTCCTTTGCGCCAAATTCCAGGACTAAGGTAATACTGCTGATACTGAAAGAGGGTGGCCATGACACGGTCACCCTCTTGTTTTTTTGCCTTGTGGCGGGTTTATTTAATCCACTGAGGCATCTTGTCTTTTCCTATCAGGTAGTAGAAAATCAGTCCGAGCCAGCTTGTAAGCACTATTACGGCTATGAAAAGTATTTTCTTTACCTTGTCGCCGCTGAGCTGCCATATGTCCATTGCTGCCTTGATTGTGAGCACTACACCGATAATCCAAATAATAAAGCTTATCATAACATTTGTTTTTTGAGTGTTACATCCATATTTTATGCCTGTTTTCCCTTACCAGAGGAAATTGTCGAACGGATATCTTCCGGCATGTATCTCTGCCACCATCTTGTAGAGGTCTCCGCGGAGCTTGTCTATTCCGATTTTGTTCTTGGCGGATATGAATATGCACGGAGTATTCTCCTTGGCTATCCAGCTGTTCTTGAACTCCTCGAGTGAGTAGTTCTCCTGTCTTTTCGGCTCAAGGGAAAATTCGTCATATTCTTCGTATCTATATGCGTCAATCTTATTGAATATCACGAATATAGGCTTGTCTATGGCCTTTATGTCGCGGAGTGTCTCCTCGACTACCCTTATATGGTCTTCGAAGTTCGGGTGGGATATGTCAACCACGTGCATAAGTATGTCAGCCTCGCGCACTTCATCGAGCGTGCTCTTGAATGCTTCCACAAGCTGGGTAGGGAGTTTTCTTATGAATCCTACGGTGTCACTAAGGAGAAAAGGCACGTTTTCTATGACTACTTTCCTTACTGTAGTGTCAAGTGTGGCGAACAGTTTGTTCTCCGCAAATACATCGCTTTTGGCCAAAAGGTTCATCAGGGTACTCTTACCTACGTTGGTGTATCCTACGAGGGAAATACGTACCAAAGAACCCCTGTTTCCGCGCTGTGAGGCCATCTGCCGGTCAACCTTTTTCAGCTGTTCCTTAAGTTTTGCTATTTTGTCCTGGATTATGCGCCTGTCCGTTTCAATCTGGCTCTCTCCCGGACCCCTCATTCCGATGCCTCCCTTTTGCCTTTCGAGGTGAGTCCACATTCGGGTCAGGCGCGGCAGAAGGTACTGGTACTGTGCAAGTTCTACCTGTGTCTTTGCGTATGCGGTCTTTGCTCGCTGGGCGAATATGTCGAGTATAAGGTTGGTCCTGTCAAGAATCCTTATGTTAAGCTCCCTTTCTATGTTCCTGAGCTGGGTGGGGGACAGCTCGTCGTCGAAGATTACGGCGTCAATTTCGTTTTCAGCTATGAAATCTTTGATTTCCTGCAGCTTTCCGCTCCTTATGTATGTCCTTGAATCGGGCCTGTCAACTTTCTGTATGAATCTCTTTACACCGATAGCTCCGGCTGTCTCTGCCAGGAACTCCAGTTCGTCAAGGTATTCGTTAATCTGCCTTTCGTCGTCTCCCTGCTTTATGACTCCTACGAATACCGCTCTTTCTCTGTATATTTCTTTATTTTCTGCCATAGATATGTTTTGCAATTTTACAAAAAGAGTGTGACTACATGCATTATAGTCACACTCTCGCATTGATATAGGTCATCAAATTATCTCAACTGGAAGATAACAGGGAAGGTATATGTAACAGGGACTGCACGGTCTCTCTGTTTTCCCGGTTTCCATTTTGGTGACATAGAAACTACCCTGACAGCTTCCTTGTCAAGTGAAGGGTCAACTCCACGGAGCACTTTTACTTTGGTTACTGTTCCGTCTTTCTCCACGGTGAACTGGAGGGTCACACGGCCCTGAACTCCATTCTCCTTTGCGATTTCAGGATACTCGAGCCTTGAGTTCACCCATTTTGAGAACTGGTTTGCATCTCCGCCCTGGAAAGAAGGCTTCTCCTCCACGAGCTGGAAAGGAATGGCCTCCTCTTCAACTACTTCCTCTTCAACTTCCACGTAGTCAATGATTTCAACTCCGAGATTCTCATTGTCCTCAAGATTCATGAACATGTCGTCGTCAACCTGGATATCATCGTCAACGATGTCAATCTGGTCTGAAAGGACAGGAATCTGTGGTGCCGATGGTGGCGGTGGAGGAGTATCCATGGTAGTGGATATGATTTCCTCTTCCACAAGGATTTCTGTTGTGTCTTCAAGGACTGCAGTTTCTGTTTCGCTGCTTGTCCATTCAAAGCAAAAGAGAGTAATTCCCAAAGCAATTACAAGTCCCAATTCTACGAAAAGGAGCTTCTTGTTTTCCAAGCTTGCTCTTTCTGACTTTTTGATTTCCATATTGATCGTTAGTTTTTATATTCACTTTCGTCACCAAGAAAAGCATGTTTCGCTTTTCTCCGCTTTCGCCCGGTAAAGTTATAAATTATATTTTTCATATCAAATTTTTTGCAGTCTGTTTTGATAATATCAAGGAATTGCGCCGATAGTTTCTTTACATTTTGTAGATTTGCAGAAAATTTGAAGTAATGATTTCTTATTATTTTGAAGATACCTCTTTTGTTTTCAAGGGGAAGACGCTTAACAACCGCTGGCTCAAGCTTGTGGCTGAGAGTGAAATACGCAGGATAGGACAGATTTCCATAATATTCTGTTCGGACAATTATATTCTTGATGTCAATCAGAGGTATCTCCAGCATGACTATTTCACCGATATAATAACTTTTGACTATTGCGAGGGTGATAAGCTTTCAGGAGATTTGTTCATCAGTGTTGACAGTGTGCGTGAGAATGCGGCGGAGTACGGGACTGAGTTCAATGATGAGTTGAACCGTGTCATGGTGCACGGGATTCTTCATCTTATAGGGTATGATGACCATTGTGACGAGGATATCGCGCAGATGAGGGCAAAGGAGAATTATTATCTTTCATTGAGGGAGCTTGTCTGATATGATGGGCAGATATGATGTTATCGTAGTCGGCGGGGGACATGCCGGCTGCGAGGCGGCCATGGCGGCATCGAGGATGGGTTCTTCGGTTCTTCTGATTTCCATGGACATGAACAAGTTCGGACAGATGTCATGCAACCCTGCAATCGGAGGAATTGCAAAGGGACAGATTGTCCGTGAGATTGATGCTCTCGGAGGCTATACCGGAATTGTCACTGATGCTTCTACATTGCAGTTCCGTATGCTTAACCGCTCAAAGGGCCCGGCAATGTGGAGTCCGCGTGCCCAGTGTGACAAAAACAGTTATTCTTCTTATTGGCGAAAAATTCTCGAAAGTGCCTGTAAATTAGATATTTACCAAGATACTGTGACCCGTTTGCTCTTCTGTGGAACGAAAATCACGGGAGTATGTACGATTACTGGGGCAATATTCAATTCTCAGACTGTTATCATAACAGCGGGAACCTTCCTTGGAGGACGCATGTTCATCGGCAGGAATGCTTTTGAGGGCGGAAGGATAGGTGAGCTTTCTTCTTATGGCTTGACTGAGCAGCTTGTTGAGATGGGAGTCAGGACGGCAAGAATGAAAACCGGCACTCCTCCGCGAATTGACATATCTTCTGTTGATACTTCATGTCTGGTTTCGCAGGTAGGTGATACGGAGCCTGAAAAATTTTCTTATTTGCCTTACCTTTCTTCTGCCCAGAACGGAACTCCGCAGATGCCATGCTTTATTGTGCACACCAATCAGAAGGTGCATGACATATTAAGGAGCGGTTTTGCGGATTCTCCTCTTTTCTCAGGCATGATAAAAGGAATCGGTCCGCGCTATTGTCCGAGCATTGAGGACAAGCTCAGGACATTCGCGGACAAGACGGAGCATCAGCTTTTCCTCGAGCCTGAGGGAAGGCATACAAATGAGTATTATCTGCAGGGCTTTTCTTCTTCTTTGCCGTTGGATATTCAGATGGAAGCCTTGCATGCCATCAAGGGACTTGAGAATGCTAAGGTTTATCGGCCGGCTTATGCTGTGGAATATGATTATTTTGATCCTACACAGTTGAAGGCATCGCTTGAATTGAAGTCTATAGAGAATCTGTTTTTTGCCGGGCAGGTGAATGGAACTACCGGTTATGAGGAGGCGGCGGCGCAGGGATTGATTGCGGGTATCAATGCACATCTTAAGACAGTGGGGAAGGATCCGTTCATCCTTAAGCGTGACCAGGCATATATAGGTGTTCTGATTGATGACCTTATTACTAAAGGAGTCGATGAACCATACCGCATGTTTACTTCGAGGGCTGAGTACAGGATATTGCTCAGGCAGGATAATGCCGACTTGCGTCTTACCGGGCTTTCATATAATGCAGGTCTTGCGGACAAGTTCCGCTATGACTATACTATGCGCAAGTATGATTGTGTTGATAGGCTTAATGAGTTTTTCTATTCCACTTCAGTGAGACCGGACGATGTGAATGATTATCTCGATTCTGTCGGTTCTGCCAAGATTGATTCAAGAAGGAGAATCGCCGATTTGATTTCCCGTCCTCAAGTTTCAGCCGATAGGGTATTTGATTTAGTTCCACGTGGAACAATAGAGAGATCAAATATTGATTTGGAAAAAGATTTCTCTTCTCCGCTTGATTCTCTGTTTAAGGAGGAGCGCAGGTATTCCGATGTATTGCTGAATACAGATTCACTTTCTGAGGTTTTTGCTGATGGAAATTCAAGCTACCAGGACGCGGTTCATATTCTGAAAAGCAACACAGAGTATCCGTTGAGCAAACTTGATTCGGACAAGATGGGTGATACGCTGGAATACAATTACAGGCGTGACATATTGAGTTCTTCTGAAATTTCCATAAAGTATAAGGGATATATAGAGCGAGAGCAGCAGATGGCTGATAAGATAATGAGGCTTGAGAATCTTTCGATACCTGAGGGTTTTGATTTCGATAGGGTGGAGAGCCTGTCCATCGAGTGCCGTCAGAAACTTAAGAAATATTCTCCGCGTACTATAGCGCAGGCATCCAGAATATCAGGAGTATCTCCTGCGGACGTATCTGTTCTGCTTGTTTACTTCGGTAGATGATAAAAGGTGTTCCACGTGGAACACCTTTTGTTTTTATATTCAGGAAATCTGATTACAATCTTTTAAGAGAAAGCTTGATTATTTCTTCAAGTGAGGCTGATGGTTTTTCTTTGAGGACAGCGCTGACAGCCTTGTTTACGTTCGCTTTGGTGAAGCCCAGCATTACAAGTGCTGTTACGGCCTCTTCAACTGAACTGTCTGAAGCGGACGCCAAAAGAATGTTGCTTTCTGCTCCTTCTCCTTTTACAACCTTGTCCTTAAGCTCGAGAATCAGTCTTTGCGCACTTTTGGTTCCGATTCCTTTTATGCTTTTTATTTTGTTGATGTCTTCTGCCACAATGGCATTTCTTATCTCGTCTGAGGTGAGGGAAGAGAGCATCATGCGGGCTGTAGATGCTCCTATTCCTGATACACTAATCAGAAGACGGAACAATTCACGCTCGTCCTTAGTGGCGAATCCGTAATAAAGTTCTTCGTCATCCCTCAGGTAATGGTGTATATATATCGTTGCAGTCCGGTTGCCGTTCAGCTTTTCGTATGTCTGCAATGAGATGAGGATTCTGTAGCCTATCCCGTGATTCTCCAAAGTGGTCTCGGTGGGAGTGAGTTCGATGATGTCTCCTTTTATGTAATCAATCATTGTTGTTATGTTTTTGTATGCCTTGCAAAAATATGATAAAATCCTGTAAAAGAAAGATTGTTTTTGCTAAATTTGCAAGATGTTTTGTCGTCATCAAGTTGTGAAACGTCCGGCGACAGTATAGTGGAAATTGAAGAATATAAAAACAGATTCTAAAATGGTTGTTGAAGAAATAAGAGATATGTTTCCGGCATTATCCAGAAAGGTGTACGGCAAGAATCTCGTGTATTTCGACAATGCTGCGACTACCCAGAGAGTAAGGACCGTATTGGATAAATGGAATGAGATGAGTTCTTTTTCTAATGCCAATATACATCGTGCCGTACATCGTCTGGCGGATGAGGCGACGCAGGCTTATGAGGATGCCAGGGATGCCGTATGCAATTTTATAAATGCAGGGCATAGGGAGGAGATTGTGTTCACTTCAGGAACGACGGCTGCGATAAATCTGGTCGCATTCAGTTTCGGCGAGGCTTTCGTCGGTGAGGGTGATGAGGTCATCATAACTGAAGCTGAGCATCATTCGGACATAGTTCCATGGCAGATGATGTGCAAGCGCAGGAAGGCTGTTCTTAAGGTGCTTCCGATTGATGATGACGGTCATCTTATGATAGGCAGGCTTGAGTCCATGCTTTCTCCGAAAACAAAGATAATGGCAGTGACGCATGTATCTAATGTGCTTGGAATAGTCAATCCTGTGAAGAAGATAATTTCCATGTGTCATGAGGCTGGAGTGCCTGTTCTTGTGGACGGGGCACAGGGTATTGTCCATTGTGATGTGGATGTTCAGGAACTGGACTGCGACTTTTACGCTTTTTCGGGGCACAAGCTATATGCCGCTACGGGCACTGGGGTGCTTTATGGAAAGAAAAAATGGCTTGATGCAATGCCGCCTTATATGGGGGGCGGGGAAATGGTCGGGACCGTTTCTTTTGCGGAGACTACATATGCTCCTCTTCCCCTGAAGTTTGAGGCCGGAACACAGAATTTTGCTTCTGTGGCCACATTGAAGCCGGCTATAGATTTTGTGAATCTGCTTAGCGAGAACAGGGCAGGGAAGTACAGTGACCTTGTGAGGGATTATCTTTATGACTCTTTGTACAACAACCCTAAGATAAGGCTTTATGGTGTTCCACGGGGAACAGAGGACGAGAAGATACCTGTTTTTTCTGTCTCTGTGGACGGAGTTCATCATGAGGACCTGGCTCTTATATTGGACAAGATGGGCATTGCCGTGAGGTCCGGACAGATGTGTGCCGAGCCGCTTATGGAAAGGCTTGGGATTACCGGTGTGCTGAGGGCTTCCATTGCTCCATACAATACGATGCAGGAGGCCGAATATTTTATAAAGAGCCTTAGCAAGGCTATAAGAATGCTTATGTGATGAAAACATTGAAAGAAGCTGAAAATGCCATAGTCGAGGAGTTCTCGATGTATGAAGAGTGGCTTGACAAATATGAGTACCTGATTGAACTCGGAAAGTCCCTTACGGATTACCCGGAGTCCGAAAAGACTGAAGATAATCTTATAAAAGGTTGTCAGTCAAGGGTTTGGCTTGATTATAAGGTCGAGGATGGCAAAGTGTTCCTCAATGCTGACAGTGATGCCATAATAACAAAGGGGATAATCTCGCTTCTGGTAGGACTTTATTCCGGCAGGACTCCTCAGGAGATTCTTTCTTCGGATTTCTCAGTGGTTGAGAAAATAGGACTGAAAGAGAATCTTTCTCCTACAAGGGCCAACGGACTTGTTTCCATGATAGCCAAGATAAGGGAGATAGCTTCAGAAAATATCTGACGGAGCTATGGGATTTAGAAATCTGTTCAAAAAGAAGCCTGTCGTATTGACAGAAGAAGAGAAGGAGAATTTGATGAGACTTGAAAGAGATGTTATAATGGCCCTCAGGCAGGTGTATGACCCTGAGATTCCGGTCAATGTATATGACTTGGGGCTTATTTATGAGATTCGCGTGGACGAGGACCATAATGTCTATATCCAGATGACCCTGACTGCCCCTAATTGCCCTATGGCGGATTATGTGGTCGAGCAGGTCAAGACTGCCGTGGAGGATGTGCCCGGTGTCGTGAGCGCGAGGATAGACCTTGTTTTTGAGCCGGTATGGGACAAGAGCAGGATGTCTGAGGAGGCTCTCGTTGAGCTTGGACTTGATGATTGAAGAGCGGACGGCAAGGTGAAGGTCGAGCTTTATCTGGGCCTTGGTTCCAATATTGGGGACAGGGCGAAGAATATATCGGATGCGATAAGCTGCCTTGACATCAAGCTTGGAAGACCTTTCAAGGCCATGTCTTCCGTAATTGAGACAGAACCCTGGGGATTTGAGGCCGAATGCAGGTTTCTCAATGCTGTTGTGCTTTATGAACTTGAACTGAGGGACGGATATAATGCGCAGGCTGAGGGACTGATGATATTGGAAACATGCAAGGATATAGAGTCCATGCTTGGACGCGCTGGGAAGCCCGAATATGACGGAAAAGGGGAGAGGATATATTCTTCGAGACCTATTGACATTGATATTCTTTTCCTTGGCGGCAGCAGGATTGATTGCCCGGAGCTGACGGTTCCGCATAAGCTGATGGCACAGAGGGAGTTTGTCATGGTTCCGCTGAGGGAGATAGCGTCCGAAGAGATAAGAAATGAATTTGGAGATATATTTTAATTTATGATATTATGACACAGGAAGAACTTTTCAAGATTCTGGTTGCCCATTGCAAGGAGTACGGATTCATTTTCCCGTCAAGCGAGATTTATGACGGGCTTGCGGCCGTATATGATTACGGGCAGCTTGGTTCTGAGTTGAAGAACAACATCAAGAGGTATTGGTGGGAGGCCATGACGAGGCTTCATGAGAATATAGTCGGAATTGATTCGGCGATATTCATGCATCCGAGGATATGGGAGGCTTCCGGCCATGTGGGAGCGTTCAATGACCCTCTGATTGACAATAAGGATTCAAAGAAGAGATACAGGGCTGACGTGCTCATTGAGGACTATATCGGAAAGCTTGAGGACAAAATCCGTAAGGATGTCGAGAAAGGCCGCAAGAAGTTCGGTGAGTCTTTTGATGAGGCAAAGTTCATCGAGACCAATCCGAACTGCATCAGGAACAATGAGAAGATTGAGGAGGTAAAGAAGAGAATGGCTGACGCTCTGAATGCCAATGACCTTGCTGAGCTTCGCCAGATTATAATCGACTGCGAGATTGCATGTCCTATATCAGGCACCAAGAACTGGACTGATGTACGTCAGTTCAACCTCATGTTCTCAACTCAGCTCGGAAGCACTTCTGAGGGAGCCAATCTGATTTATCTGCGCCCTGAGACAGCACAGGGTATATTTGTGAATTATCTCAATGTGCAGAAGACAGGACGCATGAAGATTCCTTTCGGAATAGCTCAGATAGGCAAGGCGTTCAGGAACGAGATTGTTGCACGTCAGTTCATTTTCCGCATGAGGGAGTTCGAGCAGATGGAGATGCAGTTCTTCATCAAGCCTGGTACTGAGCTTGACTGGTTCGCAAAATGGAAAGAGAACCGTATGGCATGGCACAAGGCCCTCGGAATGGGAGATGAGAATTACAGGTTCCATGACCATGACAAGCTTGCACACTATGCAAATGCTGCGACTGACATCGAGTTCAGGTTCCCGTTCGGATTCAAGGAGCTTGAGGGAATACATTCACGTACAGACTTCGACCTTGGTAACCATCAGAAGTTCTCCGGCAAGAAGATACAGTATTTTGACCCTGAGTGCGGCGAGAACTATACTCCTTATGTTGTGGAGACTTCCATCGGTGTTGACCGTATGGTGCTTGCCGTATTGTCACACTCTTACAGGGAGGAGCAGCTGGAGAACGGCGAGACACGCGTTGTGCTTGGAATTCCTGCACCGCTTGCTCCTGTGAAGGTTGCCGTGCTTCCTCTTATAAAGAAAGACGGTCTTCCTGAGCTTGCTCAGCAGATTATGGATGACCTCAAGTATGACTATAACTGCCAGTATGACGAGAAGGATTCAATCGGAAAGAGGTACCGCCGTCAGGATGCCATAGGAACTCCTTTCTGCGTTACTGTTGACCATGATTCTCTCAATGACCATTGCGTGACTGTGCGTCATCGTGATTCGATGCAGCAGGAGCGTGTCAAGATAGAGGATTTGCATGCTATCATAGGCAGGGAGGTAAATCTCAGCAATATACTCAAGAAACTCAAGTAAAATTTAGAATTATGAGACTAATGTCAATCATCGCAGCTTCAATGATGGCTGCATCACTGCTGTCGCCAAGTGTGGCTATGGCCGAAATCCCTGCACAGGGAATTTTCTCTAAGAAGACCTCAACTGCCACAAGCAACGGTAAGGCTGCCGGTGTGGCATTGAAGTCTCTTTATACCCAGTATAAGGCTGACGGCAAGCTCAATATGCAGAATGTCGGCAATATTGTCAATCTTGCGACACTTGCCAATAACCTCAAGGGTCTTAAGGGCCAGAGCGACAAGTCTACATTCTATAAGGATTTTGCTTCAGGTCTTGTCACAGGTTCAGGCAATCTTGTGAACGACTCTAATTCAGGGGCTGTAATGGGCGGACTTGCCGGTCTTGTGAACAATGTTGACCTTTCCGGTATCCAAGGCGCCATTTCAGGTGACCAGGGCAATGGAGCAGGTGAGATAAAGAATGCTTCAGAGATTGCAAGCTCTGTGAGCGGAATCCTGAACATGTTCAAGAAATAGGTTGTCCTGCCTTGGGCTGTTTGGCCGAAATCAAAAAAGCACCGGAACTGTTATGGAACCGGTGCTTTTTTTTATTTGTGATGTTAATGTTTCGGAGACAATGTCCGGTGAATATGACATAAAAACGGGAAATTATGTCAAAAAGAAAACCTGGCTCCGATTCCGAGGCTGAAATTGACCGGTCTTGCTTTATAGACGTTCTCCACATCGCTTCCGTTTTTGAAATGCCAGCTTGCACCGGGCTCAATGTAAATGCCGGCTGTCCTTGTGATGTCATATTGGAAGCCGGCCTTGGCCGATGCTGACCATTGGAGCTGCTTTTCCTTTATGCAGGCAGTTTGATGCGGACCAGCGTTTCCGTTGTATATGTATTCGGAATTTGATTTACCTGCTATGCATTTTTCTGCCATGGCTTCCAATGACGCATAGGCACGCATATGTTTGCCTGTCCAGAAGTCATAATTTATGTTGACGGGGATTCCGATATAATGGAGGTTCTGTGTGGTGCGGCAGTAGTATTCGTCGCTTCCGCTTGTCTGCCTTGAGTGCAGCCATGACCATACGATTCCGCTTCCTATGCTCCATCTGTCCGAAAAATACCACCTGAATGTTACTCCGGCCTTGACCGGCTGAAAATACTTGGTGTCAGTATTTACTTCCCTCGTCCTGTTGAACATCCTTATGTCTGCGGCAGGATTGGTGCCGAATGATGTTATTTCAGCATAATCAGAGGCAGCTGAAATGACGTTTCCGTAGCCGGATGCGGTCTCATTGCTTCCAGGTGTCCCCGAGACCGATATGCTGAGACTGAAACGTGATTTTTCGGCTTTTTCCAAAGGAAGGCTGCTGTAATCCGGGACAAGAGTGAGGTCACATTCACTGTCTTCCGGCATGCTTTCCACATTGTAGTTGTTCCTGTTTTCTTTTATTTCATCGTTTTCCGGCGCATTTGTACACGGATGCGTATTGGTGCACGGCTCCGGATTGGCGTGTTCTTTCGGACTGTCTGTAATTGCATGCGTAATTGCGTTGATGTTTGTGACAGAAGGATACGGCTCACTGATTGCTCCATGGCTTGTTTCTGGCCCGTTTTCTTCAATAGCTTCGGGAATGTCCGTTACGGCCATAAGGTTTTGGGGCTGTAGAGCTTTCTCCGGGTCGGTAAGGAGCATTATTCCGGTCGCGGATATGGCGATTACGGCAGCAGCAATTCCCGCATATCTGAAATAGGGGAAACGTGTTTTTTTCACGAAGTGAGAAGGTATGATTCCGTCCTGGCTGCAGAGGTCTGCCCACAGGTTTTCCGGGACAGTCTCCTGGAATAAGTCCATCTTGTCCTTGAATTGTTTTGTCCAGTCGTTTTTCATGCCTTAATGATTTTTTCTGTATTCTGTTATCTGTCTGGCCAGAAGAGACTTTGCCCTGTGTAGCTGTGATGCGGAAGAGTTTTCTTTTATGCCGAGTATCCGTGATATTTCCTGATGGCTCTTCTCTTCAAATACAAAGAGGTTGAAGACTGTCCTGTAGCCCGGAGGAAGGTTTTTTATCATGTCTTGGATGACGTAAGGAGGTATGTCTGACATGTCGGGAAAATCCGGTTCTTGGATATGGTCCGGTACAGGAGTATTGTCATCGAGGGTGACAGTGCCTTTATTTGCCGCTTCTTTCAGGTGTTTCAGTGCCGCATTGGTCACTATCCTGCCCATCCATGCCTTCAGTGAGCCTTCTCCCCGGAATTCAAAAGACCTTATGCCTGAGAATATCCTGATGAAACTCTCCTGCATAAGATCCTTGATGTCTTCTTCCGAGTCAATATAACGGGAACAGACTGCCGTAAGATACCCGGCGTATTGGTCATACAGGGCTTTCATTGCGGCAGGGTCGCGTTCGCTGACTTGTTTTGCCAGTTTCTGTTCCGCTTTGGCTGTCATTTACATGTCTTTGCGCGTGCAGTAGTCGAATTTTGTGCTTTTCATTCCGCTGAACGACATCCATTTGAGAGTAAGCTTGACAGTTTTTCCACCGGTATCCGGGAGGTCTTTCAGGCTGAATGCCACCATGCCGTTTCCGCGCTGTCCGTTTACGTCTCCGAATGCGTTGTGCCTGAATTCAACTTCGTAAGGATCGTCCGGGTTTCCTCCCGTCAGGAGATTCACCTCGTGGCTTGTGTTTCTGTTGCCCCAGACGGTCATGAAGTTTAGCGTTATGTAGCCGTCTTCCACAACTGTCATCCAGTTGTTCATTATTTCAACAGGGTCCTTGCCGTAGAGCTTGTCATTTTCCGCTCCCATGTCAGCCTTTGGCTGCTTTGTGAGCAGGCTGTCAAGCCAGTTTATCTTTACGGCTCCTTCATATTTGTCCTTGTCTGCATCTTGTGGCATGTCCGTGTAAGTAAAGTTTACGAATGCCCTTACTTCCTTGTCGCCGTACGGGAGTTTGCCGGTTCCTACAGGAAGAAGAGCTGTCTTGTCGTCAAGCTGAAGGTAGAATGCCTTGTCGTCAATAGGCTTAACCGTTACGATGGCATTCGGGTATAAAATGCTGTAGTCAGGCGTGTCATGCCTGTCGCATGACTGGAAAAAGGGCAATGAAAGCATTGCAGCCGTCGCAATGACGAAAGTTTTTGCTGTTTTCATGTTCTGTAGCGTATTGGATTTTACTTTGTGTTCCATCTTTTTGAGGAAATTCCATAATATAAATCCGGAATTTCCGTAATCTTGCATCAGAACTGCAAAAAAATCATTCGCTTCGCGCAGCTTTCTCCCGCCTCAGCAATTCAAACAAGTTTGATTGCGTTCGGCTTAATCGAAAGGTCCGTTTTCTTTCCATCCTTGCGCCCTTATCGGAAGCTCTGCTCCGTCTGGTGTGACTATTACGGCACCGACTTCCGGTTTTGCGAGATGTCCTATGATGTCGAATGTCTGGAAATCGTGCCTGAACTTGTCATGTTTGCCTATCGGAATGGTGAACAGGAGCCTGTAGTCTTCTCCTCCGTTGAGTGATGCCGACATAGGGTCTATGTTGAGCTGTTTTCCCAAATCGAAAGTCTTTCCGGCAAAAGGCAGCTTGTCCACATATATCTTGGCTCCGAGACCGCTGTCGCGCACAAGTCTTCTTACCGAATCGGCAAGTCCGCGTGTGACGAGATAGCCGTATGAAGGCATGATTTCCTCTTCTTCCATTGTGCTGATTATGCGCGGGCTTATCTCCGGCTTGAGATATGCTCCTACCAGGTGCTTGTATTCTTCCAGGTCAGGCTGCTTCTGTATGTCGCCGCTTTTTACGAACGATTCCTTTTCTTTTTCCAGTACCCTGAAACCCATGAATGCCGCTCCGAGATTGCCGGATACGCAAATCAGATCCATGCTTTTTGCCGCAGGACGGCGCTTTGACATGAGCAGGGAAGTCTCTCCTGTTGAGGAAATGCTTATTGTCAATCCGTTAGGAGACGGCAGCATGTCCAGAGTCACCTGGCTGTAGCCATGTTCCCTGGCTGCCGCGACTATTCCTTCCCATATTTCCTTTATGTGCTTGAAATCAAGTTTTGCGGATATTCCGAGCCTTACGTCCATTGTGCGGGGATGCGAAAATTCAGCATACAGTTCTCCTGTTACTGCAATGACGCATTTGTATCCCAGGTGCTTGAGCGGGAAGTATGTCAGGTCGAAATCCATTCCTTCAAAGAAGGTACGTGAATGTGATGTTATGTGACATTTCCCTTCAGTCTCGAAATAAGAGCTGCTGAAAGGGCTGTAAGGTGTTCCTTCGTAAAGTTTTGCAATTGCCTCTACTCTGCCGAGGTCTGAGAATGTTTCTTCCGCCATATTTCTTTGGTTTATATAGTCTGCAAAAATACGAAATAGCATCAACAAATGCCAACTGCATATTCAGCTTAATCGCGCCTGGCTTAACGAAAAGGTTCTGCGGTCGGGGAATAATGGAGATGTGTAATATGATGATAATTATTGTTTTGTGTCTTTATGTGTATGTTGTTTTGCATCCCATAATCTTTTAAAATCGTGATAATCAGTTATTTGTGCGTTGTTGTCGATTTTTGGTCTTTATTTCTTCTGTGGCATTTATGTTGCGTGCAGCGGCTTCTGTGAAACAAGCTACTTGAAATGCTTATTATGGCTCCGGCCATTTCGTCCGGGCGGGTGAGGGGAATTGGGACTTTTTCGTTTTTTCGACACCTGTCCGGTGTTATGACAAGAACCTAGCATGCGGCCTCGGGTTTTCCGCGGGACTTGCGGTCCGTTTGCTTAAACAGGTCA